>Ga0123356_10004693_pt1 | contig 14071 bp, 10 predicted proteins | sample TergutEmb28metaG_2_FD_92546 | JGI IMG/M metagenome (GOLD analysis project Ga0123356, IMG submission 92546) | Embiratermes neotenicus P3 segment gut microbial communities from Petit-Saut dam, French Guiana - Emb289 P3 | ecosystem: Host-associated > Arthropoda: Insects > Digestive system > Gut ...
ATCATTACGCATAATTTTCCCACAGAATTCTCCGGCCGGCTTCGGCGTACTCAAGATCAGGCCGGATGGACTACGCCGGACCGTACATTTTTATCAATCGGCAAATGAAGGCGGCTCATAGTCGAAATCGCGCCAAACCATCGGCCGTTGGGTTCGTGATTCGATGCGGAGTATCACTTCGCCGTTTTGGAAAAGACGAACCGTTCCTGACGACTGGCTGATCACAATCGCCAACGCATTCGTCATACGGCTGATGGCGGCTCCGGCCCAGTGGCGGGCGCCAAGACCCTTGGAAAGTGTGATCGTGGCCGTCGATGTATCGAGGTAACGGCAGGCAGCCTCACAAGTTCCGTCCGACGAAATGACGAACGCCCCATCGAGTTGTGCGATTTCCTTGATGCCCTCGCGCGTGCGAGCGTCGTTGATGTTTCGCTCTTTCCGCTGATAACCCCGCATTGGGTCGAAACCTGCGGGTTTGCTCTGCATGAGGACGTTGCGCGTGTCGCCGATGACGAACAGCGTACCGACGGACTTGCCTTCGCGGCCTTCACGCCCGATTTCGAGGGCAAGGTCAACAACCGTTTTCAATGTCTTGAGCGGTACTTTCGACTCAAGTTGCCGCAAATCGCGACCTGACAGCCGGTCAAGATGCTCGCCCAAGTTGATGACGCTGATCGAATCGAAATGCGTCGGGTCGAAACCACTGTAAACGGCAATGATCCGTGACCCGGGCGTCAGCGCATCGTCGGCCACGGCACGCAAGATGGCCTGTGTCAGGACGGAATAAACCGCTTCGTCTTCGCTTGTTTTGACAAGAATGGGAACAAAATCAAACTCTTCGGCACCGTCAAGAAATTCCGCTTTGGTTGCTACAAGCAACACCCTGGCATTATCGACAAGTCTGCGCAAACGCGACCAGTCCACTTCCCCTTCCACAAGAAACAGGATGCACGAGGCACTCATTTCATCGGAAAGATGCAAGGCATGGTCGATGAGTGACTTAAAATGATCTGTAAATTTGAGCGGCTCCATCACATCCGGACACTTGCTCATAACCCGCGTTGGAACCGTATATGCAGACGGGCCCAAGGACACGGTTGCCGTGACTCTAATAATCCCTCCCAGCAGAAACCCTTCGTTGTGTTCTTCCGGGTTTTCTTCTGCGAAAAGATGATCAAACACATTGCTGCTTAAAATCGTCATACGATATAGTAAGACATTTTTTTGAATATGCAACCGTTTTGAGAGAAGTTATTTCGCAAAAAAATCGTTCCAGCACAACAAACGTGTACAAAATATCCCTTTTTCCACTGGAAAACCGCCGGTTTGCCCCCGTTTACAGTCTTTCATCTCAATATGCAAATGTTACATGCTCAATAATCATTGCCGTATGACTGATTCAGCAGGATCATCTCCTACATTACGCACAACACGCCTGAAAGTTTGAAACATTCATCGTTTTTTTTGTTTTTTCAACAATATATGAGGTTTTCCGTGGTGGAAATGGAAAGTTTCTTGTCACAAGAACGGATTTCTTCTATAATGTTAGTACAATGATTCAAATGAAATCATTGAATTCGGTGATGTGTGCAAAAATTAAACCCTTTCATCATCGCTCCCCGAATGACACACGAATACGGCAATTATTGTTAAAGACTCTCTAGACCAGTTTGAAAATTGGTCTGGAGTTTTCCGCTCCCGTTGGTCGCTACTTTGTTGCCTTTATGACTCCAAACCAACTTTTAATACGCACTAGGAGGAAACAGCCATGTCCGTTCCCACACAAAATATCATCCGATTGGCTTTGCTCTTCCTGCTTGCTGCGGGTTGTCAATGTTTTTTAACGCAAGCAGGAGTGGCCCAAGTGGTCAGGCAGGCACCGTCTCAAAACGATGCGATCAATGCCCGGCGTAATGCTTATGTTCGCCTGCAGGACCAACGGGCTGCCGAGGAACGAGACCGAATGGCTTGGGAAAACGCGCAGCGGCGCCAGATGGAAGCAATGGATGAAGCCGAGAGGAAACGAATCGAGGCCATTCGCAACCGCCATTCGATCGAGCGGAGACCTTCTTCCGATGGCTACCAGTCGCCGACGGTGTTAAACAGCGAATTGGACGCATTGCGGCCCGGCAGTCCGATGGAACTGCACGGCGACCTGTTTACCGCAGCGGATGGAATGATCCTTTCGGCAACCTACTATCGCGGAACCAAAGGAAAAGAGTCGGTGCCGGTGGTTCTTTTGCACGGCTTGGGGGGAAGTCGAAGCGACTTCGACCCGATCGTTCCCGAACTGCTCAAGAATGGCATGGCCGTTCTCGTTCCCGATATCCGCGGTCACGGAAAGAGTAGCGAGTTCATTGTCGAAGAGTTTGGCGAGCCGTTTTTTCCTTACTTTCCTGAAATCCCCATCCGGGAAGTTCCGGAAAACCCGTTTGCCTATTCTTGGCTGCCCGACCGTTGGGCTGATTATCAACTCATGTCCAACGATGTTGAGGCAGGCAGATTCCAAAAACCGCCGACCAAAATCAACGCGAAGCGGTATGACAAATATGATGAACGTGATTTCGCCTTGATGGTTCACGACTTGCAGGTTTGGCAGAATTTCCTTATCAACGAAAACAACCAAGAACGTCTGAACATCAAGAAATTAAACCTCGTCGGCACCGAAATGGGAGCGGGGCTTGCCGTGCATTGGTGCCGCAGCGATCAAGCCGGCTCGAAACAAACCAAGACGATGACGTTGATTTCGCCGGTGGTTCCCGCAAATGCGATGGAAGCCAAAAAAGGAAACGGCACGAACCTCGGCTATCTGAATAACAACGCAATGAAGAATTCACTTCACACGATGATTATTGCCGGAAAAGATAATCAACGTGCCCGCCAGGACGCGGAAAAAGTCAAAGAGACGCTGCTCGGTAAAGGCAAAGTCGATAACGAACCCGACATCAACGCGAAGTATCCCCTGTTCTTGGGCGACACCGCGCGGCAAGGGCGCGACCTGTTTGAGATCACAAGTCTCAGAATCGAAAGGGGTATCCCCAGGTTTATCAACGATCGGTTGGGAAAATTGGAGGCTGCCGCCGCCGAGAAGAGGAACGACAGAACCCTGGTCTGGGCCGCGATAGGGAACTGGAATAAGAAAGTGGCACCGCCTCCGGAAAGACCGGCTGCAAGAACAACCTCTTCCGCAACCTCGGCAAGAACACAGTGAGAGTTTCCCATGCCGCGTACCGCAACCATTGAACGCAACACGAAAGAAACGCAAATCACTCTGGAACTGAACCTGGACGGGACCGGTCGCGCCGATATTTCAACCGGTGTCGGGTTTTTCGACCATGCGCTGACTTTGCTGGCCGGCCATTCGCTCATCGACCTGACGGTGAAGGCACAAGGCGACTTGGAGGTTGACGCACACCATACGGTCGAAGATGTCGGCATTGCACTGGGCGAAGCCTTGGGTTTGGCACTCGGCAACAAGTCGGGGATTCGGCGTTACGGGCATTTTACGCTCCCGATGGACGAAACGCTTGCAACCGCAGCGGTGGACTTCAGTGGGCGGCCGTATTTGGTGTATCGCGTGACGTTCCCGTCACCGACGGTCGGCAATTTCGACCTCGAGCTGGTGCGCGAATTTTGGCAGGGCTTTGTCAATGCCTCACGCTGCAATCTGCACCTGGTTTTGCACTACGGCGACAACGGACACCACATCGCCGAGGCCGTGTTCAAGGCCACAGCACGTGCCATCCGCATGGCCGTCGAACCCGACCCGCGTCAAGCCGGCATTCCCAGCACCAAGGGGATGTTGTGATTGCGAAAATCAAATCCGCAATGGAACGCAGCCTCCTGCCTCCGGTCTTCTGACTCCCTGCCTCCGGGACAAAGAGTGGTGCGCCCGAATGGACACCATTATTTTGACATTGTGCCGTCAATGACTTGAAACGGTCGGATCAAATGGTTATACTTACCCACAGTATTGTTGTTTTGCAGCATTATTGTTTGTTGTTTCAGCACATATTGTTGAATGAATTCACAAACATTATTAATCCATGAGTGTTCACTTTTCTAACAATTTTGGAGGTATGAAATGAAACATTTGAGAAAAGCTACAATGGAGGACGGTCATGCAAGAGCCTTCACTCTTGTCGAACTCCTCGTTGTCATTGCAATCATTGGGATTTTGATTGCACTTTTGTTGCCCGCCGTCCAGGCAGCTCGTGAAGCCGCGCGTCGCATGCAATGCACCAATAATCTCAAGCAGATCGGTTTGGCCATTCACGTCCACCACGATGCGTTGAAAAAATTTCCGGCAGTCAACCTTCACGACGAAATCGCCGGTCTTTGTCCGGGGGTCTCTCGGGCGGATTTTCGAGGCAACATTCCCCGTGTCTATGGAACCGTTCCCGGAACGACACGCGTTTTCGCTTCTCCCGGACGCAGTGCATGGACGGTTGTCATTCTTCCCTATATGGAGCAAAGTGCTCTCTTTGAGGCTATCAAAGGCAACAGGGTACTGGAGGACGGTTCCGATGCGGGCGGTGAATACCCTTATCCTTTTCCGGCGTTTTATTATGACGGAAATACGAAGGTCCAACCTCACCGTGTTTATTGGACCACAATTTCACCGTATGTCTGCCCTTCTTCCGGTGCCCCTACCGGCAGTGCATCGGAACCGGGTCCTTTATCTTATCGTATGTCTCGAGGGGATATCCCATTTTATGAATGGGATTACTCCGGTACGCGCGGTTTTGGCACAAGTGGAACGAAATACATCGCCCATACGGATGCGAACGCAGGCCCCGGCGTTGTGACCATCGCAACCATCACCGATGGAACATCGAACACCATCGCGTTTTCCGAGGCCGTCTATGCCGCAAGCAATCCCCGACGTTCCAGGGGCGGATTTTCCAAAGATCACAATGGCTACTGGGACGCGCCGATCAACCTTTTGAATAAGCGCGACGCAAGCGGTCATTTGGCGGGAGATGTTGAAGAGCAGTACCACTCCGGGATTGTTTGGATGGATGGGACGGCCAACCTTGCGGTTTTCAACACGATTCTTCCGCCAAACAGCCCGAGTGGCGGGCCTAATGTTTGGAACCAGGCCATTTTAAGCGCTTCAAGCAACCATACCGGCGGAGTGAATGGCTTGATGGTTGACGGCTCCGTACAATTTTTCTCGGAAACCATTCAAACACAGAATCTCGACAGGCTTCCCAGCGGAACATTTGGATACACCGGGCACAAAGACAACCAAACCCAACACTATCTTGGTCCGTCGATTTACGGTGTCTGGGGGGCACTTGGTTCCTCTCGTGCCGCCGACAACGCATCCGTTCCGTGATGCTGATGTTGCTGGTGGCAATGCTGTCATCAACACAGACCGAAAACCTCGTTGAAAAATCCCGGCCAATGCGTTGTGGGAGTCCGCTTCCCCGAAAGGGGAAACGGATGTGGATTCGGGACATATCAGTGAAATCGGGAAACGTTGATGTGTTGTTTTATTGTGTGCAACCCAACAGGAAACCATTTATGACAAGGCTCAAGCTAATCAATTATTTTGTTATGGGATGTATGATCTTGACAATGTCCGGCTGTGGCACCAATCTGACCAAAGTGGCGGGGAAAGTGACGCTTGACGGCCAACCGGTGGAAAATGCAACGGTGACATTGGTTCAAAAAAACAATCTTTCCATCATGGCCACCGGAAAAACCAATGCCAAAGGTGAATATTCGATGATGACTTTCCGAGGCGGCGATAAGGCGATCAAAGGGGTCAATCCCGGTGACTACGTCGTTTCCATCGTCAAAAAAGAGGAAGACGGTCCGCCGAAAAAAGACACGTCCGATATGACGATTGAGGAAAAGGTCAACTATGAAATGTCGTTGACCGGCGGCGGAATGATGAGGAAAAACTATATTTATCATGTGCCCCAGAAATATGAAATTGCCGAAAGGTCCGGATTGACCGTCGAGGTTCCGACCAAAGGGGCGATCGTGAAGAATTTTGAACTGGTCTCTGAATAGGATGCTTTGATCAACCGCCGTTACGAGCAGGACGATTTCCGCCTTGGGGGCCGGGATTGCCTCCGCCAAGGCGTTGCCCCCCGGGAGCTGTCGCACTTCCCGGGTTATTGCCACGCGGTCGGTTATTTGCATTGGGGTCAGGACGTGCCGAACTGTTGTTTCGGCTGCCGGAATTTTGGTCCGCGCTCGGCGTAAACGAACCGCCGGCGTTATTGTTCCCGGCGCGACCGACAGGGGGATTGCCTCTTGTCGGATTACCGCCTCTTGCATTGCCACCCTGTGCAATCCCTTGTTCTTCCTGCGTCTTGCGTTCCATTTCCTCCTTCGTCTTGATCGCGCTGTAGCATTCGGCCAATGTCGCTATGCCGTCATTGTTCAGGTCGAGCCATTCAAATTCGGCGAGCATGGTCTCGGTGATCGGCTGACCGTTGGCATATTCGAACAAAGTTAACTGTCCGTCGTTATCCTTATCACGTTCGGTAAACCAGATCGGGATGCCCTCGGGCATGTGTTCGTAAGTCGTGGCATACGAGGTAAACACTTTGGCGCCGCTTGTTCCGCCTCGCAACTGGTTGCCGACATACACGCGAAGTTCATCCATCGTAATGCGGCCGTCCCGATTGGTGTCCGCCACATGAGCGTCGATGCTGATATTTCGCCATTCGCCTGTCGAATTTTCGATGATCCCGTTTTTGTCCCTGTCAAAACGGTTCATCAACTGCTGGACCTGTTCGTTAATCCGTTGCTGCAAATCCGATTCCGCCGTGTTTCCAGCGTACCTTGCCGGCGTAGAAGTTGGGACGGTTTCAGCGAATTCTCCAAATCTCAACACACCAGGCGTCGCGGCCGCCGTCACACCAAACGCCGGTACTAAAGGAGTACTCGTCGTTGTGGCACTGGCTTGTCTCTGTGGTACCGCAATTCCGGGAAACGCACCGCCGGGACCACCGCCACCGGGAAAACCGGGGCGACCGGCCATGTTGGCACCGCCGGGAAACGCACCGCCGGGGCCACCGCCACCCGGAAAACCGGGGCGACCGGCCATGTTCCCGCCGCCGGGACCGCCTCCCGGAAACGCACCGCCGGGACCGCCGCCACCCGGAAAACCGGGGCGACCGGCCATGTTCCCACCGCCGGGACCGCCACCCGGAAACGCACCACCGGGACCGCCGCCACCCGGAAAACCGGGACGACCGGAACCGGGTTGTGCAAAACCATCTGTGTGGTTGAAGAGGAGAGCAAAATAGCAAAGGGTAGCTAAACCCAAAAATTGCATTGCCTGGAACATGAAATCGCAGCGAAACGTGCGTCCGAAATGAAAACAAAGTGCATTTTTCATATCTGTTACCAGTCTGCACAAAGGCTAATGAATGAACACACTCTCTTCCGAAACCGGTTAAAAATCCTGCACAAGGAATGCCGGAGTCCGTTTTCCCAAAGGGGCGGCGGACAAATCTTCCGGAAATCTCTATGAGCGAGAGTGGCGAGTCCTATTATATACAACACTACGTCTTATATACAACACTGCGCCAAAAGAAAAGTTTTCTTTTCCGAACCAAGTGGGAGGCAAAAAAATATGTTTTTGGCTGCATTATCAGAAAGTCTAGTGAAATATAAACGTCATGATCCGCAAAATGCTCAATAGACTTGTTCGGAAACTATAAATTAGTGTGGTGCAAAATCACCTCAATAATATTCATTTTAGCTTGTTCGCAAACCACCAAAGTAGTTTTATAAAAAACCGAGTGTCTGCCATTTCATGCTGAAATTTTCAGAATGAAAGTGATTACTCTCCCGCAATTCCCTTCATTATTTATGAATGAAAAACCTGCCAAAATGACAGCGACACTCGGTTTATTATAATTTGGAGTGTCCTTGCACCAATCCCGCTAAATCAACTAAACAAACGTCGCCGAACAAGCCTACTGGTGGACAAGGACAGTGGTGAAATCCTACTCTGAAATTCACTGAAACACAATTGCAAGCATCAGATACCAGCCGGAGCCGCAACATTTTGTGTCCGTCGTTTCCACGACCGGGTCGGCGGGCCCGACTTCTCCGGCGCAAAAACAACCGAAGATCGGTTGGTCCGCAAACCGTTTTTGGACGGCGTTGAGTTCATCGTCGAGTTCGTCCAATTTGCTTTTTCGACCGGCACAACTGAACGCAACCATTCCAATCGGGGTTCCCTTCACATTTTCGACGGCGGTTACCGTTGCTTCTTCCGCCGTTTTGACGACCGTTTCCCCTTGATTGGCGAACCGGCCTGCCATCGCAACCTGAAAGGGACCGGTCAGCGTCAAAAGCATCGCCGCGTCCTCATAACGAACCCCTTGGTAGTAAACGTGGTTTTGCCCTGGATTCTTATTGGCCGAACCGCCGAGAATCATGGCGTCTTTTCCCAGTATTTCCAGGATGCCTCCGACGAGGAACCCGTTCTTCGGGGAATGAGCGTCAGCAAGCAAAATGTCGAACCGATTTTTTGACGGGACGTTATTCTTTTCGGCCAACGTTCGTCCCGCCTGAAGGAGTTTCGCCTTGATTTCTTCCTCGGCAGTGTCCATCGTCAATTGAGCGACGCCAAGTTCCGTTTGCAATGCCGACCGAACGGTCAAGTCACCGCCGAATCCAAGCAGCGCGACACGGTCGCCGTCGCCGACGGAGTTCCGGACAAAGGAGCTGTAAGTTGACAGGCCGAACAGTTTTTCCTTGGGCAACACGGAACAGAGTCCTTCGATTAATTTTTCTTTGTCCGTCTTCCCCTCGAACGACTCTGCGATCAGAACGAGCTTCAGGTCGGTCCCCTGCATTTCGCCGAGCAGTCTTTGTCCGGCAAGCCGACCGGCTTCAAACGGGTTTTCCTGCTCGTCATCGACAAACACGGTTTTCATCACGACGGATTCCGCAAATCCATTACCGGGCACAAGAACAAAAACAAAGGCAAAAAGCACGGTTATCAAAAAAAAGTGTTTCATGGGAAGGGTGGGGGTGAAGGATTGTGGATGGTTACAAAGGGCATAGGGAAGTGAGCGATCAGTGAAAAATCTGCCGTCTGCTTAAAACTTGGAACTGCAAAGTCCCCATTCGGAACGGGGAACGGTCAATACCGTATCACCGATGGAGTGTCCTTTCCAGCGGGTCCATTGTTCGTTGTTTTCGTCCGGCAACAGGCAATTCCGTCCCCAATCAAGCACCGCCGAGTTTTCCGCGTCGTGAATCAGGAAGGAAAGTGAAAACTCCCTTCCTTCACCGGACCTGATGGCGGGAATCGCGGCAAAAGGGATCGCCGTTTCGAACCAGACGGTCTTCTCATGTTGCCAAACGAACGCTTTGGTTGCGTCAAAATTTGAAAAATTCAGCGGTGAATCTCCGTCTTTCAGAAAAATCAGGTGTCCTTCTCCGGTTGCGCCCGCGAAGAGAAGAAATTGATAAAGTTCTCCGAATGTCTTGTCGGACCGAATGGCACCAATTGCAATCTGTACCGCAGTAAACGGCGAATCGGTTTCCGCAGGAACGAGTTTCATGTCCTCGACGCCGATGAGCAGGCATAGTTGCCTACGATTCCAAACGGAGTGAATCTGAATATTGCTATCTCCTATCGACGTGAAATAAGGAATCGTATGACTCCAATCTGCGGCGGCGACTCCGTGTTCGTTCGGACCGACAACATCCAGATTGCTGTTCGGTGCCGTCGCGACGTGAACTTGTTGGCCATGTTGCAATATTGTGCCGTCATTACGTCGAACTTCAACCGACAAATCATACGAATTCTTTTCATTCGGCCTTCCTTGTGCCACCGTAAACACGAACCGCTTTTGACCGGTAGTCGCGGCGATCGTTTCCGGTACGATTTTCCAGTTCTCGGGCGCGCCCAGACTCACGGTGCCGTCGGGCGGCGTTTCGAAAACGACCTCGACATTCGGCTTTTGCTCCGGTGAAAGCAGGAGATTGGCGATACGCATGTCGGCTCCGGCGGCCGCGTTCGAAATCAGGAGCAAAGCAACAAAAAAAGAACAAAACTTCATGATGGTTTTCCATGTCCCATGAAAACAAGGTTATTCCAAAGACGGATAAACGGTCTTGCCTTGTGCCTGAACGCGGGGATTTTCATAGGTTCCGTAAAACACGCTGTTGGCGTCGAGCCAAAGGTCGATGCGATATCGTTCCTCCGGTGACAGTTCCACGCCGTAGTGCTGCGAGGTCAGGAAAGGCTGGAGCGGGGCGGCCAGGGCACCAAATTGTCCCGCCGTCGTTCGGGTTCCGCCATGTTTCGGGTCGTTGATCGAACCGTTGGTCGTATGATAATAAAAACCGTAGTTCTTTGCAAGACTCTGGTACGACCGTGTCCAACCGCTTTGGGCGTCGGCGATTCCCTGCAAATCGAATTCGTGCTTGACCGGCAGTCCGACCGCCAAAGGCGAATCCTGGTCGCCGTGACAATGCACACACCGCGCGTCAAGCACCGGTTGCACAAGTTGCACGAAATTCAGCGGATAGCTCCCGGAAACGTCGCCACGCAAAGCGGACGGCGGACGCTGGAACGCCAGCGGCGAAGTCGCGACACTCTGTTGACTGCTCCATTTATTTTCGTGACAGCCGATACAGGTCAATTGTTCGCCGGGATGCAGATACGTCGCACTGCGCATCGACTGCACGGCCCGACCGTATTCATCAAGTGCCTGGAAATAAATCGGTTTGCCGGTCGGGACTTCGAAGAACACGCTGCCGTCGTCCTCGACGGGAACCGTGCCCAACACTCCACGAGCGTTCGTCTGCGCGGCGATACCGATTCTCGGATCGTCCGGAACCGGCGTTGATTTGGCGAAAAGCTGCATGACGCGCAAGGCCGTGATTTTGACCGGTTCGCCGTTCACCTTCGGCCAATCAAAATCGCTTTGATAGATATTGACGATCCCGACGGTTGCCGGTTCGTTACCCGTTTCATTTGCTTTCCGATAACGTGCCATCTGAGTCGTTTGCGTCGGGATGACCAGCGGTTTCGGTCTTTTCGCCAGCGGTATCGGGCTGTGGGTGCTGATCGCAGGATCGCGGTAAACCAGCTCCTTGTTCCCGGCGGCGTCGATCCAATAAATCCCACGGTTCTTGGCTTGGGCATCGTAAACGCAGAGGAAATCGTCTTCGCTGAACGGCCACGGCGTGCCGTAAACCATCTGTCCCCGCGTGTTGGACGGTGGATTGGATTCGGCTTCCGGGAACGGAACTTCCGGTGTCAGCCGGGTCAGTTGGGACATGGCCCCGTCGTCTTCGAGCCGGTGGTCGATCAGGACAAGCGAACCGAAGGCGTGTCCGTGATGCGCTCCCGTCACGGCCACATAACGATGGGAATCGGGAATCGCGCGGATGTCCATTTCCATCCATGGTCGCAACTCGCGTTTTTCCGGGTAGTTGCCGTGAAACGATCGCGGGTCGCGGCCGTCGGGAAAGCAGGTCCAAATATGGTGTGCGATGTTCGTATCCCGATCAACGTAATCCCAACGCGTGTAAACGATCATCCCGTTGTTGTCAACACTCGGCTGCCATTCGTGGGTTTCGTGAAAGCTCAGGCAGACAATGTCGCTGCCGTCCGGTTCCATGGAGAAAAGCGTATAGGTCGGACAGTAACGACCGCAGCGCAAAAATCCGCCGCGACGTTCGCTGATAAACGCAATGCGACCGTCCGGCAGTTCACAGGGGTCGAAGTCGTTGACGCTTCCGTCGGTCAACTGGACAAGTCCGCTGCCGTCGGCGTTGCAACGGAAAATATGATAGCACGTCGTTTCCGACCATTCATGGTAGTAGGGAACGCTTTTTTCGTTTTCCCAGGATTTATCGGACGGTTTCGCTTCACACCAGGCGAAGTAAATCGTTTGGCCGTCGAAGGAAACCTCCGGAGAAAGGAACGCACCGCCTTGAAGCTTGCGCCCTTTCATTCGGCCTTTTTCGACAACGGAATTTTCGAGCAGGTTGACGAGCTTCGGTTCACCGCCGAGGGGATTTTCGAGAACGTACAGTCCGCCGCCGGGTGCCGCCGTGAAACCGTAAAACTGGTCGCACATGTGGAACTGGGAATCGTTGGCGTCATGCTTCTTGAGGAACAGCAGTTTGTCGAGCTTCGTCAAATGAGGATTGCAACGGACGATTTCCCGCTTGAGCCGCCGGGCTTCCATGTAAAGTGCTTCGCTCGGTTCCGTACCGACTTTGAGCGAACGGAGCGAATCGGCAAAAACCGCAAGCATCTCGCTGTTTGCGGCAGGCAGTATCTTGATTCGCTCCGCCAGGGCGAGAGCCGAATCAATGATTTGACTCGTGTGTTCCGGCGAAAACGGAACGTCAATCTTGTTCGCCACTCGGAATTGTTCGTCCTGGGCGATCCAGTCCTTGACGATTTCCTCGGACAACGCCGTATTGGACGTGGTGACAAGGCAGAGCAGCAAAAGAAAGAATATTTTTTTCATAATCGTTGGTTCCGGTAAGTGGTTTCAAAAATACGATTGATGCACAATCTCATTCTGATTGCGGCGTTATCTTGACATGTTTTCGAACAATTGACGCCACTGTGGGATGTCGCCGTAACGCATAACCCCCGGGACGAAGGGGAGATTTCCATTTTTATAGGAAACCCCGTTCAAATCAATGTCGAGCTTCGTGATGTTCGGGTTCAACAGGGCGGCAAACAGCCCGGCAACGGCCAATTCTTCGGAATTCCCGACGACGAGACATATCTCTTGGGGATTCGCGTCGGAATACTGTGTTTTCGCAAAATCGACGACAAGATTGATGTCCGTGACACTCATTCCCGTAAGGGGCCGTCCCCACCAGACACTCATCCAGTTCCAGGCGTTTCGAGTGCTGTCAGAAGAACCGGCATCGCCGTAAAGCGAATCACTCGGAATGTACGTCCGGTAGGGATCCGCTTTACCGTTGCTCACTTGATCGAACGACATGCCGCCGATAAATCGGATGTCGGGAATCACGACCAGAGAGCCTGCATCAAGCAATGACTTGGGTACCTCGGCATCAAGCGACATTGCCGCTGCGTCCTTGTCGATAACGATGGCGACCGATTGCGGTTGGGCGGCATCCTGTTTCACAAGCACGATGGCCGGAATGTCAAGCGGTCCTTCCCCGGGAATCATGACTTTCCGAATTATGACACCATCCTGGTTCGTCTCTGAAAGCGTGAGCACGTTTTGTCGTTCCGGCGGCAAGGCTTGATCAATTCCCAGCATGTCGCGTAGTGCGTCGCGGTCGGGCTTGAGGTTGAGTGCTGTGTCCCTTGCCCGGTAAATCTCGGAAAGAGCCGACAGCGGTTGACCGGGAATCGTCACTTTGAGGTCTTGCAGTGTTTTCAGGTCGAACAGGTGCAATTCGTCGGGTTCCGTACCACTTTCGGCAAGTGTGTTGTCTCGCAGATGTTTATCCATCCACCAATACGTCCACTCTCTTTTGACGCGGCCGTATTCGTGACCGGTGTTCTCGTAACGGCACTCGACGAGATCGGTATAACCATTGGCGGCGTAAAGTGCCTTGACTTGCGGAAAAGTGTGCGTTTCGAATGTTTTCGTCCAGTCGTTCATCGTCAAATACTGAACGGGACAAGGCATTCCCAGTGCACTGAGTTCCGGTTGATCGGTAAAACGCATGACATTGGGGAAATAGTTACAGACACAACAAGGCCAGGTCAGATAGGAAATTTCACGGAAATCGCAAGTCAACCCGGCGATGGTTGCCGCTTTGACCCGATCATCCAGCGAGATCAACATTTGAACCTGTGTCCCGCCGCCGGAGCATCCACACGCTCCAAGACGTTGCGAATCGACCTCCGGAAGCGATTCCAAAAAATCGAGTCCGCGAATATTCCGCCAGATTTGATGCGTTTGATCGGTCACACCCAGCGGAATGTCATTGTAATGATCGTTCGGCGTTGCAAAGGCGATAAAACCGAGTTTGGCCAGTCCCAGGCATCGTGCCTGCACGGTGTCACTATAATAGCCGTTTTCGAAATGGCCGTGCGGACACAGAACACCCGGCACCGGGGTTTGCGGCA
>Ga0123356_10004694_pt1 | contig 14070 bp, 10 predicted proteins | sample TergutEmb28metaG_2_FD_92546 | JGI IMG/M metagenome (GOLD analysis project Ga0123356, IMG submission 92546) | Embiratermes neotenicus P3 segment gut microbial communities from Petit-Saut dam, French Guiana - Emb289 P3 | ecosystem: Host-associated > Arthropoda: Insects > Digestive system > Gut ...
GTTACAGTTGGATTTGAAAAAGCATAACTCACAATATGCACCAATAACAATAAATAAATCCGCTCGCTTCCACGACCGCTTTTTAATCATTGACAATACTGTATACCTCATTGGCGCTTCAATAAAGGATTTAGGGAAAAAGTTATTTGCCTTTTCCAAAATGGAGATAAAACAAGCAGAGCTTTTCAAATAAAAATTCTGCGGTTTTATCTTCCTTGCTGTAATCCTGTCGGATAAAATTATGATAAATCTATTGACGCAATGGTAACAGGTATAATTGTTATCATTGCGTCATTCGTTTTTTTAACATCATGTCAATTTCTTCTACTGTAAAGTCTGTCTTTTGGTATTTTTCTTCAGTATAATCCCCAAAACCATTTTCATATTGTTGAATAAATCTTAACATTCCAACAACTCCCAACGATTCTTGTAATGCCTGCAAACCCATTTTCCTGACTTCTGTTTGATTATTTACATTAAACGTTGCTGTCATTCTGCAAAACCTCCATTAAATATTTTATAGGATTCATCACCTTTACCTTCAAATTCATTTTGGAACAAGCTTTCTCAAATTTTTTATCTGTTGTTAGTAAAACATCTACATCAGAATATTCAGCAAAAGACAAATGAAAACTATCAAGTGTTCTTATTTTTGTATGCTCGGATAATTCTTTTACCCGATTAAATACATTTATGTTATAATCCAATTTTTTAGTTATTGCGTGATAATAAAAATATTTTATTTTATCTCTCTTTTCAATATTATCAATTTGTTCTATTTCCAAATCTAATGCGGAACTACCAATAATTTCATAATTGTTTTTTTTTGATAAATTCAATATATTCAAAACGGCTTCGCTTTCCATATATATTTTTACTTGCATTTGATCATCATAGAGACGACTGTAACAACAAATATCAAAATACAGCTTCATTTTAAGAAATCCCTCCAGTATCTAACCTTAATTTTAGGTCATATAGCGCTTATAATCAATAGCAGGTACAACAATTTATTCAATGAGAAGGGAAAAGGAAAAATTAAATGAAGCGGTAACAGGAACCATCCGGCGCTAATCCGCGTACCAATAATAAACTACTTATCTGTCATTGTAATTGTTCCGTCCCAATCCGGCGGCGGAGGATTTTCCTGGAAATCTATAATACGCGAAAGATACATAGAAGAAAGATAATCACCGCTGCCGGTTTTTTCTGCGATTGATAACGCTTTGCTGAAATATTGTTTGGCTGTTTCCCATTCACGCATGCCGAAAAGTTTGAGCCCTTTGTTGTATTGGTTTAATGTTTCACGATCAATTATAAGGGATTTGGGTATTTCTTCACCGGCTTCACCCTGGAACGCTTCATATACTGTATAAAGTCCAACAGGATGATCTTTTCCTTTAACTCGTACGCTGTCTGCTTTACGGAAAATAAAGTCGTCTTTCGCGGCGGCAAAAACATATTCTGTAACAATAACAGGCTGCTGATAATATTTTGTAACTCCTTCGGTTCGGGAAGCAAGGTTTACTGTATCGCCTATAACCGTATAGTCAAGTTTGTTCTGGAAACCGATATTACCGACAACACATTCACCGTAATTAACGCCGATACCTGTTCCAAATCCTGTATCGGGCAGGACAATGTCGGAAGTATCCATGTGTTCAAGCGCTCTGACCATGCGAAGCGCCGCCCTGACTGCGCTGGACGCTGCGTTATCCAGGGTTTTGGGAGCGCCGAAGATTGCCATAATGGCATCTCCGATAAATTTATCGATATTACCGCCTTCGGATATAATCTGATTACCCATTGCGGAAAAATAATAATTAAGAAAGTTTACAAGTTCGCGCGCAGGCGTGTTTTCTGAAATCTTTGTAAAGCTTCTGATATCAGAAAATAAAACAGCGACCATTCTGTTTTCGCTCTGGCTAACAGGAGCCGCAGATTTTTTAATGATTTCGTCCATTACATCAACGGGAACATAACGGGCAAAAGCGATTCTTGTTTTCTTTTGCAGGTTTTCCATCTGACGTAAACGCAGAGCGTTAGCGATAATCGGGGCTGCCGCCGACAGAAAAACATTAAGATTTTCCAGGATAAATGGAGAAAAATATTCTTTAATGGAAGTGCCTATATGAACAGTAGCGAATTCTTCATTGTTATAAGAAAGCGGGATAAGTATATAGGATTCTATTCTGTTTTCATTTTCACCGGCGGGGAAGAAATCATTTACCTCGTTGGAAACTACTTTATAATCCGAATACCGGTTGTTAAAATCCGCTATTGTAATTGCTTTAAAATCATCCGCTATTTTTTTTGTATATCCGGCATTATTGGCGTTATATACCAAAAGGCAGTCATCAGCGTCTTTTATCATAATCGGTGATATTTCGGCATGACATGAGTTTTTTAATACTCCAAAAACATCCTTAACTGTATCTTCCAGTGAATTTTGTTTTACCGATAATTTAGCTAACATTCCGACAAGTGTTGTCTGAAACAGCTTGTTATCAAGGAGATTATTTACATTTTCTATAAGAGATTCATCTGTTATTTTTTTTCCTTCTTTTTCGATTAATTTATAATCGATATTCCGTTTTTCGTTTAATAACTGTTTGATTTGATTTGACAGTTCATCAAGGTTTTCAATTGATTTCCCGATATATATATCCGCTCCGGCGTATTCACTCCGGAATTTATCACTTGATTCTTCATTAGAAGAAAAAACTATAAGCGGAATATCTTTGGTAGAGGGGCGGGTTTTAAGGAATCGTATAGTCTGATATCCTCCCAAAACAGGCGTATTAGTATCGGTAATAATCAGTTCGGGTATAAATTCAAATACTTTTTTTAGTCCTTCAAGGCCATTTGCTGATAGTACAGTTTCATAATCTTCTTTATTAAGAAATTCCAGAAGTATATCCGCGAAAGTCTGCGAGTTTTCTATTACTAAAATACGTTTTTTAGCCATTTGCTTCTCCGATCAATTCGCGTACGGCGGTTACAAAGGTATGATCATTAAACGCGCTTTTGGCGATTATACGGTTTGCGCCCAGCATTACAGCTTTATTTTGATCTTTTTCATCGCTCCTTGATGAAATAATAATTATAGGAATATTTTTAAGCTGTTCGTTCTTACGCAGATTTTCTGTCAGCATGAAACCGTCCATGTTAGGCATATTAATATCGGTACAGATTAAATCGTAGTGGGAGTTCTTGGCGGCGGCTAATGCTTCTGATCCATCAGCTGCTGTATCTACCTTATATCCCTGCGCTTCAAGAATGTCGCGTTCTACTTCTCTTGTCGGAGCTGAATCATCTACTACAAGAATGGATTTACGCGAACGTTCATAATCTACATGGCGTTTTTTCATATCGATTGTTTTTGTACGGCGCGCTCTCCTTATTACAGTTGGAATATGCAAAGCAGGTATCAGTTCATAATCTTCGCTAAGCACTACACCGGAAAAAACATCGATATTTGCCATAAACGCCGGAAGATTTTTTAGAATTACCTGACGCATGCTGCTGATTTTATTAACTGCGATAGCTACTGTTTCTTCATAAGCCTGTACAATCGCCACAAAGATAGATGAACTTGTCTGATCCTTTTCCGGTTCATTTATTTTTAAGATATGATGCAGGTAAAAAAGTTTGATAATACGTCCGTTATATTTAATGCTTGGACGATCTACTACAGTAATTATTTCTTTTATATCAACAAGCATAACTGTATCTACAAAGTTTGCCGGTATTATAAATTTCATGGAGCCGGAAGAAATCGGGAATCCCATTAACGCGGCTAGTGATAATGGGACTGATATTGAAAAGATAGTTCCTTCTCCCGCTTTTGTTTTAATGGAAATACTGCCTTTCATGCGTTCAATATTGCTTTTAACAGAGTCCATTCCTACACCGCGTCCTGAAACATTAGAAAGCTGTTCTGTGGTAGAAAAACCGCTTTGGAAAATATAGTTAATCAGTTCTTCTTCTGTCAGCGCCATTGCTGTATCTTTGGGAATCATTCCATTATCAATAATTTTTTGGCGGATTCTTTCTGTATCAATGCCTTTTCCGTCATCGGTTATAGTTATCTTCATGCTTCCGCTTTCACGTACACAATTAATAGTCAGTAATCCGGTTTCGTCTTTCCCGGCGGCGATTCGTTCTTGCGGAGTTTCAATGCCATGATCCAGCGAGTTTCTTATCATATGAAGAAAAACTTCGGATAATGATTCAATTAAGTTTTTATCAATTTCATTTTCCGCGCCTTCTATTTTAATCTGAACCTTTTTACCCAATTCCGAAGCAATCATAAATACATGTTTTGGATACGCGTCAAGAGCAGTAGAAAGCGGAAGCATACGAAGGGATATAACATCGTCATAAGCGCTTCTTATATGACTGCCGACATCCAATGAATAATTTTTTACAAGAGAATTTAGTTTACTCATCATTATTTCTATCGAACGGAATTCCTGCAGTAAGGGTGAATTCCAGGGCAGTTCTAAACCTGCAAGTTTGGATATCTGGCGTGATGATTCATTAAGGGCTTCTGTTTCCCTGGCTATATTTCGAGCAGAAATTTCCAGGGATTGAAGAGCCGCCATATCCCGGATTATCTCATTGATTTTCTCGATTGATATTCTGATAGTACCGGACTTGGCTTCTTCCAGTCTGTTGTGTTTTGAATCTCCAAGATCAAGAGTATCATCTTCATCTGGCGCGTCAGTAGGTAATGTAAAATCTTCGTTTGCGGATAGAGCGGTAAGCTCTTTTATATAAACTTCGGTTTGTATATCATCTATTCCGCTGGTTTTTATTTTATTTATTCCGGCTTTTAGTTCATCCAGCGCAGCTAAAGTTAGGCGTACAGCTTTATCATTTAAAAATATTCTTTCTTCTTTAAGAGAGATAAAAACTGTTTCCAATGCGTGAGTAAGGCTTTCGATATTTTTGAAATCCAGCATACGCGCGGCGCCTTTTAGTGTATGCAAAGCGCGCATAAGAGTTACTATATCGTCTTTCGCGGAGCTTCCGTCTTTTACATCAAGGAGAAGGGTTTCCACAATGGAAATATTATCGAATCCTTCATCAGCGAATCTGCTGATATACTTTGATTTATCAAGCGCCATGTTTAATCCTGAGCCGGTTTCTGTGTTATGAACCGCTCTAATTCAAGAGTACGTTCTGTTAAGGAGCTTACTGAAGAAGCCGCTGTTCTGGCAGATTCAAAATAATGTTTAACTTCCTGAGAAACATCGGCAATCGCGTTATTAATCATTTCGCTGGATTTAAGCTCTTGTTTTGTAAAAACTGTTATGGTTTGCGCCTGATTCGATGTAATTTCAGCTCCGTCCCGGATTTCCTTAAATACATCTTCCAGGTCTTTAATAAGTTTATAACCTTCCGCGATTCTGTCCGATCCTTCTTCACTGTAAACGATAAGCGATGAAGAAGAACTTAGGATTTCTTCTACCTGTTCCCGTATTTGGCGGGTTAAAATATCAATATCATCAGCGAGACGGTTTACTTCGCCCGCGACAACGGCAAAACGTTTTCCTGTTTCCCCGGCGCTTGCCGCTTCCAATGCGGCGTTAAAAGCAATTACCTTAGTTTGATCCGTAATAGTATTGATTATCCGTACTATATCGCGTATTTTACTTACTTTATTGCTTAATAAAATAATTCCGTTTATGACTCCGGAGTTTTTTTCTTTGATGTCTCCCATTTTTTTAACGTTTTTTCCTAATACAGAAAAGCCTTTTAACACATCTTCTTCCATCTTGGAAGCGATTGCCGCGACGCTGTTTGTTTTATCAACAACCTCAGCCGCGATTTTGGCGTTTTCATTTATTGTTCTTTCTATTTTTTCCATGCCGACATCCTGAGCGCTTTTCGCGTCACCGGATAGTTTAATGGTGTTTGCGGAATCTCTGACAGCAGCAGTAAGTTTTTTTGTTTTATTTACAAAACTTGAATGCCCTTTTTCAGCGTCAGAAACTCTGGTTTGCATCTGCCGGATTTGTTTTTTATAGGAACGTAAAACGAAAAACAGGATCAATGCCGTAAAAAAACAACCGCCGATAAAGAAAAGAAAATATCCAAGCATAAAGCGCTCCTTTAATTATCAAGTGCTGGCAGCTTCTGTAGAAGCTGTTCGGTATGTTTCTACTTTACCTTTTAATTCTTCAGACATGCCTTTTAAACTGTCGGCAATCTTGGAAGTAGAAGAAGTAGCGATGACAAACTGTTTTACGCCTACGGATATTTCCTTAAGCGCGCTGAATATTTGCGATGAAGCCAGTTCCTGTTGTTTACTAAGATTGGATATTTGCTGGGAGCGGGTCGCTACATTTTGGGAGTTCTCAACGATGTTTTCAAATACAATCTTTTGTTCGCTCATTCTTTCGTAACCAATTTCGATTTGCCTGGAACCGCTGTTCGCTTCGGCTATTAAAGTCTGTGAAGCGCATTGAACTTCTTCTATTTTTTGTTTGATTTCCCGTGTTGAGTCAACTACATTATCTGCGAAGCGCCTTATTTCCGCCGCTACTACAGCGAAACGCGCTCCAGCTTCTCCGGAAGATGACGCTTCGAGCGAGGCGTTAAATGCGATAAGTTTTGTCTGGTCTGCTATACTGTCAATAATCCTGATAGCTTCGCTGATGCGGATAATCATATCCGAAAGATTGCGGATTTCGCTTATTATTTTCTGGTTTTGATTCCGTATATCTTCCATCATTGTCTGGTTCGCTTCCCTTAAGTCTAATCCCTTGGTGCTTAAATCCTGTGTTTCTATGGCAAGATTGGCGACTTCTGTAGTTTTTAGGGCGACCTGTTCGGACAGATTTTTGTTGCTTTCCATTGTGCTTACAATTTCCGAAACGCTTGCAGACTGTTCATTGGCAGTAGTTGTTATTTCCTTTGAAGATGTAGATATGTCAAAAACAGAATCTGCGACAAGCTGGGTGCTTTGCTTGAAGCTTCCGAAAGTCGAGCGTAATATATCCAGGAATCCGTTAAAGGCAGTCATAAGCTCCCCGAACTCATCCATGGTATTTACTTCTAATGAAAGGGTTAAATCATTTTCTTTTAAACTTTTAAATAATGTCCTTAAATTTATAACTGATTTTTTAATATTAGATGTAATGAGTATTACAAAAATAATAGCAATACCAAGTGAAACTAAAACTATGGAAAGATAAAGAATCAATTGCCTTTGAGCGAGAGAGGTGTTATGTTGAATCTGCAAACCTAAATGATCAAATGATTCATTCCATAATTGACATAAATCGTTATTTAAAACCGACACAGCGTTAAGACATTCGGCTATTGTTACGCCGGCGCCCGCTCTGAGTGATAAATTAGCGGCGACTTCTTCGGTTCTTTCGTTATAACGTTCAAGTTTTAATAATAATTCATTAAAATCTTCGGATCTGTTATTTGCTCCTTCCATAGCGGAGCTGATGCTGCTATTAATTCTATCTTTGTCCGAATCAATTAATAAACGGTTATTACGGATAACTGGTGAAGTCGATGAACTAAGCATGTTCATTGTGATATCTTTTGGCTCGCCTTCAAAAATGCTGTTGTTAAGCCTACGATTCTGAGCATGAGCAGCGATAAGTTCGTTATTCCATCTTAATACATATTCTTCATTAGATTCGTAAAGTGTTTGGCGAAGAGCGTTACCGACGGTTATAAGCCGGATTGATGCTTCCGGTATACTTGATGTTACAAGGGCGGTATAATAATAAGTATCCATATCCGAAACCAGAATTAAACCGGATTCTTCTCCGGCTTTATTAATTGTATCCTTTAATAAATGAATAAAATCTATGTATCCCTGATATATACTATCACCGTCTTTAGAGGCTTTTTTTAAATTATCCCACTCGGCTGATAATAAAATATCTTCACCGCTTCCTGTTTTGTAACGTTCCATTCCTCTGTCTATCGATCTAGCCGCGTCAGTGATTTGATCATCAAGTTGTTTCAAATCACCCTGTTTAAGCTCCAGATATACATTTAAATACGCCGGTAAATTCTGCATTATTGTTACGGCAGGCCTTACAGTTTTTATTCCTTCGTTTTCATCAACGCTTTTTTGTATCTTTCCGATAGTCATGGAGCAGATAAAAATGAGCATCACTCCTATTGGAATTAAAAATACCGCGCTGGAAATCAAAAGCTTTGTAGAAATTTTTAACCTTGATAAAATCATCTTATAACCTCTCTTTTTAGCAGCCTTTTGGCTGCGTTATTAATCGAAAAGGAAACGAAGTTTCCTTATAACCTCTTTTTTAAAGCCTCTCTTTTTGAAAATAAAAAACATCATCAAAAGAAGGAAGCCTTCGATGTATCTGAACTAATTGAGAGTGCTGTACACTCGCTGTTTCAGATACTCCCAATATAAGGATTCCATCTTCTTTTAATATATGGGACAAATTTGACAATACCTGTTCCCTTTTATGCGGAAAAAAGTAAATAAACGCATTACGAAAGAATATTATATCATATTTTTCTGTATAAAGCTTATCCATAAGGTTATGAACAAAAAAATTAATGTTCTTTTTTAATGAATCATCAATATAGTATTTATTGTCCGATTCCTTAAGATAGGGGATAGTCATGTATCTGAAACAATTTCCGTCATCTCTGAGAGTACGGGAGTTATATACGCCATTAATAGCGGTTTCGATTGCCTGAGAGTTAATATCAAAAGCGTCAATATGATACCTTACAGGTTTATTGGTACTCCTGTTATACGCTTCTATTAACATGGCAATGCTGTATGCTTCGCATCCGATAGAAGAAGCGGCTGAGCAGATACGTATCATTGAATTTTCAAAAGATGGCAGTAATTCCAATAGAAGCGCGAAGTGAACAGGTTCCCTGAAAAAATATGTCTCGTTTACAGTAAGGAATTTGGCCGCCGTTCCGGATGAAAAAGATGTTTCTATATATCCGGCGCCGGGAACTTCACTGTACGAACTGATAATATTTCTATTGTTAAGGATATACTCTTCCAGTCTTTTTGCGTCATCGGGATCCGCTTTGATTCCGAATTTATTTTCTGCCATACGGCAAATTAAGTCTGTCATTTTACAATCCGGACTAGTTCTTCGGATATTTTATCCAAAGGAAGAACAAAATCAACGCAGCCTGTTTCCGCTGCCGCTTTAGGCATACCGTATATAAGAGAACTTTCTTCGTCCTGAGCCAGGGTTATTCCTCCCATTTCCTTGACTTTACGGGTACCATCTCCGCCGTCACTGCCCATGCCGGTAAACACAATAGATACCAATGCTTGTTTTAGTGTATCCGCTGCTGTCCTGAAAAGCACATCCGCGGCGGGTTTTTGGTTTTGTTCAGGCGCGTCATCGTTATAACGCAGAACTAATTGATTCTCATTCAATCTGCGCAGTTCCAAATGTTTGTCTGTTTGAGCTATATATACATTACCTGCCTTAGGAATATCCCCTTCTTCCGCGACTAGTACATTTAATGATGTAAAAGTATCAAGCCATTGGGCAAAGCATTTATCAAAACCGGATGAATTATGCTGTACAATTATTATAGGAAGAGGGAAATCTCCTGGCAGGAGAGCGAAAAACCTGGACAACGCTTTGGGGCCGCCGGTAGATGAAGCGATAACAACCGCCTCAATTTTTCGTTTATCCGGTGTTTTTGATATAACAGATTCAGCGTTTAATACTTCTGTCCAATCGATGCCAGGACTTTTTTGCGCTTTAATACCGCTTATACGTTTTAAGGTATCATAAATATTTTTTTGCTTTTCCGGGCTTAAAGCTTTTAAAAATACATCCTTTGGGAAAAACTCCAACGCTCCTTTTACTGTAGCTTCATAAGCGGTCTTTGCTGTATCATGACTGGTAATAACAACAATGGGAACATTGGTTTTTTTCATTACTTCATCTATAACCTGAAGTCCGTTCATCTTTGGCATTTCAATATCCAAAGTTACAAGGTCTGGATTCATGGAAAGAATTTTTTGTACACCGTCTTCTCCGTCTACAGCTTCTCCGATAATCTTAAAACTTCCTTCAGATTCCAGAAAATCCCGAAGGACATCCCGTACCATCGCGCTGTCATCGACTATAAGCGTATTTATCATTTTACACGTCCTGATATTTTTTCCGGATTAATAATGAATACCGGGTTTTCATCACTAAAAAACACACCTCTGAAAAATACAAAGGGTCCTGAAAACACATTAGGCAGACTGTGGATACAACCGTCCGGTATGTCTATTTCTTTTTCTATCTTTGGAGTAAGAAGTATTATTTTTTTGCCTTCCAAAACAGATAATTTAAGGATTAACCCATGGAGTGTTGAAAAGTTTCGCTCAAACAAAGCCGGTAAAGATACCAATATGTCATTGTTTACAGTTTCGTAAAGGGAATTTTGTTCGCGGGAAAGCTGAATAATTTTTTCTGTATATTCAGCGGGAATGCCGAATCTTATCATTTGGAAAGTACATATAAAACACCGCATTTTATAACTCCCGGTCAAAGTCCTGTTTTATCTTATTGATAAGATCCTCTGTATCAATACAAAAAACATGATTCCCATTCAATTCAAAAAAAGCGTTTATTGACGCGGCGAATGTATTTTCCTCATGTTCAATTTTTAAAATATTTTCCGGCATTATATCCGCGATATCCGTAACATCATCAATCAGAAAAGCTATTTTGTCTATTTCTTCCTTTAGTACAACTACTTTCTGAGCGTTTGAAAGTTCGTTATAAAGGATGAATCCAATATCAATAAGAGCGTAGGGGATAGAATACCGGTTAATAATGCCCCTCACATAAGCCGGTACCAAAGGCATTGGAAATACCTTTTCCAGTACTGTTACTTCGTTAATCATCATGGATGGCAAGGCATATTGTTTATCTTTTATGGAAAAAATAAGGTATTTTTCCTTTAAAACGCCGCTTTCCGCTGGATTTTCCACCGGCAGGGATTCGGTAGTATTTTCTGTCATGTAGTATTATATCCCGCCATTGTGTATTTTGTCCAGCTATTTTATTTAGTGTATAAAACAGCATAAAAAAGAGTTTATAATAAAAGTTACAGGCACAACTTTTTGAACGTTTTTATTTGTAGGAGACGTAATAAAAAAAATATAGCTCTTTTCTATAAAAAATGTTATAATCGGCTATGTTTAAATTCTTCAACAAAAAAAGAGAAAAGGCTAAGCAGAATACAAGAGTATTTTCGGACGAGTTGGAACAGCTCGTTGAAGCCGGCATGAAAGGCGACTTCAACCACATTCTTAACTACAATGGATTATCACATGAAGAAAAATTGAACATTCTGCTGATAAACGACGCTCTGCGGAACTATAAAACCGCTACAGAATACGATCTTTTAAAATATAGGCTTACAAGCGATGCCCTTGGTATCGCTTTATGGGATATGGATGTTGTAAGCGCGGACCCGATAAACCCTGATAATACATTTACATGGTCAAAAGAATTCCGGCATATGCTGGGGTTTAATGACGAAAGGGATTTCCCGAATGTAACTCATAGCTGGAGTGACCGCCTGCACCCCGAAGATAAAGAAAGAGCGCTGGAAGCGTTTGCAGCGCATCTTAACGATTATTCCGGGAAGACACCGTACAATATCGAGTACCGTCTAATGGGAAAGAACGGAGAGTACCGTTTTTATCACGCTTTTGGAACTACATTAAGGGATAAAAAGGGAGTTCCGCTGCGCGCGGCGGGCGCGCTAAGAGATATAAACGAAATCAAAAAAATGGAAGAATCATTAAGGTCATCGCATGAACGTATAATGCTGATGATGGACACATCTCCGTTATGCGCTCAAATATGGGACAGAAATTTTAATACGATAGACTGTAATGAAGCGGCTGTAAAGTTATACAGATTCGCCAATAAACAGGAATATATCGATAAGTTCATGGAGAGATGCTCACCTGAATATCAGCCGGACGGGCAGCGTTCAGATGAAAAAGCTGTCAGGCTTGTTATTCAGGCGTTTGATGAAGGTTATTGCCGTTTCGATTGGATGCACAAAATGCCTTATGACGATACTCCCATACCGTCAGAGGTTACTTTAGTCCGGGCAAAATATGGAGTCAATGAAGTTGTAATCGGATATACGCGTGATATGCGTGAGCATCATAAACTGCTGCGGACAATTAATGAACTTACGGCAGATCCATTAAATTATGAGACCGAAAGTTTTGACGACAATCTTATTAAAGCAATGAATACCGTAGGAACCGCTGTATATTTTGACAGTATGCATATCTGGAGAATTAATGAAACTGATAATGAAACCCGTTATAGTATGATTTTTGAATGGTCAAGTGTTTTTAAGCTTCAGCAGAGGAGCGCGCAAATCGATCCTGCTCCTTTTCACAATGACTGGTTTAATAAACTTTCCGCCAATAAATGCGTCAGCGGTATTATCAAAAAATTATCATCAGATGAAGGCAAGTATCTGCAGACACAAAATATTGTTTCCATTATTGTTGTTCCGGTTTTTCTAAATAAAAAATTCTGGGGTTTTGTCAGTTTTGGCGACTGCCGCAATGAACGGATTTTTTCTTCATCGGAAGAAGCTGTTCTTAGGACTGTTAGTTTTTTATTCGCGAACAGTGTACAGCGTAACGAAATGACCCTGAGGCTTATGAACGCTACAGAAGAAGCGCTGGCGGCTTCCCGTGCGAAGTCAACATTCCTGGCGAACATGAGCCACGAGATACGTACTCCAATGAACGCTATTTTGGGCATCACGGATATTCTGATGCTGCAAAAAGGCCTTTCCGATGAAGCCGAAGAAGGACTGGATCAAATACATAGTTCATGTGATCTGCTTCTGGGAATTATTAATGACATACTGGACTTTTCCAAAATAGAAGCCGGAAAAATCGATATTATGTCCGCTGAATATATATTGGCAAGTTTAATAAATGATTCTGTACATTTAAACATGATGAGAATGGACGGCAAACCAATAGAGTTTGAGCTGCAGATTGATGAAACTATTCCATTCAGATTAGTCGGCGACGCTCTTCGCATTAAACAGGTATTGAATAATTTATTAAGCAATGCCTTTAAATATACAGAGTCAGGAAAGGTTACGCTTTCTATAACTTGTGAATCACCGGCAGACCTTGAAGAAAATATAACTAAACTTGTTATAGGCGTAAGAGATACAGGTAATGGTTTAACAAATGAACAGTTAACTAAACTGTTTGATGAATATTCCCGTTTTAATATGGAATCAAGTACCATCGAAGGCACAGGACTTGGTCTTTCTATTACACAGCACCTGATACGTTATATGAACGGCGAAATTTATGTAGAAAGCGAACCCGGTGTAGGCACATTATTTACAGAGAAGCTGCCGCAAAAAAAAGTGGACAAGGATATACTCGGTAAAGATTTGGCGGAGAATCTTAAACAATTCCGCAGGAATTTTGTTCCGCAAATGCAGAGAAGCCAGATTACCCGTGACCCAATGCCTTATGGACGTATTTTAATTGTAGATGATGTTGAAACAAACCTTTATGTCGCCGTAGGTCTTTTAAAACCATATATGCTTCAGATTGATACAGTCATGCGAGGGCGCGACGCCATTGCAAGAATTAAAAGCGGCAAGGAATATGACATTGTATTTATGGATCATATGATGCCTGAAATGGACGGAATGGAAACTACAAAATTAATACGCGAATGGGAAGTTGAACAGATTAATAACGAAAAACTGCATCAAAAAATTAATATTGTAGCGTTAACAGCGAATGCGGTAGTAGGACAGGCGGAAATATTTTTAAAAAACGGGTTTGATGATTTTATTTCCAAGCCGATTGATGTGCGTCAGTTAAACTATATTTTGAATAAATATGTCCGGGATAAACAGCCGCCGGAAGTAATAAAAGCCACATACCGGCAAATGAGCGAAAAAGCGGCGATAGACGGCCAGCAGTCAAAGATTGACTCATTATTGATGGAATCATTCATAAGGGACGCGCGCAGAGCGGTAGCTTTTATGGAAAGGTTATATCAA
>Ga0123356_10004695_pt1 | contig 14070 bp, 7 predicted proteins | sample TergutEmb28metaG_2_FD_92546 | JGI IMG/M metagenome (GOLD analysis project Ga0123356, IMG submission 92546) | Embiratermes neotenicus P3 segment gut microbial communities from Petit-Saut dam, French Guiana - Emb289 P3 | ecosystem: Host-associated > Arthropoda: Insects > Digestive system > Gut ...
AGTATTTATGGGTTGTATCAATTTAACTTCCATCACCATCCCTGAGAGCGTTGATTCTATAGGGTTCTTGGCGTTTGTCAATGCCGGCCTTACTTCCGTAATCAGTTTAAACCCTGTTCCGCCCGCGCTCACAATTTACGCTTTTTCTACCGATGAGACTCAAACGGACGCCTGTCTCTACGTTCCGCAAGGCAGCGTACATCTTTATAATGAAGCGGATGGATGGAAAGATTTCAACTGTGTCAAGTCAACTGCGGAGTTCGTATCGGTGTTATCTCAGAATCGCGTGATTCCGCAGCTTAATCAAGAACTGGAAAACTCTGTAAAAACTCAAACTACCGCGCTGTCAGGCAAGTTCACTGTTGGGCCTAATCCTGTCAGCAAACAATCAGGCGTGGTAAATTTCTTTTGGCAGGGGGAGCGGATACAAAGCGCAATGCTTACTGTTTTTGACGCATCAGGCAGGGTCATTAACAAAGTGCAAATATATGATAGCACACTTAACACACGAGGTCGCCGTCAGGTAGGTTCTTGGGATTTGGCTGATAGGAAAGGACGTTTAGTTTCTGAGGGTACTTATTTGGTGAGAGGTGTGGTTACTGCGTCAGATGGGAAAAAAGAGTTGGTATCTGTGATGATTGGTGTGAAATAAAGAGCAACTTAACACAATATGTATTATTGCGAAAGAAGAGAAATATATGAAACCAATAATTGATTTCCATCATTACAGAACAGATCAAAAAAAATGTTTTGACAGGGTTGATTTTTATGAACGATATGTTATTGATACTCTTTTACAAAGTGAGGTAAAAGATGACCAAAGAGAAAGTAGCATCGCTTTTGAGCTAAAACATCATCATGGCACAACCCAATTTGCTCGTATTTTAGCAAGACAGCGTAATTTGCCGATAGATGTGTGTACCGTTGGTGCATTGTTGCATGATATTTATGTCATAAAACATGGAAAATATAAAGACCATGCGCATAAAGGTGCTAATTTAGCCTTTGATATTATTGATGAAATTGGAAATTTTTCAGATGAAGAAAAGAGCCAGATCTTGTCAATAGTGTATCATCATAGCGATAAAGATATTTGGTCTGAGGATCCATTTCAAGAGTTTGCCAAAGATGTTGATATATTAGATTGTTTTTTATATCCAAGTGCTTTTGGGTATTATTTGAAACACAAAAAACTTTCTGTTTTTTATAACTACATTCTTCGAGCCAAGAAAATATGGGACGAATTGAATATACCTATACTGAAAGATTTTAGCATTTTGGATAACTATAACGATAAATGGTTTGATTACAAACTGGAATTCTCAGAAGAGGAAGCAAAATTATTTTTAAAGCTGATTTGCTATTTATCTAAAAATAAAAATTTTTTACATATTGTACCACCAACGTTTTTACTTGAAAGTCACGATAATATTACAACTATTTATATTAATTCTGATAGCTATAAAACATTTCAAACCGCAACAAAATATCTAAAAAATACCTTCATAAATGATGATTATGAAGAAGTGAATTTTTTAATTTTTAAGGCGAAAAAATTACGTGTGATAGTTTGGGCAGCAATTAATACTTATGAGGTTATAGAGAACCCAACTAGATTGATTGAATTAGGATTAAACATATAGATGTAGATCATTTATTAAAAACATATTTAAAGGAGTTTGCATTGTGAATAGGATTAATACAGAAGCATGGGGTGTATGGGAGCAAAATTCTTCACCGATGTTATTAATTGCTACTTTAAATCCTGCCTTTAAAGAATTACGTGAGTATTTGGGTTCTTGTTTCGCTAATACACCGGTTATTTTCGAATATGATAATGCAAAAAACTATCAAGCGAAGTGGTTATTCCGTCCGGAAGAATGGCGCAGTCTAGGACAAAAAATGCTTGATATGTTGCTTTGCCCCTCTTACTCAGTTGCTTTTAACACAGGCGTTGAACTCGCAGAGGAGCTTCTTTTGAAGAGATCAAACGAAATTTTAGAAATTTCTAAAAACTACTCTTTAGAAGAGGCTTTAAATGTTTTTGAGGAAATTTTACAACTGTATTATGATTATTATAAATTTGGCTGGTTTACTGAACCAATCCAATATCATACAGAGCACATAATATCGAATTACATTACTAAACATTATAAAGGGAATATACCTGTAACCGATGCTATTAATGCGTTATTAGCAACAGAAGAAGAATCATTTACTGTTGATATTATCAAGGACTTATTTGAATGTTCAAAAATTTTTGATGAAATACTTGTGTGTGATGAGTATTTACAAAAATTAGTTTCAACACCCAAAAAAGGTCTTGAGTTTCAAAATAATATAGTAGATTATGTTTTTTCTTCCGAAGACAAAATTTTTGATACACTATTAAAAAAGCTACAAATGCACTCAAATAAATTTCATTGGAAAAAAAATAATTATTTTGCGACTTCATTTGTTTCTTCTAAAGATGTGCTTTTTGAATTGATTGAGGCAATCCATCTTGATAACAAAGGTATCACAAAATATTATCTTGAGAAAATTGAAACTATAAGTAAATCTAAATCAGAACAGCTAAAAATTAAATCCCAAGTGTTTGCGGAATTACCGTTATATTATCAAACTATTGTCAGTATTGCCAATTCAGTTGGTTCGGTATTGATTGATACACGTAAAAAAAATATTATGATAACCAATTCTGCATTTGATGCACTATTAAAAATTGTTTCCCAAAAAACTAATTATAGCCTTGAGGATATACATTTACTTATTCCCCAAGAGTTGAGAAGTTTTGTTGATAATCCTTCAGAATATAATGAAAGATTTGCTGCACGACGCAAACTATTCGTATGTTTACAAACGGATTTTCCTATTGTGCCAGAATTGATAGATCGCATTGATCCTACAACAAAGGAAAGCATATTGTCTTGGCGTGTTCATCCGACATCTGATCCTTACACTGCTGAGGGCATAGATGCTGAAAAGGTTTTAGAAGAACTTAATCTTACAATGAATTTGTTTGACAGTCCAAGTGAACAAAAAAAGCATAGTCAGCATTTACATGGGGTTGTCGCTTTTCATGATAAGAGCGAACCTATTATTGAAGGTATTGTTCGGGTTATTCGCAATCCTAACAACGAGTACTTGTCGAATGGTGAAATACTAGTTGCGCCTAATACTACCCCTGATTATCTCAATGCTATAAACAAGAGCACGGCTATTATAACGAACTATGGTGGTTTAGCTTGTCACGCTGCTATTACTGCACGCGAATTGAAAAAACCTTGCATTATTGATACTAAGTTTGCTACCGATATTTTAAGAACCGGACAAAAAATTAGAATCAATTTTAACAATGGAAATATTGAAATAATTAGTTAATTGGCAGGAGAAATGAAAAAATGTTAATAAAATCTTTTCATGATGTAGAAAGCCTTGGAGTGTTAATAAATCCTTTTCCTAATGTAGAAAATCTCGGTGGGAAAGGCTATCAGCTTTCTTTACTAAATAACATTTGTTTGGTACCTGAATTTTTTGTGATATGTTTTGAAAACGATAATGCAATTGACATCCTTAGTGTACAAGAAGAAATCATAAAAGTTTTTGATTTACACAATTTTGAATGTGTTTCTGTTAGAAGCTCTGCTACTGTTGAAGATTCGAAAAATGCGAGTTTTGCCGGTATGTTTAACACGAAATTAAATATTACTAAAGATAAATTAATACGTTCAATCCATGAGGTTTTTAAATCTTCAAAAAACGAAAGAGTTGTCGAATATTGCAAACTAATTGGAGTAGATATTAATGACATAAAAGTACGGATTGTTGTACAAAGAATGGTTAATAGTAACGTAGCAGGAGTTAGCATTACGAAAGATCCTGGAAATCCTGATATAATGCTGATAGAAGCATGTTGGGGTATAGGGGAAACTTTAGTTAGCGGAATGATTACACCGGATACTTATAAAGTCAAACGATCAAATCTTGTAATTGAATCATTGACTATAGGGTATCAAAAAAAGATACTTACTCCAAATAATGGAATTCAAGATGTTCCTTTTCATAGGAGAAATGCTAAAAAATTAAAAGATACTGAATTAATTGAATTATCAAAAATATGTCTATTTATTGAAAAAGAGCTTAATTATCAAATAGCTGATATTGAGTGGGCTTTTGAAAACGGCAAGTTATACATCCTTCAAGCAAGGCCATTTGTTGGTAAAATATAAGGAGTTTACTATTATGATTGAACTTTCGGCGGAACGCAAAGGGTTATTCAAACGTTTAGAGAGCATTGTCGGCAATACACCCCTTTATGAAATAAAAAACATAAAGATTCCTAATGGTTGCCGAATTTTATGCAAAGAGGAAAATAAAAATCCAACGGGCAGTCATTATGATCGTTTTTGGGTTGAATATTTTCGTGAATTGGAAACGAAAGAAGACGCGAGAACTAAAAAAGCAATAATTAATAGTGAAAATATGCATGAAAAACCTATAATAGAAACTACAACTGGAAATTCTGGCGCTTCCTTTGCATGGATTTCTCGCGCACTTGGATATAAAGACTATCGTGTTGTTATACCAAAAGATATGCCTTATTCACGAAAAAAGCAAATAGAATCTTATGGCGCAAGTTTAATTGAATCAAATGAAAAACAATATGTTAGGGGAGTAATTAAAACATTTAAAGAATATATAAAACACAAAATAGGCGCTTATATTATTCCTAATCATGCGGCACAAAACGATATGAATTTTCAATCAATGCAAAATATCGGTGACGAAATTATTCAAAATATGCCTTCAGATATTAAAAATGTTGATTTTTTTATTTCAGCATTAGGAAATGGTTTAACAACTAAAGGAATTGGCTCTTCTTTAAAAAAACAATATGAGCTCAAAATTATCGGTGTTGAGCCAAAAGAATGTCCTACATTTTTTTATAAGAAACTTAATAACGAAATTAAGCATAATAAAGAATTTACGCATAAAATGTATGGTTCCGGTACTGGAGATATCGAAGATTTTGATTTTCCAATACTAAAAAATTTCTTGTCATGTATTGATGATATTAAGTTAGTATCAGAATGTGAATGGAAAAATGCTTTGCAAAAATTAGAAGATTACGAAGGTAAATTTGTAGGCCATACATCAGCAGCTTGTTTTTTTACCGCTTTAAAACTTGCAGATGATATAAACAATAAAGATAAAGTGTTTGTGATTGTTTTTTATGACTCTGACTGGAAGTATTATGATTGAAATTAATTGGAGTATCGGAAATAATTTATTCGATTTAAATTGCATAACATTCCCGTTGGAGGTATAAAACTAAATATGTTTACAATAACAACAGATACGGGTAAAATTGATATTTGCATATCTATTGCTGAATATTACGCTGATGTTAATTGTTTTGACGACAATACACTGCCCACTGCAAGCAGTTTAAATATTGGGCTTACTTCTGAAGAGATAATTAATGATTCTTTTGAGTATTATTTGCGCTTAAAATACAAGTATCTATTGTCAATTGGAAATGGTGAGAATGAAGACGAGTTTTTCAATCTTTTTGACAATATTGACACAGATATTAAAGAAAAACACAAAAAAATTATTTTTCGTTGGAGTCCTGAATTCATAACTAAAGAAGCTGTTATACTGTTATTAAGATACAATCAATTGGGGCAACATGCAATAAAACAATGGTACAGTGATTTGAATGAGTTTAATGAATGGAAAGATTTTGTAATAAATACAAATAGTTGTTACATAAAAGAGTTGCCACCATTTATGGGGAAACATGATACGCGTAATCTTAAGGATATTGATAATAGTAAATTTAACGAAGTTAGTTCAAAGATTATGCAAGAATATATCAAGTTATTCTCTAATAATGAAACAGATCGCAAGCTATATATAAAGGCATTTTTGGATTCAATTGTTAAAGTGTTTAATGTCGTAGTGGTTGATTACTTGAACGTAAAAAACGATTACTTAGAGTTTTTATCTGTTTCTGATATTAACTCGAACACTGAAGATTTTTTATTAGATGGAAAAAATCAATCATACAAAAAAGGAGAAGGTATTACCGGCAGTGCATTATTAGGGGACATAGAAGAGAAAGAGCTATTCCACGTTGGTACAAACTATTTACCAAATGATTATAGACAAGCTGGTTCACAATCTAATGACTATTCAAGTGCTTATGGCGTTGAGTTAAAAAGTTTTTGGGTATTCCCACTTTGGAATAATGAGGGTGCTATTTATGCTGTGTTTAGGGTGTTTAATCAATATAATGATAATGATGGTTTGAGTTATCTTGAACGTGCAACCTTGCTAAAAATAGCAAGATGGTTTGAGCATATTTGGATTGAAATTAATAGTAGAATACTTGAAATTAAAGATGCAGAGCATTCTTTTTCTGATAATAATGTGGAACAAATTTACAATAATATTCCATTTAGAAATGAGATTGACAAAAAAATATTTGAACAAATAATATCTCATTTAAAAAAAGTAAATTACAGAAAAATTGAAAAACATAGCATGGGAGCTTGCTTTGTAATATGCAAAGCTGATTACATTGAGCAATGTAAAGCAAAATATGATGAATTTCATGTGAATACCAAACTTTTCAACTCTACTAAAATAATAAAATTTGATGAAAAATTATCGTTGGAAATAGGCTTATTATACAAAACTATACATCCATTTGCTGCATTTTTCCTATTCTCTTCAACCGGTGAATTTCATGGCGTTTATAATTTAATAAGATCTCATACAGAATCACTTAGTACCAAAACTATTGCAGAACTTACAAATGAAAAGGCTGTTGCCTTTCTTACTCAAGGCGGAACAGAGTCTATAAGAATATTTTCAGAACGTAGTTTATTGGCGGATTATTATTTGTCAGGTGGTGATGGTGATTGGCGTTTCAGATTACTATCTGATGTTAAAAAGTGTATTTCTTTTACAAAAATTAATGGTAATACATTAATTGATTATATTTGTAATTTTATTTTTGAGCTCTCATTCAATAGAATTGGAGCATTACTTGTTTTTTCTAAAAACGAATTTAAATCAAATGATTCTCAAGATCACAATACTTTAAAAAATGCTTATTTTACTGATATTAACATAGAGACATTAAAAACGTGGGCTTCAGTTGACGGTGCTGTAATATCATTTTTAGATGGTAAAATACAAAGGTACGGTCAACTATTGCCATTCAATGAGAAGACAAAATTGCTTGAATATATGACGGGATTAATTAAATCGCATCAAAAAGGTTCTCGGCACACTGGTGCCGCTAAGTATTCTCTGGAACATCCTGAAGATTGTATTATAATTGTTTCGGAAAATAGAGGAATAAGCATTTTATACAAAGAATATGGAGATCATCCATTAATGTGGGATGATGAGATAAATAACAGTCTTAAAAAGTAATGGTGCATAAATTGGGGTAACGGAGTGTTGACACGCTGCCATTGCATTGTATGAGCAAGTCAATTATTTAGCGGTAATATGAAAAGATAACTAACTTGTTATCTATATACAATAATAGAAAGGAGCATTTTTATGCCTCAACCTCAAATTTTTATTAGCTCAACGTATGTTGATTTAAAAGAAGTTAGAGAATCATTGAAAACTTTTATAGATCAATATGGATTTACTCCAATTCTTTTTGAAAAAGGGGGAATTTCGTTTGATTCCAGTAAAGAAAATGAGAAAAATAGTTGCGAGGCTGTTAAAAAATCTGATTTATATATACTAATAATTGGCGGAAGGTACGGTGACATTTCTATTGAGGAAAAAAAGTACAAACGCTCAAAAATGGCAAAATATAATTCAATAACGAGAAATGAATATAAAACGGCCATAGAATCGAATTTACCGATGCATATTTTTATTGACAGTAATGTTCATACCGAATACAATATTTGGAAAACAAATAAAGGAAAGAAAAACCGTATTAAATTAGCGTATGTTGATAATGAAAACTTGTTCGATTTAATTGATGATATCTATAACCCTAAAACACAAATCCAGCAATACGTAAAAACATTTGCTAATGCCAACGATATAACTGACTGGTTAAAACTTCAATGGGCGAGTCATTTTCAAAATTTTTTAGAAATACAACGAGAAAAAATTGCTTTGGAGCGCAAACCATTAGTTCAAGTAAATTTTTATAAGTTGTTTTACTATAGACATCGTTTTGAACCGGATATTGCGAAATTTGCAAGTAAAGTAAACATTCATATTGATAAATATATTTCATATGAAAAAGCTAACAAAAAACGTAACAAAGGCGAGGGTAAATTTCCATTTGCCAATGAAACAGACTTAGAATGTATTGCGATGGAATTAGAATTAAATAAAAAAGATTTGATGTTGGGGAAAGAAGATGATTTCTCTTACCAATACTATGACTACTATCGAATGTATAAAAGAGATCTTAACAATGCAAGAATTAATGATATTAATGAAATTCCAATAACAAAAGCTGTCGTTTTTGATTTTGATGGAACTTTAACATATCGTAATAGTACAGATAATTTATCTATTTGGGAAAAACTGTGGATTGAATCTGGCTACACAGTCAATGATTGTTCAGAGTTACACTCACGATATTCAAAAAATGAATTCAGTCATCAAATTTGGTGTAAAAAGACTTTTGAAGCATTTAAACTCGGTAAATTACACAAAAGTCAAGTTGATGCGTTATCGTATCAAATATCGCTTTTATCCGATACTGTAGATGTAATTAAATATCTTAAGTCAAAAGGCTTAACAATACATTTACTTTCAGGTTCAATAGATGTCGTAATTAATAATGTTTTCAAAGATAATGTTAGTTTATTTAGTACAATCAAATCAAATTATATGAGATTTGACTCTGAGGGGTTTATAAGTGAGATTATTGGAACAAAGTATGATTTTGAAGGTAAATCAAAATATTTACAAGAATTGATAACGCAATACGACTTAAATCCATTTGAAATTCTTTTTGTTGGGAACTCAATGAATGATAGGTTTGCTTACCTTTCTGGCGCAAGAACACTTTGTATAAATCCTAACTTTACAAATCCAAACGATACAAGTGTCTGGACTCATTGTATTAAAAAAGTTGACTTGTTAGAATCTATTTTTGGTATCATTTTTCAAAATGAAAATGATTACGCAGATTATTCATTCCAAAACACAACTCAAATAATAGAAAATTCTTGCAAAACGGAGTGATAATACGCAAAAAACATTGTTAGTTTCATAATTTTTTTTGACATAATGTAATACGAATCATTTAACAGTTAACAAGGAATAAACTATGATTAGATTGGACTCAACAAAGAAGATTGCGTTAGTTTTAGGAATTGTGATTTTGGGTTTAACAGAGACGAGTTGGGCGCAGACTTGGGATTGCGGTCATCCTGATAATGTTGGCGGGGCTGCGAGTGTAAAAGCTACGCTAAGTGGGGGGACGCTTACGATTAGTGGAACAGGGGCTATGGCGAATTATTCCGAGAATATTAACATCTATCCTTGGTATAGTTCCAGAAATTCCATTACCAATGTGATAATTTTAAATGGTGTGACTTCTATCGGAGACGAGACGTTTCCCATTTGTACCCGCTTAACTTCCATCACTATTCCAAACAGCGTGACTTCTATCGGAGACAGAGCGTTTTTAGGCTGTACCGGCTTAACTTCCATCACTATTCCAAGTAGTGTTACTTCTATCGGAAGCTCTGCATTTTCCGGTTGTACCGGCTTAACTTCCATCACTATTCCAAGTAGTGTTACTTCTATCGGAAGCTCTGCATTTTTCGGTTGTACCGGCTTAACTTCCATTACCATCCCAAACAGCGTGACTTCTATCGGAAGCTCTGCATTTTACGGTTGTACCGGCTTAACTTCCATCACTATTCCAAACAGCGTGACTTCTATCGGAGTTAGGACGTTTTTCGGCTGTACCGGCTTAACTTTCATCACTATTCCAAACAGCGTGACTTCTATCGGAGACGGAGCGTTTTCCCGTTCCGGCTTAACTTCCATTACCATCCCAAACAGCGTGACTTCTATCGGAGACGGAGCGTTTTTAGACTGTACCGGCTTAACTTCCATAGATGTAGAATATAGTAATGCCAATTACAGTTCTGAAAATGGTGTATTATTCAATAAAAACAAAACGATCTTGATACAATATCCGATTGGCAAACAAGGCTCATACATTATCATAGAGAGCGTGACTTCTATCGGAGTTAGGGCGTTTGAAGGCTGTACCGGCTTAACTTCCATTACCATCCCAAACAGCGTGGCTTCTATCGGAGACAGAGCATTTTTCGGTTGTAACGGCTTAACTTATGTCACCATCCCAAACAGCGTGACTTCTATCGGAAATGAAGTGTTTGAGGGTTGTACTGGCTTAACTTTCATTACCATCCCTAACAGCGTAATTTCTATCGGAAACGATGCATTTTCCGGCTCCGGCTTAACTTCCATTACCATCCCAAACAGTGTAACTTCTCTTGGAAATAGGGTGTTTAGCGGTTGTGTTAGTTTAACTTCTGTCACTATTGGAAACGGCGTGACTTCTATCGGAAGCAGAGCATTTTCCAATTGTAATAACTTAACGTCCATCATTATCGGTAACGGCGTGACTTCTATCGACTACAATGCATTTATGGGTATGCACGGCCTTACTACGGTAATCAGTTTAAACGTTGCTCCACCCTCAATGGGAGCCAGTGGATTATCCATCGGTGGTTGGGACAATTTTTGTTTGTACGTCCCACAAGGTAGCGAAGACGCCTACAGTGAAGACAGATCGGGGAATAACTGGAGAGTTTATGCTCAATATTGTATCAATTCTATCCCCACGGGTCATACTATTGTAGTATTCAATTCACAATTAGGTAGTATTGTAACTCCTCGGACGGCAGTAATAGGCGGCAAAATGGTATCACCTACCGCTCCCACTCGCATAGGTTACACTTTCGGCGGTTGGTTCAAAGAGGCTGCTTGCATAAATCCGTGGGATTTTAATACAGACGTAACCGAGAATATGATACTCCATGCAAAATGGAATCACATAACTTACACTGTAACATGGAATGCCGATGGCGGAACTCCCGCCCCAACACAGACAAACATCAATCACGGCAGTAATATAACCGCCCCCGCCACGATGTCAAAAACGGGTTACACATTCGGCGGTTGGTACAGTGATGAAGCTCTAACGTCTGCAGTGACATTCCCAATTGCAAACGTAACAACGACAAGGATATTTTATGCAAAGTGGACGCTGAATAATTACGCCGTAACATGGAACGCTGACGGCGGAACTCCAGTTCCAACGCAAACGACCGTCAACCACGGCAACAGCATAACCGCCCCCGCCGCTATGACTAAAACGGGTTACACATTCGGCGGTTGGTACAGTGACGAAGCTCTAACGTCAGCAGTGACATTCCCAATTGCAAACGTGACTACAGCAAGAACATTTTACGCAAAGTGGACGCTAAATAATTACACCATAACATGGAACGCAGACGGCGGAACTCCCATCCCAACACAAGTATCTGTAAATCATGGCAGCAGCGTAACTGCCCCCGCCGTAATGACAAAGACCGGTTACACATTCAGCGGTTGGTACAGTGACGCAGCCTTAACGTCAGCAGTTACATTCCCTATTGCAAACATAACAGCGGCACGGACATTTTACGCAAAGTGGACGCTGAATAATTACGCTGTAACATGGAACTCTGACGGCGGAACTCCTGTCCCAACACAAACGACTGTCAATCACGGCAACAGCATAACTGCCCCCGCCGTAATGTCAAAAACAGGTTACACGTTTAACGGTTGGTACAGTGACGCAGCCTTAACGTCAGCAGTTACATTCCCTATTGCAAACATAACAACAGTACGGACATTTTACGCAAAATGGACGCTGAATAATTACGCAGTAACATGGAACTCCGACGGCGGAACTCCTGCCCCAACACAAACGACCATCAATCACGGAAGCAGTATAACTGCCCCCGCTACAATGACAAAAACAGGTTACACATTCGGCGGTTGGTACAGTGACGAAGCTCTAACGTCAGCGGTAACTTTCCCAATTGCAAACGTAACAACAGCACGAACATTTTACGCAAAGTGGACGCTGAATAATTACGCCATAACATGGAACGCAGACGGCGGAACTCCCATCCCAACACAAACAAACGTCAATCACGGCAGCAGCATAACTGCCCCCGCTGCGATGACAAAAACAGGCTACGCCTTTGGCGGTTGGTACAGTAACGAAGCTCTAACAACAGCAGTTACGTTCCCAATAGAAAACGTAACTACAGTCCAAACGCTTTACGCGAAATGGACATTTGTACCGGTAACAAATATCGCCATATCGTTTCCAACAACAATTGGAGTTGGGCAAGAGGTAAAACTATCAGGAACGGTTGAGCCGCAAAGCGCAAACCAAACAATCTCATGGAGCGTATTTTCTGCTTCCCCAACAGGCGCAGTGATAATAGACAACGGTACATTATTTACCGTTGCACAGGGAACCGCTTTTATAAGAGCTACAGTAGTAAGCGGGGTTGACAATGGAACAGCAAATTATACGCAAAATTTCTTTATCACAATAGGCACGGAAACATCCGTTCTGTCATCCGACCGTATAATCCCGCAGCCAAAACCTGATGCGGACGGGGCAAATGCCGTATCTGTCAATAAGTTGACAGGCGAGTTCACGGCAGGGCCGAATCCAGTCAGCAGACAATCGGACATAGTAAATTTCTTTTGGCAAGGCAAAGGTATACAAAACACAAAACTTTCTATCTATGACGCATCGGGTAATTTTGTAAAAAAGATTAACAACATAAGAGATGAAGTAATTGGCAAATCAGAAAGACGTATTGTAGGTTATTGGGATTTAAAGGATTCTAAGGGACGTGCGGTGTCTGAGGGTACGTATTTGGTTCGGGGCGTGGTTGTTATGGCTGATGGGAAGAGGGAGCGGATATCGGTACTGGTGGGTGTTAAATGAAATATTGTGTTCAGGAAGAGTGAACTTTTTCAAATGCTCGAATTAAAAAACATACACAAATCCTTTGGTGATGTTCGTGTTCTGAACGGAACCAATTTGCGCTTAGAGAAAGGTTTTGTATATACGCTTAAAGGCGGCAATGGCTCCGGCAAGACAACTTTGGCTTGGGGACGGAGTTGTTTTTATTTCACTAATTCACCAACGTTAAAAACAAAATTAAAGCAACTCCCCCAATTAAATATTTAGCAAAAATAAGCGCCATTAATTATATTATGAATCCTCAGCAATAGTACGTTTCCGGTATTTTCTCAAAAATATTTCCATTCTTAGTTCTCGGTAGTTATTCTCAACTAATAAACTGTCGGAATAAAGGATTGTGTATTATGGATTTTACTGAATTCACAGATTTGCGGCACCGTTAGGCGTGGGTGATGATGTTGTGTATATTACGGTAAAGGAAAGTGTTCAGCACGGCAAAAGGATATATTCGGTAGAGCGTATAGAAATAGAAAAGCTCGCGGGTATATTAGAAGAGGCACGTGAAATATCACCTACGCTCTTCCCCTCTGCGCGAGCTTCCTATAATTATAATATAAGCAAATTAAAGTCCGTTGTCAATAACCAAAATTTGAGAAGTTTACAACCGTAAACTTTTATGTCGGAGCTGCTTTTATCGCGTCACCAACATTTACACCAATTTAAGAGGTACCGCAATTGCTAATATCTTCAAATATTAATTAAAGAAACCCCGCTCCCCAATTCAAGTTTTTCTTTCTAAAATTATTTGCTAACCCTCAATAAATAATCTCGGCGGTAAACACCGAATCGCTTTATATTTTGTCCGATTATAGACACGGGTTTTCTGCTTGGCAGGCTTTGTCCTGCCAAGCGATATTTGCAGATTATATCCTAAAATTTGCGAGTACATATTTACATCTTTTACAGTAATACGGTCATCGGAAGAATGCTCAAGTTTTGAGATTGTGGCTTGTGAAACGCCAGCCATTTTAGCA
>Ga0123356_10004696_pt1 | contig 14068 bp, 7 predicted proteins | sample TergutEmb28metaG_2_FD_92546 | JGI IMG/M metagenome (GOLD analysis project Ga0123356, IMG submission 92546) | Embiratermes neotenicus P3 segment gut microbial communities from Petit-Saut dam, French Guiana - Emb289 P3 | ecosystem: Host-associated > Arthropoda: Insects > Digestive system > Gut ...
AATTCTTCAAAAATTTCATCATTACCGACTTGGAAAAATCCGCGCCCCGGTTGAGTGATATAAGCGGCTTCAGGATGCTTGAGCATCCCCATGCTGTCCGCTTTTTCGGCAACGCGCAGACAAACACGAAACTTCGTGTTCGACCAAATCTGCTCATCCACGACCCCGTCAGGCTTCTGCGTCGCAAGTATCAAATGGACACCCAGACTGCGTCCCACACGCGATGCACTGACCAATTCACGCACAAATTCCGGTTGCTCTTTTTTAAGCTCGGCAAACTCATCCGCAATAATAAGCAAATGCGGCATCGGCGCTTCCGCCTGACCCGAACGAAACAGTTCAATATAATCGTCGATATGTTTGATTTTATACTCATTGAATATAGTTTGCCTGCGCTGCATTTCGCTTCTGATCGAAGCAAGAGCCCTGTTTGTCTGATTCCCCCCGAGGTTAGTGATTATCCCCGCAACATGAGGTAACGCTTTGAAACTCTCAGCCATCCCGCCACCCTTGTAATCGATCAGGATAAACGAAACTTCATAAGGATGATAACTGACAGCAAGCGATAAAATATACGTTTGCAGCATTTCACTCTTACCGGACCCGGTCGTACCCGCAACAAGCCCGTGCGGACCGTGATATTTTTCATGTATATCAAGATAAACCGGAGTACCGCCGCCGCGCGCACCGATTTGCGCTTTCATACTTTCATATGTGCGATTTTCAAGCCAATTACGATAAACATCGATACCTTCGACATCACCTGTTTTATACATATCAAGAAACGTCAGCATTTGCGGGATCGCACCCGAACCCTCAGCTTCTTTAACTTTTACATCGGACAAAAGTCTTGAAACATCGGTAAGCTTCGAATGAGAAACCGCATCAAAATCAACACCGCCGAAATTATCAAACTTATTATCCAAACTGTAATAACCCGAATATTCATAATCACGCTGGAGTATCACGGTACAATTATTCGGAAGTCTGTCAAGCCTGTCATAAAACAGCACCGTGGAAAAGCCGTGATCCTGCTCCGGATCGGTTATCGATTTGATGACCGCCTCATGTTCAACAAGACTCGGATCGGCAATAAACACAACATAATGCGGCAGATTTTTGTCATCCTGCCTGTCTTCATCGGTACGTGTCCTAATAACACCCGACAGATAATACAATACTTCACCGACACTGTTGGTATCATTGGCTATAAAACGAATCGAATTATCTTCGGACCAAACATGCGGAAGCCACTTGGCAAAACTCCAGTCTTCATTGCGAGGCACGATAAAAACCATCTTTACATCAGTATAAGAATGAAGCGTCGCAAGTTCTGCAGTAAAAATACGAGCCGCTTCCAAAACATTTTGGCGTTCTTTCCCTATAACACCGACAAGCTTGTGCTTGATAAGCGATATAAGGATCGGTACATTCGGAAGCATGTCATATTTATTTTTGATGTCAAACGGACGCTCCGCAAGCTTGTCATCTATAAGAGAAAACCTCTCCTTCGGCACAATAACAGGATTGAGAGAAGGAATGGCACCCATACCGAGCCTGACCATCAAAAAATCAGGATGATTAACGTTTCGCTCCCATAAGTGCGTGTCTTTGGATGCGATCCAATTCATACACTCATTCGTATCAGGATATCCTTTAACAAGAGCAACACGGTTTTTTTGCTGTTTTTCAGTAATGATCTGTTCCATACGATCAAGATACTTGCTGTAACGCACTTGTCTGTTATTTTCATCCGCAGCTTCCTGCTTTTTTTGATGTTTGACACTCATCAATGCCCAAAAAACACCGACTATCGCAGCCGTGGCTGAAGTAAAAATACCCATCAGCATGAACGGACTGGTGGTTGCACCGGCGCTCCTCGCCGCCATCGATGTAAACAATATACCGACAGTCATCGGCAGTACCATCGACATCGACGGTCCGATCGTCATCCACAGAGGTTGCCTGCGACGACTCGCCGGTCCCGGCGGCGCATCCAACTCAACGGATTCGGTGTCCGGTTTCGGCATCCTCCGAGGGCTTCGTGAGTAAAACTCATCCTCAGCCGCAGCCTCATCCGCAGCCCCCGCTCCCGCCCCCGTCACGATCGGACTGAGCCCGATGATATCACATCCGTTTTGAGGCTGATTGATTGCAAGGATATGATTGAGCCAAATAAGCTTCAAACCGAAAACATAAATCGCATCACCGTAGCTTAAAACATGCCTTTTACTGATCCTCCTGCCGTTAACAAACACCCCGTTTGTACTGGCTTTACCTTTGTTGTCACCGTCAATAAGAACGGCCCCGTTCGCTCCGGCATCAATAACAAGATGTTCTCTTGACACAAGATTGCTCTCCTGTTCGCTGTCCGGATCGACCTTACCGTAACGGATCATATTCTTATCTTTAAGCCCCATCGTGATAACACTGCCGGGTTTTACATGATATTTATTGAACAAAGTCTGCCCCGGATAAAGCTTATCAACAAATATCGAAATATCTTCATTCGTAATGATTTTCGCTTTGATACGAAGACTGTCCGCCAATACATAAGGCTTCGAAAACCGCACATACTCATTGGGTCTGATCGTCCAAACATCATCAAACATTTCAAGTGTCAACGCGATCTCCGCATCTATCTTCGTAAGCTCACGATTAAGCTCAAGTGAAACAACACGATTTTGCACCCCCGGAAGAAATATCTCCTGCACCCAATTTCTGTGCTGAACAGTCAAAACAAAACTCATAAACGCCCCTCCGGTAATAAATAAGATACACGTTTCTGAAACACTGTGATATAATACCGCAATGTTGACAAAGAATTGACATCAATTCCCCAACGCCATACTTGTATGGCAGTGTCATGCTTGCATGGCTGTGCTATTATATCATATAAATAATTTATATAAAAACAATAAATTTACCGGTGTAATACATTAAAATATGGCTTTTTCACAGTCGCGGAGGTGTAGGATGATACCTGTTGATTATAAAAAAGTTGAATTTGAACTTCATGAATTACTGGTGAAAATTGAAAAAGCATACACATTATTGGCATTTGATGATGATTTATTAATGAAGATCAGAGAATGCATGGATTTAATCAAAACAAAACGATACACGATAGCAGTCGTCGGTGAATTTAAACGGGGAAAAAGTTCATTGATAAACGCATTATTAGGTTCAAAAATCCTGCCTGCCGATGTAACTCCCACTACAGCAACAATAAACAGAATTACATTTTCACCCGTTCCGAAAACGATCATAAATTATAAAGACGGAACAAGCGAAGAAATAAATATCAATGACTTATGCGACTATGTAACAAAATTATCGGAAGACGGAAAAAACCGTATATCGAAAATCAAAGAAGCAACCATATTTTACCCTGCACAAATTTGCCAAAATCATATTGACATCATTGACACTCCGGGGCTTAACGACGAAGAACAAATGACAAAAATCACCATAAACATGTTGCCGGATATAGACGCTGCGATCGTACCCATCCACGCAAGAATGCCGTTCAGCGAAACCGAAAAATCCTTTGTTTGCCGTTTATTGGAAAGCAATAACATCCAAAACATTATTTTTGTTATGACTTTTATGGATCAGCTTGATGATGACGATTATGAATATAATTCATTTATAAACTCGATCACCGAGCGTATCCGAAATGAAATATTTACGGAACTTAAAAACCGTTCATCAGAAGAACATGTGATGAATAAAGCCCGCTCTGTACTGGATAATATGAAGCTTCATACGATATCATCGACTTTAGCACTAAAATCATTCGTTACCAATAACCGCAAAGATTTAACAAAAAGCGGTTTCGAAGAATTTCATAAAAATCTCATTCAAATCATTACAGCAAAGCAAATCGAAAACGCTGTATTAAAATGTGTCCGAGAAATCCGGACGTTATTAAGTGTAACAGAATCACAAAACATAAAAAAATCAGAAAGCATAAATTTCGAAATCAAACAACTCGAACAATTATTGCAAACCATATCTGAATATCGAATCAATGCAAAAAAGAAACTTGATGATATTTTTTCCGCAGGATATCTTCGAATTGAAGAAGCGATAAATGATTTATACGATTACAAAAACAAAGCAACATCTTTATTCATAAATTCACTGTCTGAAGTAAAAATCCGTGATTCAAAAAATATACAAGATGCGTTAAAAAAAGCGAATATCGAGTGTTATGAACTTATCAATAACATCGCTTTACCGGAAATTAAGCAAACCGTACTCAAATATTTAAGCGATGATATTAATGAATTTATGATTTGTCGGAAAACCCTTATCGATAATATGTCTTCTGTGATCGGTGAGCCTCAGCCGGACGATATCTTCGGATCAATGCATGATATTGCCGAAAACACTTTATTAAACCAATCCTTTGAATGGACACATTCATCTATTCCCCGCATACATGATTTATCAAATGTAAATGTTATTAAAAATGCAATAAATGCAATCGATTTATCGGTAAATGATTGTATTACCGAATTCAAAAGTGCAATAAATGAAATACAAAAAAAATGGTTTATAACAGTAAATGATGATATAAAAAAGATCACTGTTTATATTGATAATGAAAGCAATGTAAAACATGACGATATAAACACAAAGCTCAAAGTACAAAATCACAATTACACAACTTTACAAACCGACTTTAACGAAATCCTTGAACGATGCGAAGCAGTAATGACAGAAGTTTTACCGGATTTCAACAGTATAAAAAACATATAAACAAAAATCACCTGTAAACGCATACACGGAAAACCTATATTAATTAATTGAAAGGATATATCGATCATGGCAGATTTCAGCAGCTTTTCAAATTACAAACAAACCGTGATGGACATCACACTCGACTTAAAAAAATTACGTGAATATTCACAAAAAATGGAGCTTGAAGGTAATATTGCAGCTATCGATGATGTTCTTAAAAGACTTTCGGATGATACCTTCAGTATAGCGATCGTCGGAGAATTTAAACGCGGCAAAAGCACATTGATAAATGCATTGCTCGGCAAAGACGTACTCCCGACCGATGTTCTCCCGTGTTCCGCTGCTTTGAATAAAATCAAATACAGCATCAAGCCGTTTGTACAAATCGAATATAAAGACGGGAAAACAGAAGAAATCGAAACCGATCAACTGAGTAACTATGTCACCAAATTGACCAAAGAGAGCGAAGAGAGAGCACGCAGCGTCAAAGAAGCAACCGTTTATTACCCGGTCAATTATTGCAAAAACGGCATCACGATCATTGACACACCCGGTCTTAATGATGATGCCGCAATGACTGAAGTAACAATGTCGGTTCTCCCGCAAATAGATGCCGCACTTATGGTAATAATGGCACAGGCACCGTTTTCCGAATCTGAACGCGACTTTCTTGAAAGCAAGATAATAACAAGCGATCTGGGCAGAGTATTGTTTGTGGTGACCGGTGTCGATCTTCTTGATGAAGAAGATGTTGTCAGAGTTCTTGATAATATCAAACAAAGGATCGGGGATCATGTCATAACAAAAGCAAAAAATATGTATGGTGAAGATTCAAAAGAGTTTGAAACATATAAAAGCAAGATCGGTAATGTAAAAGTTTTCGGGTTGTCTGCAAAAAAAGCATTAAGAGCAAAACTCAAAGGTGATGACAGCATGCTCGAACAAAGCTTTTTCCCCGAATTCGAAAAAGCACTGGAAAGTTTTCTTACAGAAGACAGGGGTGCGATCATGCTCAGCGTTCCCGTGAATAAAATCAAAACTTCAGCTGTAGAAATAACCAAAGCAATTACGCTTCGTGAAAATGTTTTGTCCATGAATGCAGAAGACTTTAATGAAAAATATAAGTTAGCGATCGATGAAATCGACCGGATCCGCGATGATCGAAAAAAAGAATTTTCCAAAATAAATGAAGCATCACAAAGAACATATGTTGAACTCATTCCTGCCATTCAAAACTATTGGCCCGCCTTAGAAAAAGTCGCTTCGGAAACCATTGATAACTTCAGCATGACAAATGAAGATATCAAGGGAACAAATGTTGATTCAACACAAGAAAAATTGTTAAATGCAGTTAAAAATGCTCTTGCACGCGAAAGCCAATTTTTATCGGAAAGAGTTCAGGAATATATATCGATCGCTCTCGAAAACGAAGCTGAACGTATTTCAGGATTTGAAGAGCATTTCTATAACGCAACAAACAAAATACAAGAACTGTTTGTAACAATGGAAAATAAAGACAATGATAATTTAAGTATCACCAACACCGTCGGATACGCAATAACAAACTCTTTAACAATGGGAATCAGCAGTATTTTCATGGGATTTAAGCAATCCGGTTGGAAGGGTGCGCTTATCGGCGGAGCTACCGGATTCGGTGCTTTTACAGTGGCGTTGGCAACTGTCAGTCTTGCAATCCCGATATTGTGGCCCGCAATGATAATCGCAGGTGTTGCCAGTGCGTTTGCCGCCAGATTCTCTTTGGGGATCTTTACATCCGGTGATAAAACTGAATCATATAAAGAAGCTTTTAAAGAAAACATATTAAATGAACTGGCCGCAATGAAATCACAAAATGATTTCAGCGAAACCGTGAAAAGTCAAATCGAAATGGCTTTTGAAGCATTGAAAAACAAAATAAACACCGAAACCGAACATATTTTAAGCGATACGCAAAACCAACTCACTAACTTAAAAGTCGACTTATCCAAAGCAACGATTCTCGGAGATAAAGAAAAAGAAGAAATGAAACAAATGATATCTGAAATTGATAATATTTGTGCAGGAGCTGACGAAATGAGCAAACAATTGGCTGCTGTGTTTTCAAAATAAAATGGAGGAAAAATAATATAATGGAACGAATCAACCCGACAGATATTTTAGATGTAAGATTTTCTGAATATGTCGCTGAAAGAAGATTAATAATTGACGCACACATGGAAATGGGGATCCCTGATTACGCATACGGCAGCGATTATGTATTACGCCAAAAAATAAAAGCCATACCCGGAGCATATGGTCTTGCAAAAGCAATTGCTAACCATATGGTTCCGAAGAAAAAACAAGAAATGAATTTAAAAGCATTAAAAGTCGGGCCCGATCAATTCCCTGATATTTACAAAATGGCTGTAGATTGCGCAAAAACATTGGGAATAGGAATACCGACAGTTTTTATTGAAAATGACATCAGAATAAATGCATTTACTATGGCAACCGAAGATGAATCACCAATTATTGTATTTACTTCAGGCTTGATCGAAAGATTTACCCCCGGAGAAATAAAATATGTTATGGGTCATGAATGCGGACATATACATAATAATCACGGTATATATAATATTGTAGCTGTTTTAATAATAAATGCAGGTTTAATAGGGGGAAGTATTGCGCTTCCCGTTATAATTCCGTTGTTGAATGCATTAACAATACCTTTACAATTAGCTATCCAAACATGGAGCAGAGCCGCAGAAGTAAGTTGTGACAGAGCAGGTATTATATGTTCAGACGATATGAATGATGTCATCAGTGCTACAGCAAAATTCTTATACGGCGGCACTTTTAATCGCAGCGATATCAATATAGATGCATTAATGAAACAATATGAGCAAATCAGGCAAACACCGGTGAGGTTAATGGAAATCGACAGTACACACCCTGTCCCTGTAAGAAGAATTTTTGCCGCAAAAGAATTTATGGACAGCGAAGTTCTTTATAAATGGCGTCCCGAATGGAAACAACCGGATATGAATCTTATTTCCAAACAGGAGCTTGATCTGAGATGCAATACAATAATAAGTGTCACAAAAGGTAAGAAGAAAAGAGGTATAAACTCATGACTGTTGATTTAAATGAAAAAATAATTCCGGATTTCGATGTCATAACAGAAAATATTGAAAATTTATTAACAGATATCAATACTGTTCAATCTGATAAGCTATTCAGAAAAGCACTGGGTAATGAATATTCAAAAAAAGTCAAAGAAGAATGCACTTCGATAAAAAAGCGCCTTTACGGCACCTTCAATATAGTAATTATCGGTGATTTTAAGCGCGGAAAATCCACCCTCATCAATGCAATCATCGGAGAAAATATTGCCCCTACTGCAGTAACACCGGAAACAGTAACGATCAATAAAATATCCTATTCAGAAACCCCCGGAGCGGAAGCAATTCTGAAAAACGGAAAAAAAGTATTGCTGTCATATAACGAACTTAACCGTAAAGCAATTGAAGATATCACAAAACAATTACCTGCAGAAATTGATTTTATCGACATAAAATCCGATGCAGAGATACTCAAAGAAATCTCTGTTATCGACACCCCCGGAGTGGGCGATTTATTAAAAGCATTTGATCAAAAAGTTGCCGATTATCTTGTAAATGCAGATGCGATCATTTATGTTATATCCGCCAGATCACCTCTTTCAATATCTGAACAAGCCTTTTTATCATCTGCCGTACTCCCGCAAAACTTTTCACGTATATTTGCAGTAGTAAATATGACAGACACGTTGGAAACACCGGAAAACATTCAAAAAATAACAGACTTGATGAGTGAAAGAATAAGTACAATCAGTTCCGATATCAGTCTGTTTATGCTCAGTGCATTGGATGAACTTTGTCGTAAAAAAGAACTCAAGCGCCCCGAACCCGAACTGGCAAATCTTCTTGAAACCAATTTCTATGAGTTTGAGACAGCAATAAACAATGACATCGTTTTGCAAAAAGATGTTATAAAATCCGAACGCGCTGTCAGCCTTACAAGCAATTTGTTGAATGAAATGCAAGGCAAAATCGATTTATTAAAAAAATCAATAAAGGCAAATTCAGATAATCTTTTGATCAACAAAGACGACTTGAAAAAACAAAACGAAGCTTTGTCCGGGCATATTGAAACAGCAAAAACAGAAACAGCACAAGTTGTTGATTCTATGAAAACAGAATCAAAAGGATGGATGCAAAAATATCTTACAAGAATTCAATTTGAACTGGAATCAATACAATCGCAAGTAACAGTCAGTGATTTGGAACGTTATTTGCAATTTTATTTATCGGATTTAACAAACAACGCAATAAAATCCTGTACAGATCAACATAAAAATGAAATTTCCGAAAGATTGGCAGAATTTTCCAAAAATATTTCAAACGAAATAACATTAGCCGCTTTCGGAACGGTCGATACACAAATTGCTTCAAACATCACTGACATCAGTTGGACAAAAGTCGATTCAACATTTTTTGTTATCGATCACTTTGCAGGACCTTTTCTCGGTCCGCTTATGATTATCGGTCAGGCAATAGCCGGGTTTGTTCGCCAAAGTTCCGTAAGCAAAAAGCAAGCGGAATATTTAGCCCCGGTTATAAATAACTTCAATTCATTTGTGACCGACGTTTTTGAAAATTTAGATACGATTTATGATGAATTGAAACTCTACGCCGTTAACACTATTGATGATATCTACCAAACCCAAATAAACATATCATTGGAAGCAATAACACAAGCACATCAAATCGCCGCTGACGAAGAAATAAAATCAGAACAAATCATTGAATATTTAGATTCATTAACACAAACCATAGAAGAACACAAAGAAGAATTAAATAAATATGTTTGATTTCATATTTAAATATGGTATAAATATCTGCAAATATTAACCCCGGCAACATTATGTTTCAGAAACAATTTTTTAGGAGAAATTTTTCATGGGAAACGATAGTAATGTAAATAATTCGAATGAAACTGTTCGCATCAACGCAAAAACAAATCCGATAAATGATTATCCGCCGACCGGCGGTCCGTACGATCCTGTCAGCAATATCAGCTCGATTCTGCACGGGTGGAGTGTTGTTAATCAAATCGGAGAAGGATCGTTCGGAAAAGTTTATAAGGTGGTCAAGAACGAACATGGAATTACGGATTATGCAGCCGTTAAAATAATAACCATACCCGGAAGTAATGATGAAATACAAGCATTGAGACTTGAAGGAACCGATGAAGTTTCGGTTCGCTCGTATTTTGAAGGCATGGTCACCGATTTTGTCAACGAAATCAAAATAATGGCATCTCTTAAAGGTACGACAAACATAGTCAGTATCGAAGATTACAGAGTAGTTGAAAGAAGCGGAGAAATCGGTTGGGACATATATATTCGCATGGAGCTCCTGACATCATTTATTAATTACACAGCAGGAAAACAACTTGATGAAAGAGAAGTCATCAAACTCGGACAGGATATCTGTTCGGCATTGGAATTATGTGCATCCAAAGGAATAATCCATCGTGATATAAAGCCCGAAAACATCTTTTTATCACCGCACGGCAATTTTAAACTGGGTGACTTCGGAATAGCACGAGAGCTTGATAAAACCAGAAGCTCCATGTCTGCAAAAGGCACACCGCCGTATATGGCACTTGAAATCGCACATGCCTTACAATATGATGCAACAGTCGATACATATTCACTCGGGATCGTTTTATATAAACTGCTCAACAATAACCGATTCCCGTTCATCGACCCTTATTCACAACAAATATCATATAATGACCGCGAAACCGCAATAATGAGACGACGCAGCGGCGAACCTCTCCCTGCACCCGTAAATTCAAGTCCCGCTATGACACAGGTGATCATAAAAGCGTGTCAATATAACCCTTCATATCGCTACAAAAATGCAACAGAACTTAAAATCGCTCTCGGAAATGTTTTAAGCGGAGGATTCGGACCCGGTCCCGGACCCGGACCCGGACCCGGACCCGGACCGAAGTCGGTCATATGCAGTTATTGCAACGCCGAAAACAACCATGGCAGCCCGTTTTGTTCAAATTGCGGAAAACCGATGAAAAAACCGGTCAGCGGAGCAAAAATCGCTGTGATCATACTTATCTGTGTAAGTTTGACAGTGTTTATAATAGGCATTATTAATTCAATGAATAATAGCAGACTTGATCCTGTTCCTCCGACAATTCAATCTCCGTCACCGACCGAAACCCCTTCAACAACTCCGCCACCGACCGAACCTCCTCCTTCACCTTTAATAAATTCATTACGTATAATAAACGAAGGTTTTGTTATTTCTAACGTATCATTACAAGAGGGCGAAAGCACGGTTTTATTCGCTGAAGTTTTACCCGCAGACATTAATGAAGAAATTACCTGGACAAGTTACAACGATGATATTTTTATCATATCTGCCATTACTGCGAACGGAGTCGAAGCGACCATAACAGGCCTCTCTCCCGGCACCACCAAACTTATAATAAAAGTCGGGGATTTTGAAAAAGACTGCAACATAACCGTCTACGGAATACAAGAAACACCCCCGCCTCCTCCGCCTCCCACACCCGGCCCGCTTCAAATCGAAGAGCTGTACAACAATATAAATGATATTAACGTCGGAGTTCAAATCGTAATGTATTGGATCGACAGAGATCCGGTAACCGATTCCGTATATTGGAGAAACCCCGGCGAAACACAATGGAAAATAAGACGAATCAACGGAAACACAGATGATATCTTCCCCGCTTTTACACTTTATACAAACTTTATACAAATCGATTGGCCCAACATGACATCCGACCCCCGAGTACACTACCTCTTCGAAGACAACTCCGGCTACATAAGCGGCAACGCACAAAACGAACAAGAAGACCTCGTCTGGGTAGTCGAATACTTCGATTAACTCCGCAACATACATCTCACTCCAAAAAACACGCCTCTCACTCCGCAACATACACTTCACTCCAAAAATCATACCTTTCACTCCAAACATACCCTTCACTCCAAAAAACATACCTCTCACTCCGCAACATACCCTTCACTACAAAAAACATACCTCTTACTCCCGAAACGGAACGATTTAATGAATAATGATATCGACAATCAAGAACTAAATAATCCAAGCGAACAAAAGCCGCTTAATATAAAGCGTATTAAAATCACGTTGATATACATTGCTGCGGTTATTTTATTATTGTTCGGCACAGGATTATGGTTCTTTATAACCGAACACTTGCCGGGCAGATCCGCATCTGAACCGGTTGTTGAAGCAGATGAGCAACCCGAACAAGAAGCGACCGTCAACCTGCTCCCCGAATCGACTCCCGTACCGCCCGCAATACCGCAACCCGAACCCGAGCAGGAAACCGAACCTATGCAAGATACGGACTCAAACCCTTTCAATCCCGATAATCACCTTCAAGGTATAAAGCAAATATACCACTCCGGATTTTTTGATGTGATCGACCATGACGAACGAGGAAATCTCATTAAAGATTTTTGGTTCTCTCCCGACGGCATCTTATACAAAGGATCTGTTATGGAGTATGATTCAAACGACCGCCTTATAAAAAGATCATGGATTTATACAAACGAAAACGACCCCGAGCGCACGGAATATGAATATGACCGTAACGGTGTCCTGACAGCAACAGAAACATTTGCATCATACGGACGTCTTTACAACAGAAGAGAATTTGAATATGATGAAAACGGTAACATAATCAGAGAACATGTCTTCTACTACGAAGAACCGATACCGTCCGTGACCGAATTTGAATACGACGAATCCGGAAACATCATCAGCCACCTCTTGGAAGACCTCAGCGGAAGCCTCCATGAATACGACTCCGCCGGCAACAGAACAAAAGAAACCTATCTTAATTGGGGCGGAGAACTTTTATATTGGAATGAATACATATTTGATTCAAACGGAAACTTGACATCATATATATCATCCGACATATTAAGATTCGAATATATTTATGATAATCAAAACCGCTTGATAACAGAAATACACTTTAACTCAGACGGAAGTGAAATGAGCCGTTATGTTAATGAATATGACACAGACGGAATATTGATATTCAGGTATACAATGTATGATGAAGATCGTATTGCGGGTACAGAAGAATATATTTATGATGAAAACGGTAACAACACAGAAGTTATATCATTTGAACGAATTTGGATCGAAAATGAATACGATTCATATAACAGAATGATAAAAACTGCATATTACAATCTTGACGGTTCCGTTGATTATCAATATGCTTTTGAATACAATGAAAACGGTCTGACGATATTGGAAATCGAATATAACCCGGACGGGTCGATACTCAGTTGGTTGAGATATGAATATGATGCCAATGGTAATTTGGCATATGCTTTAGGTTTCAATAATAAAGGTATAATGTGGGGTTCAATCACATACAGTCACGATCGAAACGGTAATATGTTTGTAATATCATACGCTTCAATGTAATTTTTATAACAGGATGTGATACGATCATGCCCGATATAACCAAAATAACGGTAACAGGCGGTCCTTGCGGCGGAAAGTCTACCGCTTTGAGCAGAATAGAAAAATACTTCACGGCTCTCGGATATCATGTCATATTTATCAACGAAACGGCAACAGAAATGATAACAAGCGGAGCAGTTCCGTGGATGGGTAAAAACATTGACTTCCAAATTGCTCTTATGCAACTTCAATCACAAAAAGAACAGGTATTGACCGAATGGGTTAATCGCTTAAATCCTGATAAAGTCCTCATTGTCTGCGACCGCGGCGCATTGGATAATAAAGCATATATGACCGATGATGAGTTTGAAAATCTCCTCAAAATCCTCAATACCAACGAAATTGAATTACGCGACAATTACGACGCGGTTTTCCATTTAGTCACAGCCGCAAAAGGAGCAGAAGAATATTACACGCTCGAAAACAACAAAGCCCGTACAGAAAACCTGCAGGAAGCAATCGAACTGGATAACAAACTGATATCCGCATGGACAGGACACCCTCATTTACGCGTTATTGATAACACGATCGATTTTGACACAAAAATGAATGATCTGATTAATGAAATAGCCGGATTTTTAGGCACTCCCGTACCGTTTGAGATCGAACGAAAGTTCCTCATCGAAACCCCCGATCTCACCACACTTGAAAAAGATCCCAACTGCACAAAAGTCGAAATCATTCAAACATATTTGCATTCAAGTCGTACAGATTCCGAAATACGAGTTCGTCAACGCGGAAAA
>Ga0123356_10004697_pt1 | contig 14066 bp, 14 predicted proteins | sample TergutEmb28metaG_2_FD_92546 | JGI IMG/M metagenome (GOLD analysis project Ga0123356, IMG submission 92546) | Embiratermes neotenicus P3 segment gut microbial communities from Petit-Saut dam, French Guiana - Emb289 P3 | ecosystem: Host-associated > Arthropoda: Insects > Digestive system > Gut ...
ACTATCGCGGCCCTTCCGAAAGAAGGGCCGCTCAATTATATAAATCTCATAAAGCAAGCTTTCATAGAGGTGCGATGAAAAAACCTTTTTGACCACGCTTTTTCATAGGAAATTCGTTAACAATAAAAAACCTGCTCTTTCAAAAAACATAACAACTACACATCCACATCAAAAACATTCATGCAATCGTCGTGCGTCTTCTATGAAAGCTTGCTTTCATAAGCTTTTAGCTCTCAACGAAAATGAGTCTGTAATTGGCTTCTTTTCTGTTGAAATTTAATTTTTTGTGCTGTTTTTGTTCAGCAATCAGAATTACATAGACACATTTGTGCATATATGCCTGTGTGAACTAAACACATACTAAACGAAAGTGTAGCACCCGTTAACTATGTGATGACGTAAACATCCACACACTTAGCCTTAGAAAGAATTAAATCACCAACCACCTCTACTACCTCCATGAAACCTTTTTTAGGTTACCTAAAAGAGAAAAACATGAGCCTCTTCACCGACTACTATGAACTAACCATGTGCGCAGCGTACTACGACAACGGCAACTTTGAACCCGCCACCTTCGACCTCTTCATCCGCCGCCTGCCGGAGAACCGCAGCTACTTTCTATTTGCCGGCCTAGAAGATGCACTAAGCTACTTAAAATACATCAGATTCACCGACAAACAGATTTCTTACCTAAAAAAGCATGGATTCCAAGCTGACTTTTTGGAGTATCTCAAAAAATTCAAATTCACAGGGGAAGTATGGGCGGTTCCAGAGGGCTCAGTCATGTTCCCTAACGAGCCACTCATGCGGATCACGGCACCCATCATTGAAGCACAGATAGTTGAAACCTTCCTGCTAAACAGCATTAACCTACAGACAATGATTGCCACCAAAGCCAGTCGTGTCGTCGAAGCAGCCAAGGGCAGAGCGGTCATTGAATTCGGGTTACGGCGAGAACCCGGCATTGACGCAGGCATGAAAGTGGCACGAAGCAGCTACCTCGCTGGCTGCCAAGGCACTAGCAACGTCCTCGCAGGCATGGCCTATGACATACCCGTATTTGGCACCATGGCACATAGTTTTGTCATGTCGTATCCCAAAGAAATCGATGCATTTCGAGCCTTTACCAAAACCTTTCCAAACAAATCCACCCTGCTAATCGACACATACAACGACATTGCGGGAGCAGAAAAAGCCGTCATAGTCGCCAAGGAACTACAGACAAATGGTACCCGGTTGGGAGGTGTACGATTAGACAGCGGCGATTTAGCAGAAACCAGCAAGAAAATCCGCAAAATTCTTGACAAGCATAACCTCCAATGTACAAAAATCTTTGCCAGCGGCGACCTCGACGAATACAAAATCACTGAACTCCTAAACGCAGAAGCACCCATCGACTCGTTTGGGGTGGGCACAAAAATGGGCACCAGCGCTGATCGTCCCTACCTTGACGGTATCTACAAACTCTGCGAAACCCAAACCACCAAGGGCACATTTACACCCATTATGAAACTAAGCCCAGATAAAATTACTCTACCAGGTCGAAAACAGGTTTATCGATTTCATAACGACGAAGGTACATTTAGAAAAGACATAATTGCATTAACTGATGAACCCGCCAAGGGAGAACCGTTGCTCAAAAAAGTTATGGAACAAGGAAAACTGGAGCAGGAACTACCCTCATTAGAAGAGATTCGAGATTTTGCAACAAAAAGCATAGCCCAACTGCCCCAAATTTACAAGGCACTATCTAATGCACCACTCTACCCTGTCGAATTAAGCAAAAAACTACAAACATTAATTAGAACATTAAAGCTACAGATAGCTGAGAAGGAAATCAACCATACCAACTAGCGACTGCAGAGCCGTTTTTTATATTCGCCACAGTAGCTGTTACCACCTTCACAGCATTGAGGAGTCACTTTATCGCAGTCTTTGATGTACTCACAACGATAAAAGTAACCATCTATCCGCCTTTTTAAACCATCCAAGAGTGCCCCTTGCATTCTCATTCCTCTCTTTCGTCTACAATCAACTTGATAGTATTTATGATCTTCGAGGGTTTAGCGAAAACATGGCAAACACTTAATAGTTGTTCTGGAAAACCATACAACCATAACAGGGGAACCACTAGAATGCAAAACCGCCCAGCTATAGTTGCTGTTGGCAGAACCAAGTTTGGTGAGCACTACGGTAAAGAACCCGAGAAGCTCATCGAGGAAGCCTGGCTCGCTGCCTCCAAAGAATGTAACATGGAACGCAAAAACCTAGAAGCCTGTTACATGTCCGATTGCTTCTTACCAATCACTAATAAACTCGGCCTAGAAGAAGGTTTTCTCTCAGAGTTAACCGAACTTCATGTACCCATGGAGGTAACTCGCAGTTTTAGCGCTGCATTGATGACGGCATGCCACGCCATCGAAGCAGGCATCTACAATACCGTGCTCGTCGGCGGCATAGAAAAAATGACGGACCGCTGGGACAAAATTCGCGACGACCTCATGCTCCTTGACGACCCCTGGAGCTACTACGCCGGCGGCACCCACGAATCCAACCACGAACTTATGCTTCGCGCCTACATCAAAAAACACAACATACAAGACAAAGACCAAGAGAAACTCGAAGTTGCCCTTGCACAAGTAGCCGTCAAGAACCATGCAAACGGAGCCAAAAACGAGTACGCCCAATTCCAAAGAAAAATCAGCATCGATCAAGTGCTAAGCGCCCGCAGATCAGCCCACAGGCCATTAGGACTCTACGACTTTGCACCCATCTCAGACGGTGCCACCACACTCGTCCTAACCAGCGAAGCAATTGCCAACAAAATGACCACCCACCCCATCTACGTCCTATCCAATGGCGCAGCAACCGACTACCTCAACTACCCCACACGAGAAGACCTCTCACGCTTTATCGCAACTGAATTAGCCATGAAAAAAGCATCTCAAGCCGCCAAAGTTACACCCAAAGACCTACAACTCATCGAACTCAATGACCAATCCACCATGATGGAGATGGTTAGCCTAGAAGACCTCGGTTTTGCAGCACCTGGAACCGCTTGGAAAAGCATCTATGAAAGCAGCCAAAATGGTCAACTTAGCTATGAACTGAACGGCAAACAGGTGTACGTAAACACGGACGGCGGCTTAAAAGCGGATGGCAACCCGTTGGGTGCCACTGGGGGGGCGCAGGTGTTTGAGATTTATCGCCAACTCCGAGGCGAAGCAGCCGAACGCCAAATAAACGTGCCAGGTGGATTACGGCATGGCGCTGTTGTGGAGGCTGAAGGCTTTGGAACAAAAGTTTACGTAACAATTTTAGGGGAGAAAAAACAATGAGCAGTGAGCCAATAGAGCGCCGTGTATCCTATTTAGGGGACCGCTTAAAGGCATGTAAGTGCCAATGTTGCGGTAAAGAGTACTTTGAAGTCCGCGACTACTGCAGCAACTGTGGCCGCAAAAGCTACGGTAAGATGGGCAGCATCGACCTCTTCTATGACAAAGGCATCCTCGAACTTTGCACCTACATCAACGAACCCACAAACAAATTTACCAAATTCAACAGCTTCGTCTACGGCATCGTATCTTTCCACAACGGCAAAATCCGTGTGCCCGCCCGATTAACCGACCAGCTAATATACGATGGCACCAAACTGGACCTCACAAGCTTCGAGGGCAGAGAAGTCATCCCCCGTTTTCGCAGACGCCACGCAGTCGATAAAAACGATATTGTACCAACCATCTCATTGGCATTCACCCTAGCAGACGAGTACTATCCACATCAAGAGTACAAAGTAGTACAACCCACCAAGGATTACGAGCTGCCAGGTATAGTTGGATACGGCGCTTACACCTCACGATTCCGAATAAAAGAAGAAAATTTGGAACGCGCAGTGCCTTTCATGGATGAAGATGCCGTCACAGCCGCAGTTGAAGCCGGCAAACTGGCACTAATCCACTCGGGACTTGACAGCAGCTGGATTGGCAAAGTTTACGCTGGATCAGAATCCAACCCTTATGCTGTAAAACCCATAGCCGCCAAAGTGGCACAGGTTCTCAAACTGGGCAAAGAAGACGGTGATGTACAGGCGGTGGATGCAGTGGATACCGAGTTCGCATGTAAAGCAGCCTCAAGTGTGTTCAAAGATGCCTGCGCATTGGTCAGCTATCCCAAATCAGGCATAGAATATGCTATGGTCATCGGCGCAGACAACAGTCAAGCAGCACCTCGCGGATACCCGGGAGGTGAATTAGACGCATTTGTCGGTTACGGCGGTGCTGCCTACATTTTTGGCAAACACGATGTCATCGCCGAAGTCGAAGCTTGGTACAGCTGCACAAGCGATACCCCCGATTTTTGGCGTCGAGACGGCGAACCCCACCCCATGCACGGTGGCAGATTCACAGGCGACCCCGCCTACCACAAACACGTGAGAAACGCCGCGTCCAAACTCATGGACCAATACAACCTAAAAGCCTCTGACTTAACCTATTTTGTACCACACCAACCCAACCCCAGCTTCCCAGTCCGCATCGCTAAAGACTTAGGCTTCAAAGATGATCAATTTATGCCTGCCATCCAAGTGACAAAAATTGGCAACACCTACAGTGGGGCCTCACTAGTTGGCTTAGCAGCAATCTTAGATATAGCCAAACCCGACGACCGCATCCTTGTCACCAGCTACGGTTCCGGTGCAGGCAGCGACGCCTACCTGCTACGCACTACAAATCAACTCCTCGACAAACGCAATCGCCAAAAAATCAATGTCAAATTCCTAACTGAAAACCCCTTCACAGAATACGTTGATTACACAACATACAGACGCCTAAAAACAGGCATGTAAACACTTTCTCGTTTTTCATTTTTTCTTTCGTAGATCAACGCTTTAGAATCAGATCCCTGTGCGCATCCTCCAAGTATCGCATAAGAAGTCAACATTGGCTGCGTAGAGCTACACAGTGGCAATTCGCAATCTGCAATTATTGAGAAGCTACAAGCGGGGATGACAATTATTGATTAAAACATGTTGTGAAATGTTTGTAGCGTATCGTGTATCGAATGAGCAGAAGGAGTAGTTACCATGGCTTTGCCTAATAGGTCTGTGATAACACAGTACTAAATGTTCAAAGCATCGCAGAATCACTGCAATTTGAACAACACTTAATAGTACCATAAAAGCTGAGATAGTCGAAAGGAGAAAACAGAGATTGATTCTCACGGATATTGCACAGGTTATCTATGCACCTAGAAAAGCATTCAGGAAGATCGTTGAAAACCCCAAGTATCTTGGCGCTATCCTAATCTTGGTCATGTTTATAGCAATACAAGTTGGCTTTTCGTTTGCCCAGTTCAGCAAGACACAATTGGAGACTACTTATCCACTTGCAGGAGCAATGCAGACCTTCAATAACTCCACAAGCTGGGTCGGAGCCTCAAATGTAAACTTCACCAACAACTTTGATGATTACTTCAATAACACGGTTTTCATCGCTAATTCGCGACTTTCCCCGCTAGATCCGTTGGCCTACTATAGCCTTTTTGGTAATTTCAGTATGCAAATACAAGCTCAAGACAGCAGGACTATCACCGCAGCATTATTCAACATTTCCAACGTGGATGCCAGCCCCAGCGGTTTCCAAAACCTCTCATTGGCAATCCAATTAGTGAACCCCCAAGCTGCACCTCAAAACACAACGCTAACCCTCTATTCAGTAAGTGAAGAAAACTTTTACACTTACGATTTAACTTCCGCAATCGCTGATGCTAACGCTATTGGACAGTGGGGCAACATAACTGTTCCGTTGGGACCAAACGCACAGGGTTGGATAGAATCAGGTGTACCACAGTGGCAAAACATAACTTCATTATCATTAACCTTCACTTATTTGACCGACACAGACATAACTATCCTAATCGGTGCCTTATTCTTCCGCGGAATGTACGCGAGCCCACTAGAATTTGACATTAGCGGCTTGCTGTTTCAGTTCCTGCAACCGTATGTGCTTCAGTTCCTCTTTACATGGATGATAGGTGCAGCATTAGTCTATGCACTCTGCCGCTTTGCCTTCAAAAGTCCAGCGCTTTGGAAACAAATTTTTATCGCATTCGGTTTTGCTCTAAGTGTCATGGTTATCCGAGGAGCTATAAACTTGATTGCAGCGGCCACTCTTCCGGTGAATTACTACAACTACGACGTCTCGTTTGGCACCTTCTTTGATCCCTTTATCACACTCTACTATCCACAAGAGGCGCTTACCGCATTATCTGTGCAGGCACAAGCCAACGTAGCCGCCATTACCGCGTCAACAGCAGTATTTAGAAACATTGTCATAGCTGCGTTCGCAATTGCATACGTGTGGCTAGGCGTACTCACAACAATCAGCGTTAAGACGCTCAAGCCCGAGTTCTCAACGAGTAAATGTGCGCTCATAGCTGCTGTAAGCGTATCAGTGACACTGCTAGCGCTGTGGCTCCTAATAGGCGTAGTATAACCACACACGCCCTTTTTCCATTTAGGGGACCTCCGAAAACCTGTTTGACTGATTTGCTTGTGACTCTTAGGTTTGTTTGGCAGTTTTTATACCAATACACGGTAGATAAGACTTTTTTTGTCTACTTTTCACAGACTTTGACCACTTTTTTACTCAAATAGTTGGAAGAGCCTAACGCCCGCTAAGTAAGCATACCATTTAAGATTATACGCCAAATTACGCCTAGCAACCTGCCCTCCAACACACACCAACCCCACACACCGCACAAACATACCCCCCATAGAAACACCCATAAACCCAAACACATGCTCCACCCGAACACGAATTTTAGAGATTAACCGATTAGATACCTTCTGCACATCAGTTAGGGCCTGTTACAATAACCCTTAACACAACACAACCAGCCCCAAATAGAGCTGATGCACCTTTGCATGGAGCGCCTCACCCACATAAGCCGAGTCCAAATACCCCTTGTTATCCTTGTCTGAAAGCACCGCGACTAGTTTTTAACTATCATGCACAGACGCAAACGTTACGGCATAGTTTGTAATCAACTTTGCTTTCTCATCCACATTTAGATGATCTTTGTAGCCATAGCGGGTTTGGGTGTTTTTCTTGGTCCAGCGTGCGTCTACATCTTTTTGGGCGAGCTTGTGAGGTTTGTCTTGCCAGTCTTTGGGGATTTGGCCTTGTTTTATTTGCTGATTTTCCTCGGGGGTTTTGCGTTGGCGTGGGGCGTCTACAAAGCGGGCATCTATGAGTGAGCCTTCGTGTTTTATTATGCCTTTGTCTTGTAGTTGTTGGGTGAATTGTTCAAAGAGGATTTTGTCGGTGCCGTTTTTGGCTAGGGCTTCTTTGAAGTCCCATATGGTGTTTTGGTCGGGGGCTTTGTCGTCTGTTTGTAGGTTTAGGAAGCGTTGGAAGGAGTGGTGGTCGTTTATTTGGTATTGGATGGTGTGGTCTGAGGGGTTGTACCAGTTTTGTAGGAGTAGTATTGAATATTAGTACGGCGTTGTATCGTGGTCGGCCGCTTTTGTGCAGTTTCGGTTTTGGGGAATTATGGTTTTTTCGAGGGTGGGTCGGAGAGTTTCAGAGTTTATGTGTTTGGTTGCTTTTTCAAGTGGGTCACCCATTGGGAGAGTCGTTTCAATATTTTGTGTTTTGTCAGGAATTATGTCCATGCATTGTAAACATCTGCCACGTATCTTATCATATAGCAACTAAAAAGTTTGCGGAGGTTCCCTTTATTTTTTTGCTCTAACCGTTAGAAGTGTTGCGTTTTATAGAAAGACACATAATTTACGTTCAGCAGTTTGAACCAAAACAGACCAAAATTAATTCGACACCCAGCAAACGTCAAAAAAATAAATGAACAGTAGCACAAACATACAATTCTTTATCACAAAATGAACATAAAAATAATTCAGCACAATTTTCCCCCAAACTGCTGAAGGTGAGACATAAGACTACTAGATGCATTCATACGTGATTTGGAATGGGTAGAAAAATCGAGCTAAATAAAGAAGGCTTTCGCTTGTCTGAAGCGGAGGCAGAGGGTTTTTTGGAACGCGTAATTACACCACTGGGAAACTTTGCTAAAGCCGATATACCCAAGAATATATTGGCCACAGAGTCTACATCGTCATCACCAAAAACAAAGACAATAACAATCAAACAGAAACAGCTAAAGAGTAACTGAGAATATCACCACAAGCCGTTTAGAAGGCAAAATTTATATGACTGGAAAAAGAAAAACGTAACTAACAATCGAGGGAAGCGTATGACTGATATTAAAGATTTAGCTGACGGTATGAAACGTGTTAGCGTAGAAGGCAAAGTCGTCGACAAGAGCGACACACGTGAAGTCAGATCCAAATTCAAAGATGAAACCTACCGCATCGTTGATGCCGTCATTGCCGATGAATCCGGCAGCATAAAACTAACTCTATGGAACGAACAAATCGAACAAGTCAATGTAGGCGACAACATAAAAATCGAAAACGGGTACGTCACCAGCTTCAAAGGCGAAATCCAACTAAACGTCGGCAAATTCGGTAAACTATCCATCGCCTAAGCTCACTTTTTTGAGCACCACATTTCTAAAAAACACATGCACCGCTAAACGCTGCCTGATTTGGCTCCATATTGTGAAGCGATACTTTTCTAAATCCAGCCTGCGCGATTATATAGCAGGATGATCCGATCCGAATTGGGAGCAGATAACCAAGGTAACCCAACCGAAGCTTCTGGGGGAGAGACTGCAAAAATGGTTATTACTACGATACGTTTTCCAATACACTAGAGTGTACGACTTCTGCATATTTCCTTTTTAGACTGAGTTTCTGTTTCAAGGTGTAAACGAAGGCGATAAACCAGAATGCCGATGTAAACCAACCGAACACGAAAGCCACTACGTTACCCAACAGGTAGTAAGCGAACTCGAAACCGACGAGGGAAACAAACGTCAAAAAAGAACCGGCGATACTAAAACCCCGTAGATAATTTCTGTTTTTAATTATTGCTCTTAACATCCAGAGGAGGGCGATTAGATTTATGATACTGGCTACGTCTAAGAGGAGATTTGCGAATGCGAGATTGTCCATTTTAACCGATTCCTTAGCCCCAAACGGTTGCCCAAACTTAAGGGTTGCCGTGGCACCGAGCTCTAAGATGTAAATTACCTTAAATCAGTTCATAACCATAGGAAGTACTCCGCGAAGAGAGAGGTGAAATTTAAAAAATGATTTCGCGAGATTGCGATGGATGCGGGCTGTTGCGTCCATGCATGAAACGGTTCCGCAATGTCCATTTGGGCGAAAAAGTCTATTGTCCAGACGGTACCGCACACTTAGTGGACGCAGCAAGCATAGCATAAGGGTTCTAAATAAAGGCAGAAGGCACCATTACCAAGCTTCGGCTAACAGTTTCTTAACCATTTTTTTAAATTTTAGATTTTAATGGTCAGCTATTTAGGAGTTTGTAGCCTAAATTCTGCTGAGTTTTGAGCACATACAGATTTTCATGGACAAAACACCATTTTCTATGGCGAAAACCTAAAATGTATGTGCACAAATCAGACTGTGCAAAAACAAAAATATTTTTACGAGTTCATAACGTGATTTCCACCAGATTTTCCGAGAAATTCTTCAAGTTCACCCAAAAAAGACAAAAACAGCCAAAACACAATTTATAGTCTAAATAACACCACTAAACCCACCCTATCAGCCCCAAAAATATTAAAAACCCGCCTAAAATTACACACCAAAAACACCAAAGACACCTCATCAGTCACCTTCACAAACCCCCTACACAAAAACTGCTTAAACCCCCAAACACCCTTAGCCACACCAAACGGATACTCCACAATCCACGAACGCTTCCGATAAAGCACCTTACCCTTTCTAGTACGCACATCCACCACATCAAGTGCATCCTGATAAAGCGGTCGATAAACCTGCAATAAGAAGACTTGATACATTCCTCTCGTTTCAAACAAACACGACAAGCCACATAATTCTCATACACTCTATGCGGTCCACCACTATACTTGTTTACACGTTTAAACTGTAACTTTTACTCACACGGACAAACACAACAATCAAACACCTTATCATAAACAAACCGCTCAAAACTAAATTCCTCACTCTTCTTAGATCCACCCACCTTAGGCTTAGCAATCAAACACAAAACACCCATTTGCTCACATGCAACAATATCCTCACCATCATAAAACCCCTTATCAGCCAAATGAGTAAAACCCTCAACTCCTAAAACCTCCCGGGTCTTATTAGACATAGTCTGCAGGTGTCCAGAATCATTGGCTTGGTTGGTTACTTCAAAGTCCACAATAGCTTGTGTTTCGCATCCACGGTAGTTATAATATTGTAGCATACATCAAGTGGTCTTGCGTCTCCGCCGCTATGCATTAAGCGTGACTCGGGGTCAACGGTTGAGACTTCACCGTCTTTTTCTGCTTGTTCTAAGAGTTTTTCAAAGTCTACTTTTTTATCTTTTAGTTTTTTTATCAACTCTTGGCGTTGTTCTGTGTTTAACTGATTGCTATTTTCTTTGTTTTCTTTTTCTTCTCGGCGGTCGTTTTTTTCTAGTTCGTTTAGGTGTTCGTGTATTTGTTTGTCGATGTTTGGCGATTTTTGTTTTTAGGGTGGTGTGGGGTTGTGGTTGTTTTTGCGGCTGTTGTTTGCACGGAATTTTGTGCCATCGGTGGCTTGTGTTTCTTTACCGTAGAGGTCTGCATTGTTTAGTATTAGTTCGAATGTGCGGAAGGTTTGTTTTAGTGCGGTTGCGTTGTCGGATCGAAAGTTTGCGATTGTTTTGTCGTCTGGAGTTAGTTCGTCTGTTAGCCACATGACTTCCAGGTTTTTGGTGGTTTCTGCTTGTAGGCGTCGGCTGGAGCGTATACGGTGGAGGTATAGCAACTTAAATTGACATTGTCTTATATCCGTCGTGTTTGTACCAGTTTTTAATATCGCTAAGAGTAATTTCACTAAAGGCAATCTTTAATGCTTTTTGCAGCTCTTCAAAAGTTCTAGCTTTGAACTTTCGCAAAACAGATTTTACCTTTGACCACATAAGCCCAATCGGATTCAAATCAGAAGAATATTTGGGCAAAAACCAAACATACGCCCCGCGCTCAAAAATAGGATCAAGTACCCCCGAAACCTTGTGCGAAGACAAATTATCCAAAAACACCACATCCCCCACATTCAAAGTAGGAGCCAACACATACCTAACGTAAAGAGCAAAAATAGCCCCATTTAACGTCCCTTTAAACGTTATAGGCGCATTCACACCTGAGAGGCGCACAGTAGCAAGTATGGAAGTACGCTCAAAACGTGCATCAGGTACATAATCCGCTACCCACGCGTGTTTTTCACCCCAACCGCGCAGGCGGGTCATGGCACAGTTGACACTAGCTTCGTCAAGAAAAACAAGCTGCCCAATTTCCAGAGTTTTTTGTAAATCCTGCCAATCTACACGTTCTTTGATTACATCGTCTCGTTTTTGCTGGTTTGCATGGGTGTCTTTTTTTAAAAGTCAGACCCATTGCTTTAAGATGAAAGGATAAACCGCCTTCTGTTAAGTCTAAAGATAGTTTATCAATAAGCTCTAGGAGGGTTATGTCGGGGGTTTCTGCTATGGTGTCGCGTATTTGTTGGTCTGTTTCTTTGGAGAGTTTGCTTTTTCTTCCTTTGTAGGGGGTTGGTTTGTAGGTGCCTGTTTTTTGGTATTTGTTCCATATTCTGCTTATGGTGCGTTCGTTTATGTTGAACCATTTTTTTATTTGTGTTACGGGTTCGTTTCGTTGTTTGGCTGCTATTATGTCTGCTCGTTTGTCATCTGAAACCGGTCTAACCACTAAACATACCTTCTCAACAATAAAACACTACAAACATATGCGACAATGTATATTTAAGTTGCTATATCCGTATATGTAGAGGTTTAGCATCATTTTTGGGTCGTATGGTTTGTTGCCTGTTGTGTTGGGTTGTGCGTATTTGTATCCTAACTGGTTCATGTCGAGGTTGTTTGTGAATGCGTGTATTACTCTACATATGCGGTCTTGTGGTGTGTATTCGTCGAGACATTTTGGTATTGGCATTGTTTGTTATTGGTTAAATCATTCTTTGTAACGCATAGTATTCAACATCTATGATGGTTGTTTGTTTTATGTTGTATTTATAGTCGTTGTTTGTTGAATCGCTATGTGTTAGTGTGCTTAAAAACTCGTTTTTGCGCAGTCTGAAATCATCGCAGCTGTTGGATATGGTCATCAATCGATAGACATATAAGTTAAGACACAATTGTATGTGCTCAAATCACCGCAGATTTTAGGTTGTAGTGGGTGTTGTGCGGGTGGTTTGGTGAGGTTGTGTTGTTGACTATTTCGGGGGTGCGTTTTTTGTTGTTACTGGGTTTTGGGTTTATTGGCTTAGACACAGTCTTGGATAGAAACAAGTTATCAGCGTGTTCCCCATGTTTTTTCTCGATAAATGGTCATCCACGAATAGAAATACAGAATTGACAGGGGTAACATTAGGATAAATAAAAACGTGCGGTAAAGAAGGTCTTTGTTGGAAAAATGGGGCACTAACATTTTGCAGGTAAGTGCCGAAACATAACCCACAAGCAGGTATCCCGCGAAAAAGACAATCAGGGGAGATATACCATTGATCATCATAACAGCTAAAAGACTAAGAAACAACACAAATGGTGAAAAGAATGAAGTTATAAAGGTACTGTAAAAAAACAATTTTGCAGGTGTAGATTTTTTAAAAAAAACTTTAAAAGCAGTCATCATGCTGTAAAATGATCCTCTGCCCCATCGAAGCTGCTGTTTAATAAATGCTTGCGTAGTGGCAGGAGCTTCAGTGTAAACTATAGCATTAGATTGAAAAACTGATTTACCGCCGAGTTTTAACATCCAAGTTGTCAATTGAGCGTCCTCACCAGAGAGACATTTTCGCCCCCTAAAGGTTTGAGTTAACCAATTTGGTAAGATTTGTTGCACCTTATCTTTTTTGAACGCTGAAAGTACACCTGAGCAGCAAAGAACTATACCAAACAGACTTTCTGCACCCTTGCGGATACAAAAACCATCGGTATACCATACTTTCTGAAACTGTGCAAGAAATGTATTGATTTTTGGTTTGTGCTCATTAGATACTATAGCATTACCACTAACACAATAGACGGCGGGATCTGTGAAGGGTTGAACAAGATTAGTCACAGCGTTTGGCTCAACGATAGCATCACTGTCTATACTAACAATGATCTCTCCAATTGCATGCTCGATACCATGCGCCATGGCGTGGCGTTTCTTCATATTTTTATCTAGTTTAAGAAAGCGAAACGCTCCATTTGAATTTTCTAACAATTCAGCAACGATACTTGGAGTGTTATCGGTACTACCATCATCCACAACCACCAATTCCAGCTTATCTTTTGGATAATCTAAGCTCAGTACCGCTGAAATAGCATCCGCTATAGCTGCACCTTCGTTATAACATGGCATTATTATGCTGACCGTGGGCCTATAACCTTTATCCGCTACTGGCCGATACCGATGAGCGTGCACAAGACCGAGAACTAAATATGGCGTAATTATCACCCCATAGCACACAAGTACAACATATAACCAATGAAAACTAAACGTTACAAGACAATAAACGTACATAGTCAATAATAACACAATGGACACAAATAAATTGAAAAACAAAACAAACAAGTACTTTTTACGAATCGTTAAAGTCAAACGTGCTCAAACTCTGCAAATCTCTTCTTTGGCAACAACCCATCTGTAACCCCTACAACCGCCAGCACAGCACTAACGCCCAATACAATACACACCACCAACACAATCCTCCAAAAAGACCAAAAGACCGCTGGAGCCTCTTCATCATCACCGCTTAACTCACTTGAAATGGGCGTTGGCGTTGGCACAGGGTCTGTTTGCGGAGTTGTAGTTTTATCACTTGTTACGCCACCAGTTGTCGCCCCACCAGTTGTCGCCCCACCAGTTGTCGCCCCACCAGTTGTCGCCCCACCAGTTGTCGC
>Ga0123356_10004698_pt1 | contig 14066 bp, 11 predicted proteins | sample TergutEmb28metaG_2_FD_92546 | JGI IMG/M metagenome (GOLD analysis project Ga0123356, IMG submission 92546) | Embiratermes neotenicus P3 segment gut microbial communities from Petit-Saut dam, French Guiana - Emb289 P3 | ecosystem: Host-associated > Arthropoda: Insects > Digestive system > Gut ...
CAGCGTTCAGAGTTTCCATACCATCACCGTGCTCTCATATGGGTCGTAGGTCTCGATCTCACGATCGATCACCGCGCGGATCGCCATCTCCTCGGAGGCCAGCGCCACCATGTCATCGCCCTCGTAGAGCACCAGCGGCTTGGCTGCGAGCTCGTCCTTGGCGACGCCCAGCGCATCCTCGGACACGCAGATGTAGGTGAAGACGCCATCGAGGTCCTCGAGCGACTGCCGCATCGCCTCCTCCAGCGACTCACCACCGGCCATCCGGTCCGCCAGGTAGACGGCGATGATCTCCGAGTCGCACATCGACGCGAAGCGGTGGCCCTTCGCCTCCAGCCGGCGGCGCCACTGGTGGTAGTTGGTCAGCTGTCCGTTGTGCACGACGGCGACGTCCGAGAACGGGTAGGCCCAGTAGGGGTGGGCGTTGGCGATGTCAACATCCGACTCGGTCGCCATGCGGCAGTGCCCGATCCCGTGTGAGCCGATGTACTCGTCGAGCTCGTAGGCAGAGGACACGGTGCTGGCGTCGCCGAGGTCCTTGACGATCTCCAGCGAGTGCCCGAGTGACAGCACCTCGGTATGCGGCACCGACTCGACGTACTCAGCCAGGTGCTTGAGGTCGCCGTGGTATTCGATCGTCGCCGTGAACGTGTAGTCGTTGATCGAGTCTGTGCTCAGCACCTTCGCGCCGGCCGCGCGCAGCCGTGACTCCGCCTCACTCCGGCGCCAGCGCACCTTCTCGTCGAAGTCGACCTCACGCGGCTCCGTGGAGTCGGCCAGCTTGACCCTGATGATCAGCTCCTGGCCGGGCGCCCGGTACAGCGCAAACCCGGTCGAGTCCGGGCCCCGGTGCTTCATCGACTGCAACATGCTGGTCATGTCGCGGCCGATGCGGCGCCCGCCGTTCCCGTTTCGGTAGATGATCCCCGCGATTCCGCACATTTACGGAAGCACCTCCAGGTACTCGTTGCGCTCCCAGTCGGTGACGGCCGCGAGGTAGCGCTCCCACTCGTCGCGCTTGTAGTGGTTGAAGACCTTGTACAGCCGTCCGGGCATCGCGCTCTTGATGACGTCGTCCTGGGCCAGCGCGTCGAGCGCCGCGCCGAGGCTGTCCGGCACCTTCTCGATCTCGGCGCCCTGCTGCAGCAGGTCGTAGGTGTTGCCCTGCTGGGGCGGTCCGGGGTCGAGCTCGCGGCGGACGCCGTCGAGGCCGGCGCGCAGCAGGGTCGCGACGCTCAGATACGGATTGCACGACGAGTCGACGCCGCGGTACTCGAAGCGCCCGCCGGACGCGACGCGCACGGTCGTGGTCCGGTTCTGCCAGCCCCAGTTCTTGTAGATCGGCGCCCAGAAGCCCGTGTCCCACATGCGGCAGTAGGAGTTGACGGTCGGGTTGCCGACGCACATCAGCGCCGGGAAGTGCTCGAGCATCCCGCCGAGGAAGTGCCGGGCGATGTCCGAGAGCGAGGCCGGCCCGTCCGGGTCGTAGAAGACGTTGTTGCCCTGGTCGTCCATCAGCGTGAAGTGGTGATGGTGGCCGTTGGCCGAGACGCCGGTGAACGGCTTCGGCATGAACGTCGGCAGCAGATCATGCTTGCGCCCGACGGCAGCGCACACCTGCCGGTAGGTGGTGATGTTGTCCGCGGTGCGCACCGGCCGGTCGAAGCGGAAGTTCAGCTCCAGCTGGCCGGGGGCGTCCTCATGGTCTCCATAGCTCATGTCGAGCCCGAGCGCCTGGCCGTACTCGACCACGTCCAGCAGCACCGGACGCAGCTCCTCGAACTGGTGGATGTGGTAGCAGTACGGCTTGGTCACACCCTCGGGCACCTCGCCGTCGCGCGGCTTGCGCAGCCACATCATCTCCGGCTCGATCCCGATCAGGAACTGGTAGCCCAGCTCGGTCTCGAACTCGTGCGCGACCTGCTTGAGGTTCTGCCGGGGGTCGGCGTCCATCAGCTTGCCGCTCTCGGTGTTATAGCAATCGCAGTACACGCGGGCGACGCGGTGGTCCCACGGCAGCACCGCGAACGTGTCGAGGTCGGCGACGGCCGCCAGTTCCGACTCCTCGGGGCCGAATCCGATGTAGTTTCCGTAGCGGTCGGTGAAGAGGTTGGCGGTCGCCCCGTAGACGAGCTGGTAGCCCCTCTGCGCGACCTGCGAGAAGAACGAGGAAACCACGCCCTTGCCCATCACCCTGCCGGTGACCGATACCTGCTGGAAGAAGACGTACTCGATGCCCTCATCCTCGATCCGCCGCACCAGCGCCTCGATCTTCTCGGCGCGCCCGGGGGCGTTGCGCGCCTCCTCGAGCGTCGCCGGGGCGGGCTCGATCCGGGGGCTTTGAAGAACCGTGTCGACACCGCCACCGAACACCGGGGCGGGCGCTACGGCGTCACTGCCCTCGTCGGTCTTCTCGCTTACAGCCATGTGCTCTCCTTACCGCCGCCGGTGCAGTCCGCACCGCCGCGCGCCAACAGGTGTTCACTGGACAAATTGGTACACGCAAGCTGGTTATACCAAGCGCCCGACGCGGCGGTCAAGCCGGGAGCCCCGCCCGCCGGCCCGCCCGGCCCACGGTCCCGCACCGGCCCGCCGCCCCGCAGACTTGACCGCCGCGACCAGGCCGTCTAACCTGTTGCGTGACAAGCACGGCTATTGCGCGATACGCAACATGATCCACAACACAGGGAGCGATCACTGATGCACACCCGGGTCCCCGCCTCAACCGAGACTCTGGTGATAGGCGCCGGCGTCCACGGCCTCTCCACCGCCTGGAACCTCGCCCGCGCCGGCCGCGAGGCGCTCGTCGTCGACAAGTCCGAGGTCGGCGCTGGCGCCTCCGGGATCGCGTGCGGGATCGTCCGCAACAACTACTTCCAGCCCGCGATGCAGGAGCTGATGGCCGCCTGCGTCGAGCTCTGGGAGTCAGAGGCGGACACGCTCCACTACCACCCCAGCGGCTACATCGCGCTCGGACCGGCCGCCCAGGAGGAGGATCTGATCGCGGTGTTCGAACGCCAGCAGCGGATCGGCTACCCGTCCGAGCTGCATGTCGGCACCGCCGAGGTCAGCGCCCACATGCGCTCGCTCTACCACGACTGGCAGGCGCCCGGGCTCAGCGTCTGCCTGCACGAGCACGCCGGCGGCTACGGGTTCAACCGCGAGTCGATGCTCGGACTCGCCGGGCTCGCCACGCGTGCGGGTGCGCAGATCGCCACCGGCGTGGAGGTCCTCGGCTTCGAGTTCGACTCCAGCGACACGGTCACGACCGTCAACACCAGCGACGGCCCGATCGCCGTCGAGCAGGTCGTGGTCGCCGTCGGCCCGTGGGTCGCGTCGTTGTGGTCGCTGCTCGGCCTGCCCGACCGCCTCGACGTGTCGCAGCCCGATGGCACGATCATCAGGGATCAGCCGATGTGGACCTACTGGTACCTCCAGGAGGGCGAGGCGGAGTTCGACCCCAGGCTGTTCGTCACCGCCGACGGCACCACCTCGCCGGTCCTGCACGTCGACTCCGACCAGCCCCTGCGCGCCGACGACGGCGCCCTGATCACCGACGAGCAGTGGGGCGTCTACTTCAAGCCCGACCGCGACAGCATTCAGGGCGGCGCCGCGCCGATCCCGCAGGGCCACAGCTTCACCGTCGACCCCTACCCGACCGGAACCGTCGACCCGGGCTTCCCCGACATGTGGTCGGCCTCGCTCTCACACTGCCTGTCACGCTTCGAGGGCGCGCGCCAGCGCTACCGGCAGGTGCGCTCGGGCGGCGTCGGCGCCTTCACGGTCGACAACTTCCCGGTCTTCGACCACATGCGGTCCAACGTCTACGTGATCGCCGACTCGAACCACGGCTACAAGATGATCGCGGTCGGCCAGGAGGTCGCACGCGTCCTGCAGGGAGAGCACTCCTCGCTGCTGCACCCGTTCCGCTACGAGCGCTTCGCGACCGGCGACCTGCACCCGGTGTCGCACAGCCCCTACCCCTGGAGCTGATCCCCGGGGCGCCTCGCCGCTGCTTCGGCGCCCCGGCTGCGGCGTCACCGCCGCCGGCTCACCCTCAGGGCACGCGCCAGATGTAGAGCTTCTGGTTCGAGCCCGGGTTGTGGTTGCTGCCGACCGGCAGGGCGATGATCCCGTTCACGACGATCGGGCTGTTCCAGTGCCCGATCGCGGCCGGCAGCGATGTGATCAGCGCCCCGGACGTGGGGTTGTAGACGTTGAGCGTGCCGCGGTTCTCGTCATAGACGTAGAGCAGCCCGCCGGCGACGACCGGGCTCGTGCCCGCGTTGGAGTTGGACCATGCAGGCGTGGTCGTCAGGCGGTTCGACGAGTTGTAGATGAGCGCCTCGGTGCCGTCGGCATCCGCGACGTAGACGTAGGTCGTGCCCGACGGTGAGGTCCACACCGCCGGCTGGCTGAAGACGTCCGTCCCGCCGGGCGAGTCGACGTTCGATTGCAGCTCGCCACCGGTCTTCGGCCCGGCCGGGCCGCCCGCGGTTCCGTCGAGCGCGTTCAGGTTGATCAGCCGCAGGATCCCGTCCTTGCCGCCCTGCACGGCGTACTGGACGCCGCCCCGGTCGGGCAGGATCGCCGGCTCGGTGCTGCCGAGGTCGGTGTCGCTCGTGTTCAGCATCGCCTGGTTGGTGGGCGTCCAATTCTGCTTCAGCGTCAGCGTCGGCGACAGCTCCATCACGCTGTCACCCCAGTTGGTGATCCCGTCGAAGAAGGCGTTGCCGGTCGCGATAAGGATGTTGCCGTTGGGCATGATGTTGGCGCCGCCGCGGCCCCAGATCCCTGAGTCGCTCTGCGAGCAGGTGCTCGGGTTGATCAGCGCGGTGTTGTTCGAGCAGAGCGTGTAGAAGACGTGGGTGATCTGACCGGTCACCGGGTTCAGGGCCAGCACGTGGCCCTGGTAGGGCGGGCCGTCGCCGTCGTAGCCGCCGGTGACCACGATCACGGACCCGTCCGCGTAGCTGATCGCGCCGTCGAGCTTCTCGGTCTTGGGCCCGAGCACGACCTGTGTCTGCCATTCCTGGGCGCCGGTGGCGATCGACAGCTTGTGGATGTAGCCGTCGGGGCTGGCCGTGTAGACGAACTCGCGGTTGGGGTCGGCGACCGGGGTCGCATCCGTCAGCTGGGGGCCGTTGGGCAGACCGGCGGCGCCCGGCGGGTTGAAGCTCCAGAGGATCGCACCGGTCGACGCGTCAATCGCCTGCGTCTCCCCATAGTCCTCGGTCACGATGATGACGTTGTGGGTGCCGCCGCTGACGTTGACGTTCGCCAGCTCGATCGGTGCCGAGTCGGCCACCTGCGCCAGATTCACCGTCGAGGCCTGCAGGCTGCCGACGTTCGCAGCGGTGATCCCGGTGCTGGCGGGACCGTCGCCGTCGTGGGCCGGGTCATAGCCGAACGTCGGCCAGTCCCCGGGCCCGGGGGCCGGCACTCCCGGGGTGGTCGTGCCTGGCGGGGTCGGCGTGGTGGCGGTCGCCGGCGTTGTGGCCGTGGTCGTGACGCGCGTGATCGCTGAACAGGCCGCCGCGCCCTTCGATCGGCGCGTCCTGTACCGCTTCTCCCCGGCCGCCGCTGCGCGCTTCAGCGAGCCCCTGGCGCGCTTGGCCACGTCCGCGTAGTCCGCCGCGTAGCGCTTGTCGGAAACGAAGTAAGACCCGGCGAGCGCGCTTCCGGGCACCCAACTGCCCGAGACCCGGCCGCACGTCACCGTCCCCTCGTGCTTGATCGAGCCGCGGGCGAGCTTGACGCGGCCTGCGGGCGCCGCCAGGTACTTGCAGACGGCGATGTCAGCGCGTGAGCGCCGCGCCGCCGCGGTCGCCGGCGCCCACCGGCCGTGCGACTCGACGCAGGCCACGCCCAGCAGCTTCTTCCTCGGCGAGGCCGCGCGATGCTTCGCCTGCCCCGTGGAGGCCAACGCGACACCGGCCCACACCGCGAGCAGCAGACCGGCCAGTGCAGCGGTGAGCTTGACCATCCGTGCGCCCATTCGTGGTGCCGAAGTGTAAACCGCCACGCACCCAGGCACCCCCTGGAACATGCCTCCACATGTCTTGCAGAAGTGTGTCGCCGTGTGATGACTCTGTGTCAAACGTCAATCCAGCGGGACGTTTGACACACCTCTGTGACACCACGGCACTCCTCTGACACATGTGTGGACCCCCTCTTAGAGGTACCCCATGGTCGGGATCGACCGGTGTGTGGTCGGGATCGACCGGTGTGTGGTCGGGATCGACCGGTGTGGCTAACCCGCCCCACCGAGGCTGCGGCCAAGCGCGGCCGCAGCCGAGAGCAACGGCTCCCGCGCCGATCGCCGCGCGGCCGCCGAAAGCCGCGAGACGGGGCCCTGGAGGCCGATGATCGCCGCCAGCTCGCCGCCACGGCCGATCACCGGCACGGCCAGCGCCGCGAGGTCCGGCTCACGCTCGCCGACGGCCTCGGCGACCCCGCGCTGGCGCACCGCCTCGAGCTCCGCGGTCAGCTCCGCCGGGCCGGTCAGCGTCTGCGGGGTGAAGGCGCGCAACACGGGCGGCAGCGGCCGCATCGAGCCGCCCGGCCCGCCGTAGGCCAGCATCACCTTCCCCGCCGCGGTCGCGTGCGCGATGCTCGGCCGGCCGATCCGGGCGAGGCTGACGACGCTCGCCGGCGACGGCACGAAGTCCACCGTGATCGCCTCGTCCTCGCCCGGCAGCGACAGTGTCGCCGTCTCTCCGGTTGCCTGCGCCAGCCCGGCCAGCAGCGGCCGCGCGAGCGCCGGCACGTCGAGCTGGGCGAGCACCCGCTCCGACAGCGTGATCAAGCGCAACCCCAGCCGGTAGGGGCCACCCGGCGTGCGCGTGACGAGGCCCGCCTCCTGCAGCGTCGCCAGCAACCGTGACGCGGTGCTCGCGTTGACGCCGATTCGCCGCGCGAGCTCGTTGACGCCGAGCCCCGAGTCACTCGCGGCGAGCGCCTCCAGCAACTGTGCTGCCCGGGCGACCGAGCCGACGCCGCGACGCTCGGAGCCCGGCCGAGCGGCGCTCACCGCGCGCCGGCGCCCTTGCTCGCGACCTTCGCCGGGTGCGGCGAATCGAGCGAGCGCATGACCATCACCTCGAGCCAGTCCGGCGCGAACAGGTCACGCGAGTAGGCGACGCGCGCGTCGCGCCCGGCGAAGATCAGCTCCTCCAGCTCGAGTCCGGCGGCCGTGCCCCGGATCCCGAGCCGCCGGCCGGCCCGCACTCGCGAGGTCAGCACCACCGGCCGCACCCGCGTCTGCGCATAGGCGACGGCCACGCCCGCGTCGATCAGCAGGTCGAGCACCATCCCGCCCTTGGCCAGCGCCTTCTCCAGCGCGGCGGGCTCGGGCAGCGTGATCGCCGGGTGGACCACGTCGAACATCGCGGCCACCGGCTCGCCGTCGGCCAGCAGCGTGCGGGTCACGGTCGTCGCGGGCGTGCTCGGGTCGAGTCCCAGCGCCTCCCCGACCTCGGTGCCGACGGGCCGCTCCTCGATCCGCACGTCCTCGGCGCTCAGCCGGATCCCGCGCCGCGCCGCGACCTCCGAATAGGGCACGAGCCGCTCGAGCCGCTCATCGAACGCGGTCGGCATCGTCACCCGGCCGACGAACGTCCCGCTGCCCTGCCGCCGGACGATCTCGCCGCTTTCCTCGAGCCGCCGCAGGGCGCTGCGCAGGGTCCCGCGCGACACACCGAGCATCGTCGCGACCTCGTGCTCGGGCGGCAGCCGGTCGCCCTGCCGGTAGCGCCCCGGCGCCAGCCAGTTGCGCAGCGCCAGCTCGGCGCCGTCGACCAGCGACGGGCGGCCGTTCGGCACACCATCCCCGGGCGGAGTGTCGACCATGCGCACATCGTATGTGTACGGGCACACGGGAGGCCCGCTGCGGTCGCTCAGTGGCTCACGGCGGCGGCGGCCAGCTCCGAGACGAGCCTGTCCTCGTAGAAGCGCTCGAGCTTGAACGGCTCGATCAGCTCGGGCTGCCTGCCGGTCGCGACGAGCTCCGCGAGGGTCTTGCCGACGATCGGGGCCGCCTTGAAGCCGTAGGTGCCCCAGCCGGCGCTGACGTGGAAGTTCTCGACGTCGGTAACGCCGAGGATCGGGCTGTAATCGGGGCTGAGGTCGCAGAGCCCGGCCCAGCTGCGCAGCAGCCGCGCCCGCTCCAGCTGCGGGAACAGCTCGAGCGCGTGGCGAGTGACGTCCTGCAGGAAGTTGAGCGTGCCCTGCATGCGGTAGGTGGGCCAGGGCTCGATCTCGGCGCCCATCAGGAACTCGCCGCGGTCGGTCTGGCTGATGTAGACGTGCATCTGCGATGAGACGATCACCACATCCAGCAGCGGCTTCATCGGCTCGGTGACACAGGCCTGCAGGATGTGGGTGGTGATCGGCAGGCGCACGCCCGCCATGTCACAGATCAGCGTGCTCCAGCCGGCGGTGCAGTTGAGCACCTGGCCGGCGTTGATCGTGCCGCGGTTGGTGCGGACCTTCGTGATCCGGTTGCCGGACCGCTCCAGTCCGAGCACCTCGGTGTTCTGGTGGATCTCGGCGCCGCCGCGGTCGGCTGAGCGCGCGAGCCCCCAGACCACCGCGTCGTGGCGGATGATCCCGCCGGGCGGGTGATACAGCGCGCCGAGGACCGGATAGGTCATGTCCGGGTTGTCGACCTGCATCGCCGGCGCCAGCTCCTTCACCTCATCCGGGGTGATCAGGCGGCTGTCAATTCCGTTGAGGCGGTTGACCTCGGCGCGATTGGCCATGACGAACATCGCGCGGTCGCTGTGCGCGAGTGTCAGGTGACCGCACTGCGAGAACAGCAGGTTGAAATTGAGGTCCTCGGACAGGCCCTCGTAGAGCTTCACCGAGGCGTCGTAGAAACGCGCGCCCTCGGGCGTCTTGTAGTTCGAGCGCAGGATCGTCGTGTTGCGTCCCGAGGCGCCGGAGCCGATGTAGCGCTTCTCCAGGATCGCGATGTTCTTGATGCCGTGGTCGCGCAGGTAGTGGGCGGTCGCCAGCGAGTGCGAGCCGCCGCCGATCAGCACGACGTCATATGAGCTCTTCAGCTCGCGCTGGCGGCGCCACATGCGCCGCGGCCGGAAGATCTCAAGCACCGCTCGCCTCCGCTTCCTTCGCGTCCACTTCCGCCGCCACGATCGGGAAGGCGGCGAGCTGGTCGACGCCGAGCGCCCGCCCGCCGAGGTGCTCGCCGGCATCACTGACGACCGACCACATGTACTCGGCCGTCGCCCAGCCGAACAGGAACAGGTAGCGCTCCTCACCCTCGCGGATCAGGATCGCGGGCTGGCGTCCGACCGACCCGGGGCGCAGCGCCCCGACCGGCGTCACCCGCGGCCGCAGGTCAAGCGCGCAGAACCGCGCGAACGTTTCACGCGCCAACGGCCCCACCAGCGTCAGCGCCGCGAAGGTGCTGGTGACGTCGACGACAGCGACTCCGGCAGCTCCGCCCAGATCCGGCGCGGCGCCGATCGCGAGCGCCCGCGTTGGCGTCAACCGGCACCACCAGGCGTCACCGCGGCGCACGGCGACGCCGAACGGCAGCGACACCCCGGCCGACGCGTCAAGCGCCTCGCTCGGGCCCTGCAGTTCGTACTTCTCAAGATGGGAGACGTCCGCCCAGCCGACGGTGTCGCTGGCACCAGGCGCACTGGCCCCGGACGCACCGGCGCCGATCTCGACCGCGACGTTCCAGCCGTCGCGCACCTCGAACCGCGCTCCCGCCGCCGCGGCCTGGCGCTCGATCGGCGAGCGCGCGACCACCTCGCCACCGGATGTGGGTGTCAGAAAGGCGAGGCTCATGACCGCAGCAGCTCGCCCTCGGGGTCGTAGAAGGGCCGCGTCTGGACCTCGCCCCGCAGCTGTCGGCCCGCGTCGGAGATCGTCACGACGGCGCCGTCGCGGGCGAGCGGCTCCGGCACCCACGCCATCCCGATCGTGCGATCGAGGGTCGCAGAGTGCCGCGCGCTGGTCACCTGGCCCGCAGGCAGGCCCGCCTCGTCGACCACGACCGCCCCCTCGGTCGGCACCTCGCCACTCGCGACCGTGAAGCCGACCAGCATCGTCTCCGGGGTCCGCTCCGCATAGTGCTCGAGCGCCCACTTGCCGATGAAGTCGTCCTCCTTGTCGAGCTTCACCGCCCACGGCATCGCCGCGCCGTACGGCGTCGACTCCGAGTCGGTGTCCTGCCCGACGATCACGTGCAGCTTCTGCAGGCGCAGGATCCGCTGCGGCTCGAGCCCGAACGGCCGCAGGCCCCGCTCCGCTCCGGCCGCACTCAAAGCGTCCCAGACGTGCTCCCCGTTGGCCGCCGGGCAGTGGATCTCGTAGCCGACCTCGCCCACGAACCCGATCCGCAGGATCAGGCAATCGACCCCCGCGATCGCAGCGTGCTTGGCGTCCAGGTACGTGAAGCCCTCGGCGGAGCAGTCGAGCTCGGTGACGGCCTGCAGAATCTCGCGGGCCTGCGGGCCCGCGAGATTGATCGCCGCGAGTCCCTGGGTCACGTCCGTCAGGCGCACGTCCAGCTTCCAGACCGCGAGCCACCAGGAGAACCACTCGTCGACCGCGCCCGCGCCCGAGGATGTGGTCGTGACGTAGAAGCTGTCCTCGTCGAGCCGGCAGACGGTGCCGTCGTCGACGATGCGTCCGGCGTCGGAGCTGATCACGCCGTAACGGATGCGGCCGGGCGCGAGGTTCGAGAGTCGGTTCGGGTACAGGAGGTCGAGGAACCGCCCCGCGTCGGGGCCGCGCACGATCAGCTTGCCGAGCGTCGAGACATCGATCAGGCCCGCGGCGCGGTTCACGTTCAGCGCCTCGCCCGCGGGGTCGCCGTAGTCATACGGGCGCCGCCAGTCCCCGGCCCACTTGACGTTCGCGCCGAGCTCGCGGTGGCGGCCGTGGATCGGCGAGCGCTTGGCCGGCTCGACCGGGCGGCCACCGAGGATCCCCATCGGCACCGACACCCAGGGCGGGCGCGCGGTGGTGACGCCGACGTCGGCGAGGCTGCGCCCGGTCTCCTGCGCCATCAGCCGGACCGCCGGGAGCTGGCACATGCGCCCCTGGCAGGGGCCCATCGTCACGGTCGTGTAACGCTTCGAGAGCTCGATCGAGTCATAGCCCTCCTCGATCGAGAGGTGCACGTCCTTGCTGGAGACGTCCTCGCAGAAGCAGGCGAAGCACTTGCCGCCGCGACCCTCGCCGCTGACCGGCGGCGGGACCGCGACGCGCGACGGGGCGGCGCCCGCGATCAGTCCCTCGAGCTCGGCGGCGCGCCGCTGCGCCTCCTCGCCGCCGAGGCCGAGCGCGGAGGCCGCCCGAAGCCCGGCCAGTTCGCCCGACCAGGCGGCGCGCTCGGCGCTGTCGTGACCGGCGACCTCGCCGGCCGCGTGCACGCCGTCCGGCAGCGCCGCGAGCGCGAAGTGCCCTTGCCCGTCGTCATAGCTGCTGGTCGCTCCCGCCTGCAGGAGCAGCGAGGTGGCGGGGGTCGTGCCGCCCGAGACGACCACGAGGTCGCAGTCGAAGCTGCGATCGGAGGCGGTTCCGCGCGCCCCGGCGGGCGCGAGTGTCGCGCGCTCCACCCGCTTGCTGCCCTCGGCGCAGACCACCGTGTGACCGCTCAGCACCTCGACGCCGGTGGCCCGCAGGGCAGCCGTCGCGTCGCTGTCGGTGGAGCGCAGATCGGCGACGGCCAGGATCTCGACGCCCGCCTTTCGCAGCGCCACCGCGGCGTCGATGCCGCGGTCCGAGGTCGTCGCGATCACGGCGCGGGTGCCGGGCTGGACCGCATAGAGGGAGACGAGCCGCCGGGCTCCGCCCGCGAGCATCACGCCGGGCAGGTCGTTACCCGCGAACACGAGCGGCTGCTCGATCGCGCCGGTCGCAAACACGTGCTGGGCGGCGCGGACCTGGTGCAGCGTGTCGTTTTGCCATACCGGCACGAGCCCGTCGAAGCAGCCGAGCGCCGAGCCGCGCTCGATCAGCTCGACGCCGGCCGCGCGCGCGGCCTCGACGAGCGCACTGGTGGCCTGTGGCCGACCCTCGACCAGCAGCTGGCCGCCGGGCGCCGCGCCCTCGTCGACCAGCACCACGTCGGCGCCGGCGCCGGCCGCGGCAGTCGCCGCGTGCAGGCCCGCGACGCCGCCGCCGGTGACGAGCACGTCCGCATGGCGGCGGCGATACTCGGTGCGCCACTCGCGCTCGGGCTGGAACTCGCGCAGCTTGCCGAGCCCGGCGGCGTTGCGCAGGACCTTCTCGTAGAGCGGCCAGAGCCTGCGCGGCCGGATGAAGGTCTTGTAGTAGAAGCCGGGCGGGGTGAACCTGCTGCCGAAGATGTCGGTCGCGCGCATCGCATCGAGCTCGAGCGACGGCAGCGCGTTGAGGTGCGTGACCTCCATGCCCTCGCGCACCGGCTCCGTGCAGGCCCGCGCGCCCGGGTTGCCGTCGACAGCGCAGATGCAGTTCGGGCACTGGCCCGCGACGCACATCAGCCCGCGCCGGCGGTGGTACTTGAACGAGCGGCTGAAGGTCCGCCGCCCGGCGGCGTACAGGGCGGAGGCGATCGTGTCGCCGGGGTGGGCCCTGACCTTCCTGCCGTCGAACGTGAAGGTCAGCGTGCGCGAGCGGTCGATGCGCTCACCGGGCTGGGGCTCGAGGCGCTCTCCGGGCTGGTGGCGGCTGATCGGCAGCGACACCTTCATGGGAGTGACACCGACTTCACCTCGTTGTTGGTGGTGTCGCGCTCGACCAGGAACCACTGGCGGCAGCCGGCGCGGTGGTACCACCATTCGCGCTGGACACCGGCGACGTTGTCCCGGAAGTAGTTGTAGGTGTTGAGCTCGCGGAAGCTCGGACGCTGCGCCGGGCGCTGCGTGACCTCGCCGGCGCAGCGGAAGTCGGTGACCTCGCGCACGCCGCAGTTCGGACACTCCAGGGTGAACGACATGGACGCAAGCTAGTCCCCGGGCTTGATCCTGTCCAATACCGAGTTACGATCTATTGATTCTCTGAATGAATCAGAGATCGAGCCGAGCGGCCAGGCCGACCGCCCGCCGCCCAACGCCATGGAGCTACGCCAGCTGCGCCACTACGTCGTCCTCGCCGAGGAGCTGCACTTCCGGCGCGCGGCGGCACGCCTGCACATCTCCCAACCGCCGCTGAGCAAGCAGATCGCGGCGCTCGAACAGGAGCTGGGCGTGCGGCTGCTCGAGCGCAGCCGCCGGCGCGTGACGCTGACGGTCGCCGGAGAGGCGTTCCTGCGTGACGTCCGCGCCGTGCTGGCCGAGCTGGACGTCGCCGTCTCCACCGCGCGCGCGCTCGCGGCCGGCTCGGCCGGCGTGCTGCGCGTCGGCTTCGTCGGCTCGGCGCTCTTGTCGATCGTGCCGGCGGCTGTACAGGCGTTCTCGCAGGAACGGCCCGACGTCGAGGTCGAGCTCAGCGAGCGCTCCACGGTCGACGCGCTGCGCCTGCTGCGCACCGGCACGATCGACGTCGCGCTGGTGCGGCCGCCGATGGAGCCCGACGCGGCGCTGCACAGCGAGCTCGTGCTGCGCGAGCGCACGATCGCCGCCGTCCCCGCCGGGCACCCGCTCGCGCGCCTGCGCCGGATCCCGCTGGCCCGCCTCGCCTCCGAGCCGCTGGTGCTGTTCCCGCGATCGCAGGCGCCCGGTTTCCACGACCTGCTGATCGGTGAGCTGGCCGCCACCGGCAACACGCCGCGGGTCGCCCAGTACGCGCCCGAGATGACCACGATCGCCGGCCTCGTCGCGACCGGCATCGGCGTCTCGCCGGTGCCCGCCTCGGTCGCGCACCTCGGCCTCGCGGGCGTCGCCTACCGCCCGCTGACCGGCGCCCCCGACACCGAGCTGATCGCCGTCACGCGCGCGCACGAGGACGCGCCCCTGACCCGCGCCTTCATCGCCGCCGCCCGCCGCGCCGGCCGCGGTCAGTAGGGCCTGCTCGGGAAGCCGGGCCCGAGCCGGCCGTTGGCACGCGCGGCCATCCCGATCGCGAGCGCCGGGAAGAAGAATCCGTTCGCCGGGCCGCCGCGG
>Ga0123356_10004699_pt1 | contig 14065 bp, 8 predicted proteins | sample TergutEmb28metaG_2_FD_92546 | JGI IMG/M metagenome (GOLD analysis project Ga0123356, IMG submission 92546) | Embiratermes neotenicus P3 segment gut microbial communities from Petit-Saut dam, French Guiana - Emb289 P3 | ecosystem: Host-associated > Arthropoda: Insects > Digestive system > Gut ...
TTCCTCTCGTCGTCAAGCGCGTTTGCGATGACGAACAATACCTCATAGCTGTTCACTGTTTCACCTCCCTCCGGACTGAATGGCGCCGGTTCTCCCGGCACAGAGAGTCGGGGCAATCGCCCCGTTTATTAAGTTCTCTGCCGCGCCCTTTAGAGGCGCTCCGCTATTGTACCTAAAACCAACCTCTCACGCAAGTTATTTCTGTTTTCTTTTTAACACAACGGGGACGGTTCTTTTGTGCTAATAAAGGCCGGCACCGAGAGTTTCGCCGATTTGTCGGTGGGGAAAAAGACAAATCTCTGAATCCTCTCGGCTGCCGGCTGATGCTGCGAACGACGCGAACGAAGAGGTCGCTTATGCGACCCTGTTTTGCTATAATTATTTGGTAAAGGGAGGGGAGCGATGGAGTATGTTTCCGTAAGGGAAGCCGCCGAAAAGTGGGGGGTTTCGCCGAGGCAGGTTCAGCGTCTGTTGGCGAGAGGCCGCATACACGGCGCTATAAAATTCGGACGGTCATGGATGATCCCTTCAGCCTCGGAAAAACCCGGCGCGCGCGACTTGCCTGACGACTTGGCGGAGTTCTTCGAGGCCACCTCCCTGCCGTTGCCGAAGGACAGGCCTGACGCTATCCTGGATAACGTGAAAGATGAACGCGCGCATCAAATATATAAAGCCGAGCTTGCTTATCTGCGGGGCGATTTCGAACCGGCTATTCTCTGTTTTCAGGAATCCGAAGCCGACAACGCGGCACGGCTCCGCTCCTGCTCTCTTGCGATCACCGCCGCGATAGGCAGTGGAAACTATCACCTGTATCAGCAGATAGAGAGCTACTTAAAAGAGGTAATTAATAAGGACATAGCCGCGAATGTCACCGCGGCCGCGGAACTGTCGCTTGCCACCGCGCTGATCGGCGCGACGGCGGTGAATATGATCCCCGAATGGCTGAAAAACGGCGATTTCAGCGCGCTGACGTCACAACAGTTAAGACTGGACGCGGCGTTCAAACGGGCAAGATATTTCCAATTTCTGAAACAATACGAATCCGCGCTCGCGGTGGCCGAGACCGCGCTCAACATTGTCGAACCTACAGAGGGCCTGTCAACACGCGATATATATCTTCGCCTCGCGTGCGCTTCCGCCTGCTGGGCCCTCGGACAAGAGGACGAAGCAAAACACCGGCTTTCAGACGTCATGAATGACTATCTGCCGCACGGCTTTATCACGCCGTTTTCGGAGTCGGTCATGGACTTCTATGGTCTGCAAGAGCAGCTGATAACGCGCGATTTCCCGTCGTATTATGACGCGATAGCAGAACAAATCAGCCACATAATCCCGAATTGGATCGAACTCCACAATCAGTTAACGAAAGACAGTATCACATATATCCTGACTGTGCGTGAAGGGCAGATGGCGCGCCTCGCGGCGCGAGGCGTCCCGTTCAAGAAGATAGCGGAGCGGTTTCAGATTTCGCCCGGGACATTGAACAACAATATGCAGATCATCTACCAAAAGTTGAATATAAGAGGGAAAAAAGAACTTTCAAAGTATGTTCTCTAGTGAAAAACAGTATGTTTTTCAGGTAAAAAACTACACTTCCCGCGCAGCCGTTTTTCTTCTACGATAAATTGTGGGGAAATCTGTTATTTTGCGTTGGAAGGAATAGATAATGAAAACCTTGAAGAGACTTTTGGCTGTATTGCTGACGTTTGCGTTGGCGTTTTCGTGCCTGGCGCTATCACCGTCTTTCGCCATAGCGGGCGAAGCGGGAGAAGACGAGGAAACTCCGATTGCCGTCAGCGAATCGGATGGCGGCGATGAACCTGCTATCCTGAGCGAAGCGGGAGAAGGCGGGGAAGAGCCGGCGGCCGGCGAAATCCCGGTGGCGGCGTTCGCCGGGGAGACGGTCATTCAGCCGGGTCTGCCGGCGATATCGGCGAATACGACCCTTGAGAATACGACAAAAATAGGGTTGAACGGAAAACAGTGGCTTGTTGTCGGGTACAACGGAGCCGTAGGCGCCACCCCTCCAAGCACAGTCAGTACTTTGACGCTTCTGCTTGCCAACGGCTACGACTATGGCCCATCGTCATTTGGCTCCAATAATACATATAGCGGGTCGACGCTTCAGTCCGCAATGGACACAATTCTAAACGGTATGAAAGAATTGGATCGGGCCTGCATCAGTCCCCGGGCTTTGAATGATGTAAGTCCTGCGGTTGCGAGCGCGTATATATGGCCGTTAAGTGAAATAGAATTAGGTTATTTAACTTATCCGTTGCGAGCTTTTACTTCCGGGTTTTATGGCCATTGGTGGTTGCGTTCCCCTGTACTTGGAGATGCCGGCAGGGCGTGGTACTACTACGGAAGCGCTACTGCAGTTAGTGTAACAACAAATTCCGCGGCGCGACCGGCGACTTTGCTGCGGACGTCGGATATCCTCTTCACTTCCCCGGCTGTGGGAGGTAAGAGCGGCGGGCCCTCGGCCACGCTGTCACCGGTCATACCGCTGCCTGCCGGGACTCCGATCAAGTTTACTTGTCAGGCGGACGCCTCGGCATTGTCTTTGACCTGTACGAATCCCGAGCCGCGCGTGGTCAGATGGGGCGACACGATAAGCATGAGTTATAACAACGTGAAGCCCGGTACAGACCGCTCTGTCTCCTGTGTGATCGTAAACAGCGGGGACGAGACGCTTTACTACGGGAAGCTGGCGCAGGCGGCTGGCGCGGCGGGTACGGTTACTTTTACGGTTCCGGACGAGTCTGAGCTGCCCCCCGGGAACTATGAGATCAAGCTCTTTTGCGAAGAGCTGAACGGGGACAACCAGTTGGATTTTTGCAGCGCGCCGGTTTCGATCCCGATGACAGTCACCGCGATTATAGACGGCACGCTGACTGATAACCCTACAATCGTAGGGTTTGGCGGCAAGCAATGGGCCTTGATCGGCAATGAAGGCGCCGGCGTAGCAAGCGCCCCTGATACGATGACTTTCCTGCTCGCGAAAAATCAGAGCTACGGCACATCGCGGTTCGACAGTAACATGGGCATAGACAATAAGTATTCCGATTCCATACTGCGAAGCGCCATGAATAATTTAGCGGGCGGGATAGAGGGGCCGGAAGCGGATTTGATCAAGGCGCGCGACCTTGAGGACGTCGAGGTCACGGGCGCGGGATTTTGGCCTCTCAGCATTACCGAGGCAAACGCGCTCCGCGCCGAAGTACGGAAGTTCGATACCGGAAGCTGTTGGTGGCTGCGGTCGCAGACAACAGGATCTGTTTATTCATCCGCGCCGTGTGTATTCGGCGATAGCGGAGACATCAGCTCGACCGGCTTTGCGAAAACATTCGATTATGGCGTCAGGCCCGCATTTTGTATGGATCTTGATGTTTTTCCGTTGAAATACACGAACACGGCGACCGGGGGCAAGACCTCCGCGGTTGTAGGGGCCGGGCTTATCGAAATTACAAAACCCGCTTCTACCGAGGCAATATCCTTCACTTTCACGGACATTTCGGTACCGGCGCCCGGGCTGACGTTCCACAGCCATACGAACAATTCCGCGACGATCGTTTTCGGCTTCACAGGCGCGGAAGAGGGTACGAACCGGTATGTTTCCTGCGCGCTCGAACAAGGCGGGGAGATCAAGTACTACGGGAAATACGCGGATTGCGAAAACACATCCGCCGGGATGATCGTTCTGCCCGTCAAAGATATAGCTGCCGGAGAGTATGAACTCAAAATATACAGTGAGTACAGCAGCGGCGAGAACTATTCAAGTTTTGACGGTTTGCCGGCGTCCATGACGCTGACGGTCGACAACGACGGAAAAGGATCGATTTCCGGATTCGGCGGTACGGTTCTCAAGGATCCTGCGAAGTTTTCCATCGCGCTTGACCCCAAAGCGAATAAGGATTTCGGGACAAAGACACTTGGCTATAGCGCGCAGGACGCCCACAGTGTAACGATAAACAACACGGGGAATACGTGGACAGGCCCCCTGACCATAGAGCTTTCGGGGCCGGGCGCGTCGGGTTTCAGCCTGTCAGCGACAGAGGCTGACGGGATCGTCCCGAGTGGGAATAGCAGCTTCACGGTATCGCCGAAAGAAGGATTGGCGCCGGGGACATATCAGGCTGTAGTCAAGGTGGCAGGCGGCAGCGGCATATCAGCGAGCTTCAACGTCAGCTTCAAGGTAAACTCTTATTCCGTTTATTATGTAAAGACAGACGGTGACGACAGGAATAACGGCAATACCTGGGGAGCCGCTTTCGCTACTTTGCAGAGGGCTCTCGACGCCGCCCTGGCGAGAGACACCATACGCGTCGCCGAAGGGATTTATCTACCGAGCAGAAAAGCGGCTGAGGCGGACTATGCCGGCGCGCAGACAACCGAACGCGATATGGCCTTTGTGCTGAAAAAGGATGTCCGGCTCTACGGCGGGTACAACGCGGCCACGGGGGCGCGAGATATCAAAAAGAACGAAACTGTTTTGTCGGGCGACCTGGGCGACCCGGGAGACCCGGGTGATAACGCCTATCATGTCCTCATCATGCCGGGCGATCCCGGCGGCGCGTCGCTCGACGGGTTCACGATCGAAAACGGGAACGCCGACGGAGACGGTTACATAGTCGTAAACGGCGTAGACATATACCGCAGCCATGGCGGCGGACTGCGCGGCGCGGGCGTCGCCTTATCGAATTGCGTATTCAGGGACAATTCGGCAATCGTAGACGCCGGCGCGGTGTATAACTACGGGACGGCAGCATTATTTACGGATTGCGTATTTACCGGGAATACCGCGGGCAATTCGGGGGGCGCTGTCTACAATCACGCCTGCGACTCCGTTTTCATAAACTGTTTATTTTCAGGCAACTCAGCGTCGACGATCAACTCGTCTTTCGGCGGCGGCGCCTTGTGTCTTGCCCTCTGGAATCCCGTGGTCATCGGGTGCGTCTTTTACGGCAATTCAGCTGAAAAAGGAGGCGGCTTGTACAATTATCAAAGCAACGCAAAAATCGTCAACTCCACTTTTTCGGGAAACACGGCAAGCGCTGCCGGCAGCGAGTTGTATAATTTTGACGGTAATTCTTTTTCTGCGTTTATAAACAGCATAGTTGTCGGGAGTTGTTCCGGCGGCGGCCCGTTTTCGTATACTACCTCGATAGCGGACGGGAATTATTATAAGAATGACGCCGATTATTCGGCGGTAGATACAGGGACATTATTTGCCGGCGGTACAGACCTGCGCCTCGCGGACGGTTCGCCCGCTATCGATAAGGGGACGTACCCGGTCGCCGGAGTCAGCCTGCCCGCGAGCGATCTTGGAGGCAGGCCGCGCGTGACAGGAGGCGTCATAGACCTCGGCGCCTATGAGTGGGAACCGACAAATTTCTTGAGGATCACTCCGCCCCACGCGATCATCGCGGATCCGGACGACACGGTCGTCTTAACGGCGGAGCTTCCGCCGGGCTATAAGGACAATGGCAGTATCGAATGGAGCGCGTCTCCCGCGGGCGCGGTCGGGTTCAACGGAACTGCCGACGAAGCCGCGGACGGCATGAATGTGACGGTGAAGGCAAAGGACCTTGTCCCGAAAACTGTACTTATCAAGGCTGAGTTTCAAGAGGGGGAAAAGGTATACACCGCGACCGCGGCTGTAGAGATATTGTCGGATAAACCTGCCGCGGATGACGGCAAGACCATCGTTGAACTCCTTGACAAAGCCGTCACGGTGAACCGGGCCCGGACTGACGGGGCCCCTGTCCCGGTACTTATCACGCAACAGGACCGCGGGCAAATCGGGAAGACGCCGATCGGGATCAGCGCTTTCGGGGCTTCTTCGGCCGGCACGCCTGTTCTGGGCGCCATGAGGCTCGTTGATAAAAATGGCAAAGGGCTTGAGAACTTCAGCGTCAGTACGAGGCCCGGAGACAGCAGGTACATCGAAATCAAGGCTTTGAACAGCAAAGCGAAAACCACAAAGAACGTCAGCCTGCAGATACTTCCTGTAGACGCTCCCGCCCCGGCATTACCGCTTCTTCCTATGACAGCGGCGCAGCGGACCGCCTGGGACAATGAATGGAACAGCTCCGCAGGCAGGATGGCCGCGAAAGGGACGATCAATGTAACAGTCACGAATTCTTATCCTAAACTGACGATAAAAGCGGAGAGCCTCAACCTTGGATTCCCGACGCTGGCTATGCCGCTGACGGTGAAGAGCGCCGCGGGCGTCCCGGTAGAGCTGCGAAGCATGAGCGGCGCGGCGGCGGACAAAATAGAGATGGACAGCGGGAACAGGACGCTGAGCCTGGCGCTCGACCCTGACCGTATAACGCCGAAACAGAAAAAGAAGGTTACTCTCAAAGGCAAGCTTACCGTACAGCAGCAAGGTTATTCGGAGCAGACCGTGAATTTCAGCGTAAAGGTGATCGCGAGCACGATGCCGAACGTAAAACTTGACAGGAAATCGGTTTCGCTTCATTACCCGGGCGCGCCGCCGGCAGGCGGAGTCACCGCCGCGGATCTTGTTCCCGTGAACGTGTCGCTCATCCCTGCCGCAAAGAAAGCGGTATTCGAAGACCGTTACAAGGTGAAAGATATTGAAGTGCTTACCGCGAACGCGAACCTTGACGCGGCCTACATCGGCGGTGAAAAAGGTCTCATAGAGCTGACGGCCGCGGGCCCGGTCCCTAAAAAGGTCGTGCTGCGGGTGATATTCGAAGACCCGGCGGATCCGGCCGGCAAAACAAAGTTCCGTAACCTCAGCCTGAACGTGAGCATGGTAAAGGCAGGCAATCTGAAGCCTTCGAACAAAGGGGTCAGCGTCAATGTGAACAAAGAGCTCTCCGGCATGGGCGCGGGATCCATAGAACTCGCGACGGTAAAAATTGTTCCGAACGCGCACAATATCGCTCTTTCGGACTGGGGGATCATCGGCACGCCGGCAAGAGACACCAAATCAAAGACGCCTGCCTGGGGCGAGAACGGTCTCCATGATTGGCACGGCGCCTTAAGTGTGACGCCCGGCTCAAACGTGAATGAGATAAAGATAATGGCCGACAAGGAGAAGCTTGCGAAGCTCATAGAGGAGCACGAAAGCGTACCGGCCAATACGTCCAAAAATATGAAGTACACGCTGCGTATCGGCTCCGGGAAACTGAACGCGTCGGCCGGAAAGGCAACCGGCAAAGAACCGGCATTCAGCGTGACGCTCAACGTCGTTAAGAGCGCGGCTTCGTTTTCGGTTTCGCTCGATAAAAAAACGAAGGTCGACACGGTAAATCCGAGCAGCTCGGTTAAAGCCACGGTAAAGCTCTCGAATACCACATCCCGGATAGCGGAAGTATACCTGTACGAGAGCCGCGGGAAAACGAGCGCCCTCGCGCCTGACGAAAGCGTCCCCCATCCTTTGCTCGAAGCTGTGCCGACGGGGCCGCTTACATTTGTTATAAAGCCCAGGGCAGCGGGCAACGGCCTTAAGCCGGGCCTCAGGAACGACATCGCTGTCAAGATCGTGCTCGAAAACGGGCAGACTCTGACTTCCTGGACGGAGGTTACAAAGATGAAGAACGGAGTCCCTGTTACGTCGTATAGTGACAAACTCGTCTCCGTGACGCCGGTTCAGACTTTGCAGAAAGGCTGGAAAGCCCAGGCGGCGCTCTACAAAGCGCATCCTTTGGCAGGTTCGGCTATAGGAGGGCTCACGCTGAAAACGCCCTCGAACGCGGAGGTCAGCTCTGTGCAGATAGATCAGGCTAAACTGAAGAATTTACGGTTCGCGACCCCGGCGCCAGCAGGGGCGATACAGGGCGACCCCGGCGTGATACTAGCGAACGACGGCAAACTATATACATTGACCGACGGGTTTGAACTGATAAGGAGCGGCGAAAGCGAATACACGCTTTACTTCAAGGACGGGCTGGTCCCGACTAAGGTATTCGACAAGAAACTCAAGAAAGTGAGCAATACTAAAGGCAGTTACAACATCTATATACAAATCCGGGCCGTAGGGACGACCAAGCCGTCTGTCGTGACCGTAAAGGTGTTCCTCAGGTAGGAAAGGCCTGTCCGGTATTTATTTTACGCGCTTTTCTTTTTCGGGTCGTAAAGCAGTTTGATCAGCAGCACGGTACCCGCGACCAGCGCGGCCACTATGATCACGATCAATAATACGGGCGAACCGCTTTTTTCCGCCGCGCTGATATCCTTATGACCTGCCCCGGGCACCCACTTGGCCGGAGCCGGCATCGGATCAAGCGCAGGAAGGTCGTAGTTCATCGGGTCGCTGACGCAAACCCATCCGCCTCTGCCGAAAAAGTCCAGGTATCCCCACTCAAGTCCGTTCCCGTCCGTATACGCGCGAGAGATACTAAAATTGTCTCCTTCAAAAATATCAAGCGTGTACAAAGTAACGCCTGAGCCGGGCCATTCCCATATGATCACGGAGCCCGCCTCAAGTATTTCTTCCATGCCGCCCGTATAGTCATAAAACGCGGCCGCGTGCTCCTTTTCAAAAGCGGTTTCGTCGTACAGAACCAGCAGATCGTCCATCCTGAACCAGCCGTACCCTATTTCGCCGATGTACGAGATCCCCCAGTATTCACCGTCGTAAAGGCATGAATATGTGATGTAGCATTTATGGCCGTTTTGAAAAGTGCCTATGACATTTTGTTTGTTCGGCGCGCTTTGCGCCTGCGTATAACCGGCCTCTCCGTTCACGATGAATTCCCGGTCGAGAGGGACCATATACGTGTAGTACTTATCAAAAAAAGTATTATCCGGCTCGACAACGACGTCAGCGTACACCGCCTGAGAAGATCCCGCCAGTAAAAAAACGACCATGAGCGCAAGTATAAGTTTTTTCATAATACCCTCCTATATCAGGAACTGGATCAGCACGCCTGTCCAGTATGAAAACATATTCGCGCAGACGGAAAACACATACGGCCTTTTAAATCCGCGCCCGTATTTATTATAACAATATCCCTCGATCAATATCGCGAAAATCTCCAGCGGGATTATCACAAAAACCAAATTCCAGTCTGTGTAAACCGACGCGAGCCAGTACAGCAGCACGACGACGGGATTCGTGACGATGTTTACGAGCACGAGAAGCAGCATGTCTTTTTTGTCCCGCATGCCGGCCAGCAGAAAGAACCCGGCCTCGAGCGCGAGCGTAAGAGCCAGAGAAACAACAAGCGCCTGTATCATGATCCTGCCCTTCTAAGCCCGGCCATGAGGAGCGCGAGCGACAGGACGGCGCCGGCGGTAAATATCCAGTAGGTTTCAGGCGGAGGGCTGACGCCCGAGAAAGCGGGCAGGAAGCCAAGGAACAAGCCGAATGTGAGCACCCCGAACGAAAAACCCTTTGCCCCGTGAAAGATGTTTGCCATCGCTCTGAGAGTGATAGGCATCGTCATATTGAACAGCAGCACGGCCGCTACGCCGAAAACAGGCGTCCCCGAAAAAAGAAACAACAGCGCAGCGATCCCTAAAGAGAATATGGCGGTTTTCCCGGCTCCGAACCTGTCGGACGCGAAGCCGCCGAGGGTCTTGCCGAGCACTACAGCGCATATGAGCAGGGCTCCCCAGGCGCCGGCGCCTTTCCACGGGAAGGCCAGAGAAAGCCCTACATATGAGCGCAGACAAACTACAAGGAAAAGGCAGGCCGCCGCGATAAGAATACCGCCTGTGCCCGCGCCCTTTAATGACAGCGAGGCGTTCAGCGAATGAAAGCTGCCCTGCGCTTTCTGCATTACAAGGATCACCGCGGCGGCAGCTATGAGCGCGGCAACCATCACGGCGCCGAAAGGTTCATCACCGTTGCCGAGTATGGTACCGAGATAGACCCCCAAAGCCCCGGGGGAGACGAATACCCCGAGATAAGAACTTTTCTTATCGCTGATATTCAGCACGTCGATCCCGCCACCGATATGGAACATCCCGTTACCGAGCCCCAGGGCTATAGCCGCAAGGACCGCGACGTTCGGAAAGCCGTACGCCGCGGCCACAAGGATAAGGCCTATGGCCGCGAACAGGAAATTCCGGTTGATTTTGTCCGCCAGAAGCCCCATAGGCATCTGCACGGCGAACGCGAAGAAATTATAAAGCAGTACGCAAAGCCATGCGTCCGGCGTCCCGGCGATATAGCGGAACATCAAAAAGGCGCACGCGAAGTCAACTACGAAGTGAGAGACTGAATATATGCCCACCTTGAGCAGGGGGCGGTCACGCGCGTCCGAAATCATTTACCAGAGAGTCTCGGGATACAGGCCGCGGTCCTTCATAGCTTTTACGGAAGCCTTGACCTGTTCCTTGTCTTCCTTATATGTGATGCCGAACCAGCGCTCTTCGGTCGGGATTATTTTCACGGCGGCCTTGCCGGTCTTTATAAGTTCGTCGACTTTTCTGGGCAGCAGGTATTCTCCCTTTAATGGGTTATTTGTGAGCGCCTCTTTAAGGAAGATGGGGAAACCATCTTCGATTTCTTTCATGAGAGACGGGGTGAATCCCCACATATTCATAGACACCAAAGAATCCGACGGGACTTCATGCCATTTGTCATCCTCTTCATACTCGATCTTTCCCTCACGCCACATGATCTTCAGGCGCTCGTCGACACCGATGAGGCTGCCTTCTTCGTCTGTTTCGCACACCCCCCGCGCCACATGCCCGTGTTCGGTAAGCGTGTTCGCGAGTTTGTAGCCGACCATCGAGTAATCGTAAGTCTTCTCGCTGTCCTTTGCGGTCAAAAGCTCTTCGTATATCAGGCGAAACGCCTGAGGGCCGTAATAATCGTCGCCGTTGATAACCGCAAAATTGTCGCTGAGAACATCCTTCGCGGCTAAAACCGCGTGGCAGGTGCCCCAAGGTTTCTCGCGTCCTTCCGGAACCGAGTATCCCGGCGGCAGGTCGTTGATATCCTGGAATACATAGGTGATATTCAGGTGCTTTCCGGCACCGCCGTCTATGCGCGCGCGCACGTCATCCTCGATCTCTTTTTTGATGATAAAGACGACGTCCTCGAAGCCCGCCATCATGGCGTCGTAAAGAGAGAAGTCGATGATTATCTCACCCTGTTCCGAAACCGGTTCTATCTGCTTGAGCCCTCCGTAGCGGCTGCCCATCCCGGCGGCCATTACAACCAATACTGGTCCTGCCATGATACCCTCCTTGTTTTCGCTTAATTGTATCATAACAATTCCTTGTATCTATTATTCGCAAAACCTTGGCTTCGGTTATTTTTTCTGTTTTATTTTGTGGACCCGAATATCCCGTTTGGTCAGCTCCTTGAAAACGAGTTTCGGCGAAAATGCCTCTTCGGGACTGAGCACGCCTGCCGCTGCTTTTCCCGAATCGGGATCCGCGAGGAGTTCGCCGCGCGCAATGAGGCTGGCCGCTATCGCGAGCGGTATTCCGACGCTTTTCGTATAAGCTCTAAGCCCTTCCCATAATGGTACGCTGCCGCATGAAGAGGGATGTGTATGTGTGTAAATAGTCCGTACATGTTTGCCTGCCCTTTTCCCAACCACTTCAACATGCAGAGCGTAGCCGTAGAGCTCCGTGGTCCTGCCTTCCTCGCATGAAAGGAGGTAGTCACTGATGACATCCATCAGCCCCGCTTCGCGATCGCCGACTTTTACGGCCGGGTTTGACAGGATGCCGTAACCGTAAAGGCCTCTTATAAGGTCCATGTTTTGTTCGGGCCAGGTGCCCCGGACTTCTATGAGCCGAACGCCTTTCGGCGCGAGCGCTTTCGCGAGTGTGTAAGTCTCGGAGTGAGGGATGATGTATTGAGTGGTTTTACCGTATGGTTCTGGCAGTAAAACTTCGCGCGGCCGCGCGAACGGCGGTACGTGTATAAAAGCTCCGTCTTCATATACAGTTCGCGTCGGGAAATCCGGATCGTATTCAACCCTTGTGGTTTCCGCGATCGAGGGAGAAAACGCTATAGGCCTGAAGGCGCCGTGTGAAATGTATATTTCCCGAACTCGATCCATCTTCGCCGCGGCGTCCATCGCCATCATCTGTGTTACGCCTGGCGTCATGCCAAAACCCGCAACGCATACTTTTCCGGCTTTTTTAAATTCTTTATGCCACGCGTCTTCCGCTCCGAAACCGTTCAGGTTAACGCCGTTTGTTTCTGCTTTCGCGATACATTCCGTAGAAACGCTGTTTAGCGAGATTTGCGTTCCGTCCATGACAACGTCGAAACCGCGCAGTTTCTCGACCGTCGCTGCCACATCCCTGACATCTACTTTTACGGCGCGTATCTTTACGCCGTCGTTTTCCGAAGCAATACGCTTTGCTTCCGCCGAGACTCGTCTTGCCCCGCCGAGATCAAAGTCCCCGATAACGATTTCTTCGAATTCTCCGGCAGCCGCCGCGTCGTACACAGCTTCCCTGCATATGCGTCCGGCCCCGCCAAGACAAAATAATTTCATTTCACAACCTCCGGCAATCCAATAAGCGCGGGAATATCAGTAAAACTTTCTATGACATTATCCGCTCCCGCTTCCTCGTAAAGTTTCCGGGCTTCTTTTGCCAAACCCTTTATCACTCTCCGGTCTGTCTTTTCATATCCCTCTTCACAAAGCCCGAGCATATTCGATCCCAGGATCACCCCGACTGAAACGCAGCCGGCGTTCTTCCCTTCGAGGATATCCGCGACCGTATCCCCCACTTTTATTACTTCACTGACGCTTTCTATCTTCAGCCGCCTGAGGTTTTCCCAGAGCATATACGGATAGGGGCGGCCGATCCCTTCGACGTCATCCGGGCAGACAAGACAGTCCGGCTCGTACCCCAATGCTTTTGACGCGGGGTAGAGAACGTCCATCATTTCCCGCGTGTACCCCGTGGTCGAACCGATAAGGATCCCTGCTTCACGCAGGCGTTTTACAGTCTTTTTTACTCCGGGAAGAGGCCGAGCGTGATCTTTTAATACCTCAAATAGCGCCGGTTCAAAATTGTCGTATATCCTTTCAACGTCTTCCTCATCCGGCGGCCTGCCGCTCTGTTCCGTAAAAGCTCCGGCGATTTTTTCGTCAAAAAGCATTTTTTTTACATGCTCCCTCTTTGGCAATCCCATGAACCGCCTTATAAGCGCGTCTTCGGGCGACAGCCCTTCCGCGGCAAAGGCTCTTCGGAACGCCGCTACCGGCGCCATGGATCCGAAGTCCACCGTGGTTCCGGCCCAGTCCAGGATCACAGCCTTGATTTTTTTGCTCATTTTCGTCCTCCTTATCTAAATAATCTGTTTAATCTGCGGTTCTGCTTCGCCGTTCATTCCGTTTCCGTATGCGGCTTGTGGCGATTTCATAAGCGATCCTTATCCCTATGTTCGTAAGAAGTATAAGCAGGCTCATTGCCGCGGCCTGGGCGTAGTTGCCCGCTTCCTCCATATGCGTGATTGCGATGGCGGCCACTTTGAAATTCGACGAATAAAGAAAAACGACCGCACTGACCGTTACCATGGAATAGACAAAATAGTAAATGATTATTTCGAGTATGGCCGGCATGCAAAGCGGTACGCTCACATGCAAAAACGTCCGGATCGTAGGCACCCGAAGGCTTTCCGCGACGCTTTCGAACTCTTTATCCAGTTTTTTGAGCGCGCTGCTCGCCGTGATATACGGCACCGCGTAGAAGTGCAGCACGTTCGCGAGCACGAGTATCCATACGGTCCCGTAGATGAAATTCAGGGGATTCTCTTTCATATTGAAGAAAAAGATAAAGGAAAGCCCGATCACCATTCCGGGAAGCGCGACCGGCAGCGACGAGAGGAAGCGAGCGGCGCGCTTCAATGTAACAAGGCCGCGAGTCTTCTCTATAAGCCAGGTATAGACAAAGACAAACACTGTCCCGATGACAGCTGAAAGAAAACTCATCAAAATCGAGTTGCCGAAACTCTGTATTCCCCCGCTGGACCGGTCGAAATTGAAATGTCTTATCGTGAATTCCATTTTATAAGGATAATAGTCGGCAAAAGCGCCCATTACGAGTGCCGCGATCAGGATAATGAAGCATATGGCGATGACCGCGCAAAACACGAAGGAAGCAA
>Ga0123356_10004700_pt1 | contig 14065 bp, 16 predicted proteins | sample TergutEmb28metaG_2_FD_92546 | JGI IMG/M metagenome (GOLD analysis project Ga0123356, IMG submission 92546) | Embiratermes neotenicus P3 segment gut microbial communities from Petit-Saut dam, French Guiana - Emb289 P3 | ecosystem: Host-associated > Arthropoda: Insects > Digestive system > Gut ...
AGCCCGGGGAGGTTTTGATTTTAGATAATTCCTCAGCGCACACTGTGGCAGGTATTTTGGATTTGATCTATGCAAAGGGGGTGTATGTTGTGTTTTTGGTGCAGTATTTGTCGGATTTAAATCCTATTGAGTTGGCGTGGTCTAAGCTTAAGTCGATTTTGCGTAAGTTAAAAGTTCGGGCTTCAGAGGAATTACAATTTGTTCTACAAATGGCTATGGCTGCTATAACTACGGCTGATATTAAAAATTGGTTTACACATGACGGCTATCACTGTTAATGTGGATGCAAGTTGCTATATGCAAACGTTAAGAACTCTGCGGCACTATTACGTATACGAACAGCCTTATCAAAAGAGCCTTTCTTACTCAACACTGCTACCGCCTAAACCTCATCAACAAAAGTTAGAAATCGCTAAGAATGTTGCTGCAAAGCCATCAAACACCAGAGTGCTATTTTGATGTAAAACCTGTCGTTTGTCGACGGGTATAAATCTCGTTTCGATTAAGTATGGGAATAATCCGCGAAGAGTCAATGTCACTCAAGTTTTGACTCATAAAAACACCACCGGCCCTATATCCGTTACCAAAAAACCTTAGAACTAACTGCTCATTTATGAAGATATGGATATCATTAGTTTTTTCTGGTGTGCTTGGTTCAAGTATTTTAGGCAAGTTATCAGCCAATAGCAAGGGCAATTTTGATTTGTAATATTTAACTTTGACACTTGTAAACGAGTTTTGCAAATCGCCAATTAAAGACATAGCTCGTAAACTACCAAAACGAAGTCGCAAACCCCATTCTAGCCTTTCACACATACCTAATAGCTCTCTGGAAGAAATTATCTACGATATAGAATACGGAACATTACTATTTAAATCATGACTTTTTATTTGTGTGTAGAGTGATCAGTAAACTGCTTAAAAACACTTCTAGTTCTAAAGCAAGCTCAAAAAGAGTTTTGTTTATATCCTAAATTTTGCCCGCTGTTGTTTGAAATCTCGCCCCAGATAACTCAAAGACGCCCACGTTGTGTGGTGTGTCATGTGGTAGTTGTTGTTATGAATGCGGTTACGCCGGTTAGGATGTATTGGACTGCAATGCCGGCGATCAATAGAGCCATCACCCGTGCGATAACCAGTGAACCGGTTTTGCCCAGAATTCTATAAACTTGGTTGATGAATCGTAGAATCACCCAACTGACGGTGAGCACCACCACTACTGCTATGATTGCTGTGATTGTTCCATATGCCTGGAGGTTGAAGATGGTTGTTGTGATGGCTCCTGGGCCAACCAAAAGGGGCATAGCAATTGGAACGGCACCCAAGTTTTCTGGAGATGCCTCTGAATCGTCGTGTAACCCGCCTGAAACCAGTATGCGAATAGATATTATAAGAAGCAGAATGCCGCCGGCTATTTCGAAACTAGATAGGGATAAGCCAAAAATATTAAAGATTTCTTGGCCCACAAATGCGAAAACCAAAAGCAGCACAAACCCCACAAGCACCGCTATGTTGTAGATTTTTCGTCTTTGTTTAGGCTCAATTTTTTCGGTTAGCCCTATAAAAATGGGTATGTTACCCAGGGGATCTACGATAATAAAGAGCGCTATGATTGCTCGCAAAAGATCAGCTATAAAATCAACCGTAGCTATTCCACTATGTTCTAGTTAGTGTAGAATCGATAAAAATGTAGCGGAACTGGCTATTTAGAGTTTCTGCCAGCTTGCAACCCAATCGAGGTATTCTTGTACGGACGGTCCGCCAAATGTTTTTAGTCGTGCACGTAGAGCTGTTTGCTCTATGGCTGCTTTCTGGAAGGTTTGCAGTTCGTTTGCGCCATCGGTCAGGTAGAGAAAACCATCGATGCCGCCTACTCTGGCGCATCGGACGGTGACTGTTAAGAGTTCAGCGGGGGTAGGTACATCTGTTGGCGCATCGCCTGGGCCGTAAACATAGAGACTTATATAGAAGGGTTTTTTGAGGAGTTTTTTGAATGCGCGGGTAAGCATCTCCCAGTACCAGGGGGTTGCATAGTTTTTGCTAAACATGACCACGTTGAAGTGGTCGGCGTGTTTTGCGGTGGCCTCGAAGTCTACGCCGTAGCGTTCTAGTGAGCTAACGGGGTCAGGTTGGAGGCTTAGCACTAGGTCTTTTTTGACGACTTCACGGATTTGTTCGATGTAATCGGTAACTATTTTTTGTCGCCATACATGCCAGCTTAGTCCGCTTTTTTGGAAGAGTTCCTGGCATCGGGGGCAGGTACAGTGGCCATGTTCGGCGAAGTATTGGCTGTTTAACCAGATACCTTGTGATTGGCGGTCCACTTCGGCGATGTATTTGAGTTGCTCCTCGCGGTAGTCGGGTTGGGTGGGGCACAGTACGCTCCAGTAGAGGTTATAGTTGTTGTTTCCGAATTTGGCTGGGCCAAGCGGGGACTGTGAGATCCAGTCGGGGTGATTTTGTCCAGTTTGGGTGTCGGCAAATACTGCGATGTTGCTTGCCATATCGTGTTGAGGTTGGAGGCGTAGTCCCGTTTCGGGTTTGACGCGAAAAACGTGGAAGTCAAATTCTGGTGGTTTTACGGGTTGAAAGGTTAGTGAGCCAAATTTCATAGTATCGCCATTGAGGGCAAATGAAATGTTGGCCGTTATAAGGTTTATGTGTGTTAGGTGTTTGAAAACAGGGTTGGCTTAGATTGAGTTTTTGATGTTGGTTGTCTATTTTGGCTGAGGGTTAGTTTTCGTTTTATCATAACGGTTTACTGCAATGGTAACCCAGTTGCTGTTTACCGTACAGAGGCAGGGGGAATTAAAAAGCGTTTCAAAGGCAAACGCCAAAGATACCTGTAGAGGATATGAAATTCGATATGAAATTCAAAAGTCGGTAGTGTATCACGGTCGATTATTTACTGCTTGTTGATAGTTGATTTGAGAAGTTTATGTCAGTGTGTTTTGTTTATTTCTGCTCGCTTTGTTGTGTTTTATTGATACCTTGAGATATTTTGATCAAAAAAGTGTGGAGTTCGGATTGCAAACCTGTTTTATACGAATGTCACACTATGCAGGTTGCCATGAAACAAGTTATACTCTTGTGTTGCTTTCCTTTTCTATAGTGGATCATTTCCGCTGATTCTGCGAAACCTTTTGGCGTTTTTAACTGGATCGGTTGTAGCTATAATAGCGCTAACAGCAGATATTGTTGTTGGCGTTGCATCTATCTTGTTTTTTACCTCAAGAAGAAAGTGCAGATGCCAAGTGAGTTTGTTGGTGAGTTGTTTCTTCTTTATTGTTAGGTTGTTAGAATTGCGATGTAGCAGTTTATGGTTTGGTTGTCTACGAAAGCTTCGAGCTGCATGCCGCTGTTCTCCATTAGATCCATAAAGATTTCGAGTTTAAAGGCTTTTTTTAATCCTGTTACAGCAAGCTTTCTGCTATCCCTAAGGGTTCGTTTGAGTTCAGTCAAGGTCAAGGCGGGGTGAGGCATGTTTTGTAGTATAGTCAATGCGAACTCTGCGTCAAATGTGGCGTCCGTGAAGGGCAAATGGTCTGCGTCTGCCTGAATCACAAAAACCCTGTCAAACCCTTTCGCACGTTTATGGGCCTTACGTAGTAATTTGTGGGATAGATCAATGCCTACCACAAGCTGGGCTTGATTTGCCACCGCATCAAAGAATAGACCAGACCCACAACCCACATCCAACACCACAGCATCCACAACGGAAAGGTGGGCAAGTGACGCACGATATTTGCGGCTCTGCTCTTCTTGATAGCGCTTGTCGTATATGTCGGCTGTAACATCGTAAGCGTGTTTGACTCTTTGTTTCTCTCTCCAAGCCGCCAAAGGGTTACCTCAGGAAATCTTGACAACGGTGCTCAGTGACTCTGTACTGAGGGGTTGTTTGGGTTAGATCTTTTAGCACACCAATCATGAAAGTTGTCTCGGTTTGCGGGTGTTAGGCATTGGTTGTCTTTTTATTTTGTTTACAGGGAATTACAATTTTTGTTGCAAGTTCGTTTTCTGGTGTGGTACTGGGATCGTTGAGGTAGAATTCGTAGAATTTGCCCGTCAGCACGTAGTTGTTTTCTTCGATCCATTTTAGAATTGCATCGTATGCTGCACCTATGCCTGAATATGCCCCTCTATAGGTGATGACTGCTGCTTGCATTGCAGGGATCTGGCCCATAAGGATCTCACCGGCATTGTGCAGTGCTTTTGCTACCGGAAACCCTATCTCCATATCCCAGAGCAGCTCAGTTTGGGGTTTCTGGGTAAAGTATGCAACATAGGGTGTAGCGGTGATTTCTCCGCCGGTTTGGGTAAGATAAGCGTATAGTTGGGCATATTTTTCAGGGATTATTTTTTGTAATTCTTCGGTTTTCGCCGTTTTTCGTAGGGCAAACGTGAGTTGTTCGGGTTGCTCTAAGAGTTCAATTTTCATATCCATAGAATAACCTTAGCTGTATATATCGTGTTGGGCTTAAAATTTCAACCGGCGAATTAGAGCCATAGCGATGAAGCGGTCGTCTCAGGCTATAGCGCGTGCTCAAACAAAAGGGATGATAGAATCGGTGTATTGTTGGGTTGATTGTTGTTTGGTTGGTGATCTTGAGGGTACAAACCTTTTTTCGGGAGTGCGTGTCTAATTGTGCGATGTAGCATGGTAGCGACTATCGGTAGTAAGGTTTGTGTGCTTGTGGAGCCTACGTTGGCGGAGGCGGCTATAGTTATCGAGAAAGCCTTTGTATCCCGCAAGACCCTTGTGGTTGCAGGAAATTGTCAGGTTCACTATGTGGGTAGAGCAAACTCGACTCTAGAAAGCGGTGAGCGGTTGCTTATAGTTAAGTCGGATGGTAGTTTGCTTGTGCATCGTCCAATTGGTTATGAGCCTGTGAATTGGCAGCCCAGTGGGGCAGTGTTTCATGTGGAGGTTAAGGAGAACACACTAGAGGTGCAGAGTATCCGGCAAAGACCGTATGAGAGTGTTAGGGTGACTTTTTCGGAGGTGCGGATGGTTTCTTCGTTGGGTTTGTCTGATGCGGGTGAGTTTATTTTGCATGCCAGTGAAGATGATATGCATCGGGCGATCTTGTTAAAGCCGGATTTGTTTGAGCCGGGATTTAAGCCCATCAGTTGGGAAAAACATGTAGAGCCGGGGTTTGTTGATATTTATGGGGAGGATCGTGAGGGTAAACTGGTCATCATTGAAGTTAAGCGTAAAACGGCTACCAAAGAAAATACGCTACAACTCGCCAAATACATCGAGCCCATCAAAACCAAGGTGCATCGTGAAGTCCGCGCTGTGCTAGTTGCACCTAGCCTTGCCAAAGATGTGCATCGCCTATTAGTATCGATGGGTCTAGAGTTTAAGGCACTAGATCCCAAAGACTGTGCAATGGTGCTCAAAAAAGCCTCTGCTTCAAAATTAGAATCCTTCTTTGAAAAATAATTGACGCAGACCTGCATAGCTCAGTTGCACCTTGTGACTTTTTCATGACTATTTTTGTTCAGGCAACGTTTTTTATCGTCTTTTATGAAACGGGCTTTCATAAGCTATGTTTGTTTGGGCGGGTGGTTTGTGTTTAGGGTTGTTCGTAGGCTTCGATGAGGGCTGCGACGGCTTGGGCTTTTTTTGAGTTGTCGTTGAATCGGTACATGTGTATACGACCGTATACGTATTCGGTGATTAGGCCTTCGGTGGTGAGGATTTTTAGGTGCCGTGTAACGGTGTTATAGTTCATGTTTGTGCGGCGGGCGAGATAGGAGGCGTTTAGGGAGCGGAGTTCGTAGATGATTTTGAGGATTTTTATGCGGGGTTTGGATGAGAACACTTCTTCGAATTTCATTCGGGGTTGCTCCTGTCTTGGGCTAGGCTCTCGGTTAGTTGTTTTTCTAGTTGGGTGGCGGGGATGGTGGGTAGGGAGATTTGTGTGGTTCGGCCTCGGGTGGTGTTTGCGTGGATGGTTTGTTTATCTATGACGCCTAGTTGGGTTAGGCGTTGGGCATAGGTGTAGAGTTGGGTGTGGTTGTTTGGGGTTTGGTTGTATTCTTCGCAGATGATGTGGTAGGTTTGTTCGGTTTGGGTTAGCAGGGCGTAGGCTTCTTTGTTTTCTATGAAGTATCGTGCGATGGCGAGTAGAAAGAGGCGTTCGTGCAGGCTTAGAGAGAGCAGTTCGGCGCGTCGGAGGCTGGGAACGATGCTAGCGATAGCTTGGCGTACGAATTCGGGTTCTAGGCGAGGGGTGTTTTGTGCATCGGTGTATTTGCCTGCGCGCCATAGCAATTCTATGCCAAAGCGTGCGTTGCCAGTTTGGGTGTGGGATAGTTGGGCAATCAGTTCCACTACGTCTTGGCTTACCACGCCGGGTTCGAATGCTAAATCGACGCGGTCGCTTAAAATGTCAGTTAGGGCGGGTTTGTCGTAGCGTTCTAGGTGGAGGATGTTTTGTTGGAGGGTGCTTTTTGTGCTGTCATCGAGTTTGGTGAGGGGTTCTAGGGTGCGCATGATAAAGATAAAGGAGAGGTGTTGGGGTTTGTTTGGATGGGTTTCTTGGATACGGGTGAGTTTGTAAACGGCGTTGGTGCCTTCTTTTTCTATAAGACTGTCAAACTCGTCTAGGGTTAGAACTATGGTCGTTTGCTCTTCGTCTAGAATTTGAAGAAGCGTGGCAAAGATTTCCTCGGTGCCATAGCCGCGGGGGGGAAAGTTGGGTCGGAAATAGGTGATCGCTTTGTGTAGGATAGCTTGGAGGTTACCGCTGTACTCGCGGCAATTAACGTGGATGTAGTGAAATGTTATTTGGCGACGAGTTGTCATCGAAGCGAGGTTAGCGCCAAAGTTGTGGGCTAGGGCGGTTTTGCCGGTGCCCACATCACCCGTTAAGATCACCCGTTGGGTCATTTTGCCAGGGCAGAGCAAAACAAAATTGAAAAACTCGTCTAGGAGGCGTTGTTGGGTTTCTCTGTGGCGCAGTTGCTGAGGAATATAATTTATGTCCAGTTTAGCTTGGTCTTTAAAGATGCTTGGGTAGGGCAACGTGTTCACTGAGCCTACTGCTGTTTGGTGGATAATAATCCTTTCCAAACAAAACACTAATAAACAGAATCTGCAATCCATATTTTCCGACACACTATGATTCCGAAATACTTCTTTTTCACAAAAGGGGTTGGAAAACACAAAGAACAGCTCCAATCATTCGAACTCGCCCTCCGAGACGCAGGCATTCAAATGTGCAACCTAGTTAGCGTATCTAGCATCGTCCCCCCAGGCTGTCAGCTAGTATCTCGCGAGCGAGGGTTGAAAATGATTCATCCCGGAGAAATCACCTTTGTTGTAATCGCACGCAACTCAACCAATGAACCTCATCGTCTAGTCGTATCCTCTGTAGGTGTTGCCATTCCCTCGGGTAAAAATCAATATGGCTACTTAAGTGAGCACCATACCTTTGGACAAACCGATGAAACTGCAGGTGACTACGCTGAAGATCTAGCAGCAACCATGCTAGCCACCACTATGGGCATTCAATTTGACCCCGAAACTGCATGGGATGAGCGCAAAAAAATCTTTAAAACCACAGGTCTAATTATAAAAACAGACAATACTACCCAGTCAGCCACAGGCGACAAAAATGGCCTTTGGACCACTACCGTTGCAGCCGCCGTACTTGTACCTGAAGAAAATGGCGACAGTTCCGACGAAAAAAAACGCAAAGGAAAAACAAACACCTAAACCCACTAACACCCCCAGACTGCCCAAAACTAGTTTTTACCAAATGCAATACAATACAAACAGTGCACACTATTCTTTCATACACTGCATGTTGCGGTTAAATTAGTCGTAACCTGAGTTTTTAGACAGTCTCCCTCTTCCATTAAATACAGTAGTTATCGTTAGGGTTTGTTTTATTTTATGTCGGTTTTTTTGGGTGGTTGTTCTATGAGATAGATGTCATCGTAGAGGCGGTTTTGGTATTGAGTACGTGGAGTTTGTTGTTGAGTTTGTTGGGGTTGGTGGGTTGTTTTGGTTGTGATGTTTGTTGGGTCCCGGTTTTTTGGAAGATGCATATATATTTTCTATGAAAATTGTTTGCGATTTTCATCGTCTTCTATGAAAGCTTGCTTTCATAAGCTTTTAGCTTTTTCTTGGAGAATTGTTTGGCAGAGGGTGTTTGAGGTTATTGGTTGTTTTGCTGGTGGTTTTATAGTGTTTATGTTTGTATTTTTGTCTGTGGTTGGGTCGATTGTTGGGTTGGGTGCTCGCGTAGTGTGTTTTTTAGTGGGGAGTTTGATTGTGTATGGGTTACGGGTCGTGTAATTGGGGTTTTTTGGCAGGGGTTTTATGGGTTGGTTGATTTCAGCAGTTTAAAGCAAGTCTAGAGTAGAAAAAATGTAAATTTACAATATGGATTGGTGCTAAAATTATGCGAAGCTAAGTAACACGGCAAAATGTTTGATTAGTTTACAAAAAAAAGTGAGTGGGTTATTTATTTTTTAGCCACTGCTTATTCAGGTGCATACCAGAAAGTGATTTCATAATGACCCGCTGCATTTGGAATAACCAGCGCAGTAATATCTGCATCGACACCGTTTCGTGTCAGAGTAAAGCTGGGGTCAGTCGAATCATTTTTCTCTACGCCATTGCAAACATATCCCGCGACCGAGGCCATGTCAGCTGGATCGTTGGTACGCAGGGCAGCAAGATATAGATTGAGGAACGTAAAGCCCTCGACACTATTTAGCCATTCAACATATGCTTCATCAGTGCTGCTGAACGTCTCACCTACACCCGGATACACAAGATATTCGCCCTTGACGATTTCGCGATGATATACCGTGATAGTAAACTCGTAGGGAAGGAGTTTTGGCGTGTTGTTAATGACAGGCCGGTAAACTGGTACGATCTGGGGCTGGCAATCTACAAAGGTGTCGGTATTAAGATAGTTTTTGCAGACCAGGAAAGCAAGATCAACTATAGTGCCGCTTCCAGTATAGTTTGCGATATTATCAATTACATTTTGGATAGCATCTCTGTCGGCGGACTCCAAGTATGGATTACTTTCAATTGAATTGACATCGATGGCACCAAGCAATATCCATGTGACTGTCTGCGTGATGACTCTGTAGTCATCTAGACTACCAAAGTTGTCTTCGATATAATTGTAGGCAGCAAGACACGCGTCCCAATCAATCAGCTGCTCCGTTCGGACTGATGGGGGTGCAACCACATAGAAACCTTCTCCATCGTGGAAACTTTGAGAACCTGCATAGGCACAGAAAGACGGATAGCGAACATCCGTGAGATCATTAATGACTGCGATTGGGAAAATCTCTCCACCCCTATGAAGACTTTCGTATCCCAAAGTCGCTATCAGCTTATCATTGACATCGTAATCAATTGTGTATGTGACATCATAGTCAAAGGTACTGGCAACGTTGTTTTCGCCGAGATAGATGTATGTTGGGCTTGGTTTTGTGAAATAGACTGCGGCTGGTCCGGTGAGTTCCTCATCTATAGCATACAAACCAGGGAGAAGTCTTGGTGTGGCCGTAAATGTAAGATCTATGGCACCGTTAGGATTGCACTTGCCCTCTGCAACAGGATTGCCTCCAATTGGATCAGTCCTAGACAGCACACGGTAGAGCTTAAAGGTCATACCTGCAATAATACTGTCAAGATCATCACCATTGTAGTTGCTAGACCACGTGAGGAAGGATTTGCCGTTTACAGTTTTTGCTATATCGATCGTGTATTCATCAGGCGGGGGCACAGGGGTGTAGGTAGTGTTGATCCAGATTTGGTCAAAGCTCTGTATTTTACCGTTGTCTTGCATAAGCTGTGGAATATAATATATCCCAGGCACACTGAGATCAGCATAGGCATAATACTTTGAACAATCCCACCGAATAGTTACCTCAGCACCTACCGGAAGATTTTCGTATATTTCGATTTTTAGAAAGTCCTGGTATGGTTTGGGGGCGTTGCCTTTTTTGTCAAAGACAAAGTATCCAACAACCAGTCCATTAACTGTGATGGAGACTTTCTCCCCGTTACTAGCTATCTTGGTCCAGCCCGGGGCGTTAGCGCTGTTGCCAGTGTATACGGCTTCCAAACGCTCAGTTTCTGAGCCATCTAAGTATATGGGGGCCTGATTCTTTAACAAAGGTATTGACTTTGAATCCCCTGGAAATTCTGGTGTTGCTGCGTTTGCTGTCCACGGCAAAGCCGCAAAACAACCCACAACAAGCGCGAGCACAAGCAGTATAGAGAACAACTTTTGTGGTTTACCTTTCAATATATTCACCTAAATAGTTTTAATTCATTTTTTTACTACAGTCACCGCTTTCAAGCCATCTTATATATTAGCTTTGCTACGCCTTGGGCGGGGAAAAAATGTTACGAGCGCTTGAATAGAGCAAATTTACGCTAACTCGACATACCTATTGCGGTGGGAACGTTCACTCCACACCCACGAGCTAAACTCGCTCAAGAAGGAACTTTGATTTGGCAATCAGCCAACGCACAAGGGGTGTTTTGATTTGTTGCGTTGGTTGGGTGTGTCTGTGATAGGTTTCACAAAAACGTTAATACCGCAGTTCTGTGTTGTATATACAGAAAGAGACAAGTAAGCTGTTTCTATATAGTTGACAACAACTACATTCAGAGGCTTAATTGCGTACCAACCCAAACATTTCAGGAGGAAAAACAATGAAAAAATCAGTACCCCAAGCATCGATACTGTTCACTTGCCCCCAATGCAATGCGAACTTTGAATTCGACGCTGTCGGAAAAAACGAGTATGTTCCCTGCCCTGTATGCGGAATCGAACTCGCAACTGTCAAAACAGGCAACAAACTACACCTTGAAACCATAGAACAAATGTGCTAGAACCCAGTTGACCCTATCGGGAAACGAGTTTCCACATATTTATTTTATTTTTTGCTTTTTGTATCGTCTGTCTATAAGCCCAAGAGCGATATGATTATAAGAATTATCCCAAACGTGTAACCATATAGTGCAAAGTAGTAAAAGCGTCTAGTTAGCACCAGTTTTCTCACCAATGCAATAGCCACATACCCTGTGAGTACGGTAACAGCAAACGCCACTACTAATTCGACTGGACCCACTCCTAGACCCTGCGAAACTAAACTGCCCTTTTGCAAATACGCTTCAACCACCAAATTGCCTAAAATTGCAGGAATTGAGAGCAAAAATGAAAAACGAAAAACGACATCACGTTTCACACCTTGGAGCAAACCCGCAGATATAGTTGACCCACTTCGCGAGAGACCAGGAAAAATTGACGCTCCCTGTGCAGCACCCATAACCAGTGCCCTGCGATAGGAAAGCTGGGTAACTGTTTCTTTACCAAACTTTGAAACAAACAACAGAGTGGCACCAACCAAATAGGTTATGCCTATGATCAGCAAGGTATGGAAACTATCAGCCAAGAACACACTATACAACAAACCTATGATGGCTGTGGGGATGGTGGCAACTATGATTAGAGGGAGTAGGCGACCGTAATCAGAGTGAAAGTCTCTATGCACTAAGGCAGTGAGGACCATTTTTATGTCATGTCTAAAATAGACAGCCACGACAAGTAAGGTGCCGGTGTGCAAAAATAAATTAAAAAACGGAGTCGCATGAAAACCCAAAAAATGCTCCGCCACCAAAAGATGCCCCGTACTAGAAATAGGCAGCCATTCCGCAAACCCCTGAATCAACGCAAGAATCACCGTAGTCAACAGCTGATCAAACAAGCGATCCACCAAGCAGGGATGAAGTATAGCTAAACATAAATTAATAGCTTCTGAAACAACCCACAAACAACCATCAACCACAACAAGAGCTAAAAACAAAGCAGACCAAACAACAGCACAATACAGGGCGCAATTGAGAATAACCTCGCCTCCACACTAGCTATGAGGTAACAGTATGGTCACCCAAATCACATGGAACCTAAACACCCTTTTCACAGACCCAGCCGATCCTAAAATCGAGCAAACCATTCAAGAAATCACCCAAACCGCAGATGCCTTTGAGAAAAAGTACCGCAACAACATAAGCACCCTCTCCGCAACAAACTTGCAGCAGTGCATCCACGAGATAGAAATCTTTGAAACCAAATACAGTGACCTCGCCCTATTTGCAAACCTGACCTTCTCAGCAGATATGACCCAACCCCAAGCACAAACCCTCCATGACCGCATTAACAAACTCGACACCAAAATCAGCAAACAGCTCGCCTTCTACGCAATAGAGCTGGGCAAACTAGTAGAGACCAAACCAGAATTAATTGCCGCCCCCAGTCTGGCAAATTACAAGCATATGCTTGAACGAGTACAACACCGAGTCAAACACCAACTAAGCGAAGTAGAAGAGCAACTTATCATTGAGAAAGACCAATTTGGCATCAACGCCTGGGAAGAGCTCCAGAGTAAGTGGCTCAACACCCGCATGTTTGAGGTCACCGTTTGGGGAGAAAAAAAACACCTCAGCTACGGCGAAGCCAACGGACTGCTATCCCATCCGGACCGCGCCACCAGAAAATCAGCCCACCAAACCATCTACCAGCTGCTAGGCAAAGACGGCGAGATCTTCTCAGCCGCCCTCCGCGCTATATGCAACGACTGGGTCGTAACCTCCAAGCACAGAAACTATACCTCACCCATGGAGGCAAGTCTAATGAGCAACGACACCGAACAACCCATAATCGAGCGCCTCCTCACAACCATCGACGAGAACACCCCTACCTACCGGCGCTACCTCAAAACCAAAGCAAAACTGATGGGTATGGCAGTGATAGGCAACCATGACATAGTAGCACCCCTACCCGATACGCCCGAACAGAAATTCACCTATGAACAAGCCCAAACCATCATCACGCAGGCCTACAGCCACTTCAACTCAGCTTACGCAGAAGCCGTCAGAGAAATGTTTAGCCAACAACACATCGATGCGAGCCCGCGGTTTGGGAAACGCAACGGCGCCTTTTGCGCAAGCCACTACAACGGCAAATCCGCCTTTATCCTGCAGAGCTTCAATGGCACCCTTAGCGACGTGTTCACGCTGGCGCATGAGCTGGGGCATGCCACACACGACTGGTACATGTCCAGAACCCAAACCCTGCTAAACACCAACGTACCCTCGATTGTGGCGGAAACCGCCTCAATTTTTGGCGAACTGCTCCTAACCGATTGGATGCTACAAGGGGCCAAATCGGATGCGGAACGCAAAGCACTGCTCTGCTTGGTTTTAGATGAGGCCGGTATGACGACCTTCCAGGTTACGGCACGGGTGTGGTTTGAGCAAGCACTCTACGCGTCAATCGAAAAAGGTGAATTTCTAGATTATTCAACCATCTGCCGTCACTGGATAGATGCCCGAAACCGTATCTATGGCGATGCCGTAACATGGCTGCCTGAGATGGAGGCTGAATGGACCATGAAACCCCACTACTACATGGCCAACTACCGCTTCTACAACTACCCCTACGTCTACGCACAAATGTTTGTGTACTCACTCTACGAACGATACAGAGAGGAAGGAGAAACGTTTGTCCCCAAACTGATTGGGCTGCTATCCGCTGGAAGCAGCAAATCCCCCCGTGCTCTGGCCGAAATTGTTGAATTAGACCTAACAGCGAATGATTTCTGGAAAGGCGGAATGAAAGTCTATGAACGCCTCCTCACCGATCTAGAAAAAATAACCTAACCACTCGCCTACCAAAACAGGCACATACATCAAAAGGGATTACATCCCTGTGGAGTCAGTGGGCGTAAGGGAGGAGCCAAATATAAATAAACCAAGCGTGGAAATAGGTGATCCCTGATAACTAATAGCTATCAAGTCTCATAACACCTAAGATGAGTTTTAGCAGTTACAAATAGACTAGGGCTATTGGGCCGTTGGTAGGGGCGGTTGGTGTTTTGTATGTATTCAGCGCTCAATGAAAATATAGCTTTGACGACTCATTTTCCGCTGAAGTTTAAATTTTCACGTAAAAATTGTTCACCAAACAGGATTGCACCTACATTTTCACCCCACAAACCTTAACCTTAAGCCCCT
>Ga0123356_10004701_pt1 | contig 14063 bp, 12 predicted proteins | sample TergutEmb28metaG_2_FD_92546 | JGI IMG/M metagenome (GOLD analysis project Ga0123356, IMG submission 92546) | Embiratermes neotenicus P3 segment gut microbial communities from Petit-Saut dam, French Guiana - Emb289 P3 | ecosystem: Host-associated > Arthropoda: Insects > Digestive system > Gut ...
CCATATACAGAGAGTTGCTCTTAGGGGCAGTAGCCAGATACACTGCTGCCTGAGCCAGCGCCAAATTACCCTCCGGCATGCCAATAAAATGTACTGCCTGTTGTGCCGCCATGCACACAACCAGTGCCTGTGGGTCAGCCATTCCAACATCCTCTGAGGCAAAGCGCACCAGCCGCCGCGCAATATATAGAGGGTCCTCACCTGCCTCCACCATACGCGCCAGCCAATAAAGTGCCGCGTCAGGATCTGAGCCGCGCATTGTTTTATGCAAGGCTGAAATGATATCAAAGTGCTGCTCGCCATTCTTGTCATAGAGGATAGCACGGTGTTGTACGGCATCCTCCACCACAGCCAATGTTACAAAGCGCCGCCCATTTTCGTCGGGCGGGGTGGTCATGGCAGCTACCTCCAGCGCATTAAGTGCCGTACGCGCATCCGAGTTTGCCATGGTAACCAAATAATCCAATGCCACGTCATCAACCTCGACATTAAAAGCCCCCAACCCGCGTTCTTTATCCGCAATGGCACGTTTGATGATGATGCTTATTTCCTGCGCAGAAAGCGGCTTTAAAACAAATACCTGAGCACGTGATAAAAGCGGTGAAATAACCTCAAACGACGGGTTTTCCGTAGTTGCGCCGATGAGCGTTATCGTACCGTCCTCAACATATGGCAAAATGGCATCCTGCTGTGCTTTATTAAAGCGATGGATTTCATCAATGAAAAGCAATGTTTTCTGTCTGGATAGCTTGCGCCGCTCGCGTGCTTCGTCTATTACTTTACGCAGGTCAGCCACACCGGCACTGACGGCTGAAACGGCGCTAAAATGGGAGTTGGTTGTTTGCGCCATAATGTTGGCCAACGTGGTCTTGCCTGAGCCGGGCGGCCCCCACAGCACCATTGACGGCAAACTTCCGGAATCTATGGCATTACGCAGCACGTGTCCGGGTCCGATGATATGCTCCTGTCCTACAAACTCAGACAACACCAAAGGGCGCATACGTGCCGCAAGGGGTGCTTCCTTAAGCTTATCTTTTTCCATTTGTAGATCGAAAAGATCCATATCTGCCTGTATCGCCACCTATGAGCGTACCTTACGCCCGCCTAATTCGGAATCCATATCTGCTTTGCATTCACCACTTCAACACTTCCGGGCATATCCAACTCAACCGGAGATTTGGTATAGAATGCCAAGCCCTTGTAGCTTGTAAGATAGCCAAAACCACGATTCATAAAACCTCCCTGAGCCAACACCACCAACCCATCGCGATTTTTGTTCAGTATCCTCATAAAATCGTCAGGTTCCAAACGAACCAGCACACCTGAGACTTTTACGGCCTGTACCAGTGCGGCATGCGCTGCGGCCGCGGCTGTTGCTGCTCCAGACATATTTTTCTCCTCCTTTGAAAAGATCCTCACCCGGTGATTCTTCTCAGCAAAGCATAACTAGTGATGTCGCTTCACCTCAAAGCGAAACAGGCGCACTTTTTCATCGGCGCCGATATCGGCCTTGCGGCGGCAAATCGCAATTTGCTGCTCAGGCGTATCAACGCCCTTCAAATCAGGCAGCAATAACCCGCGATGAAGTCCCCGCGCCACAATCACGCCATAGCGACGTGGGTCAAGCTGCCCATTAGATTCAATCTCTTCCGGCTCTGTAAGCACGTCAACGCTGATTTCCAATTCCTTGAGTTCTTCTGTTTTCACCGGCTCGAAACGCGGGTCATGCGTTGCGGCGCTCACGGTATTCATAATAATTTCCTCGGCCACATTGCGCCGTGAAGGCTCAAAAGTGCCGATACATCCGCGAAGTTCCCCGCATTTATGTAATGAAACAAATACTCCTGCCTGCGCCTGCATTTCCGGTGTTAATTTGGATGGCAACGGAATAATATGGCCTTCCTCAACATAAGCCGTGATAGCTTTGTGTGCTAGCCTCACCAGCGGCGATTTGGTCATACTGGGAATGATAATGCCGGCATAACCTACCACGCTGGAGCAATCACCTGAGGCATCTCCCGATGTCTTATAGCGCACCAACTCAGCCCGCTGCGCTCCTAAAGAACGCGCCGCTGCCATGAGGGTCGCCACCGGAGCACTGCCGCACATTGTTACATTCTGCGCGGCTATACGCTCAAGCAGAGAATCAACATCCAGCTTAAGCACAGCCTGCAAGGCATAGTCATCTTTGGCTTTGACCTGCTCATGCGGCTCATAATGTGTCATATCGCTTGAGGCCAGTATTACGACATTTCTCTCCATATCGCCAAGCACATCTGCAATTTCAATACCAATCTCTTTGTAGGCATTGGCAGAAACCTGCGATAACACAATAGGCACGATTTTGATGTCATGTTTCAAGTGTTGCAGCAGAGGCAATTGCACTTCTATGGAATGCTCGCGCAAGTGCGCCTGAATATCTTCTACCAGATAAGAGGTATTTATAAGCAATTTGGTGGCTAAGTCGGTGTCAACATCCACATATCCCAGCGGCGTCTCCCATATGCCGGACGTCATGATTGAAAACGGCGGACCCAATCCGGTGTGGTTTGTACCCAGTATAATGACCGTATCAGTTAATCGCGCACGCGAAATGGCGGCACCGACAACCTCACCCGAGAATTCATATCCTGCATGCGGGCACACCAAACCGATAACATCTTCTTTGACAGCAGTATTATCCGTAATACTATGCAACACCTCAATCAGTTTATCCGGCAGTGCAGGATAGAAAGAACCTGCCGCCATAGGCTTGCGTAATATGGCTCTCATCGCTTTACATCAAAACCTCTGTTCAATCTAAGAAACGATTATTCCTGTGTAAAAACAGGAATTAATGTTTAACCGAAAGTATATCATTTGCCGGACATTTTATGGAATAAGAAATGTTTATTTTATTTGACCTCGTCGCAATTGATAGCTAAACTGTGCCAAAAGCGAAAGGATGGCTGGAGTTGGATAATTTCAAGGTAAGCAACGTTATTAACATGCTCAAACGCGGGCTCAAACAAGACGGCTGGGGCGTAAAAGAACATGTAAAACTGACCGGCGGTTTTGCCGATCTGGTGGTTGAAAGAGACGGCATGGTCTTTGTTATTGAAGCCAAAGGTGAAGAAAAAGGCGGCTTCTATACCACTGAGATGAGTTTCCAGATGGGACTGGGACAAGTCATGGCACGCATGACCGATAAGAGCAAGAAATACGCCATAGCCATTCCTGCCACCCCGGATTTTTTCAAGGTGTTACAAAAATATAAAACAAGCTTTGCATTCAAGGAACTGGGGCTATACATATTCGTGGCTAACAGCGACAATAGCTGTCTGGTAGTACCACCTGCAGACATCACTTCCTTTATTGAACACAACTGCAACTGACGCACTTTCGTCCTGTGGAATAAACAAACCATGCTAGTTATAGGACTTACTGGCACAATTGGCAGCGGGAAAAGCACCATCGCTGGCTTTATGCAGGAGATGGGAGCATATGTCGTTGATGCCGATAAAATTGGGCATGAGGTCTATCTCCCGCATAGCTTTGGCTGGCAAAAGGTGATTCAGGCTTTCGGTGAAAGCATTCTCTCTTCAGACAAAATGGTCGACCGCCAGAAACTTGGCGAAATCGTCTTTAACGACCCTGCTTCACTTACGCATCTAAACGACAGCGTACGCCCGTTAATACTCAAATCGATACAGGATACCTTGGAAGAACTGCAGCGCAAGCATGTCAGGGTAGTCGTGCTGGAGGCCGCATTAATCCTTGAGGCAGGGTGGGAATCGCTTGCTGACGAAATATGGGTTGTCACAGCCCCTGAAAATGTCATCTGCGAGCGGCTAAGCACCTATCGCAAACTAAGCACGTCACAGGCTCAACAGCGCATAAAAGCCCACATGCCGGTGGCCCAACAAATCAAACGTGCCACCCGCGTAATCGACTCAAACTTTCCACTGGACGAGCTCAAGACCAAAGTCGCATCACTTTGGGAAGAGTTAACACGTCATGCCGAATAGCACCCAAGCCAAAAGAAGCCTTATTTCAGTGGCTTTCGACATAAACACAAACCGTGACAGTTTATCGTGCGGCACATTTCATGTAAAATAGAGCCAAGTTGAACACCAAAGACCTAGCGCTGCTCGAATTTCCGGCTGTGCGCAATATCATCGCCGGCTATTGCACTTTTTCTTTAAGTCGCGACTTGGCTTTGGCACTTAAGCCATCGGATGACATTGAGCTCATCCAAGAATCCCTTTCCGCCTCAGCCCAAGCCGGTTTCATCCTTGCCGCCGAGCCCTTTATTGGCGTATCAGACCTTGAGGACATCGCCCCGGAGGCAAGCGCCGCCGCACTAGGCAAAATTCTTGATCCCAAAACACTTGTCCGCATACGCGTGTCACTTGAATCTCTCAGATTTCTCCGCACGCATATTATTCCACATCGCGACAAGGCACCATACATTGCCTCCAAAGCTTCTAACATTGGAGATTTTGCACATGTAATAAAGGCTATTGCAGGCGCCCTGTCACCAAGCGGGGATATACTGCCGAATGCCTCGCCCAAACTTGAGGCTATCAGGCAGCAGACACATGATACCCGCAGCACACTTGTCGCCAGTCTCCAGTCCTTCATTGCCGCAGATAGCGAACGGCGTTTTATCCAAGAGCCAATCGTCACCGAGCGCGAGTGGCGTTACGTGGTAGCAGTTAAGAAGGATCGCCGTGGCGACGTTTCCGGCATTGTGCATGACATATCCAATACCGGTGCCACCATATTCGTCGAGCCGTGGCAGACGCTGGAAATGGGTAACACCTTAAAAGAACTTCAAATTGAGGAAGCGCGCGAGATTGAGCGCATATTGGTCGAGATTAGTGAACTCGTCGGAAAGATGAGTGCCGAAATTTGCACCTCACTCCAAGCGGCAGCAACCATCGACTTGGAAATCGCCAAAGCGCGCTATGCCAAGTCCGCCGAAGCAACCGAGGCCGCAGTCTATGTGCCGGGCATAGATGAGCCGCCTATTATCCGCCTCTCTGATGCCCTTCACCCTTTGCTAAGTACAGATGCAGTACCGTTCAATTTGGAGTTGGGGGGGGATTTTTCCATCCTTATGATTACCGGTCCAAACACCGGCGGCAAAACAGTGTCTCTTAAAACAATCGGTCTTCTATGCCTTATGACTCAGGCAGGACTGCCCATCCCCGCAGGAACAGGCACGCGACTGCCGGTGTTTAACGGTATTTTCGCCGACATTGGCGATGAGCAGAGCATACATGAGACTATGTCTACATTCGGCTGGCACATGAGCAATATCAGCCGCATACTACGAGAGGCAAAGGGGACAAGCCTCGTTCTGCTGGATGAGTTATGCTCAAACACCGACCCGCATGAAGGCGCCTCTCTTGCACGTGCCATCATCCAGCACCTGCTCAAACAGCACGTCTTAGGCATGATAACCACACACTATGCCGAACTGAAGGTTTTTGCCCATGCCACGCACGGGCTGCAGAACGCCTCGTTTGATTTTGATCCCCACACACTTCGCCCTACATATCACCTCACTTTAGGCACTCCCGGCGGCTCAAACGCCATCGCCACTGCGGCAGGCTTCAAACTGCCGGATGAGGTCATCGCCTGCGCACGCAATTCCCTAAGTCAGGGAGCACGCGAAATGGAGGATTTGCTCACAGGACTCCAGACTGAACGCAGTCGTCTGGCGCAACTTACCCAAACTATGGAGGTAGAAAAAAGGGAACTGGCGGCACGCTTAAGCGAGGTGGAAACCGAACTTAAAAAGCTCAACGCAGAAAAACGATATATTATCCAAGATGCCAGAGACAAACTTGTAACAGAGATGGCAAATCTGCAAAAAGAGCTCAGGCTTGCCTCAGCTGCCCTAAAACATGAACAATCTGCAGAGACAATAAACCATGCGCGCCAAACCACACAAACAACCAGAGAGCGCCTTAAAACCCTCTCTGTTGCAGAAAACACACCTGTTTCAAATGATACCGACGTCGCTGTTGGCGACAGCGTATGGCTTACAGAATTCGATGTGGAAGCATGCGTGGTGTCAATAAATGAACGCAGCGGTCAAATTGAAGCTAGTGCCGGGCCTCTACGCTTTCAGGTGAGCCGTGAAACTATCCGAAAAAGAACCTCTTCCAAACAAAGCCATCAGGTGCGTTACAAAAGCCAGGCACCTCCAAGAGATGCACCATCAGAGCTTGATTTGCGAGGGCGGCGTGCAGGAGAGGTTGAGCAGTTATTTGATAGTTATATTGGGGACGCTGCACTGAGCGGAAGGCGCAATGTGCGTATCATCCATGGTTTTGGCACAGGGGCAGTGCGCACGATTATTCGCGACCTTGCCGCCTGTCATCCGCTGGTAAAGTCTTTTCACGCCGCCGCGTCTGATGAAGGCGGCGACGGAGCAACCATTATTGAATTAAAATAGTCGGATATTAGAATTGACGCCATAATGAATAAATCAAACTTTCGGCATATTTTAACGGAATTGGAACCACTTTCGTTAAAAATCGCGCAAAAGTACTGTATAACTCCACGCCACAACAAAAAGATAAAAGCTTACTTGCCTCCGAAATATGACAGCGCCTGTTTCACTTTCTCTTCCAGCGTCGCCTGTTTGCCATAAGGCAGAGCAGCCACGGCACGCGACGCCTCTGCGGCTGAATATCCCAGCCCCAACAACGCCGCCAGCACCTCTTCATCATCCTCACCCACCGGCACGACGGATGCACCAGCCCACCCCGACTTCAGTTTATCCTTCAACTCCAGAATAAGACGCCCGGCCAATTTCTTTCCGACACCGGGGATTGCTGTCAGCAACTCCTCGCTACCTCCGGCAATCGCAGAAACCAACTGCTCTGCATTCATGGTAGAAAACATAGCCAGCGCCAGCTTGGGACCGACCCCGGAAACATCAATCAAAAGCTGAAACAGTTTCAGGTCCTCATCAGAAGAAAATCCATAGAGTAAAATTGCATCCTCACGTACATACGTATGTGTAAAAATGCGAACCTCCTCGCCCAATCCGCCTATGGTCAACATGGTCAATGCCGGCATAAACACCTGAAAACCCACGCCCCCAACATTTACGACAACAGAATCAGAAGCTGATGCCTCCAAGATACCCTTCAAACTAGCAATCATAGTAGTTACTCCTCCTCGCCATTTACCTGCTATCCTGCATCAGATTGCGCAGGCAACTCTCACGCAGATGGCATATGGCCACAGCCAGCGCATCAGCTGCATCACTTGGCTGAGGAACCTCATCAAGTTCAAACAACATTTTGACCATTTCCTGTATCTGCTCTTTGGAGGAAGCCCCGTAATCTGCCACGTGTTGTTTTATCTGCCTCGGCGCATACTCATAAATTGGGATGTTATTTTGGGCAGCGGTCAACAAAACAATCGCCTGCGCTTTGCCAATAGCTAGGGCTGATTTGGCATTTTCACCGAAAAAAGGTGTCTCTACAGCCATAACGTCAGGCGCAAACTTGTGTATAACAGATGAAAAATTTGTATGCAGAAAGTGCAATCGCTCCGACATGTCGGAGCGAGCATCGCATTTGATAGAACCAAAATCGACCAGCGTCATTTCGTCTTGGGTGTCTTCAATAACTCCATAGCCTAAGACAATAGTGCCCGGGTCAACGCCTAAAATCCTCATCAAATGCCGCGCTTATTTCGACTGATATTTCTTCATTACTTCGTCGCTGATGTCTGCATTGTTATACACATTCTGAACGTCATCCATTGCTTCTAACAAATCCAGCATGCGCAACACCTGAAAAAACGTATGCTCATCAAGGGCAACTGTCGTCTTGGATATTCTGGCAATCTCAGCGTTCTCCACCTCAATGCCGTCATTTTCCAATGCTTTTCGCACCAGTTCCAACTCTGCCGGATTTGTATAAACCTCAATAAAATCGCCAAGTGCATTAACATCTTCGGCACCGGCATCAATTGCCTGCATCGTAAGGTCGTCAATATTTTTGCCCTCGGCAGACACGCCGATAACACCGCGCATCTCAAACATCCATGCAACCGAGCCGGACTCACCGAGGTTGCCACCTGCACGGGTAAAAGCAGAACGCAACTCCTGCACAACACGATTGCGGTTATCGCTTACCACCTCAACTATGACCGCTGTGCCACCGGGGCCATAACCCTCATAGGTTGCCTCAAACATTATCTGCCCTTCAAGTGAGCCCTCGCCCTTTTTGATAGCGCGTTCAATGTTGTCACCAGGCATACGAGCATCTTTGGCCTTTTGTATGGCAAGGCGTAAACGCGAATTACCATCGGGATTGCCGCCACCGGAACGGGCAGCAAAGATAATCTCGCGCGTAAGCTTGGTAAAAAGCTGCCCGCGTTTGGCATCAGCTGCACCTTTTTGATGTTTAATAGTAGCCCATTTGGAATGTCCAGACATAGCCCTAACCCTCTTCCAGCAATGGAAGCCTCTCTATTCTAGTTTATGACTTATTTTAGCACGTTGAGGTCAATAGTTGAATATTTCGATATGCTTCAGTGAAAAATAATATGTCAATGCAGTCCATATTAAACAAATAACCAACACTATGTTTTAAACAAATCGCGTGGCATCATATGAATACGTCCATAAAAACTGCTCCTTTTTCTCACCGCAGCGCACTAACTCTCTTTTGACAGATACCAAAAATTCGGCTATATTAACATCAAATATTAAAATAGCCGAAAAAGAGGACGTTCTTTGTTTATTAAACGACATGCAGACGAAGCGGTGCGAGAACTCTCAAAAATGTTTGGAGCAGTACTCGTCACAGGCGCACGCCAAATCGGCAAGACGACCCTTCTTCAAGAAGTTACCGCACATGCGAGTTACGTTACTTTAGACGATCCTGTTAAACGCATAAGCGCAATTGAGCAAAGCGGGATATTCTTTAAAGACGCCCCTCCTCCGGTTTTTATAGATGAGATACAATACGCACCTAACCTATTCCCGCAAATTAAAATTATCTTGGATAAGGAGAAGAAGAAAGGTCAATTTTTTCTCTCAGGCTCGCAACAATTTGAAATGATGAAAAACGTCAGTGAATCATTGGCAGGTCGGCTTGGCATACTTAATTTACACGGAATCTCACTGCGAGAGTTATACGGCGTGTCATTCAATGACCCATTTTTGCCAACTGATGAATACTTTACAAGCCGCAAAAAATGCATGGTAGATATTCCATATGCAAATGTTTGGAACACTATACATCGTGGCAGTTTTCCCGAGTTATGTGCCAATGGCAGCTTTGACTGGCAAATGTATTTTGCCGCTTATGTCAAAACGTATATTGAACGCGATGTCCATGACCTGACACAGGTTGGTAACGAGATAAAGTTTTTGCAGTTTATGGCAGTTACGGCAAGCCACACAGGTCAACTTCTGAACATAGCTTCTTTGGCACGGGATATAGGCATAAGCCAAGCCACAGCGGAACGCTGGCTTTCAAATTTGGTAACATCAAATTTGGTGTTTCTTTTAAAGCCTTATCACAACAACATCACGAAGCGAACAGTCAAAGCACCAAAACTCTATTTCTTGGACACGGGGCTTGCAGCCTACTTAACCCGCTGGAACACCTCTGATGTTTTGAAAAACGGCGCCATGGCAGGAGCCTTTTTTGAAACTTTCGTAATCTGTGAAATCATTAAGAGTTATAGCAACAAGGGAATCCTTGATTTTCCTCTGTATTTTTACCGCGACAGAGATGGAAACGAAATTGATTTACTGATTGAGAACAATGGAACGCTTTATCCCATCGAAATAAAAAAACATGCTGACCCGTCAAAATCCGACGTCGCAAAATTCTCCATACTCAGCAAAATCCCGAGCATTAAAAGGGGTTCGGGCGGAGTAATTTGCTTGTACGACAACCTAACAACACTTCAAGGCAATGATAAAGCTATCCCCGTTACGCTGTTGTAACCCATGAGTTTAGACAACTCGCCGTTAAAGCCCCGCTCAGCGAAAATCAGCCCTTTGAGTGTCCCGATACAAAAGCCACTGCATACTCGCGGGAGTGCGACAAACTGACATGCATCACATCAATCCCCAACTCGTCCGCTTTGCTGCGCGCTGTGCCATAAAGCGTTAGAAGTGGCTTCCCATTGTCCGCAGAGGTTACCTCCATCTCATGTGGATTAAGCCCAGGGGCATCCAATGCCTTGATTACTGCTTCTTTGGCTGCAAAACGTGCCGCCAAAGAAGGTATCTTGTCCTTGTATAAGGCTATTTCCTTAGAGGTAAAAACGCGCTCCAGAAATGCCTGCCCAAAGCGCTGCAACGCATCTTCAATGCGGCTGATTTCAATTATGTCAACACCGATATGCTGCATAGGCTTGCCTCCCTTACAAAAAGGCATGTGGTTCAGTTTCTGACATGGTACAATAAACAGAGTGCAAATAAAAGAAACCTATCTAAAAATATGCAAAAATCCATGACGCGACATTGTAGAATTATTTAACCTGTATTATAAAGCAAACCGAATGGTCATTGATAACAAACCAAGCCATATGAAACCGCTGTGCAATAGTGTATCCGAGGATACCCGAATCGCCGCGCAACACGCACGTGGCAAGCTTACGTCACTTGAAAGAATCAACCTTTTACTTGACCCAAACACTTTCCAAGAGATTGCAGGGTCTGCTCATAACCACGCCACAGACGCTAATGCTCCAGACACGAGAAATAATCCTCTTGCTGTCATCACAGGCTCAGGAAAGATAAACGGACGACCGGTATTCCTGTTTTCGCAGGATTTCAGCATCATCGGAGGCACCATATCAGAGGCAGAGGGGCAAAAAATCGCGCATGTAACGGACCTGGCCTTGGAGCACGAAGCCCCCATAATTGGCATATATGATTCAGGTGGGGCACGCATACAGGAAGGTGTCGCCTCGCTAGCCGGCGTGGGCGAAATACTACTGCGTAATACCCGCTGCTCTGGCGCTATTCCACAGATTGCGGTTGTTGTCGGACCAAGCGCCGGCGGCTCGGCTTACTCACCATCGCTTTGCGACTTTGTCTTCACAGTCAAAAACATAACTCAGATGTATATAACCGGTCCGGATGTAGTCAAATCCGTAACAAATGAAACTATCAGCCACCAAGAACTTGGGGGTGCAGAAATACACAGCCAAAAAAGCGGCGTGGCTCATTTCGTTCATGACAGTGAAGAGGAGTGTTTCCGGCAGGTAAGACGTCTGCTAAGCTTCATTCCTCAAAGCTGCAACTCCAAGCCGCAGACAGTCAAAACAGATGACCCAACCGATCGTTGCGACGAAACACTGCAAACTATTGTTCCGGATGACCCTCGCAAGCCTTACGACATGAAAAAAATTATTGCTGCCGTTGTAGATAATGGTGCTCTCATGGAGGTCCAATCGCAGTTTGCACGCAACATCATATGCGGTATGGCACGGTTGGCAGGAAATTCCGTCGGTATTGTGGCACAACAACCGGCAATGCTAGCCGGTGTCATTGATATCAATGCATCGGTAAAAGCGGCCCGTTTTGTGCGCTTCTGCGATGCGTTCAACATACCCATTGTGAGTTTTGTTGACGTACCGGGCTTCATGCCGGGCACCGAGCAGGAACACGGTGGCATCATACGCCATGGTGCCAAGCTGATATATGCCTATGCAGAAGCCACCGTACCTAAGCTGAGCGTTATTACACGCAAAGCCTATGGTGGTGCTTATATCGCCATGAGCTCGCAGCATTTACGCAGCGATATCAACTATGCATGGAAAGGGGCTATAATCGCCGTCATGGGCACCGAGGCAGCAGTCAACATTATCTTCCACAAAATGCTCGCTGAATCACCCACTCCAGAGGAAACGCGTCAAAAGTTGGCGCGTGAGTACAGCGCAAATTTCGGCAATACATTGCAGGCATCAAAGCATGGTTATATCGATGGCGTAATTGACCCGCGCCAAACGCGCCCTATGCTTATACATGCACTGGAAACGCTGCACAACAAACAGCAAAAAGTTCCGCAGAAAAAACATGGTAACATGCCGCTGTAAAACACGGAATTGTTTTCTTTCTTGTGATGGAGCACCATCCGCAGTAAAAGCAAATCGTTGACGAGTTCTACCTTTCCTGAGATACTAACCCTTGGTTGATGCCAAAAGTGGCAAGCATCAAGATGCATTTCGGAGGTGCCATGAGCGAACCTAAGACGTCAAAAGTTGCCGTCATTCTACTGGCTGCCGGCAAATCAGAGCGCATGGGGCAAAACAAACTGTTGCTTCCTTTCGGCGGTCAATTGGTAATACAACACACCTTGGATAATTTAATTGCCTCACGCGCGCAGGACATCGTTGTAGTTTTAGGCTCAAAAGCATCTGAAATAAGCGAAGCTGTCAGCAAGCATAATGTCACCACCGTATTTAATCCCAATTATGCAAGCGGTATGAGTACATCCCTCGCCGCCGGGCTGAAAGCCATGAAAAACCCTGCCGGGTTTGTCATGGTAGCGTTAGGCGACCAACCCCTCATCAAACCACAGACATATGATGCGCTTATCACCACGGCACTGGGCACAGATAAGGGCATACTGGTACCGACATACTGCGGGAAGCGCGGCAATCCAATCCTTGTGTCCACCAAGTACAAAGAAGAACTTTGCATGCAAAGCGGCGACATCGGCGGGCGGGAGTTATTGCGCACCTGTCCCGGCGACGTGTTGGAAGTGCCCGTAGAAGACGAGGGCATAATTATCAATATCAACACCAAAGCCGAATATGAGAAGCGTCTGGCAACGATTAAATGAAGGATACAAACAGGGAAAATTCATGCAACGCTGGCAGAGGGATTGTTTGGTTTTTATGCTGGAGAGACTGCAATGAACAATAAGTTCCTACCGGTTTCAATTTTTGTAACAAGTATTATTGCCTTGCTGTGCAACATTTTTAGATTTGGTTTTGGCTCGGATACAATTTACATAGCAAACTATATGCCTAGCACACCTGACCATCATGCTTTTGCTGTTTATTGCTTTATCTATTGGGGCAAGCAGTTACTTTATACGTTTCTAGTGTGTCTAATTCCGATGCTAATAGGTGGCATTATTGCGAAAAGGAAAGGGCTGCTAACATGGAAGTATGTCTTGACGCTACTTCTTGTCCCTTTGTTGTTGGCAAGTATTTACTTTTTCATTTTTGTATTCCCTCGGTTTGGATCCTCATGGTAATATCTAAGGCAAACGCCATCTTTGTCACATTACCGCTCCGCCGCCATATAGTCCGAGTTGCACAATAGGATACCACCGCTCTTTAATATTGCTATGTAAGAATATCCCATTTATGCTATGATTACGACAAATATTTTGTCTTGGAAAGGATACCATGGGTAAGACATTAGCTGAAAAGATACTAAGTCAAAAGCTTGGCCGTGATGTCAGTGCTGGTGAAATCGTGGTAAGCCCTGTGGATTTAGCATTCGCACAAGACACCACCGGTCCCCTCACTGTACGTGAGTTCCAAAGTAGTGGGTTTAATACACTGGCCGATAAGCGCCGAACCATGCTTTTTCTGGATCATGCCGCACCATCGCCCAATGCGCAGCTTTCGGCAGATCACGTATTATTGCGCAACTTTGCACGCGACACCGGATGCATCCTTTCGGATGTAGGTGCGGGTGTATGCCACCAAATCGTGGCCGAAAACATGGCGCGCCCCGGCGACGTGGTGGTAGGTGCCGATTCGCACACGGTAACAGCAGGTGCGCTTGGCGCATTTGCCACCGGCGTGGGCAGCACAGATGTTGCCGCCGCTATGGCTACCGGCGAAGCATGGTTTAAAGTGCCGTCGGCTATTAAAATAAACTTAATTGGCACTCTGCCAAAAAACGTTAGCGGTAAAGACGTCATCCTTCACATAATAGGTATGATTGGCGTGGATGGTGCACTTTATCAGTCGTTGGAATATTCGCACAACACATTATCCATGGACGATAGGTTGTGCATGGCTAATATGGCAATAGAATGCGGGGCAAAAAACGGTATCTTCCC
>Ga0123356_10004702_pt1 | contig 14062 bp, 15 predicted proteins | sample TergutEmb28metaG_2_FD_92546 | JGI IMG/M metagenome (GOLD analysis project Ga0123356, IMG submission 92546) | Embiratermes neotenicus P3 segment gut microbial communities from Petit-Saut dam, French Guiana - Emb289 P3 | ecosystem: Host-associated > Arthropoda: Insects > Digestive system > Gut ...
CCCCAGCACCCACCCCAAACTGGGCGTTCAAAGCAGACACAAGGGGTTTCAACGATATGCCCTTTAAAGGATTTTTAGGCCCTTCCTGGTAGACGGCAGATCTGACTAGGATACTGCGCCGCATTGAATCAAATTATGATTCAATTTAATGTCTGATTACTATACCAGTATCAAAATGAATATTCAATAGTATTTTTGAATATTCATAAAAAAAACATTGCAATTACACAAAATGTAATGAATACAATGACGAATATTCATTCTGTGAACAGCAATGTCCGGGTTGGTTATTTTTAACTTAATTCTTTCTTTCCGCTAAAACAAGAGCGAGCCATGTAAGGAATTCGGTGTTATCGAATTTTCCTTCGATTGCGGATATGGCTTTTTCTGTTTCCTTATTTATCATTTTCTCACATGCCTCAGTACCAAGTAAGGAAGCGAATGTTGATTTTTCATTTTCTATGTCCGAGCCTGTCGGTTTTCCTAATTCCTCTGTGGTTGCAATGCAATCGAGCACATCATCGCGCACTTGAAACGCAAGGCCTATTGCTCCTGCATAGGCATCTGCAGCGGCAACCTGCTCATAAGAACCACCGCCCGCAATGACTCCAAGTCTTGCAGCTGCCGATATGAGAGCAGCTGTTTTCATAGCATAAAGCTCAAGCAGTTCGTCAATTGTAAGGTGCCAGCCTTCACCGGATAAATCAAGATACTGACCTCCGCATATACCGTGCGCTCCTGCTGCATACGAGAGTATTTTTATCATTTCGATAACAGAGGATGCGGGTAAAGGCGCATTTGCGAGCGTTTCAAACGCTGCAGCCTGAAGTGCATCTCCGGCAAGTGTTGCGGTAAACTCTCCGTACTCTACATGATTGGATGGTTTACCCCGTCTCATATCATCCCCGTCCATGCTTGGCAGGTCGTCATGTATCAGAGAATATGTATGCAGCATCTCAATAGCACAGGCTGCATCAATCGCATCCTCGGGTCTTCCGCCCGATGCTTCGCAAAATTTCATGCAGATAACAGCTCTTACACGTTTACCGCCGGCAAGAAGGCTATACCGCATTGATTCAACCAATGTTGCATAGCTTGAACCCGCTTCGGCAAACAGCTCATGAAGCCGTTCATCAACGATGTCACGGCACCATTCCATTTCACGTATCATTTCATTATTACCGGCTTTAATCATCATCGAAAAGATACTCCTTTGGCTCTTCCGACTCACTCTGCGAGTCATTAACGGATTGCCTGCTTTCCCCGCTTACGGATTTTTGCAGGTTTACAACCTTCTGCTCTGCAGTATCGAGCATTTTACCGCACTGATCAATAAGCTTGACACCTTCTTCAAAGAGTGAAAGTGATTTATCAAGCTGTGCATCTCCTTTTTCAAGAGATACAACTATTTCATCAATTCTTGCAACTGCCTGTTCAAATGATTGTTTTTCATTTCCACCCATCGGAAGTCCCCCTGTTTGATATTATACTGTTTAATATTCCGTTGCCCGTTATTCCGCAATGCAGCTTATGTTATCCTTTTGCAGCCTTATTTTTAAGCGGTCACCGGTTTTTACATCTGCTGCTTTTTTAATAATTGTTCCGTCATCCCGCTCTGCAATTGAGTATCCGCGCCCAAGGACCTTTAGAGGGCTCATTGCATCAAGTGATGCTGCAAGGCGTGTAAACCTTTTCCGTTTTTTGTAAATCTGTCCCTGCATGACCGAAATAAGCCTTTCGGAGCTTCTGTCAATTTGGATTCTCCGGTCTTCGATATAATGCTTCGGGTTTTGCAGGACCCGTTTGCTTGAAAGGTTATAAAGTAACTCACGGTGTGTCTTCAGGTTACGGGTTATTGCCTGCTGCAGCCGCATATCCGCCGATTTAAGCCAGCCCGATACATCAAGCCTGTCGGGTACTGCAAGCTCCGCTGCGTTTGATGGTGTAGCAGCTCTTACGTCTGCAACATAATCGGCGATTGTTACATCGGGTTCATGTCCGACTGCCGATATAACCGGAATATCCGAAGCAAAAATTGCTCTTGCTACCCGTTCATCATTAAATGCCCATAAATCCTCTATCGAGCCGCCGCCCCGCCCGGTAATTATCAGGTCGGCCAAATTATTATCGTTTGCGTATTTAATTGCTTCAACAATCTCCGGGGGTGCTTCCGTACCCTGAACACGTACCGGAATAATTAATACCTCTGTCATCGGCCATCTGCTGCCGAGTATTCTTATTATATCCTGTACGGCTGCTCCTGCCGAGGATGTGATAACCGCAATCGTTTTTGGAAAACGGGGGAGTTGTTTTTTATGTCTTTCATCAAACAACCCTTCCTTAAATAGTTTTTCTTTCAACTGTTCAAACGCAACATAAAGGTCGCCGACTCCGTCGGGTGTTATTTCATTGACATATAACTGATAGGCTCCGTCTCTCGGATACACCGCAACCCTGCCGAACGCAACAACACTCATACCGTTCTCGGGTTTAAATCTCAGCTTTACTGCACTGCCTTTGAACATGACGCATTTAAGCGTTCCTTCGGCATCCTTCATTGTAAAGTAATGATGCCCCGAGGGATATGTTTTATAGTTAGACAGCTCACCCTTTACATAGACACCTGCAAGAGTATTGTCCTTGTCAAGCAAACTTTTAATGTAATTATTAAGCTCTGTTATAGTGAATATATTATCAGACATTTTATCCTATGCTTCTTTTTGCCGGGGACACACCTTTTGGTCGTTTAAGGAATGTCCCCATATATTTTATTCCCGGCTCCCGTAATCCGGTATCTCTCCACGTGAAAAACTGCCCAATATACCGTTTATGAAGGATACCGTTTCGGGTGTTTCATAACGCTTGGCCAGCTCTATCGCTTCGTTTATTGCCGCACTATCGGGGATATCGGGCATATACAGCACTTCAAACATTGCAAGCTTCATGATTGCTGCTGCTGTTTTTGATATCCTGCCGAATTTCCAGCCTACGGCATATTTTTCGATATATCCGTCAAGCTCAACCGAATGTTCATAAATTCCCGTGACAAGATGCGTAATATACTCAAGTTGCTTTTTATTCGGTCTGCTTTTATATATCGCATCTTCCGACTGTAATGAGCTGTAGTATTCACTGTCAAAGGTTTTTGTCAAAAGTTCATTCGGGTCGGACGGGTTTTCGGACAATGCAAAACATAATCTGACAGCTATTTCTCTTGCCGTGGTTCTTTTCATACAGGCTTACTTGCTTTTTTAAGCGAAACACCGCAAATATGTATGTTTACGGCACTAACTGTGGCACCGACAGCTTCTTCGATTGCGGCTTTAACAGCCTTTTGAACTGCTTCGCCCACTTCGCTTACCGAATGCCCGAGGTTTGCGATGAAATATACATCAACAGTAATGTTTTCGCCGTCGATATTAACCCTTATACCCTTTGATATTCCTTTTTTCCCGCTGACCGTAGTAAGTTCTCTGCCGGGTGACTGATAAAGTCCGTAAACGCCTTCAATCTCGACTGCCGCCGCAGCAGCTATTACAGCAACTACATTCTGGCAAATATTTATGCTTCCTTTATCGTCGCTGTTTCTTATATATCCTTTGCTCTCTGCCATTTTCGTTCTCCTAAAGTTGTTGTTTATTTTATACGCTAAATGCATTAGTTATTTGGTTTACTATATCATAATTGTGATTTAATTGAAAGAACTTGTTTATGTCATATTTAAAGTCTGTTATGAAAGATGCTTTAAGAATTTCCGCCTCATCCGGGATACTTGGGATACCTCCGTGTTTTTCGGTAGATAAAGATGCGACTGAAATCGCAAATGTCAATATTTCCGTCAGTTCTTCCTGATTGAGTTCGTTTGGCAGCTTGTTCAGCTTCAAAAGACATCCGACTGCACTTCCGCCAAAAATGTCGCCGCCGCCTGTTGTGTCAATCGCGTTTACTTTCGGGCATTTTAGAAAAACTGATGCATTTTTGTTTTGCAAAAGTGCTCCTTCTGCTCCGCTTGTTACCATTGCAAGCTTAACTCCAAACTCATTTAGCAGCTTGTCTGCACCTTCTTTTTCGCTGCAATCCCACAAAAATTCAACTTCATTATCACTTATTTTCACAACGTCTGCCTGCTTGAGTCCCCATAACATCTGAGCCTTTGCGTCTTCCAAATCATCCCATAAAGACTCTCTTAAATTCGGGTCAAAGGTTATAAGCTTGCCCTTGCTTTTTGCATATTCTACCGCTTTTTGCGTTGCATCCTTTGAAGGATTGCTTGTTAAGCTTAGCGTACCGAAATGAAACATCTTTGAATTATCAATCAGTGATAAATCAATTTCCTCATACCTGATGCATGTATCGGCTCCGGGTTTTCTTGCAAAGCTGAATGACCGGTCGCCTGTTTCATCCAGGGTCACGAATGCAAGAGTCGTAAATACCGAATCATCCTGAATAATTCCGGATGTTTCAACTCCGATGCTTTTTATTGTGTTAACCAGCATTTTTCCGAAGGCATCGGTTCCGACCTTGCTTATCAGAGCAGTTTTTGCTCCATACTTCGCAAGTGCAGCAAGGAAATTAGACGGCGCACCTCCCGGCTTTGCCGCAAGCGTCGGATATCCGCTTTCATCGGTACCAACAGGAGCAAAATCTATTAACAACTCACCAAGTGCCACAACATCAAACATGGCTATCCTCCATATTATAATAATTATAAAAACGATGATTGGGGGTTCGTAAAATTAATTACGTCAGCGCAGCATGGACGCGGAGCGCGTGAGTATAAACACGGATGTTTCTTCGAACGAAAAGGAATTAATTTTACTAACCCCCAATCATCGTTAAATATATATTATCCTCCCATCGGGTACTCGTTGCAGAGCAAGCGGTATGGGGGTTCGTCTTCTTCAATTGCGGGGAATCTGCCGATGCTTTCGAGAAAGCGGTTGTCTGTGTTATCGTCGTTGCATTCGCTTACTTCGCCGAGCAGGACGGGGCCTGTTCCTTTTTCGACGGTGAAGTCATGATACATGTATGCTTGAATTGCAATGCTTTCGCCCGGTGTGAGGCGTACCTGTGTACCGGCGGGTACCATTGTTTTGCGTCCGTCCATATTTACTTCTACGTCGTTTTCTTTGTCGAGCTGCTCATCTTTTGTGGAGTTATAGACACGAATCAGGATATTTCCGCCGCCTCTGTTTATTATATCCTCCATTTTCAGAAAATGGAAATGCAGCGGTGCATATTGACCCTCTCTTAGATAAAGCAGTTTTTCGGCATATGTTTTCACATATTTATCTTTCATCGCAAGGTTTCCGTTGCGTATTGTTATCAAAGAAAACCCTGTTTTATAAAAATCACCAAGCCCGTAATCGGTTATATCCCAGCCGAGCATGTTGTCTCTGACTTCATCGTATTCACTCCCCTTTGTTTGCCAGTCCTCCGGGGTAAAATGGCAAAACGGCGGAAGGGCAAATTTATATTTATTGATAAACGCTTCCATTTCCTTAAGTGCTGTATTTATTTCACTTCTTTTCATAATAACCATAAACCTTTCACGTTTTTTATTTATGATATCACACAAACATATGTAATAAAATATCAAAATTAATTCTTTTATTATTTTCCCGATACCCGGGTGCCATAACGTAAAATGTTATCGTAATGGACAACCCGGCCGCAATGATGTATTATCATTATGAAAACGGCGCACTATTTATCATGAGGTTAACGCTATGAAAGCAGAAATAAGAATAATTTCAACGCCCGAGGAGTTCCTGCAGGCACGGATTAACAGTGCAATCGCATTTAATTATCAGTTTGATGTTGAAGCTGAAACGAATAAGGAGCCTTTACCGTATGCCGATGTTTACGGGGCTTTTGTAAACGGCAGGCTTGTTGCAAATATTTATGCACACCGTTATAAAATGATGTGTCACGGCACGTATGTTCCAATGTGCGGTATCGGTGAGGTCAATACCCTGATTGAGTTTCGCAACAAGGGATATATCCGGCAGTTAATGAATGCGGTTTTCGATGATATTCAAAAAGCGGGATATGTGTACAGTTTTCTGTATCCTTTCTCGTATAAGTATTATGGCATGTTCGGTTACGGTCCCGGTGGCAGTCATATAAGTGCGGAGATACCGACCGAAAGGCTTGACAGATATAAATGCACTTATGATGTCAAGTTATATGAGGACGGAGATTCGTATCAGCCGTACGAGGAAGTCTTTGATAAATTCGCAAAACAATACACAGGTCAGGTAGTGAAAAACGGTAAGTGGCTGTCCGGTTATAACCCTATGAAAACCGGTAAATCCATGTATTTATTCACCGAAAACGGTGTTCCGAAGGCATTTTTGGGTTATGAAAATTTTTATCACAAAGGCGGCCATTTGGTGACTGACGGTGATATAGCCTGGGACAGTGCCGAAGCATTTGAGAATATTATGGGCTTTATATATAAACTCCGTATGCATAATGACGTTTTTAAGGTTGTTCTTCCCGACTCTCTCCCTGTTGAAGCAATGTTAAACGAGCCTTGGGGCTTAAAACTGGAACGGAATATTACAGGACAGGTTCGGTTAATTGATACGGCTGCAGCGTTAAAGTTATATCCATGGGGTAAAAACAAAGGAACAGTAATAATCGGAGTCAGGGATGATTATTATAAGGACCAAAGCGGTTCCTATCAGATTAACTTCAGCGATACTGTTACCGTGGAAAAAACAAGTAAAAACCCGGATGCCGAATTTGATACATTTGCTTTATCACCGCTGCTTATGGGTGTATTCGGATTTGATGATTTGGCTTTTCTCCCCGAAAAATCCGTAAAAATAAACGGGAATATTCCGTTATTGCAAAAACTGTTTATCCGCAGACCGGTATTTGTTACCGAGCGCTTTTAATGCAGATAAAAGCAAGTTTATTATATAAAACATTACACAAACGCTTATACAGACGCTTTCACAGACGCTTTCACAGACGCTTTCACAGACGCTTTCACAGACGCTTTCACAGACGCTTTCACAGACGCTTTCACACATAAAATAATAATCAAGGAGATTTTTACAATGATATATCGTGATTTTGGCAAGACAGGTAAAAAGATTTCGACCCTGGGCTTCGGTTGCATGAGGCTTCCCGAAATACAGCTTAAGGAGCTGAGTGAAGCGGAGAAAAAAGCGAGAGAGAATCTTTCGTGGTATGAAGCTCAAAGAGATGATTCATGGGTTGTCGATGAGGAAAAAGCAATCCCTCTGTTAAAGGCTGCTTATGACAGTGGTATAAATTACTTCGATACCGCTCAGTTTTACTGTCATTTCAAAAGTCAGGCAACGCTCGGAAAAGCTGTCAGGCTGATGGACCGCAGCAAGGTGATGGTTTCGACCAAAATCCCATTTGACGAAGTAAGCAAAACCTCCGATTTCAGGCGGATGCTCGATTTACAGCTTGGATTAATGGATATGGATTACATTGATTTTTACCATTTCCACGGTATCAATAAGGAAGCATTTGATGAAACCGTAATCGGAATGGGACTCCGAAAAGAGGCCGAGAAAGCTATTGACGAGGGGCTTATCAAGCATATTTCCTTCTCCTTCCACGGAGACCCGAAGGATATCCCGTATATGGTAGAGAGTTTTGAAATTTTTGCGTCTGTGTTATTACAATACAACCTGCTTGACCGCTCACATGAAAAATGCATTGATTACCTTGCGGATAAAGGTCTTGGCGTTGTCGTTATGGGACCTGTCGGCGGCGGCCGTCTTTCTGTTCCGTCTGCACTTTCGGAAAAACTGCTCGGTACAAGCTACTCAACACCTGAGCTTGCAATGCGTTTTGTACTTGGAAATAAGAATGTTTCCTGCTCCTTATCGGGAATGGGCGATATGAAAATGCTTGAGGAGAATCTAAAAATCGCCGACATCCAAGAGCCTATGTCAGCTGAGGATTTCCGTAAGGCAAATATCATGATGGAAGAGCTCAAAAAGCTTTCTGATTTATACTGCACCGGCTGCAACTATTGCATGCCATGCCCGAAGGGTATCGAAATCCCAAGTATTTTCGAAGCCTATACGTACCACAATGTATACGGCATGACGGAGCAGGCAAAAGACATGTGGAAAGCAAAGTTTGAAGCTTCAATATCCGAATGCTCACATTGCGGCGTATGCACAGAAAAATGCCCGCAGAACATTAAGGTACCGGAGAAGCTCCAAGAGGTTTGTAAGATAATGATGTCATTATAACTATTCGATACCTATTAACGCTACAGACGCTGCGCCGAGCAAGGTTGCGTCGTAGCCTAAAATTGTTTTGATTATTGATAGATTTTCATTTGCTATGGTAAGTGAATATTTGCTGTATACCTGTTTGATTATCGGTAAAATCAGTTCACTGTCCATCATGACCCCGCCGCCGAAAATAACGGCTTCGGGATTAATGATATTTACTGTATATGCAAGTGCTTTTCCGATGTAATAACCTGCTTTTTCAAATGCTGCAATTGCGTTTCTGTCACCGCCTCTGGCAAGCTCTCCGACTTCTTTTGTTCTTCCTTCTATTTTGTTTCCCGTAAAGCCTTCATAATACCTTGCGATTGCGGGACCTGCAGCTTGTGCATCAAGGCATCCGATATTTCCGCAGCCGCACGGGTACCCGTCGGCTTCTTCAATAGTGAAATGCCCGATTTCCCCGGCGTGACCGGAAAAGCCTTTGTAAAGACAACCTTCCAGCACCAGGCTGCTTCCGATTCCGCTGCCTACTGTTATCCAGATGTAATTATCAATATCCTTGCACGCACCGAACCGTTTTTCGGCAAGCGCACAGGCATTTACATCATTTTCCAGAAAAACAGGAATATTCAATACTTTAGTCAGTTCTTCAACGATGGGAAAATCCTCTATACCTGTAAATGTTGCCAATACCCATATACCTTTTTCTGTGTCGGCAAGACCGGGAATCGTGACCCCGGCGGAAGCAACATCCTTTAAATCCATCTGAGCGGTTCCTTCATTGATTGCGCGAATGATACTGCGTTGTGTGCTGTCGGCCGATAATGCTATGGAAACCTTATCAAGCTCTTCCCCCCCGGCACCAAACAAACCCAATGTCAGTTTTGAGCTGCCAATATCAATTGCTAATACCTTCATAGATTAATACTCCTACTTCTTCTTCTTCTTCTTAATAAACCTCGGCGGTTTACACTAAATCCAGTTTGTATGTCCCAAGCTCCAACACCTTGTCGATATAGTAGCGGAATGTTTCATAATCAACTGTTTTCGGTATCGAATGGTCGCTATGTGCAATATATCCGAAATCCTGCATAACTATCGGTATTTTCGATTCAAGCTCAGCATCAATGATTGCTTTGTCGTTTGAATATAATGTACGGACATCAATTCCGCCCATCAGAACGATTTTGTCCCCGAAATTCCGGTAAATACGCAGCAAATCCATTCCCGCTTTTACTTCGATAACCTGCAGGCAATCCATTCCCGCTTCAATCATATCGGGGAGAAGCGGCTCTACAAATCCGCATGAATGGACAATTACTTTAAGCCCGAGGGAATGCACATTGTCAAAGGCCTTTTTATGTCCCGGGAAAATAAGCTCACGGTAATGCCTTGGTGACATAAAAGGTTTTTCCTTATAACCCATGTCCTCATAATAGAAAAATCCGTCGGGTAAGCCTTCTTTGTCGAAAAGCATTCTTTCAAGTTTTATCATCATTGTGACAAATGTATCCGCCATGTCCAAAATCCAGTCGGGGTCATCAATCATTGCGACAAGCATTTCTTCATGACCGCAGACACGGTGCATGCATTCAAACGGCAGAATGCCGGAAAGTGCGAAAAAACGTCCGGCTTCTTCGCATTCTTTTTTAATCCTGCGATATACTTCGAAATTAATTCTGCGGGGGTCGGCTGTCAGTTTACCTTTGACCTTATCCCAGTCCTCGCGGCATTTAACGGAATAGTCAATATGCTCGGGTGTTGTGTTATGGTGTTTGTGCTGTTTTAGTATTGCACCGTTGCCGTCTTTGATTGTTACTGTGTCCTCTGTTTCTGCGACGATTTCATTTTTGAAATCAATATCAAGTGTTAAATCAATCGGCCAAAAGGTGCTCATATCAAAACCGAAATGACTGTCGTAGTTTTCGCCTTCTTTTGTTTTACCCTGCTTTGTATAATGGTCTTGAGTATCACTCCAGAAGTGTTCATAAATCCCAATCCGGTCAAGCGGTTGTCTGTTTAATGTACGGATTATGCGTTCTTTTCCTGTCATGGCAGGTACCTCCTTGTAAAATGTGTTCCTTTTTTTCTATTAAAATTTCGCCAGCAGCTCCTCTGCTTCTTTTTCGGTTTTTAGTTCTACACGCAGCCATAGACCTTTTGGTGAAAGCTGATCACACATATTAAGTACTCTTTCTATTGTATCAAACCCGTGCAATACAAGGACTTTCCCTGCTTCCTGTATTTTTCTGTACATCGGTACCCATTTATTGTCCCAAGTAGCTGCGTTCCCGTCTCCCGGAACCCATTGGATTCCGTCCATTTTTTCTACAGATAATAATTGGTCCAAGTGGACGATTTGCCCCGGGCCGTCGAAGTGGAAAATGCTGTTTCCGAGAAACTCACTTGTGCGTATAAGTGACGGCATTACGAACTTTTCAAAATCCTTCGGGGATATCATAGCCGCAAAGTCACATTGGAGCGGATAGTATGAGTTCTCGCACCATGGGCCGAGCCATGTTATGTGGCCTTTTTGGCCTGAAGCTCTGATTATTTCACGAAGCATCGAATAGTATTCCATCCATGCTTCATCGATTATTTCTGTCGCTCTGAGAACCTCATCGGGGTAATCGTATAAATCGGCAAGAAGGTCCTCTGTATTTCTTAGTGATGCGAGAATATCGAGGTTGCCGCCGAGGTCGCTTATTCCGACCATATAACTACCGTCATTTCGTTCGGTCAGCATACGTGTCATATCTTCGACCATCTTGTACATTGGAGCGCCCTTTTGCAGCCGCAGGTCGCTCAAGTTGCTCCAATCCTTGAAGAAGTACTCTTTATAACCAAACCATACCGTATTTTCATCGGCTACGTAGTTGCTTCCCATCATAGCCGCAAGTGCTCCCGGTCCGAAGTTTACCCAGTCCGTTGCGATTGCATCGCCGTAGTATAGTGTGTTTTCCATGCAAAAACGCGACCATTTATATCTTGCTTCAAGATTTTCCCAACGGTCATAACTTGTTTTCGGCGCATTTGCTTCCCAATCCGCCTTTTTATCTTCAACTGTAATACTGAGCATCGGAGTTTTTACATCTCCGTGTGCCCAAAAAGTTTCATACTTTTTTACTAAATCTGTAGTCATATATGCTCCCCCCCTTTTATTGCGGATTGTCCCCGATGCACGGATTGTTAGCGTTTCACAAGTGCAGCGTCAATCATTGCTTTATAATGCTCATACGGGATATATTCGGGAATGCTGTTGCCCGAACCGAGTGCGTAAGAGCCGTTTTCCTCTGCAAGCTCCAGCATTTGAGACGAGCGTTTTGTAATCACATCCGTTGATGACCTGATCAAAAAGTCAACGTCGATGCCTCCCAGAATACCGATACGTCTGCCCCAGAGTTTATAACTTTCCTCAACAGGTTTAATGACATCTTCATACGAATGTTTTCCGTCAAATTTTATATCGTCGATAATATCATCCATAATCTCATCGGCAAAACCGCATGAATGCAGGATTGCGGGCTTGTTGTGCTGATGTGCAAGCTCGACAATTTTTTTATGCCACGGAAATATATAGCGGCGCATATCTTTTGGGGATAGAAAGGTTTGAGTGTTAAATCCCCAGTCGTCATTTACCATTAGCAAACCGACTGCATCGTGCGCTGCAGCTGTTTGATAATATTTATAGAGACGTTCCCCGACTTCCGTAAATACCTGTTCAACAAGCTCCGGTTCGTCAAGAAGCAAAAAGCAAAGGTTCTCATATCCGACAAGCGCTATTGTATTTTCCAGAACCCCGCAGGGACCCGCAACCATAAGCTTCATTCCGTCGGGCATGTATTTACCCATTTTATCGAGGCGGGAACAATCGAAATCCCTCGGGTCGGGCCACCTATATTCGTCAAAGCTTTTTTTATCGGTAATTACAAACCCGTCATTTAATGATGATGTTTTTTGAAATTCACGTTTCGCTATGGGAAAGCTGAAATCACTTGCATGCACTGTTGCAAAATCGTACCCACCTGCATGAAATGCATCTATCATCTGCTCACAGCGGGATTCTTCGGTGTTTTCCTTTTGCTTGTAACCCGCAAGAATCTCATATATCACAGGATTCATAAAAAACTCAAACAACACCGGACGTGAAGGCTTCCCCTTGTTTAAGACACACAAAAATTCATTAAAATCAGGTTCAAATCTGTATTTCGCCATTGTACTTCCTTTTTTTGCAAAATTCACTTTTTATATAGTATAGATTATGACAAGACAGCAGAGGTTTGTCAACGGTGTTGTGCTAAGAACAGGAGGACATTGTGCTTTGTTCAGGGTGGCTCAGGGTACATAAAATTAATTTCCTACGCCCAGAAGAAACGTCCTGTTTCTACTGAGCGCTCTCCAGCGTCCATGCTTCCGTGAACGAAAATCAATTTTCTGTACCCTGACCCACCCTCAAAAACAAAGCACAACACCTGTCCCCCATTTACTACGAGCCGGTGGATTTGTATTTATATACGCCGATGCGCCAGCATATATAAGCGGGGATTAAAAATAATAAGCTCAGCAGGGGTGCGAGCATGTATTCGATGCCTTGCTCTCTGTCTAAGAGGTACAAAAGCGGGTAATATTGGAAGAGTGCGAGCGGGATTATGTAGGTTAAGAATTTCAATATGCCTTCGCCGTAGATCGAAAACGGGTATGAGCCGAATTCTCTGCCTCCATCAGTTACAATGTTCATAAATTCGATGCCTTCAATGGTGAAAAACGAAACTGCTGCATAAACCAGAAATAATGCACAAAACACAATGATTCCGCATGTTATCATAAGAATTAAAGTTATAATTTTATCAACTGTCCACACAATATCACTCGCAGGTATCGCATAACAAAATACCAGAACTGCCTGTGTTAATCTTCCGAGTCTTGAAAAATCGACCTTCATTGATAATACTTGAAATACAAGACCTTTTGGTCTTACAAGAACTCTGTCGAACTCGCCGTTTGAAATCATTTGCGGGAATAAGTCAAAACCCCTTGCAAAGCATTCTGCAACAGAGTATGCCATCAAAACAACGGCAAAACAAAGCAATACCTCTTGCAGTGTAAAATCATCGACTGTAGTAAATCTTCCGAGTAAAAAGAGCATACTGAGCAGTACTGTAAACGAAATGCAAAATTGCCCGATAAGCATAAGGAAAAACGATGCCTTATACTGCATTTGACTTTTCATATGAATTGAAAGGTATTTTAAGTATAGTGCCATTATAATGACCATTCTTTCATAGAATAGTTTGTGTTTGCAAAAATCATCCGCCTTGTATGACTACTCTTTTGAGTGTTCTGTTCATCCATGCTTTTCCTAAAGCAATTAAAACAACCAGCCAGAATATTTGAAAAAATACTCCGCCGATTGCATCGGTGCCGGCTATGTTGCCCGTGTAAATCCGAAGAGGCATGTTCTGCATTGCGGCAAACGGAAGCAGCTCCGCTACCTGCCTGAATCCGTTTGGGAAAAACGGCAGCGGCAAAATGTGTCCTGCAAGGAAGTCCCCGAGAACTGCGCCGACAATCCGCATTCCCGCAGATGACATGGTATAAAATGTTGAAATGTATATTATCATGCTGAATGCAACCACTACCGATAAGGCAAGAGCTGATGACAGCAGGAACATTATCAGCTGTATTATGTCGGGCGGTAAAATCATTGTGTACGGATAAGGCAGCAAAAAACCGACTATAATAATCGGGAAACACCGCAGAAGTGTTATTGACAACCTGCGTGCGGTACATTGACAGAACCATTTTCCGTATATATCAAACGGTTTTGC
>Ga0123356_10004703_pt1 | contig 14056 bp, 11 predicted proteins | sample TergutEmb28metaG_2_FD_92546 | JGI IMG/M metagenome (GOLD analysis project Ga0123356, IMG submission 92546) | Embiratermes neotenicus P3 segment gut microbial communities from Petit-Saut dam, French Guiana - Emb289 P3 | ecosystem: Host-associated > Arthropoda: Insects > Digestive system > Gut ...
CTCGGCCTCTCGCACGAGACGTGGATCGGTCGCCGATGACTCTTTCTTCAAGACGTCGGTGAAATTGTGCGGATGCATCTCGAGCACAAGTGTGCCAAGAAACTCTTCAAAGTGTTTCCAGGCATGCGGTGCCAGAGAAAGCTGCGGTATTTCGCTTTCGTGGATCATCAGGAGCGAGTGCCGCCAGGCGGCTTCCAGATTGGCGCTGAAAGGCGTGAGACGAAACCGCAACGGCACGTCGAGCGGACGATTGATAAGTCGAGAGCAGAGATCCTCGACGAAGTCCTTGTCCAGTCGAATAGAACTTTGGCAAAAGCGACGGTCGAAAGTGAGTTGGCTCGAGACGTTGGGCGACAGTGGCAACGTCCGTCCGATCCCCCACTGGACCGAATGCCTTCCCTGCGTTGCTTCGGCGGCGCCGTCGACGCAGGTCATGAACAGCAGCAGGTTCTCGAAGGTTCCCGCATCAATCTTCACCGGTGCAGCGTAGCGCAGACCGACAACCCGCTGGCGCGAAACCCCGGATGTCTCGAGAACGGCATCAATGCCTTTATTGCTCTCGAGCAACTTGATATTGTGCGGGCAATAAACGCGGCTCACGGCCGCGATTGCTTCCTGCAAATCCGAGGTTATCAGGCGCATCGCGAGTCTCCCGCAAGCCACTTTTATTGGGTAGCTACCACAAATGAAGCTTAGCGCTTGACCGGAAAGCTGGGAAGAGCCGGTCAGCCGCTTCGCCGGCGTGTGGACCAGCGTTTGCCGACAGTATCGTCCGTTATGCCGTAGGACGGCCCCTGATCCCGGCATAGCGCCGAGTGGAGATCGATCAGTTTCAGTGGGAACAAAGGCCGGTAAAGGCTTAATGGCTTCAGATAGAGGAAGCCGTCGTCCATCTCTGCGATGTCATTGGTGCAAAGCCAGCTATCCTCGGGCCGGTTTATCCGGGGCGCGGAAAACGCCGCAGAAAGTGGTCTGGCGAGCGCGAATCGTGTTGCTGGCCGGCGACGGGCTGACGGGGAGGCGATTGCGGCGGCGGTTGGCAAGAGCCTGCTCACGGCTGGCGCCGCCGCTATTGGTGAAGGGGGTGGAGGGGTTGCTGAAAGACGCGACCCGCCCATCGCGGATCAAGCCGCCGACGCCTGAGAAGGTCAAGCGGTGCACATGACGGTGCATGAGAAGCCGCTGAATGCGACCCTTTGGAGCCTGCGCAGGATGGCGACGGCTTCTTATAGCAGCGTGCAGCGGATCTGGCAGGCGCACGGCCTCAACCGCGCCGAGTCGACACCTTCAAGATCTCGCGCGATAAGAACTGCGCCGCCAAGGTGGAGGACGTGGTCGGGCTCTATCTCAATCCGCCGGACAAGGCATTGTCCTCTGCTTCGACGAAAAGAGCCAAATCCGGGCGCTCGACCGCACCCAGCCGGACTTGCCCATGAAGAAGGGGCGTGCTGGCACCATGACCCATGATTACAAGCGCAACGGCACCACGACTCTGTTCGCGGCGCTAACATGCTCGACGGCAAGGTTATCGGGGCTTGCATGCCGCGTCATCCACATCGCGAGTTCCGGGACTTTCTCAAACTGATCGACCGGCAGACCCCTGCTGGTCTGGATCTCGATCTCATCGTTGACAACTATGCCACTCACAAGACCCCGGCGGTAAATCGCTGAGCGGTTCTTCCCGAGATCACCAGAAACCGCATCCGGCGCGGCGCCTTCAAGAGCGTCGCCGAACTCAAGGTTGCCATCATGGTATACTTGGAAAACCACAAAGCAGCTCCCCCAATCTGCGGGTCAAATCCTCGAGAAAGTCGCCCGGGCGAAACAAGCGTTAGAGTCACTACGCTAACGACCTCTAACAACACATAACGAGCTATTTTCCGGTTCTAGCGCGAATGTGGGCTGACCGGACTAGCAGAGTGGCACGGTCCACCCAAAGCAGACACAGGGAGCGTGACATGAGCACCACCACGCAGGAGCGCAGCGGATGTCCCAACCGAGACACAGGCGCGCACCGTCGACATGAAGCTCGAGGTTGTCGCGAGACGCACTCGTCGTTCCGTTCGCTGCGGTAATCCACCTGGTCCGCCCGCGAGGCGCAATGCGCCGTTTCACACCAACGGGAGGAGAGGACATATGGCCTTCACCATCAAAGTCAATGGAAACGAGCATAGCGTCGTCGTCGACGGGGATACGCCGCTGCTATGGGTGCTGCGCGACGTGCTCGGAATGATGGGAACGAAATTCGGATGCGGCATGGCTCTGTGTGGCGCCTGTACGGTCCATATAAACGGCGTCGCAACGCGTTCCTGCATCACGCCGATTGACAGCGTCGGCAACTCGCAGGTGACGACGATTGAGGCGATCGGGGCGACGCCAGCCGGCGCGAAGATCCAGAAGGCATGGCTCGATCACGAGGTCGTCCAGTGTGGCTACTGCCAGTCTGGACAGATCATGTCAGCATCCGCACTGCTGGCGAGCAAGGCGCGTCCGACCGACGCCGATATCGACGACGCCATGAGCGGCAACATCTGCCGCTGCGGGACCTACGTTCGGATCCGCGAGGCGATCAAGCTGGCCGCGCAATCGAACCAGAAGGAGGGCTGATCATGATCCTCGATCGAATCGCATCCCGCACCGAACCCACCAACCTTTCTCGGCGCGGCTTCCTCTCAGCAGCCGCGGCCGTTGGCGGCGGACTGATGTTGAGCCTGAGCTTGCCAGTCGGTAAGAGTGATGCCGCTTCGTCCGAGAGCCTCGCACCCAACGCCTTCATCCGCATCGGCAGCGAGATCGTCCTGATCATGCCATATGTTGAGATGGGGCAGGGCACCTACACCTCGATTCCGATGCTGATCGCCGAAGAGCTCGAGGTGAGCCTGAAGCAAGTGCGTCTCGAACATGCGCCGCCGAACGACAAGCTCTACGCCAACCCTCTGCTCGGCGTCCAGGCGACCGGTAATTCGAACGCGATGCGCGGCGCCTGGAAGCCGATGCGTGTGGCCGGCGCGACCGCAAGGATCATGCTGATCACTGCAGCAGCCAACCGCTGGGGTGTCGATGCAAATTCCTGTCAGGCGCAGAACGGCGTGGTGGTCCACGTGCCATCTAAGCGTCGCCTGTCATATGCCGAAGTTGCCACAGAGGCCGCGAAGCTGCCGATCCCATCAAACGTGACGCTGAAATCGCCGGCCCATTTCAAACTGATCGGTACGCGCGCAAAGCGGCTCGATGCGCCGGGAAAGATCAACGGGACGGCGGTCTATGGCATCGATGCGCGGCCGCCCGGCCTGAAGATTGCGACGCTCGCGCAATCACCCATTTTCGGCGGTCGCCTCAAGAATATCGACGATACTGAGGCGAAGGCCGTCCAGGGTGTTCGTCAGCTCGTTCGGCTGGACGACGCTGTTGCGGTCGTAGCCGATCATATGTGGGCTGCGAAGAAGGGCCTCGCTGCGCTCAAGATCGAATGGGAGGAAGGCGCCCATGCCGGGCTCGATACGCAGGCGATCGCGCGCGAGCTGGATCAAGCGACGCTTGGTTCGGGTGCGGTGGCACAGAACGTCGGCGACGTGGAAAGCGCAATGGCGGGCGCAACAACCAAGGTGGAAGCGGTCTACGAAGTGCCTTTCCTGGCGCATGCGACCATGGAGCCGATGAATTGCACGGTGCATTTTCGGGGCGACGAATGCGAGATCTGGGTCGGCAGCCAGGCAATGACGCGCGTCCAGAGGATGGCCGCGAAAGCCGCCGGCCTGCCGCCCGAGAAGGTTATCGTCCACAACCATCTGATCGGCGGCGGCTTTGGCCGGCGGCTGGAGGCCGACGGCGCGGTCCGCGCGGTCGAGATCGCCAAGCAGGTCGATGGCCCCGTTAAGGTCGTGTGGACGCGCGAAGAGGACATCCAGCATGACATGTATCGTCCCTACTGGTTCGACCGCATTTCCGCCGGGTTGGACGCGCAGGGCCGCCCGGTCGCCTGGAAAAACCGCTTCGCCGGCTCCTCGGTGATCGCGCGGTGGCTGCCTCCTGCCTTCAACAAGGGCCTCGATCCCGACTCCACCGAAGGCGCGATCGATCTGGTTTACGACCTGCCGAACTTCCATGTGGAGTTTGTGCGCGTCGAACCGCCGGGCGTTCCGACGGCGTTCTGGCGAAGCGTCGGCCCGTCGCACAATGTTTTCGTCACGGAAAGCTTCATCGACGAACTCGCGGTGGCGGCAAAACAGGATCCTGTGGTCTATCGCCGCACGCTGCTCGACAAGGCGCCCCGCGCGAAGGTCGTTCTCGACCTTGCCGCGGAAAAGGCAGGCTGGGGACGGAAACTGCCGGACCGTGTCGGTCGGGGTGTTTCGGTACAAAACGTGTTCGGCAGTTACATGGCTCAGGTCGCCGAAGTGGAAGTGGCGAAGGACGGTGCCGTCCGGGTCCGTCGCGTCGATTGCGCCGTCGATTGCGGCACGGTTGTCAATCCGGACACCGTTCAAGCTCAGATCCAGAGCGGCATCATCTTCGGTGCGACTGCCGCTCTCCATGGCGAGATCACACTGAAGAACGGACGTGTCGAACAGACGAATTTCGACACCTACCAGATGATCCGAATGAACGAGGCTCCGGTAATCGAGGTCCACGTCGTCAAGAGCACCGAGGCGCCGGGCGGCCTGGGCGAGAACGGGACGTCGGCGATCGTCCCCGCAATCGCCAACGCGATCTTCGCGGCAACGGGACAGCGACTGCGGAAGATGCCAATCGATGCCAGCATGTTGAAGGCCTAGTCACGAAGCTTTGGAGGCGTCACGATGCGGTCAGATCTGCTCCCCGGCGCAGTTTTTCCCGATTACGAGCTCGCCGATCACACCGCAAAGCGCCGAAAGCTGTCGGAGCTGCGGGGCGAGGATCCGATGATCCTCGTCCTCAGCCGCGGCGGCCACTGGCGGGTCTCGATCAGGGCGAGGTCGTCACCATCCCGTCGCTCGCCGATAGGGCTGAGTGGGACAGATACGATGCCGCGCGCCGCGCGATGTTCGGCAAGCTCTCAAGCGCCGTCCCGGCTCCCCGATACAACGTCAGGGCGAACACCTCGACGTCGAAAGCTAGCGCAACATCGACGCAGTAACTACTCAAGGGTTGGAAGGGAAAACCATGAATGAGTCACTTACGAAAGTTCTCGTCTCGCACTTAAGACGCGTTTTCAAATTCGATCCGAAGGGGACTCGACATGTCTAAGATTTCTGGCGATCGGCGCACCTTCCTGGTGTCCGCCGCTGCTGTCGGCGCAATGAGCTTGTTGCCGTCCACGGCTTACGCCGCCAGCTCGGACAGTGCCATCCGCCCCCTCGGTATCAGCTTCTCGCAGGAGCAGCTCGACGACCTGCGCCGGCGCGTGGCGGCGACCCGTTGGCCGGACAAGGAAACCGTCGCGGACGACACGCAGGGCGTTCAACTCGCGACCATTCAGAAGCTCGCGAAATATTGGGCGACAGACTACGACTGGCGCAAGATGGAGGCCCGCCTCAACGCGCTGCCGCAGTTTGTTACTGAGATCGACGGGCTGGACATCCATTTCATTCACGTCCGCTCCAAGAATGAGAACGCGCTGCCGCTGATTGTTACGCATGGCTGGCCAGGTTCGATCATCGAACAGTTAAAGATCATCGAGCCCCTCAGCAATCCCACGGCACACGGCGGGAGCGCTTCGGACGCGTTCGATGTGGTGATCCCCTCGCTGCCGGGCTACGGCTTCTCCGGGAAGCCGCCGGCGCCGGGTTGGAACCCTCCTCGCATCGCAAAGGCATGGGCGACGCTGATGCGGCGTCTCGGCTACACGAAATATGTGGCGCAGGGCGGCGATTGGGGGAATGCCGTCTCCGAACTGATGGCAGTGCAGCAACCGCCTGGACTGCTGGGTATCCACACCAACATGGCGGCCACGGTTCCGGCCGAAATCTCAAAGGCGCTCGCGGCCGGCGGCCCGGCGCCCGCTGGTCTCTCGGCGGACGAAAAGCGCGCCTGGGATCAGCTCGACGATTTCTACAAGAATGGCCTGGGCTACGCCATCGAGATGAACAACCGCCCGCAGACACTGTACGGGATCGTAGACTCGCCGGTGGGCCTGGCGGCTTGGATGCTCGATCACGACATCCGCAGCTACAGGCTGATCGCTCGCGTCTTCGACGGAAAAACCGAAGGCCTGACGCGAGATGATATCCTCGACAACGTTACGCTGTACTGGCTAACGAACACCGCGATCTCTTCCGCTCGTCTCTATTGGGACAATGCGCATTTCCCGAGCGGTGGTTTCTTCGATCCGCGCGGCATCACGATCCCCGTCGCCATCAGCGCCTTCCCTGACGAGATCTACCAGGCGCCGAAGAGTTGGGCGGAGAAGGCATATCCGAAGCTGATCCACTACAACAGGCCCGACAAAGGGGGTCATTTCGCGGCGTGGGAACAGCCGGCGGCATTCACCAATGAGCTGCGGACTGCGTTCAGGCCGCTGCGGAACACCTGACGGCGGGCAAAGGTTTAGCCACCTGGCCCGCCTGTCCGCGCCGGTCATAGAAAACGGGATCGTTTGGATACAATTGATGCAGGAGCCGGTAGCTCCCCGGCGCTGGATCTGCCCAAAACCCGACGTCGTTCGGTCGTTCGAAAGGGGTACCGATATGAGCAGTGGTTTCATCAAGACCAAAGACGGCACCGAGATTTTCTACAAGGACTGGGGCCGAAAGGATGCCCGGCCCATCGTCTTTCACCATGGCTGGCCGCTGTCGTCGGATGACTGGGACACACAGATGCTGTTCTTCCTTGCCAACGGCTATCGCGTAGTCGCCCACGATAGGCGCGGTCACGGTCGCTCAACGCAGGTAGATACCGGCAACGACATGGACCACTACGCGTCCGACGCCTCGGCCGTTGCCGAGCATCTCGATCTGAGGAATGCGATCCATATCGGACACTCTACTGGCGGCGGCGAGGTCGCGCGCTATGTCGCGAAGTACGGCGAGCCTCAGGGCCGGGTGACTAAGGCCGTGCTTGTTAGCGCCGTTCCCCCGCTCATGCTCAAGACCGAGAAGAACCCCGGCGGCACGCCAATCGAAGTGCTCGACGGCTTACGCAAAGCGCTGGCTGAGAACCGGGCGCAATTTTATCTCGATGTAGCCTCGGGCCCGTTTTACGGCTTCAACAGGCCCGGTGCAAAGATATCGCAGGGGGTTATTCAAAATTGGTGGCGTCAAGGTATGGCCGGCGGCGCGCTTGCCCATTATGAAGGCATCAAGGCGTTCTCCGAGACAGACCAAACGGACGATCTGAAAGCGATTACAGTGCCGACGCTCGTGCTGCAGGGCGACGATGACCAAGTCGTGCCTTACGGAGACGCTTCATTGTTGCAGGCTAAGCTACTCAGGCGTAGCACGCTCAAGATTTATCCCGGCTTTCCGCACGGCATGTTGACTACTCATGCCGACGTGATCAATCGAGACCTGCTGACTTTCATCAAGGACTGACGTGTTTCGGCTGGTCTCATCAAGCTCAATGCAGTTGCTGCGGCTATGCACTCTCCAGTGCTGGCGTGACAGCAACCTCTGGAATAGGCCCGCTCTCGCCTAGCGATCCTGTTAGCTAAGACTAGTGCGCGCCGCCAGCCGCGGCGCCAGTCTTCGGCTTCTTCGTTAGCAAGATCGCGACGGCCGATAGCAACAATACCGCGCCCAGCACCATGAAGGTGTCGCTAAATGCCAGCACAAACGCCTGCCGCTTCACGGTATTGCCGAGCGCGACGATCGCCTGATGCTGTGCGGTGGTCGGATCTGGCACGCCGTGGCTGATGAAGTAGTCGGTCAGCTCCGCGATCCGAGCCCGCACCTCCTCCCGGCCGAGATCGACCGCCTGGCCGATGATGTTCGAATGAAACTGTTCGCGCTTGGTGACGATGGTCGCAAGCAGCGCGGTGCCGGTCGCGCCGCCAAGGTTGCGCATCATGTTGGAGATGCCCGACGCTGCAGCCGCATCTTGCGGCGCGATGCTGCCGAGCGAGACATTGCTGAGCGGCACCAGGGTCAGCGCCTGACCTATCGCGCGTATGATGTTGGGTATCCAGAGCTGATCGCCTGAATAGTCGAGCGACATTGTCGTATTCATGAACGAGCTATAAGCGAACAGCAAAAGCCCGAAGGCTGCGAGATAGCGCGCGTCGATCCGCTGCATCAATTTTGGCACCAGTGGTATCACGAGGAGTTGCGGCAAGCCGGTCCACGCCAGCACATTGCCGATCTGTTCGGCATTGTAACCCTGCACCTGGCCGAGGTAGGCCGGCAGCAGATAGATCGAGCCGAACAGCCCGAAGCCCAGGAAGACGGCCGCGATCGTACCCATTCCGAAATTGCGGTTGGTCAAGAGACGCAACCGCAGCAACGGCTGTTTCACGATGAGTTCGTTGGCAATGAACAGTGACAGGCTGATCGCCGCGACAATGGCAAGCTTGACGATGAAGGGCGAGCCGAACCAGTCATCCTTGTTGCCTTCTTCCAGCACGGCCTGCAGCGACGAGAGGCCGATCGCCATGGTGGCGATGCCGAACCAGTCGCCTTCCTTCAGAAGGCTGAGTTGCATTGCCTGGCGCTCCAATGTGAAAAAAAGCGTCATAACCATGACGATGGTCGGAATGACGTTGACGAAGAAGATCGTCTGCCAGCCGTAATTCTCGGTGAGATAGCCACCAATGGTTGGGCCGATTGCGGGTGCAAAGGTGACGGCGATGGAGAACATCGCGAGCCCGATCGGCTGCTGGGCCTTCGGCAGTTTTGTGAAGACCAGCGTGAAGGCCATCGGGATCAGCACGCCGCCGAAATAACCCTGCAGTCCGCGCATTGCGATCATCGACGGCAAATCACGGGTGAAAGCGCAGGCAACGGAGAACACCGCAAACAGCGTTGCATGCGCCAGGATGATCTTGCGGAAGGAGAAAACCCTGCTGAGGTAATCGGTAAGCGGAATGACAACGATCTCGCCGATCAGATAGGACGTCGAGATCCAGGAGCCATTGTCGACGCCGGTGCCGATACCCCCCTCTATGTTGAGCAGCGACGCGTTGGTGATCTGAATATTCAAGATGGCCATGAAAGCGCCGATCATCGCCGCCAGAAGGGATATCCACACGACCGGGCTGGCGCGATCCGGGCTTTGCGACGCAGCCGTTGGGGATGAAACGGTCAGCGCGGACATGGCGTCACCTCTTGGTGGAATCGGCGATGTTGGCACCTTCTTGCGTGCTGCCAGGTCGAGCTTCCGACACCAACGTCTGGATCGTCGGGATTACCGACATGCCGGGTCGGAGTTCGAACGGCGTATCATTGTCGAGCACGATCTTGACGGGGATGCGCTGCACGATTTTGGTGAAATTGCCAGTGGCGTTATCCGGCGGCAACAGCGCGAACTCCTGGCCGCTGGCAGGCGCCAGGCTATCGACATGGCCATGCACGATTTGACCCGGATAGGTGTCCACCGTGACGTTGACCGACTGTCCTGCTTGGACGTTAGTGAGTTGAGTCTCCTTGAAGTTCGCGATGATGTAGGCGCCGGACGCGGGCACCAGCGACATCAATTGCGTGCCGGCCTGGACGAACTGGCCAGTGCGGAGCGTGCGGTTGCCGACCACGCCGTCGATCGGTGCGGTGATCGTGGTGTAGCTAAGATTGAGCTCGGCCTGTCGCTGCAGGGCGGCGGCCCGCGCGGCGGCCGCGGCGGCTTGTGTGAGCTCAGCCTTGAGCAGGTCGACTTGTTTCAGCTCGGAAATGACGTTAGCCTGGTCGCGTTGGATCGTGGCCTCCGCACTGGCGTTGCGCGATTGCGCCGCTTGCGCGTTCTGCACGCTGCCGTAACCAGTGGCGGCGAGATCGGTGTAGCGCTTGTTTTCCTGGCCTGCGAAGGTATTGTTTGCAGCATCGACATCGACGGTCGCTTTCGCAGCCTGGATCATCGCTTGCTGGACATCGAGCTGCGCCTGCTTGCTGGCGACGGTTGCTCGGGCCGCCGCGACATCCGCCTTGGCCTGATCGAGTGCGACTAGAAAATCGCGGTCGTCGATCTTTGCCAGCACCTGGCTGGCCTTCACACGCTCGTTGTCGCCGACCAGAACCTCCGTCAGATAGCCCGAGACTTTTGGCGCGATGGTCGTGTTGTCAGCCATTACATAGGCGTCATCGGTGGAGACGAGGAAGCGACCAACAGTCCAGTAATTCCAGCCGTACCATACGGCGCCCGACAGCACCGCGACCGCGGCGCCGGCCATGACTAGACGACGCAACCGGTTGGCAGGTTGTGCCTGCCGAGCAGCATTGGTTTCAGCTATCGGCTTCGACCTGGAGTTCGGCTGTACTAATTTCGCGATCTCGGCGGAAAGCGGACGCTCGGCTTCAGAGGAAGTGGCGTGCTGGCTCATCGTTCTCTCCCGGGACTCAAATCGTTGACATGGCCTGTGCAGCTTAAGATTTGCCCAGAACTGGAGAACTTGCTCGTTAGTGGATGTTAGGAGCCGGGCATCTAACGAATCCTAACACCCGCTAACGTGCGGTTCGCGGTGATCGTCGTCGGAGTCGAGGTCGAGGCACAGAGCGCTTTACGGAAGGCTTTGAAACGGCGGGTCTTCGTGCCGACAAGCTCTGCTTCGGAAACGTTCATCGACTAAATTGGAGACCTGTTTTCCGCGCTAATTGGTATTGTGGTGCGCATTTGCCCTCTCGCTAGTTCTGTCTCCAGGCCCTGCTTCGGCTCCCGCTGAAGCGGGGGGCTTTTCTTTGAACTATTGAGCACAGCGCTCGGCCGCGAACGCGCACTTAGTGGATGTTAGGGGCCGCGCATAATGAATCCTAATACCCACTAACGTGCAATCTCACCAGTTCTCGGCGAACGTAGTCGGACCAGGACGCGCATCGAGGATGCGCTCGCGCCGCACACGAGGCGAGACAGTGAAAGGAAGCGCCATGAAAATCTATTTCAACGAGGTCGACAAAGGCGGACACTTCGCGGCGTGGGAACAGCCAGAACTGTTCGGTGCCGAACTCCGCGCCGGGTTCAAATCGCTACGTCAATCAAGTTGAGACGAACGCAGCAGAAGTCGCGCGCCGTCAGAACTCCTACACGAGGATTGGCCGGTCACCAAAAAAACTCCACACGAGGCAAGAATTTAAGATGGGAGCACCACGATGCCAGTCCGAAATTCCTTAACTGCAGCAGTATTGTTGCCAACGGCGAGCGTGCCCGCATTTGCGCAAAAATTTCCGCGCCAGACAGGTCACGAATACGGTTCTGCGTGCCTTGTTCTGGCAATGGATCGCTCCAGAGCTTGTTCTCGGTGCATTCAAGGCGGCTCCGCTGGGGTCAACGATTGCTCTTATCGCGATCGAAACCAACGTGCGGTAACCGCCACGGGGGCTAGGCGAATGTGTGCCCAACTCTCTCGGGCGATTTGCGGGAAATTCGTTGAGCTTCCACTGACCGTGTCGGGTCGCGAAGCTTCCAAAGTATTGCGGCTGGCAAGGTAGCAGGGCCTTGGCAGACGCCGTTGGAAGCGGCCAAGAACGATATTCCTGGGAGAGCATGATGCCGATCAACAATGTGGCCGATCTTCTTGTAACGACGTTGGAGCAAGCTGGCGTCAAGCGAATTTATGGAATCGTGGGCGATAGCCTGAATGGCCTTACCGAAGCGCTGCGAAGCCGTGGCACTATCCAATGGGTGCACGTACGGCATGAGGAGGTCGCAGCATTCGCGGCGGCAGGGGAAGCGCAGATGACGGGGAAACTGGCCGTCTGCGCGGGCTCCTGCGGACCGGGTAATCTGCACCTCATCAACGGGCTGTTCGATGCCCATCGGAGTCGTGTGCCGGTCCTTGCAATCGCGGCGCAGATCCCGTCGGCAGAGATTGGCGGTGGCTATTTCCAGGAGACGCACCCGCAGAGCCTTTTTCGTGAATGCAGCCATTATTGCGAACTCGTCTCGGATCCGAACCAGTTACCATACGTGTTGGAGAACGCTATTCGCGCGTCAATCGGTCTTGGTGGGGTATCGGTCATCGCCATTCCCGGTGACGTTGCGCTCCGCAAGCCGCCGCGTCGCGGTCTTTCCGCGCCGCGCAGTCTTGCACTCGCTGCACCAAGGATCGCGCCGCAATTCGATGAGCTGATGGTGCTGGCGTCGATGCTTAATGATGCGCATCGGGTCACCCTGTTCTGTGGACGGGGTTGCGCCGGTGCGCACGCAGCCCTTCTCAAGCTCGCCGAGACACTGAAGAGCCCGATCGTGCATGCGCTCGGCGGCAAGGAATATGTCGAATACGATAACCCTTATGACGTCGGCATGACCGGCTTCATCGGGTTCTCCTCGGGCTACGCCGCCATGCATGCTTGCGATCTACTTTTGATGCTCGGCACCGATTTTCCATACAAGCAATTTTTCCCGACTGATTGTAAGGTCGTGCAAATTGATGTCCGCCCCGAAAATCTAGGGCGCCGCTGCAAGCTCGATCTCGGCCTCGTCGGCGATATCGGTCTGACGGTCGAGGACTTATTGCCGCTTCTCAAGGCGAAGACCGAAAGGCAGCATCTCGACCGTGCGATCGCGCACTATAAGAGGGCTCGCGAAGGCCTCGATGCGTTGGCCCAGGGTACGCCTGGCCGCAAGCCGATTCATCCTCAGTATCTCGCTAGGATCCTCGACGAGCAGGCGGCGGAGGATGCGGTCTTCACCTTCGATGTCGGCACGCCGACCATCTGGGCTGCCCGCTATCTCAAAATGAACGGGCGTCGCCGGCTGATCGGCTCTCTTGTACATGGCTCGATGGCAAACGCCATGCCCCAGGCGATCGGAGCACAGGCGGCGGAGCCCGGCCGCCAAATCATATCACTGTCGGGCGACGGTGGTTTCACGATGCTGATGGGCGACCTGATCACGCTCACGCAGTCGAAATTGCCAGTCAAGGTCGTCATTTTCAACAACGGCGTCCTCGGCTTTGTCGCTCTCGAGATGAAGGCAGCAGGATTCGTCGACAGCGGGGTCGATCTCGAAAATCCCGACTTCGCGGCAATGGCGCGCGCGATGGGTATCTTTGCACGCCGTATAGAGGACCCTGGAGACCTGCCGGATGCGATGAAGGAGATGCTCAGTCACGACGGGCCGGCGCTCCTCGATGTCGTGACCGCCAAGCAGGAGCTGTCGATGCCACCAACGATTGAGCCTGAGCAAGTCAAAGGTTTTAGCCTGTGGGTCTTGCGAGCCGTAATGAACGGTCGTGGCGACGAAGTGATCGATCTCGCGAAAACAAATCTGCTCCCGCGATGAGACTCTGCGACGAAACTCGGTAAAAAGGAGCTTTGACATGGAAAACCGCGAAGCCATTTCCACGAAAGACGCGCCCTCGCCAACCGGACCCTACGCCCAGGCCCTTGCGGGAGCAGGTATGATTTTCGTGTCCGGGCAGCTTCCCATAACATCCTCTGGAGAAGGCCTGCTGGAGGCGAACTTCGCCACGCAGGTTCGGCAGGCGCTCGCAAATGTGTTTGCGATCGTCCGCGCTGGAGGCTCAACGCCCGACCGCATCTTGAAGGTAACCGCTTTTGTCGTCGGTCTCGAACGCTCGCCAGAATTCAACGCGGTGTATGCGGAGGCCTTTGGTGCTCACCGCCCGGCCCGCTCCATGGTGCCGGTGTCACAGTTGGCGAACGGATATCTCGTCGAGATCGAAGCTATCGCTCTCCAGTAAGGCGCGATGCCGTGTCACTCGTGAAGCGCGATCGGCGTAGTGCTTTGATGTTCCAGCTTAATCGGGTTTTGGTAAAATGTCTCATGCTTTCCAAAGCAGAGTGAATGAAGAATTTCCATCCCCGGCTTCCCTTTCGAAGTTGGACTTTGCTTCGATTGTCCAGCTTGCAGACTGGATACGGGCGCGTAGAATCTCGGCCTCTGAAGTGCTCGAGTACACCATAGCGCGGATAGAGTCTCTCGACCGGCGCATCAATGCCGTCGTCGTCCGTGATTTCGATCGCGCGCGCGTAGCGGC
>Ga0123356_10004704_pt1 | contig 14056 bp, 8 predicted proteins | sample TergutEmb28metaG_2_FD_92546 | JGI IMG/M metagenome (GOLD analysis project Ga0123356, IMG submission 92546) | Embiratermes neotenicus P3 segment gut microbial communities from Petit-Saut dam, French Guiana - Emb289 P3 | ecosystem: Host-associated > Arthropoda: Insects > Digestive system > Gut ...
CATCGGCCCCAGCTCGAACGCGCCGAGCAGGCCGACCAGCGCCGGCGAGTGCGAGATCACGAAGATCTGGTACGGGAGCGCCACCAGCGCCGCCTGGGTCCCCAGGTTCGAGAAGATCAACCCGCCCGCGAGCAGCCGGAAGTCACGCGACTCGCGGATCGGCGTGACGTCGATCGCCACGCCCTTCAGACGACTGAGCACCGGCTGAAAGCGTAATGGGCGATGATCTGGCCGGTGCTGGCCGTCTACGCCGCCGAGCTCAACGCCGATGACCCGCTCGCCGGCCTCGTCGTCGGCGAGCGTCCCGAGCCCGAGCAGCCCCCCGGCTGGACGACGATCACGGTCCGCGCGAGTTCGCTCAACCACCACGACCTGTGGTCGCTGCGCGGCCGCGGGCTATCCGCCGAGCAGCTGCCGATGATCCTCGGCTGCGACGCGGCGGGCGTCGACGAGGACGGCAACGAGGTGATCGTGCACGCGGTCATCGCCGACCCCGAGTGGCAGGGCGACGAGACGCTCGACCCGCGCCGGTCGCTGCTGTCCGAGCGCCACCAGGGCGCGCTCGCGGAGCGCGTCGCCGTCCCCCGCCACAACCTCCTCCCCAAGCCCCCCGAGCTCAGCTTCGAGCAGGCCGCGTGCCTGCCGACCGCGTGGCTCACCGCCTACCGGATGCTGTTCATCCGTGGCCGCCTGACGCCAGGCCAGACCGTCCTCGTCCAGGGCGCCAGCGGCGGCGTCGCGACCGCGCTGACGGCCCTGGGCAGCGCCGCCGGGATCCGCGTCTGGGTCACCGGGCGATCGCAGGCCAAGCGCGACCACGCGCTGGCGCTCGGCGCCGACGCCGCCTTCGAGCCGGGGGCGCGGTTGCCGGAGCGGGTCGACGCGGTCATGGAGACGACCGGGGCGGCCACCTGGGCGCACTCCGTGCGCGCGCTCAGGCCCGGCGGCACGATCGTGATCTCGGGGGCGACGACCGGCGACGCACCTCCCGCCGAGCTGACGCGGATCTTCTTCCTGCAGCTGTCGGTCGTCGGCTCGACGATGGGCAGCCGGGACGAGCTCGCGCGGCTGCTCCGCTTCTGCGTCGACCGCGACGTCCGGCCGGCGATCGACCGCACGCTGCCGCTGGCCGGCGCGCGCGACGGCTTCGCCGCGATGCTCGCCGGCGACCTCTACGGGAAGATCGTCTTCACCGCCTGACCCGGCTGCACAGTGCCGGGTCAGGCGCTACTCCTCGCCTCTCGTCAGGCGAGTGATCCTTACTACTGACCGGTTCCGAACATGTACGTGGTCGGAGCCATTCCCGTCGCCTCGATCGTGACCGACTGAACGGTTGCGATCACGCCGACGGTGTAATTGCCACCGTCACCATCCTGGACGACGATCCGGCAGATCGGCTGAGCGGCGATCGACGGCTGCCCGGCAAGGCTGACGGGATCATGGATCTCCTGCTCCCACGGACTGCCACCGGCCGCTTCCGGGGGCGCACCGGCATCGTTGTTCACCCGAACACGGCCATACGGTGAAGTCACGTCATAGTGCTCCATCTCACCGCTGTATTCCAGGTTGATGGACGGGCCACCTGGAAGTCCTTGGGTGTTTGCCGTGAAGATGACGTCGTCGAGGCCGTTTGCACCGGGCTGCGCGCACGTGTTACCCGGGTCCGCGAAGAACACTCGGAAGTAGGGAGCACCACCGCGAGCATCGCTGCCATTGTCAAACGCCGTCGCGGTTGCCGTGTAGCTGGCCGTGTAGGAAAGCTGGGCCAGGTCCTGGACCTCGAGGCCGTTGTAGGCGTTGGTGCCGATCGCGGCGAACTCACTGCCATCGGCAAACGCGCCGCCAGGACCGGTGCCGCCCAGGATCGCGCCCTGCTTGCCGAGGGTGGCCGTGCCGCCGGTGGTGGTTCCACCATCGGTGCCACCGGTCGCGAACCAGCCCTGAGCGACGGTCTTATCCGTCGACAGGGACGTCACCGGCGTGGTCGCCGAGCCGGCCGGACCCTGCGGGCCAGTCGGACCAGCTGGTCCCTGGGGGCCAGTCGGACCGGCAGGACCGGGCGGTCCCTGCGGGCCGGGCGGACCCTGCGGGAAATGGCGCCGATGTCGGTGGTTGAAGCCGCCGCCCCCTCGGTGCCGCCCATACTGATCGTTGTGCCCAGGCTGGCCGTGCTTCGTCGCATGACCTGCTCCGCCGTGATCAGCGGTGGCTGCGATCGCGCTGCCCCCGCCAATCGAGATGGCCAGCGCCACGGTGGCAACCGCCATCGAGGGCGACGGCGTCTTGACCTTCATGAACCCGCCTCCTTTGTAAGGGTTGGTCTCTATTACCCTTGTGGTATGTGAGCCGGCTAGCTCCTTGCGGCCGGCGATCCGCAAACGGATGCCGGCACCCTATACCCCGCTGCCGTTATTCGCTCAGCCGCCGAGCCCGCCGAACACCGCGAACGGGTTCGACGGCGCCTCGGCGCGGATCGCCGCCAGGCTCGCCTCGACGGTGAAGGTGCAGCCGGCCGGCGCCTCGCCGGACAGCCGCTGCGCGAGCGCGGCGGCGGCGTCCTCGTCGGCCGCCCCGATCAGCAGGTAGCGCCAGCGCCGCAGGTACGGGATCCCCTCGGAGCGGAGCCGCTGTGCGAGCTCGACGGTGTCGCGGTGCGACGCGCAGCCGACCCGGACCTCGTACTCCGAGAACCCGAGGCTCCTGGACTCCGCGCGCTCGTGCGCGACCAGCTCCGCGTGCTCGCCGGCGACGCTCGCCTCGCCGGACGGCAGCGGCGCGTCCGGGTCCTCCCACTCCTCGGCGACCGGATGCCAGTGTCGCAGCTCGGTGGTGACCTCCCACCGGCGCTCGCCGGCCAGCCTGGTGACCGCCTCGGAGGCAAGCTCGGCCTGCTCGCGAGTGCCCGCGTACAGGAACAGCTCGTGTGCGTCGACCGACACGACCACGCGCTCGCCGGCCGCGGTCGCGAGGTCGTGCTCGACCGCCCCGCGGCCGAGCAGCTCGCCCAGCTCGGCGGCGTGGGCGTGATTCGTCAGGGTCGCCTGCACTCGCCAGTCGTCGTTCATCGCGCCTGAAGTTTCGCTCAAACGGCGACGCGACGGAGGCCTGCCCTTCCAGACGACCACCGCAGGCGATTGGATATCGGCAAATGCTCTACCTGCACCGAGCCGAGCGCGCCGACCGGCTGGCCGACGTGCTCGCGGAGATCCTGGCCGACCCACCGGCGGATCCGTTCGCCGCGGAGGTCGTGTCGGTGCCGACTCGCGGAATCGAGCGGTGGCTCGTCCAGCGCCTGTCGGGACGACTCGGAGCCTCCGGAATACCCCCTGGGGGCCCACCTGTGGCGACCACGTGGTCGCCACAGTCACCCCTCGGGGAGGATGGCGTCTGCGCCAACGTCGAGTTCCCGTTCCCGGGCCGGCTGGTCGGGGGCGCGCTGGCGCTCGCCGGCGGGATCGACCCCGAGCACGACCCGTGGCTACCCGAGCGGATGGTCTGGCCGCTGCTGGAGGTCGTCGAGGAATCGCTGCAGGAGCCGTGGCTGGCGCTGCTCGCGAGCCACCTGCAGTCCGGCCGCGAGCGCCGGTTCGCGCGCCTGCGCCGGATCGCGCGACTGTTCGACGACTACTCGCTGCGCCGGCCCGATCTGCTGCTGGCCTGGGCGCGCGGCGAGGAGCTCGAACCGGGCGGCTGGCAGGCCGAGCTGTGGCGGCGGCTGCGCGAGCGGATCGGCGTCCCCAGCGGCGCCGAGCGACTCGAGCCGGCGTCGGCGCGGCTGCGCTCCGAGCCCGAGCTGGTCGGGCTCCCGGAGCGGATCACCCTGTTCGGCCTGACCCGGCTGCCCGCCGGCCACCTGCAGGTGCTGCAGGCGCTGGCGGTCGCCCGCGACGTCCACCTGATGCTGCTGCACCCGTCGCCCGCGCTGTGGGACAAGGTGAGCGAGGAGGCGGTCCGCTCGCTCCCGCTGCGAGCCGAGGACCCGACCGCGCACCTCGGCGCCAACCGCCTGCTCGCCTCCTGGGGTCGCGACTCACGCGAGCTGCAGCTGGTGCTGGGCGCCGGCGGTCCGTTCGCCGACCGTCACCATGCGGCCCTTGAACCGGAGCCGGCCACTCTGCTGGGCCGCCTGCAGGCCGACATCCACGCCGACCGCAGAGCGCCGGGGCCACCGCTGGGCGACGACGCCGACGGGCGGCTGCCGCTGGCCGGCGACGACGACAGCATCCGGATCCACGCGTGCCACGGCCGCGCCCGGCAGGTCGAGGTCCTGCGCGAGGCGATCCTCCACCGGCTGGCGGCGGACCCGACCCTCGAGCCCCGGGACATCATCGTCATGTGCCCCGACATCGAGGCGTTCGCGCCGCTGATCCAGGCGACCTTCGGCGCCAGTGCCGAGGTCGGCGAAATCGACCTGCGGGTCCGCCTCGCCGACCGCTCGCTGCGGCAGGTCAACCCGCTGCTGGGCGTCGTGGCGCGGCTGCTCGAGCTCGCCCACGCCAGGCTGACGGCTTCGGAGGTGCTCGACTTCGCCGACACCGACCCGGTCAGACGCCGCTTCCGGCTGGGCGACGACGAGCTCGCCCAGGTCCAGTCCTGGATCGCCGACGCGGGCATCCACTGGGGCCTCGACGCGGCCCACCGTCGCGACTACAAGCTGGACATGCTCGAGGCGGGCACCTGGTGGACGGGCATGCGCCGGCTGCTGCTCGGGGTCGCGCTGAGCGAAGCCGACCGGCGCCTGTTCGAGCAGACGCTGCCGCTCGACGCGGTCGACAGCGGCGCGATCGAGCTGGCGGGACGCTTCGCCGAGCTCGTCGACCGCCTCGGGACCGCGCTCGACGCGCTCGCGGGCCCCCACACGGTCGCCGCCTGGTCGCGGGAGCTGACGGCGGCGGTCGACACGCTGTCCGCGACCGCCGACCAGGACGCCTGGCAGCGGCGCGAGCTCGACCGGCTGCTCGGCGGCATCTCCGACGAGGCCGCCGCGACCGCCGAGCTGACGCTGCCCGAGATCCGGGCGCTGCTCGCCGACCGGCTCGCCGGCCGGCCGACACGTGCCAACTTCCGCAGCGGACACCTGACGGTCTGCACGCTGGTCCCGATGCGGTCGGTGCCCCACCGGGTCGTCTGCCTGCTCGGCCTCGACGACGGCGCGTTCCCGCGCAAGACCGCGCGCGACGGCGACAACCTGCTGCTGGCGGAGCCTCGGGTCGGCGACCGCGACCCCCGCTCCGAGGATCGCCAGCTGCTGCTCGACGCGCTGCTCGCCGCCCAGGAGGCGCTGATCATCACCTACAGCGGCAGCGACGAGCGCACCAACGCCGAGCGCCCGCCGGCCGTCCCGGTCGGCGAGCTGTGCGACGCGATCGACGCGACCGCCCGCAGCCCCGGCGGGGCCGCCCACGGGCGGGTGCTCATCCGTCATCCACTGCAGCCGTTCGACCCGCGGAACTTCACGGCCGGCGAGCTGACCGGGACCGGGCCGTGGAGCTACGACGCGGTCGCGCTGGACGGCGCCCTGGCGCTGGCGCTGCCGCGCTCGGGCCCGGCGCCATTCCTGGAACAGCCGCTTCCGGCTCCGGCCGGCGCGGACACGCTCGCGCTCAGCGACCTGATCGAGTTCGCCCAGCAACCCGTGCGCGCATTCCTGCGCCAGCGGCTGGGGCTCGGCAGCGGCGCCCAGGACGACGACGTCGCCGACGGGCTGCCGGTCGAGCTGGACGGCCTGGAGAACTGGCGGGTCGGCCAGAACCTGCTCGAAGGCCTGCGCGCCGGGGTTGCGCCGCGTGAGGTCTCGCTGGCGGAGATCGCGCGCGGGACGCTGCCGCCGGGCGCGCTCGGAGAGCCGGTGATCGCCGAGGCGTGGCCGGGTGTTCGGGCGATCGCCGAACACGCCGGCTCGTACAGCCCCGGGTCGGAGCCGCTGACGCTCGAGACGAACGTCGTCCTGCCCGGCGCCGTCCGGCTGACCGGGACGGTCTCGGGCATTCACGGCAATGTGCTGCTCGGCGTCAGCTACTCGCGGCTGGGCCCGCTCCCGCGGATCGCGGCCTGGGTGAGCCTGCTGGCGCTGAGCGCGGGGCACCCGGACGTCCCCTACGAGGCGGTCACGATCGGCCGTGGCAGCCGCCGCCGGGACGGTCCCGACGACCGAGTCGCGATCGCGCGGATCCCGCCGCTCGGGCGCGACTCCGAAGAACGCCGCCGGCTGGCGCTCGACGAGCTCGGCAAGCTCGCATCGCTGCGGGCTGACGGCATGCGCGAACCGCTGCCGCTGCCCGCCAGGACGGCTGCCGAATACGCCAGGGTCGCGTTCCGCGGCAGCGGCGACCCGGAGTCGGCGGCGCTCGCAATCTGGACCTCGGGTTATCGCCACGAGGGCGAGGACGTCAAGCCCGAGCACCGGCGCGTGTTCGGGGCGCACCCGCCGCCGTTCGCGGAGCTCGGCCGCTATGCGCTGGAGCTGTGGCGGCCGCTGCTGTCCCGCGAGAGCGTGGAGGAACTGTGAGCGACCCCGCTCGATTCGATGTCACGAGCCCCCTGCCGGCGGGGGTGACGGTGCTCGAGGCGAGCGCCGGGACCGGCAAGACGTACACGATCGCGGCGCTGGCCGCGCGTTTCATCGCCGAGGGAGCGAGCCTGGACGAGCTGCTGCTCGTGACCTTCACCCGGGTCGCGACGGGCGAGTTGCGAGAGCGGGTCCGGGAGCGACTGGTGTCGACCGAGTTCGAGTTGTCGCGCGTGCTCGCGGGCGAGCCACCGAGCGGCGACGACGAGGTCGTGGCGATGCTGCGGCACGGTGAGGTCGAGGCGGTGAAGCTGCGGCGAAACCGCCTCGCAAACGCGATCTCCGGCTTCGACGCGGCGACGATCGAGACGACCCACGGGTTCTGTCAGAAGGTGCTCGACGAACTCGGCACGCTGGGCGATCTCGAGCCCGACGTGGCCTTCGTCGACAACGTCGATGACCTCGTCGAGGAGGTCGTCGACGACCTCTACGTGCGGCGCTTCCATCGCGAGCTGGAGGTCCCGATCAGTCGCTCGGACGCGGGCAGAATCGCCCGGATCGCGATCGCCAACCCGACCGCCCCGGTGTATCCGCTGGCGGCGCCGCAGTCCAGCGACCGGGCGATGCGCCGGCGGCTGGCGCTGGCGGCGCGCGACGAGCTCGAGGCGCGCAAGCGACGGCTGGCGCTGATGACCTACGACGACCAGCTGACCCGGCTGCGAGGCACGCTCGCGGGACCGAACGGCCCCGCCGCGGTCGCGAGGCTGCGCGCCCGCTACCGCTACGTCCTGATCGACGAGTTCCAGGACACCGATCCGATTCAGTGGGAGATCGTCGAGCGCGCATTCGCGGGCGGCGAGGTGACGCTGGTCCTGATCGCCGACCCCAAGCAGGCGATCTACGCGTTCCGCGGCGCCGACGTGTACGCGTACCTGCGGGCGGCCCAGACCGCCGCGGCGGAGTCGACACTGCCCGTCAACTACCGCAGCGACCAGCTGCTGCTCGACGGCTTCGACGCGCTGTTCGGCCATGCCCGGCTCGGCCATCCGCAGATCACCTACCGGCGGGTGGTGGCGGCGCCCGCCAACCAGCGCCCGCGGCTGCATGGTGCGCCGGTGTCCCAGGCGCTGCGGATCCGCGTCGTCGACCGCCGCGATCCGGAGATCGAGCTGACCGCCCGCGGGTGGGTGCGGCTCCCGTCGGCGCGCGACCACGTCGCCCGCGATGTCGCCGACGACGTGGTCGCGCTGCTGTCGGCGAACGCGCGGATCGAGCGGCGCTCGACGGCCGGCGCCACCGAGGGCGAGCGCGAGGTCGCTCCGGGCGACATCGCGGTGCTCGTCCCAACCCACTGGACGGCGTCGATCGTCCACCGCGAGCTGCTCGCGGCCGGCGTCCCGGCGGTGATCGGCGGCGCCGGCAGCGTGTTCGCGACCGACGCTGCCGCCGACTGGGAGCGGCTGCTGCAGGCCCTCGAACGTCCGGCCTCCGCGCCGCGGGCACGCGTCGCGGCGCTGACGCCGTTCCTCGGCTGGGACGCGGCCCGGGTGGCGACCGCCGACGAGGACGAGCTCGAGCAGCTGCACCAGCGGCTGCACGGGTGGGCGCGGGTGTTGCGCGACAGCGGCGTCGCGGCGCTGGCCCAGAAGATCGTGTCCGACGAGCGCGTCCCCGCGCGGCTGCTGTCCCAGCCCGACGGCGAGCGCCGGTTGACCGACCTCGGCCACGTCGGCGAACTCCTGCACGCGGCGGCCCGCGCCGAGCAGCTGGGGCTGGCGGCGCTCGCCGGTTGGCTGCGCGAGCGGATCGACGCGGCGGCGCGTGAGGGCGGGGCCGACGAGCTCACCCGCAGGCTCGAATCCGACGCCGCCGCGGTCCAGGTGCTGACGATCCACCGCAGCAAGGGCCTCGAGTTCCCGATCGTCTACTGCCCGTTCCTGTGGGAGGCCGGCCGTACCGCCAAGGCGGGCGAGCCCGTCTACTTCCACGACGAGGCCGAGCTGATCCGCGCGATCGACGTCGGGCTCGAGGGCGACGAATACCTCGCGCACCTGCGCAGCCACGAACGCGAGGAGCGCGGCGAAGACCTCCGGCTCGCCTACGTCGCGCTGACGCGGGCGTGCCATCAGGCGGTGATCTGGTGGGTAGGCACGTTCGGGAGCCTGGACTCGCCGCTGACCCGGCTGCTGTTCGCCCAGGACGGCGACGGCAACGTCGCCTGGCAGGCCGAGGAGACCCCGACCGACGAACGGGCCTTCGCCCGTTTCGAGGAGGTCGCGGCACAGGCGCCGGCGGCGGTTTCGGTGGAGTGGTCGCGGGTTCACGGCGTCCCGTCCTGGGGCGCTGCCCCGAGCGCGCCCGACGATCTCCGCGTGGCCCGCTTCGAGCGACGGATCGATCCCCTGTGGCGACGGACGTCCTACACCGCGATCACCGCCGTCGCGCACGACGCGCTCGTCGCCAGCGAGCCCGAGGAGCCGAGCGGACAGGACGAGCCCGAGGAGCCGCCGGTGGTCGCCGACCCCGAACCGATGCTCGCCGCGGCGGAGGAGTTGCCGCTCGCCGCGATGGCGGGCGGGACCCGGGTCGGGACGCTCGTGCACCGCGCGCTCGAACAGGTCGACTTCAGCGCCGGCGACCTCGAGGGCGAACTCGCGACCGCGCTCGTCGCCGCCGGCGGGATCGCGGGAGTGGCCGCGCTCGAGTGCGAGCCGGCCGTGGCCGCGAGCGGACTCGCGGTGGCGCTCGCGACTCCGCTCGGGGGAGCGCTCGGCGATCTGCGCCTGACCGGCGTCCAACCCGAGGACCGGCTCGACGAACTCGAATTCGAGCTGCCGCTGGCCGGCGGCGACCGGCCCTCGGGGGTCGTCGGCCTGGGCGCGATCGCGGCGCTGCTGGAGCAGATGCTGCCGCCGGGCGACCCGCTGGCCGGCTACCCCGAACGGCTCCGCGACCCGGAACTGGCCGGACTGCTGCGCGGGTATCTGACGGGCGTGGTCGACCTCGTGCTGCGCGTCCCGGACGCCGGCGGCCGCCCGCGGTATGCGCTGATCGACTACAAGACGAACTGGCTGGCCGCCGCCGGCGAGGCCCTGACCGCCTGGCACTACCGCCCTGAGGCGCTGGCGGCGCAGATGCAGCGCTCGCACTACGCGCTGCAGGCGCTGCTGTATGCGGTCGCGCTGCATCGCTATCTGCGCTGGCGGGTGCCCGGGTACGACCCGGAGGCGGACCTGCTCGGGATCCACTACCTGTTCCTGCGGGGGATGACCGGATCCGCCGCCGGCGAAGGGGTGTTCTCGTGGCGACCGCCGGGTGGTCTGATCGCCGCGCTCAGCGACCTGCTGGCGGGTGAGGGGGTACGGTGAGCGTGCTGCCGGACGACCTCGAGGAGGCCGTCGTCGAGCTGGATCCGTTCGGCGCCGACATCGCCCGGGGTGCCCCCGAGCCGCTCGCCGCCTTCAACCTCGCCGGGGTGCTGGCCGCCGGCGACATCCACGTCGCCCGGACCCTGTGCGCGCTCGCGTCGGTCGCGGCCGGGGAGCCGGACGGCGGCTCGGTGCTGCTGGCGACCGCGCTCGCCGTCCGGGCGCCGCGGCTCGGCAGCGTCCTCGTCGACCTCGAGACGATCTCGCAGACCGTCGCCGTCGAGAACGAGGAGCTGCCGATCGCCGAGCTGCCGTGGCCGCAGGCGCCGGCCTGGCTCGCCGCGGTGTCGGCGGCGACCGGGCTGGTCGCGCTCGGCGACGCGGACACCCCAGAACCCCGGCCACTGCGGCTGCTCGGGTCGCGGCTGTACCTCGACCGCTACTGGCGCCAGGAGCGAGCGCTGGCGGCGGCGCTGAGGGCGCACGCGGAGGCGCCGCTGGCGCGCGTCGAGCTCGCCGATCTGGAAGCCGGGATCGCCCGGATGTTCCCGGGCGACGACGACCTCGGGCAGCGCCTCGCGGCGGCCAGCGGGGTGCTGCGCGGGCTGACCGTGATCGCCGGCGGGCCCGGAACCGGCAAGACCACGACCGTCGCGCGGATCGCCGCGCTCTTGGCGGAGCTGGCGGCTCGTGACGGCGCGCCGCCGCCGCTGATCGCGCTCTGCGCCCCCACGGGGAAGGCCGCCGCGCGAATGCAGGAGGCGGTCCACGACCAGGCGGACCGGCTGCCGGTCAGCGACGAGGTCCGCGGTTGGCTGCGGGCGCTGCCGGCGAGCACGATCCACCGGCTGCTGTCCTGGAGCTACGGCCGGCCCCGACACAACGCCGACAACCGGCTCCCGCACGACGTCGTGATCGTCGACGAGACCTCGATGGTGTCGCTGTCGCTGGTGGCGCGGCTGCTGGAGGCGGTCAGGTCCGACGCGCGGGTCGTGCTGGTCGGCGACCCGGACCAGCTCAGCGCGATCGAGGCGGGCGCGGTGCTGCGCGACATCGTCGGCCCGGCCGCCGACGGGCCGGGCCGGGCGGGAGCGGGTCCTTCGTTCGGCGACGGCGTCGTCGTCCTGTCCCGCGGGCACCGGTTCGGCGCCACGATCGCCTCGCTGGCGGACGCGATCCGCCGTGGCGACGCCGACGCGGCGGTCGCGGCGCTGGTCGACGGCGGCGACGAGATCACCTGGTTGACGGGCGACGCCGACGAGATCACACACCCTGGGGGCCCAACTTTGGCGGCCACGTGGCCGCCAAAGTCACCCCTGGGGCTGCGCGAGCCCGCGGTGGCCGCCTATGCAGCGGTCGTGACGGCGGCTCGGGTCGGCGACGGGGCCGCGGCGCTCGCCGCCCTCGGCGGCTTCCGGCTGCTGTGCGCCCACCGCCGCGGCGCCGACGGGGTCTCGACCTGGGCGGCGCGCGTCGAGCGCTGGCTGGCGGACGCGATCGAGGGCTTCGAGCCGGGCGATCGCAGCTACGCCGGACGGCCGCTGCTGATCACCGCCAACGACCGCGAGCTGAGCCTGTTCAACGGCGACACGGGGGTCGTGGTCGACACCGCCGAGGGCGAGCAGCTGGCGATGTTCGAGCGCGAGGGCGGGCTGGTCGGCTTTGCGCCGTCACGCCTGGACGCGGTCGAGACGCTGTACGCGATGACGATCCATAAGGCTCAGGGGTCGCAGTTCGGGGTGGCGGCGGTGGTGCTCCCCGATCCGGGCTCGCGGATCCTCACCCGCGAGCTGCTCTACACCGCGGTCACCCGGGTCCGCGACCGGCTGATTCTGGTCGGCGGCGAGGACGCGATCCGGGCCGCGATCGCGCGACCGGTCGCCCGGGCCAGCGGCCTGCGCGAACTGCTCTGGCTCAGTCCGGATAGCGGCTCGCCACCAGGGCCCTGAGGGCGCGCGCGGTCCGGTCGAAGGAATCGATGCGTCCCTCGGCCCTGGCGAGGACGTGGGCGCCTTCGAGCGTGGTGACGAGCAGCGACGCGAGGTCGGCGGCCTCGGGTTCGTCGATCCCGCCGCTATGAAGGCGTCCGGCGAGGACACTGACCCAGGAGCCGAGCGCGGCGGTGGCCGACTGCTGCAGGTGCTCGTGGTCGCGCTGATCGGAGGCCGACATCGCGGCGGCCGCGACCGCGCAACCGCTGCCCGCGGTCGACTCCTGAACGACGGGCCGGACCAGCTTCAAGAACTCGTCGACGATCACCCGAGCGGAGCCGTCCGGGAGTTCGGCCAGCCGAGCCCGAACGTCAGCGGCGTTGCGGGTCACGGCCTCGACCACGAGCTCGCTCTTGCCGCCGGGGAAGTGGTGATAGATCGCCCCGCGCGCCGCTCCCGAGGCGGACAGCAGATCGGTGAACGACATCCCGGCGACGCCGTCGCGCCGGAGCGCATCAACCGCGGCGTCGATCATCCGATCCCGGGTTCCGGCCGGCGTCACGCTCGGGCCTTGACTAGTACGCGCATCCTAGTCATACTACCGCCGCCAGCTAGTACGGACGTACTAGCGCGAACCGAGAGGACCGTTGATGCCCATCACCGTCACCGCCCCACGCGGAACCCTCACGCCGCAGGGACAGCGAGAGATCCTGCCCCGCCTCACCACCGCCCTGGCCGAGGCCAGCGGCCAGACCGCCGGAAACGCCGGCTTTACCCCGAAGGGCGTTGGCACGGTCCACCTGCTCGATCCCGGCGACGTCTATTCCGGCGGTGTCAACCGGCCCGTCGTGATGGTCGAGCTGAAACTCCCTGACATCGGCCTCGCCGACCAGGCGTCACGGGAATCCTTCATTGCCGCCGCCACCGACATCGTTCGGGAGTTCACCGCCCCCGATCACGACGATCAGGACATCTGCGTCAACATCCTCAACGCGCGCGACGGCGCCTGGGGCATCGCCGGCCGGGCGCTGACGAACGAGGACATCGTCACCGGCGCCTGACGGCCGAGTCAGGCGAGGGCGGGCGCTTTCGGCAGCCCGGAGAGCGCCCGCTCCATGTCGGCCTCCGAGAACTCGGGATCCTCCATCGTGCCGCTCAGGTAGGCGTCGTACGCGCTCAGGTCGAAGTTTCCGTGCCCCGACAGGCCGAACAGGATCACCCGCGCCTCGCCGGCCTCGCGAGCAGCGTCCGCCTCGTCGATCGCCGCCCTGATCGCGTGCGCCGCCTCGGGCGCGGGGATGATCCCCTCGGTCCGCGCGAACGCGACCGCCGCCTCGAAGGTGTCGTTCTGCCGGTACGCCCGGGCCTCGACGACCCCGGCCTTGACGAGCCCGCAGACCAGCGGCGAGTCACCGTGGTAGCGCAGCCCACCGGCGTGCACCGGCGGCGGCACGAACTCGTGCCCGAGCGTGTACATCGGCATCAGCGGGGTCAGCCCGACGGTGTCGCCGAAGTCGTAGGCGTAGACGCCCCGGGTCAGCGTCGGGCACGCCGCCGGCTCGGCGGCCACGAATCGCGTCCGCGCCTGGCCGCGGAGCACCCGGCGCACGAACGGGATCGTCAGCCCGCCGAAGTTGGAGCCGCCGCCTACACACGCGACGACGACGTCGGGCTCCTCCCCGGCCATCGCCATCTGCGCCAGCGCCTCCTGGCCGATCACCGTCTGGTGCAGGAGGACGTGGTTGAGGACCGAGCCGAGCGAGTAGCTGGTGTCCTCGTTCTGGGCGGCGACCTCGACGGCCTCGGAGATCGCGATCCCGAGCGAACCGGTCGGGTGCGAGGCCTGCGAGCGGCCGGCCTGCGTCAACTGCGACGGCGAGCGGTGGACGGTCGCGCCCCAGGTCTCGATCATCGAGCGCCGGTAGGGCTTCTGGTCGAAGCTCGACCCGACCATCCACACCTCGCACTCCAGCCCGAACAACCGACAGGCGAAGGCGAGCGCCGATCCCCACTGGCCGGCGCCGGTCTCCGTCGTCAGCTTCGTGATCCCGGCCGACGCGTTCTCGTACGCCTGCGCGACCGCCGTGTTCGGCTTGTGCGAGCCTGGCGGCGAGACGCCCTCGTACTTGTAGTAGATGTGCGCCGGCGTCCCGAGCTCGCGCTCGAGTCGTCGCGCGCGATACAGCGGTGTCGGCCGCCAGAGCCTGTAAGCGTCGCGGACTGGGTCCGGGATCGGGATCTCCGGCTCC
>Ga0123356_10004705_pt1 | contig 14055 bp, 14 predicted proteins | sample TergutEmb28metaG_2_FD_92546 | JGI IMG/M metagenome (GOLD analysis project Ga0123356, IMG submission 92546) | Embiratermes neotenicus P3 segment gut microbial communities from Petit-Saut dam, French Guiana - Emb289 P3 | ecosystem: Host-associated > Arthropoda: Insects > Digestive system > Gut ...
ATCGAAGCATACCATGCTGTCAGTAACGCAGCATCAGGTAAAGTCATGTTAAACGCTGGGATGGTACATGAAGGCGTTGCCCGCCACAAGTTCAAAAGCCGTGAAGGCTTTCAGGACAGCGATCTTTATGGAATGATCCGTGAAATGTGGGAACAAGTAGATATCATCAAATCGTTATGATATTATTGCTGTAATAAAAAAGTAAAGGCGGGAAAAAATGGCAGAATTGTTCATAGAAAACAACCGGCTGATTCGCCGCAAAGGTACAGAAACATTGTGGATCGAACCGTTGGGAGCGGGGTTCAGAGTCCGTGCAACACGATTTCCGGTAATGCCCGATGAAGACCGGGCGTTACTGCCGCATACAGAAATCGCAACAGGCAATGCAAAAGCAGAAATAACCGGCGACGAAGCTTCAATCACTAACGGGAGCATAACCGCCCGGATCAACCGTGAAGGATGGATCAGTTTCCACAACGCTACCGGTGATTTACTGCTTGAAGAATACTATCGAAATCGCGATGATCTCTCCCGCTATTGCGTACCGCTTGGTATCCCGGCACGTGAGCTAAAGCCCGTCATGGGTCGAAGCGACTACACACTGACAGCCCGCTTTGAAGCCCGCGAGGGAGAAGTCATCTGGGGCATGGGTCAGTATCAGGATGGTATGCTTAATAAAAAAGGCGCAGTTCTGGAGCTGGCACATAGAAATTCTCAGGCATCGATACCTTTCTATGTATCTAACTTTGGTTATGGATTCTTATGGAACAACCCATCCGTCGGCAGGGTGACTTTTGCTGAAAATTTAACAGAATGGCGGTCGGAATGCAGCGATTTGCTGGACTATTGGATAGTGCCGGGTGAGACACCAAAAGAGATCGTCCGCCGGTACACGGATGTGACAGGTAAAGCGCCGATGATGCCTGAGTACGGAATGGGATTTTGGCAGTGCAAACTGCGTTATCAATCTCAAGAAGAACTTATGAATGTTGCTCGTGAATACAAAAAACGTGAACTGCCGCTTGATGTGATCGTAGCGGACTTTTTCCACTGGACGATGCAGGGTGACTGGAAATTCGATCCGATCAACTGGCCTGATCCCGATGCCATGATACGTGAACTCAAGGAAATGGGCGTTGAACTAATGGTGTCCATATGGCCGACAGTTGATCACCGTAGCGAAAACTTCTGGCCGCTTGCTGAAAAGGGATTGCTCCTCGGTTTTGACAGAGGAGTTAATGTAAATATGACTTGGATGGGTGACACAGTTTATTACGACGCGACCCATCCGGAAGCAAGACAGTATGTTTGGGAACGTGCGAAAGAAAACTACTTTGACAAAGGCATAAAAATATTCTGGCTTGATGAAGCGGAGCCGGAGTTTGTTTATGATTTTGATCTCTACAGATATCATCTGGGTCCTGCGCAGAAAGTTACCCTTATATATCCGAATATGTATGCAAAAGGATTCTACGACGGTATGCGCTCAGCCGGAATGGATGATCCGCTTAATCTCATAAGATGCGGTTGGGCGGGCGTGCAAAGGTATGGCGCATTGCTCTGGTCAGGTGATATATACTCGAACTTCAGATCAATGCGTGAGCAGGTAGCTGCCGGTTTATCCATTGCAATGGCAGGTGTGCCGTGGTGGACAAGCGACATAGGAGGCTTTATAGGCGGTGATCCGACAGATCCGGACTTCCGCGAGCTTCTGATCCGCTGGTTCCAATTCGGATGCTTCTCTCCGGTCTTCCGCCTGCACGGTCAGCGTTACCCGATGAAACCCATTGAAGAAGAATACCGCGGAGGCATAAGGCAATTTTCATCCGGTCAGGACAATGAAGTCTGGAGCTATGGAGAGGATAACTACGAGATCATGCGCAAGTATATCCTGATGCGCGAACGTCTGCGTCCGTATATTCGCGAATTGATGAAAGCCGCACACGAAGACGGCGATCCGGTCATCAGACCAATGATCTACGAATTTCCCGAAGATAAAAAATGCGCAAAACTCTCAGACCAGTATATGTTCGGTCCGGATTTGCTTGTCGCACCCGTTATGGAACCCGGAGCGACCGAACGTGAGGTTTATCTGCCTGCCGGTGCCAGTTGGACATGCAGTAACACCGGGAAAACATATGACGGCGGACAGCTGATAACAACTGTCGCGCCGCTGGATGTGATACCGCTATTTACAAAAGACGAAGCAAATCTGCCGATTCGGAATTAATAATTGAAAGGAACGAAAAAATCATGAAATTAATTGATATTACAAGAACCGTACAGGAAGCGCCGCTCTATCCCGGATCATCTCCGGTCAGAATTGAAAGGGTATCCGACATTAATGATGGAGCACACGCCAACGTCAGCAAGATAACGACCGGAAGCCACATAGGGACACATGCAGATGCATTTAACCACTTTCTCAAAGAAAGCACTATTGGAATGGATAAAATGGATCTCACCCATTATTACGGTCCCTGCCGTGTTGTTACAGTACCGGAAAACACCATGATCACAAGGGAGCACCTCGAAGGCAAAATAGATAACTGCGAACGCCTGGTCATCCACGGCAACAAGTTCAGCTATCTTACAATAGAAGCAGCTCAGTATATAATCGACAAAGAAGTGATCACAATAGTCACAGATGCTATGAGCATAGGTCCGCCAAACAATGAAGCAGAAGTCCACAATCTTGTATTGGGCTCAGCAATAGCAGTAGTAGAAAACGTCATCCTCGACGAGGTAGAAGACGGCAACTACACCCTAAGCGCTTTCCCCATCAAGTATGGCGGCTGCGACGGTGCCCCCGTAAGAGCAGTGCTGATCGTGTGACAAAACCCCCGTCCCCCTGTCACCTGTCATCTCCCTGTCACACGTCTGATCGCATCTCCATCAGCTACCGAAACAATGTCTTCTCTCGGATATAGCGCGCCGCCGAAATGAATAGACGGATTCATTGCTGTAGAGGGTTCGGTGCGGAGCGTGGATGCAGAAAGGTGGACTTGGTCAACGCCGGTTTTTTCGATAAAATCGGCTATATTGCCTTGTTTTAGTCCGGCGCCGGGTAAAATCTCAATACGTCCGGCGGCATGCTGTATAAGTTCCGAGATCAGCTCTGCACCAAATATCACATTAGGCTGCTGTCCGCTGGTTAAAACGCGGTCAATGCCAAGATCGATCAAAGTATCAAGTGCCGCTATCGGGTCGGGAGTAACATCAAACGCTCTGTGGCATACAGCTGCTTTTCCGGCTTTCCGGCAGATGCTTATCAACTCACTCATGCGGGTTTTGTCAAATGTTCCGTCCGGGTTTAAGAATCCGAATACCAAACCGTCGGCATCGTGTTCGAGAAACAGTTTAGCATCACGTTTCATTACTGCATACTCATAATCAGAATAACAGAAGCCTGCTTCACGAGGTCTTATCATAGCAATGACCGGAATGTTTGTATTGGCTTTGACCTCAATGAGGCAGCCCAGCGTTGGTGTCAACCCGCCGAGAAACATTGAACTGTTGAGCTCGACCCGGTCAGCACCTGCTTCTTCTGCAATAACGACATCCTCGTAGCTGCCACAGCAGATTTCGATTAAAATCTTCTTCATTCTTAGTTCTCTCCTTATTATAAACTCATACAATGCTTCCTGTAATATCAGAACACCATGTCTAAATCCAGAGGATATATCGGGCGTGGTGTTTTTTTGTAAGGCAGCTTTCGCAAATCAAGTGCGGTATCACCGTCTGTCAGTGCCAGAATGCTTTGCTTGCTGATCTCCTGGTATTCAGGGCTGAGATACCCTGCTTTTATACCTATTGTATTCAATGATGAAGGTTCAAGACCCAGATCCCTGAGTGTTTCAGGGAAATATGTAGCACAGCGCTTATTTGAAATGATAAACTTGACCCCTTTTGCCTGCATCACTGCATACGATGTCCCTTGCGACTCTGCAAGATTGATAAGTTCGGCAACTACTGTAAACCGCTCGCATTCTTTACCCGAGGAACGACCGCCGAGAGTGAGCTCAAATACATCGTTTTTAACATGAGATGCACATACTGCATAAGCTTCCGAATCGGCAACGCAGGTATATACAGCATTTTTCATGCCGCTTTCTATCATCTTACGTAAAAACCGGGTGGTATCCTGAGAAGCTCCTGCAGTAGGATTGTCTGCAGAATCTGAGATGATCACGGGAAACTTCACAGCAGAAATTGCTGCTTGAATCGCCTGTTCCGGCGTCATTGCAGGTGTACTGTATACAAATTCTGCCCGCTTGTCCCAAAAAGCGTCCGCCATTTTTCGTGCAGTCTTAACTAAAACCTCATAACTGTCCGCCCAACCCGTAACCAAAGCACCTGCGCCGCCAAACGGACTGTCAGCCCAGGGGAATCCCATTACATACGAAGCGCAAAGCACCTCCGGAAGCTTATCGAGCTCCTGCAGTGACTCAAAAAGTGATTTTGCCGGGTCAACGTTTGTCTCGCTTTGCTCTCCGGAAACCAGAATGGGGATTTTTATCAGGACATTGACAGTTTTCTTTTTGCTTCTCAGGATCTCCAGCAGTACTCCCGCCGCTCTCTCGCCGGTATTAAAAGAATCAATATGAGGTGCAGTCCGGAAAACAGCGTAACCATCGGATAACAGTGCCATTCGTTCGGTAACGGTTGCGTGCATGTCCAACGCGCATACTATCGGGATTTCAAACCCGGCAACAGATCGGACAGCTTCAAGTAAATCGCCTTCCGGGTCAAATATCCCCTCAACAGCCATTGAACCGTGAAGAGCGAGACAAACAGCATCCCAAGGACCTCCGTCACGCAGCTTTTCGAGAATATGGGACTTTATATATTCATATGCATCAAGCGTCACTGTTCCGGAGGGTAATGTCCGTGCAAAAAACAACGGAAATACATCCATACCATTCTCAACGAGCGTTTCATAGAACCCGCTGGCAGAACTGTCTGTACGGCCTTGTTGTATGAACATATCGCCGTCTCTTAAATCAAACGACTCCAGTTCAGTTTTTACTATATTAAAAGTATTGCTTTCGTGGCTCATGCCGGCAAGTGCTATTTTCATTTGTTCTCCCTGCTGATATTTTTTGTCATCCTGATGACCGTGTCGATCTTATCCGGCAGAGCATAGCTTCCGAATGAATCAGGTCCGACAGGGATATATAAGTAGTCCGGATAATTACCTGTTGTCCATGAAGGTCGTAATTGGATCTCGGCACCGTCGGACTCAAACTGTACCAGCTTAAAATCTTCTTTGTTTAAGCCTTTGATAGCAATGGGTCCGACAGAATCTTCATAAATATGCAGGAAAATATTTGTATCATTTTCGGTGACAGCACCCCATGGCTGCCGTTCGACAGAGCTTTTTCCGCACCCGTAAATACTTGCACTGTTTCGCTGCATCCAATCCCCGACCTCAGTCAGTATCTTAACACTTTCTTTGGGAATACAACCCTTAGCATCAGGACCTACATTCAACAAAAGATTTCCGTTTTTACTGACGCATTCAACAAGCTTGCGTATAACAGTTTTTGCACTTTTCCAGTTGTGATCATGCGCGGCGTAGCCCCAATTGTTGTTGAGTGTGATGCAGGCTTCCCATGCAACAGGTTCACCTTTATTATCCAAAATACCCTCAGGAGGAATGATCTGTTCAGGAGAAACAAAATCACCGGAAAATTCACTAGGCTCATCCGTAAGCAGAGAACCAAAACCTTCGCCGGATACCTCCAGCCGGTTATCTATTATCACATCAGGCTGAAGCGAACGTACCATGCGCACGAGCTCGGTGGCTCTCCACTTTTCACCGCTCATATGTTCATAAGAAAAATCAAACCAAAGGATATCGAGCTTACCGTAGTTTGTACAGATTTCATGCACCTGCCCATGCATATATTCAAGATAACGCTCAAAATCCTCCTGCTTTTTATGATCCTTAAACTCTTCATTTTCACGCATCGGGTGGACCCTGTCGCCGTAATGCGGGTAATCCGGATGATGCCAGTCGATCACGGAAAAGTACAGTCCAACCTTTAAGCCCTCTGCACGAAAGGCATCGGTATATTCCTTCATCAAATCACGACCGGCTTTGGTGTTTGTGACTTTATAGTCTGTAAGCTTGCTGTCAAACATGCAAAAACCATCATGATGCTTAGCTGTAAAAACAGCATATTTCATACCCGCATGTTTTGCCAGTTTTGCCCATTCTTTGGGGTCATAACCTGTAGGATCAAAGGCATCAAAGTACTTCTGATAGTCTTCTTTAGTCATTTTTTCAACGCTTCGCACCCATTCGCCGCGTGCCGGGACGGCATATAATCCCCAATGGATAAACATACCGAAGCGATCATGTAAAAACCATTTCATCCGTTTTTTGTAATCGTCTCTATCCATAACTATTCCTCCTGATTCCTCTGCCCCCCTCACAGGGGTAGGCGAGCAAAGTGTTTGTATAAAAGTATAATACCATACGTTCCTGTTACAAGTCCATCACTAGCCCGGTGTCTCGAAACAGCACGTTTTTGTTGCAATCAAAAAGAAAAGGTGATATCATGCAGTAAAGAAAATGAACGAGGGCTATGCTATGGAACCGTTGGAAAATAAAGACATTTTTCGTTTTGATGATCGCCGTGAGTATGATAGCGGTCCGCCCGATGGTTCTGACGAGCGCCGGACCGTTTATCGAAGAGAAAATGATCTATATAGAGAAAATATAAAAACAGCACTTGACCTGAGCGTGGAAGATACTGTGACAGATGAAGAAGTAAACAAGGTCCTGCTGCCTGTTCTTAAGAAAATCAAGTCAGGTGAGTTCAAGTAACCGAAAACCAACACCCGCCGCCTGCATAATTTGTGATATTTAACAGTTGACAAAGCAGGGACGGGTGCTTTATTATATAACAATAATTAGTTAGTTTAACTAATTAATATCTAAAATAACAAGGAGATCTCTAATGGATGACTTCGAGAAAAGTTTAAATCATGTTCTTGTTGAAACATTTAATTCGATTCTAAGATTTGAAGAGAGCTCACTTAAAAAGATCGTAAGCACACCCGTCACGATAACAGAAGCCCACATGCTCGAAGTGATAGGAGACCGGGAGAATGAAGAAACAACGGTCAGTGAGATATCCTCACTTCTGGGAGTATCCATGCCAACCGCAACAGTTGCTGTAAAAAAGCTGGAAAGCAAAGAATTCATCAAAAAAGTACCATGCGCCATAGATGGCCGCCGTACGATAATAAGCCTGACAGAAAAAGGGAAAAGGATCAACAAAGCACACAGCCTGTTTCACAAAAGAATGGTGAAAAATATAAGCGGCCAGTTTCAAGATGATGAGAAAGAGATACTGTATAGAGCTGTAACAAAACTAAGCGAGTTTTTTAAGGATAAGGTTGAGGTATAGCTGCCTCATGTTTAGTAGAAAAAATTTGACAATCAGCAATTTAAAATCATTAGGAAAGTGGTGATATTTTGAGTCTTAAGATGATCGGTATGGGAAAAGGTATTCCGGAGAAGTGTGTTTCCAATGATGAACTCACAAATTTTCTTGATACTGATGATGAATGGATCGTCACGCGTACCGGCATAAGATCCAGATATGTATGTACAAATGAATCCATTACTGACTTATCTGTCATCGCGTCTGAGCAGGCAATAAAAAAAGCAAACCGGACAGCAAATGATATCGATATGATAATTTGTGCGACTCTCGGCGGAGACTACCGGACACCGTCTCTGGCGTGTACAATAGCCGGACGAATAGGATCAAATTGTCCTGCATTTGATATAAACGCAGCCTGCACCGGGTTTGTATACGCGCTCGACATGGCATCAAATTACATAGAGCTTGGTAAAGCAAAAACCATTCTTATTACTTGTGCCGAAATGATGTCATCGCAAATAGACTGGAATGACCGCAACACCTGCATCCTGTTCGGCGATGGTGCCGCGGCGTGTGTGGTAACAACCGGAAACGCACTTAGATACTCATCATTGTCAGCAATAGCTGATACAACGATCCTAAATGTGCCCGCAGACACAGGAAACAGTCCGTTCATTACGCAAAAGAGAGATAAAGCTTATTTACACATGCAGGGACAAGAGGTCTTTAAGTTCGCAGTAAACATCGTAGGAAAAGATGTAAAACAAGCGCTGGAAGCAACCGGCTTGACCCCCGATGATATAGACTATTTCGTGCTGCATCAGGCAAACAAGCGAATTATCGACTCCGCAAGGATCAAGCTGATGCAACCGAAAGAAAAATTCCCGGTCAATATCGCAAAATACGGCAACATATCTTCAGTCTCGATCCCGCTTTTGCTGGGAGAAATGCTGGAAGAAGGAAAAATAACCCCCGGCACCAAGCTCCTGATATCAGCCTTTGGCGCAGGTCTGACAGCCGGCTGCTGCATCCTGGAGTGGGAATAATGTGACAGGGTACGGAGCCCTGTCCTGTGAGGGGACTGTCCCGCGAAAAGAAAAACAAAAATAAAAGGAGAAAAAATCATGTTAGAAAAAATCACAGAAGCACTCAGAGATTACAAAGGCGAGCCTGATCTCGAAGTCACCGAGCAAAGCACGTTTGCAGATCTGGAACTGGACTCACTCGATACAGTTGAACTGGTCATGAACCTTGAAGAGGAGTTCTCGGTCACTATTGAAATGAACGAGAACATTCAAACAGTCGGTGATCTGATCAAAATCATCGAAAGCGCACAGTAACTTCGCTACACTACGTTGATACGCTTTATTATATAACGTATGCGAGAATATTGAAATCTTGTATTAGGGATCGGATTAACTATGATCAAAACATCAATATGTGACCTTCTTGGAATAGAATACCCGATATTCCAGGGCGGTATGGCATGGGTTTCTGATGCTGTCCTGGCAGCTGCAGTTTCCAATTCCGGCGGACTTGGCATTATAGCAGCGGGCAGCGCTCCGGCATCGTTCGTTTCAGAGCAGATAAAAAAAGCAAAAGAACTCACAGACAAACCGTTTGGCGTAAACATCATGTTAATGAGTCCCTTTGCAGAAGAAATCGCAAAAGTCGTCGCAAGAGAGAAAGTCCCGGTTGTGACAACAGGAGCGGGTAATCCTTCAAGGTTCATGAAGTTATGGATAGATGAAGGAATAAAAGTGATCCCGCTTATCGCATCAACAGGGCACGCAAAAATGGTGCAGCGCAGCGGCGCAGTTGCAGTGGTCGCCGAAGGATGCGAAGCAGGCGGACATATCGGAGAGCTGACGACAATGGCTCTTGTGCCTCAGGTATGTGATGCCGTTAATATACCTGTAATAGCAGCGGGAGGAATAGGTGACGGGCGTGGCATTGCAGCTGCATTCATGCTCGGCGCTGCAGGTGTCCAGATAGGAACCCGCTTTCTGGCAGCAAAAGAGTGCGGGATCCATCAAAACTATAAAGATAAAGTCATCGCAGCGAAAGATATAGATACGATCGCCACCGGCAAACGCCTCGGTCATCCGGTACGCTCAATAAAGACACCTTTTTCAAGAGATCTGTTTGCAAAAGAATATGATGCCTCAATATCAAACGAAGAGCTCGAAGCACTGGGAACAGGCGCTTTACAACTGGCTGCAGTACAAGGCGATCTGAACAAAGGCTGCTTCATGGCAGGTCAGATCTCAGGACTGGTAAAAAAAGAACAAACCGCAAAAGAGATCATCAGCGAGCTGGTTGAAGAAGCAGTGAAGCAGGGGGACAGGTTTTCTGCTTCCTTTATGAAGCAGAAAACCTGTCCCCCTGCTTCAACCTGTCCCCCTGCTTCTAAGATAGCATTTGTTTTCGCCGGTCAAGGCGCACAATATGCAGGAATGGGTCAGGATCTATACGAACACTTCGGCTGTGTCAGAGAACTGTTTGACATGTCTCCGGAAATACGTGATTTGTGCTTCAACGGTCCGAAAGAACAACTGGACATGACAATAAACACACAGCCGGCAGTATTTCTGGTCGACCTCGCATGTGTTACGATCCTATCCGGAAAAGGCATAAAAGCAGACGGCGTTGCCGGATTTTCTCTCGGTGAAATACCTGCTGCCTGTTATGCAGGACTTATGAGCATATCGCAGGCATTCCAATTTGTAACACATAGGGCAAAAGCAATGCATGAATGTGCTCAGAAGAAAAAAGGCAGCATGTATGCTGTGTTGAAATTATCTGCTAAAGAAGTGAAAGATATTTGCGATTCACTCACAGACACCTATCCTGTCAACTTCAACTCGCCCGGTCAGACAGTTGTTGCATGTTCTGAGGGATCGGCAGAAAAGCTGCAAAAAGCAGTCGCAGAGCAAGGCGGAAAATCAATGAAACTCGCGGCAAGCGGAGCATTCCACAGCCCGTTTATGAATAAAGCAAGCGAAAGCATCGCGGCATATTTAGAAAATATAGACTTAGGAACCCTTAATATCCCGTTATACTCCAACACAACTGCTCGCGAATATAAAATTGAAGATGCCAAAGAACTGCTGACAAAACATATAAACCACCCGGTTCTATGGCAAAAATCGATAGAAAATATGATAGCTGATGGTTTTAAAACATTCATAGAAGCCGGACCGGGCAAAACCCTGTCAGGACTGATAAAAAAAATCAATCCAGACGTAAGTGTATACAACGTATCAGATATCCCGTCGCTGGAAAAAACAGTATTGTTACTTCAAGAAAAGGAACATTCAAAAACTAAACTTTAATCCCTTTAACAAAGGAGCCTGACAAATGCTAAAAGGAAAAACAGCAGTCATAACCGGAGCCTCAACCGGGATCGGAAAAGCGATCGCATTACAAATGGCGGAGAACGGTGCAAATATAGCCGTTATTTACATCGGTGATAAAACCCATGCAACAGACGTAAAAAAGCAAGCGGAAAAATACGGTGTAAAAGCAGAAATATACGAATGTGATGTATCAAACTATGACATATCAAAGACTGTTTGCGAAAACATCGTATCCGACTTTGGATCGATAGATATTCTGGTAAACAACGCAGGTATAGTAAAAGACAATTTGATGCTTCGAATGAGCGAATCAGATTTTGATGCCGTAATAAGCGTCAATCTTAAAGGTGTATTCAACATGACAAAACACCTGTCACGCTCGATCATGAGATCGGGATGCGGCAGGATAATAAACATATCCTCCGTCAGCGGTATAATGGGCAACCCCGGACAAGCAAACTATGCAGCAGCAAAAGCCGGAGTGATAGGACTGACAAAAACAGCAGCAAAAGAATTCGCAAGCAAAAACGTCACCTGCAACGCGATCGCCCCGGGATTTGTAGTGACCGACATGACAGCTAATTTGCCGCAAGCGGTGAAAGACTATGCAGATAATTCGATCCCCCTCAAAAGAATGGGGACTCCTGAAGAAATAGCAAATGTTGCAGTTTTCTTAGCATCCGATATGGCATCATATATTACGGGAGAAGTAATAAAAGTCGACGGAGGTATGTGCATGTGAAACGCGTAGTAATAACAGGACTGGGATGTATTACACCTGTCGGCAATAACGTGAGCACATTCCGGGAGAGCCTGGTAGCCGGAAAACACGGTTTCGGGGAGATCACTAAATTCGATGCGTCCGGTTTAAAAGTGAGGATCGCTGCGGAGGTCAAAAACTTCAATCCCGAAGATCATATAGAAAAAGGCGATATCAGGAAGACGGACATATACGCACAATATGCACTTGCAGCAGCAGCTCAAGCAGTTGAAGAAAGCGGCGTAACAGATTCCATCGAACCAAAAAGATTTGGAGTCTACATCGGCTCAGGTATCGGCGGGATCTCTACATTTATTACCGAAACAGAAAAAATGCTCATAAAAGGACCGCAGCGCATATCCCCGTTTTTTATCCCGATGATGATCGCTAACATGGGTTCGGCACTGGTTGCAATGAAATACAATGCAATGGGACCAAACCTGCCGACAGTCAGTGCATGTGCTTCAGCAACGAATGCGATCGGAGAAGCATTCCGTGCAATAAAATTCGGTTATGCGGATGCAATAATAGCTGGCGGAGCAGACGCATGTGTCAACCCTCTGGCAATGGGTGGATTTATAAATTGTCAGGCACTTTCCACAACAAACGACCCGGACAACAGCTCTGTCCCGTTCGACAAACGACGTGACGGATTTGTAATGGGCGAAGGTGCCGGAGTGATCGTCCTTGAAGAATACGAACACGCAAAAAAGCGCAATGCGAAAATATACTGTGAAATAAGCGGTTACGCAAATACAAATGACGCATATCACATGACTGCCCCCCATCCGGAGGCGGCAGGAGCAATAGAACTGATACGCCTTGTGATGGAGGAATCGGGAATGGAAGCGGATGAAAAGCTGTACATAAACCCGCATGGAACATCCACTCCGTTAAATGACAAGACAGAAACACTGGCAATCAAAAAAGTCTTTGGAGATCTTGCATATAAACTCCCGATCAGCTCCACAAAGTCAATGATCGGGCACATGCTTGGTGCTGCAGGCGGATGTGAAGCGATCGCAGCAATAAAAACTATCGAGACAGGTACAATCCATCCAACGCTCGGATACAAAGAACCCGACCCGGATTGCGACCTCGATTATGTTCCGAATGAAGCGAGAGAAGCAGACATAAACAAAGCGATCTCAATTTCACTCGGCTTCGGCGGTCATAATGCAGCGATCCTGTTCAACAAGATATAGGGAGGAGTCAAAGCAATGGATCTTGAAAATATAAATGCACTTGCCGATATACTCAATGCAAAGGGACTAAGCGCAATAGAAGTCGGTGACGGTGAAAACCGTATTCGTATCGAAAAAGAAACAGCCTCTGTTTCAATGTTTACACAACCTGCATCTCTTCCTGTGCAGCCGCAGCCGGTGACCTCAGAAGCGACCGGAGTTGAAACACCGGTACCTTCTTCCGGTTCTGAGCCGGACAGTCACTATGTAGATTTCAGCCGGTTAATAGAAATAAAATCACCTTTGGTGGGAGTATACTACGCCGCTCCGTCACCGGACTCTGAAACCTTTGTAAGCATAGGAAGTAAAGTAAAAAAAGACGATGTCCTCTGTATAATCGAAACGATGAAGCTAATGAACGAGATCACCGCAGAGCAAGACGGAGAAATTGTAGATATCTGTATAAAAAACGGTGATATAGCAGAGTATGGACAAGTCCTGTTTAAAATGTTTTAGGAGTAACAGTAAATGAACATCGAGGAAATAAAAAACATACTTCCCCACCGTGAGCCTATGCTGCTCGTGGAAGAAACCGAGATGGACGGTGATACAGCCATCGGGCGTTATACCGTTAAAGGCGATGAGTTTTTCCTGCAAGGTCACTTTCCGGGAAACCCTGTCGTCCCGGGTGTGATACTCTGCGAAATGATGGCACAATCCGCCTGTTTGCTTGTCCAAACAGACGGCGAAAAGTTCACGCCTTACTTTACAGGCTTAAACAATGTCAAGTTCAAAGGAAAAGTAGTCCCCGGAGATACGATAACATTCAAAGGGAAAAAAACAGCACAAAAAGGACTGTTCTATTTTGTCAAGAGCAGCGGCTTTGTGAATGATAAATTATGCGTGACCGGCGAATTATCATTCGCTGTAGTAAAGGAATAGTTTTCAAGAGGAGAAAGTGTGAAAGATGAACTTTCACCCCATAAGTTTGTGCCGCCACAAGCGGCGGAATGGAATAAACCATGTTTTCAAAAATACTGATAGCTAACAGAGGTGAAATAGCAGTCCGGGTCATACGTGCGTGCAAGGAAATGGGAATAGCAACGGTAGCAGTTTTTTCAGAAGCTGATCGTGAATCGCTCCATGTCAACCTTGCTGATGAAAGCTATTGCATTGGCGGACCTTTATCAAGAGACAGTTATCTAAACAAAGAAGCAGTCATCTCTGCTGCTATGGCATCAAAAGCTGAAGCGATACATCCGGGATACGGCTTTTTATCTGAAAACGCGGACTTTGCAAGGCTTTGTAAAGAAAACGACATAGTTTTTATCGGACCGGAGCCGGAAACGATC
>Ga0123356_10004706_pt1 | contig 14054 bp, 4 predicted proteins | sample TergutEmb28metaG_2_FD_92546 | JGI IMG/M metagenome (GOLD analysis project Ga0123356, IMG submission 92546) | Embiratermes neotenicus P3 segment gut microbial communities from Petit-Saut dam, French Guiana - Emb289 P3 | ecosystem: Host-associated > Arthropoda: Insects > Digestive system > Gut ...
AGTAGTGCAGTAGTGCAGTAGTGCAGTAGTGCAGTAGTGCAGTAGTGCAGTAGTGCAGTAGTGCAGTAGTGCAGTAGTGCAGTAGTGCAGTAGTGCAGTAGTGCAGTAGTGCAGTAGTGCAAGAATTATGCGGGGGGGTTTCCGAAAATTACGGCTAAGGCGATCGCCGCCGCGACGAGCACCGTGGCAAGCCCCGCGACAATTCCGACGCGAACCGGCGATACGGGCGTTTTGCCGGATACCTTTCCGGTGGAGCCATTGACAAAGAAGTTGTACACCTTCTTGCGCCAATCGCAGTGGCCGATGTAAACGGGCAGCAACAGGTAGGAAAAATACAGGTTGTTGTACGACGTGTCGGCCCGGAACGACTGCACCGTCGTGTAGGTGTACTGCCGCAAAATCGCGGCCTTGATGCGGGCGTCGATTTGCTTTTTTGCCTCATCCCAGCAAACCCGGCCGTCTTTTTCATACTGGTTTGCGACAAACCCGAACAAGTAGTTATTAGAATAATGCTTAGAATGGGCCGTGTCGAACGGCTGGATTTTAGATAAATCTTTGGGCTTAACGACAGACGAGGCATGAATCAAAACGTCTCTAAAATCGCCCGCATACGTGCCGGAGATGTTGAAATATACCGTTTTGGTGCGCACGGACGGCTTGCCGTTGACCATAACCGTGTACGTTTCCGTTTTCCCTAAGCGCCCCTCGTAACGCGTCACGGTGGCCGTGTCGAACGTAAACGCCGGGTTGTATACGCCGTCCACGTCCTCGGGGGATACGTCGTTTTTAAACCGGCGCGGCGCGAAGAATTTGCGTTTGGTCCATTGAATCACGCGCTCGATTGCGCTTTCTTTGGTGAGTTTAAAGGGCAGTACGGCGTTTGGCTTTAAGCCCGAGAGCTCTTGCGTTTGAACGACATTCGAGGTTCCGCAAAAGCCGCAGGACTTGGCGATATCCGATCTTGACAGGATTTCTTTAGCGCCGCAATTGCTGCACTGAAACACGTGCGTATCCGTCCACTTGCCGACCTGCCCCGCCAAAAGCTGTGAAAACGGCAGCTTTACGCTCTGAAAGGAGGCAAACCCGACCTGGTTGCCGCAATGGCTGCACGAAAGGCACTCGGTATCCGGACGGTAGACAAGGTTTGCGCCGCACGCGCCGCATTTGGATATCGCCGTCGCTTTTTCCGCCTTGTCGTAGACGGTTTCGGAATCGTAGTTTTGGGGGGCATCTTGTGGCTTTTCGCTCATCCAAGCTCCTTCTTTTAAGTGATCAGTGACCTCACATCACTTATCACTAAATTTTCTCCCCGCATTCCGGGCAGAACTTGGTGCCCGCCGGGACGCCCTTGCCGCATTTGGGGCAGGACGCCTGCAGCGATGTGCCGCATTCGGGGCAGAACTTGGCGCCGGATTTTACGGGTGCTTTACACTTGGGGCAGACCTCGCCCGTTGCTTGCCCGCATTCGGGGCAGAACTTGGCGCCGGCATTGATTTGAGCACCGCATTTGGGGCACGGAACCTTTTGCGGCCCGCCGCCCATATTGCCGCCCGCCATGCCCTGCATCTGCCGCCCCATCATATTGCCCATCATGTTGCCCATGCCCATGCCCATGCCTACGCCCATCATCGGACCCATCATGGTGCCCGCGCCCGGGTTTCCGGCAGCCGTTTTTAAGGCGTCGGCCTGCGCGTGCGCCATATGGACGTCCAACGTCTCGCGCTCCATCGTCATGATGGTACGCTTGTTGATTGCCTTTTGAATCTCGTCGGGCAACGAAAAATTCTCAAAAATGAGCTTGGTAAGCGCAATCCCGAGCTTTTTAAATTCGGGGCGCATGTATTTTTCGACCATTTCCGCAAGCGCCATTAAATTGCCCGCCAAATCCAATACGGGAACCTTACTCTCGCCGATGGCGGTCGTGACGCACATCACGGCTTTAGAACGCAGGTAATCGGTAATCTCGCTCGTAGAAAAAGTGGAATGTGCGCCGGAAAGCTCCTGCATAAAGATATACGGGTCGTCTACTTTGAACGAATACGTCCCGAACCCGCGCACCTGCACCGCGCCGAAATCCTTGTCGCGCACCAAAATCGGATTGACGGTTCCCCACTTAAAATTGGTGAACTGATGCGTGTTGACGAAATAGATGTCGGATTTAAACGGGTTTTCGAACCCGTATTTCCAGCTCATCAATTTGGTCAAAATCGGGATGCTGTTGGTGTCGAGCTTATAAAAGCCCGGCAAAAACACGTCGGCCATCTTGCCCTTATGGCAAAAAATGGCGTTTTGCCCCTCGCGCACCGTCAGTACCGAACCCTTGGAAACATAATCGTTTTTTAAGTCCAGCTTGTAAACGATCGTGCTCTTGTTGGGGCTCATCCATTCGATATTTTTTAGTAATCCCACGTTTTTTGTCCTCGCTTTTCAAAATTAACTGATTGAGGCGGCGTTATAAAGCCGATCGCCGCTTATACCGATACTATAAGCCAAAAAGTGCGCTTTGTCAACCGCATTGCCCCCGATTATTTAAGATTTAACCGTATTTTAATATTTCTTAACCTATTTTAAGAAAACCGTCACGCCGGAACGATTTTTGCCGGCCTTCCGCCGTCCGGGATGATAAACACCTCGTCGGCGGGGGCGACGGCGGTGCTGAAGGCAGGGTTCGTCGTTACCGTCCCGTTGCAAAATTCGACGACGCGGTGCGGGCCTTGGGCATTGTTATGGTTAGAGCTTTCTCCCGTGCCGTTAATGACAAACTTTATGTCGCTTTGCGCCCGCTTGGCTCCAAGCCCCATCGTGCAGGCGTGTTGGATGCGTACGCCGGGCGCGTGCGGAACTTCGATTGCGTTTTGCACGTTTACGATTTCCGAATTGCCCCGCTCGGAGTCGGTGCGGTTAAAAACCTCGTAAATCCCGAGGCCCGCCGCAAAGTGGGTGGTAACACCGTTGCCCACCTTATACGCGGCAAAGCCCTTCACCGTTCCGTTGTGGCTCATGTACGCCGCTTGATTGGTGGGGTCGTAGGGCAATTCGCATTGATAAAAGTACGTGCGGCCGTTCTCCCCGAGCCACAGCGTTTGGTACTCCTGAAAGTGCTCGACAAATAAGCCGTACACCGTCACGTCGTCGCCGCTTACAAGCAGGCCGTATTTTGAGGTGTTCATCGTCCAGCCGACGGATTTTTGGCGATCGTTATTAATCGCCACGTAGGCGGGCGAATTTGACGTAATGCCGGACGTCCCGCCGAGTTTAAGCTCGGTTTTGCCGTGGTCGGCGCGCCAAATCCACGAATGATCCAAAACGACATCGGACGAGTTGATTTGGAGCGCGACATCCACGTTAGAGGCCACGCGGAAGCCGCCGTTCCTAAAAATTAAGTCGGACAGCACCGTCGGGTTGTCGGCGTGGGACTTATTGGCCCCGGGATCGCCGATGCGCGCCAAATACACCGAATCCTTGCCCGAATCGAACATGAGAGCCGCGACGGTTACGCCCGGCACGTCGTCGACCAGCAGCGCGCCGTAACGGTTTGAGTCGGAGGGAACCAGCGTCGCCATGCCGGTTCCCAGCACAACGGTGTCGGCACGGTTGACTTGAATCGGGGCGTCAAGCTCGTAGATGCCGGGCGTAAAGAAAACGTTTTTGCCGGCGCGCAAAGCTTCGTTAATCGTCGCCGCCGAATCTCTGCCCGCAATCGCCGTATAAAACTTATCGATGCCGACCGCCGTGCCCGCGCCGGGGTCGGTAAACGTCCACGACGGCCCTACCGCATCGCGCCGCAAAGCGGGTACAAAAACTTTATATTCGCCCTCGTCGAGGATTAAAAACGGCTTTTCACGGATGACGGGGGTGTTTGCGATGTTGGTGTCTTTGCCGGAGGTCGCGGTCCAGTTGGACGGCTGCGACCCGGTGCGCAGCGTGTTCCCCTGCAAAAAGTTGTTCCAATTGACGCCGTTAATCGGACGGTCCAGCCGGCAATTGCGCGTGTAATATTGTTGTTGGGGCCCGGAGCCCGCCGCCGCTTCGAAGTAGCTGTCGGCAACGTACCCGCCCGAGGCGTTGCCGCCGCTGTCGAATACCGCGCTGCCCGGAGAATAAATGCGGCGGGCGGGCGCGGCCTGACTAACCGCCCAGTTGAAGGTGTTGCTCCCGCCCGCAGCGCCCGCCTGCAGGTTCTCAATCGAACGCCAAAAGTTGCACAACGAACCGTTCGAGGGGCGCTCGGGCGGCGTTTTTACGGAACGGATTTTGACGTCGGTCGGCAATTTGCCGAGTCCCGTGACGTGCGTGTAATAGCCCACATTAACGTTGGCGCAAGCGGAATAATCGCCGGGCTTAAAATACAGCGCGTACCGGTCGGAAGAAAATTCGCCCGCGCCGAATTCCGCCGGGTCGGTGAAAATGCGGTAGACGCGCTCGATGTCGGCGTTGATTGCGGCCACTGAATCGTATTTAATGTCATAAAACAGCGTGTAATCGCCGAACAGCTTTTGTTCCAGCGACATCGTAAAGGTTTTTAGAGCCGTCGCCCCCGCTTTTGCCGTAATGCGGTAGTAATTTTCGTATTTATCGGCGTTCGGCGCAGCGTCGGCGAAAGTTACCTCATTACCGCTTCCGGAGGAAGTGCCCGCATCGAGCTGCCCGATTTGCGCGTATGTGCCCAAACGGCTGCCCGCCCGCTCTACCGTATAGCTGTCCGCACCCGCGACCGCGTCGAAAGCAAACGAAATTTTTCCGGCGGCCGCGTCATAGCCGATATTCATCGGCTTTGGCATAGCCACCGGAGCCGGGTTGCAAATCGGGCAGGCCGGATCCGTGCAAGCGTGCGCGGGGTTGCAAATCGGACAGCCTGGATCCGTGCAAGCATGCGCGGAGTTGCAAATCGGGCATGCCGGGTCGGTACAGCTATGCGCCGGGTTGCAAATCGTACAAGCGGGGTCGTCGCACTTGTGCGCGGGGTTGTCCGGTTTGCCGCAGCCAAACAGCATGGCCGCTGTAAGCAAGAGGGTAATGACGAGTAAGAGGGTTTTTGACGCGTTCTTCATGGTGAACTCCTTCTTGGAAAGTGATGAGTGATGAGTGATAAGTGATAAGTTTAGGATAAGTGCGTATGCAAATATGAGCGAATGTCTTTTGTTCCTTAGGAAAAGAAAAACATTTTTACTGTACCCAATCACAATTATCCCTAACTTATCACTTATCACTTATCACTTATCACTAAATCATACACTTCCCCGCAGTCTTTCACTCTGTGCGTCGGGCGGTACTTGTCAAACTCCCCTTCCGGCGCGGCGCCCCACAGGACGCCGATGGAGTCGATACCGCAAGCATCGGCAACCAAAATGTCTATGTAGCGGTCGCCGACCATTACCGCCGCCTTGTCGCAAATCGCGCGGCGGACGAGGGTTGCCTTGTCAGACGTTTTTTCGGATAAATCGGGGCCCGCGACAACGGCAAATCGGTCAAAGTACCCTTTCTCCCGCAGTATCCGGTCGATAAAAACTTGGGGCTTGTTGGTCGCGACGCACAAAATTTTACCGGCGGATTTTAGTTTGTCCAAGAGCTCCGGGATTCCGGGGTAAAAATCGCACATCGCATAGCCCCCGTCTCCGTAAAAATCGCGGTACAGGGCGACGGCCTTTTTGGTATCCTTAGCCGAAAACCCGAGCCGCATCGAAAACGTTTCCACGAGCGCCGGACCCATAAACGGTTTAACGTCCTCATGCGACAGCGGCGGACGGTTAAAGCGCTCCATCACGAGGTTAAAGCCCGCGTATATGCCGGGCAACGTGTCTAACAGCGTGCCGTCCGCGTCGAAAATGATGTTTTTGTACACGGTTACCTCCGAGTTTTTCCTCACTCCGTCGTCCTGAGCGAGGCCTTCCTATCCACATACACGACGAATCTTGTGGCCGAGTCGAAGGATCTCCACCTTAAAAAGGCGCCTTTTTCAAAAGGTTGAGATCCTTCGACTTCCCTTTTGACTCGCTACGCTCGCCGAAAGACCGCTCAGGACGACGGAGAGAGGTATACAGAGGCAAAAAGCTCTCTTCTGGCTCTCGTTTACTTTGGTTTCGCAGGCGCGCTGCCTTTCGACGCCTCGGATCCGGTTACTCACCCGTATAATTCCAGGTAACGGGGCGGCCGAGCGGATTCCAATTGGCGTCCCGAGTTTCTCGTCACATGTTGTTTTTCTTCACTCATGAGCGGTAGTATAGCGGTTACACACAAAAAAGTCAAGAAAATTTCACGCTTCTGCCCTAAACACCGTGATTTTTTTTCCGGCGGAGGCCTTGCAAAGATCAACTTCGCCGGTTCCGATGACGATGCTGCCGACTTTGACGCGCCATTCCCCTTTTTTTGCGGTGTTATCAATCGATATGTTAAAAACGCCGCCGTTGTGGCGCAGGGCAAACGAAATATCGGGGATGGCTGCCGGGAGGTTCGGGGCAACGGACAGCTTTTTGCCGCGTATTTTTACGCCCAAAAAGCCCTCTATAAGGCACTTATAGTACCACGCGGCCGCGCCCGTGTACCAGCTCCAGCCCCCTTGGCCCGTGTTGAGTGGGCCTGCGTACACGTCGGCAGAGAGAACGTAAGGCTCGTTGCCGTACCGCAGGGCTTTTTGAGGCGTGTCCGTGTGCGAAAGCGGGCTCAATAGGCTGAATATGCGCCACGCCGTCTCCGTTTGTCCGGTTTTTAACAGCGCCAGCACCAGCCACACGGCGGCGTGCGTGTATTGGCCGCCGTTTTCGCGCACGCCGGGCGGGTAGGAGGCGATGTAACCGGTTTTAGGGGATAGGGGATAGGGGATAGGGGTTAGGGAAGCAGATGAATTTTGGTTTCCGGGCTCAGGGATCGAAGCTCGGGACTTTTTTTCAACGCACAACGCACAGCGCACAGCGCACAATGCTTGATTTTCGGTCATTGTGACATCCTTCATTGTACATTGTGCATTGTGCGTTGTGCATTCGGTATACGGCGGGGTTAACAGCTTAACAATCCCACGCTCTTCATCCACAAGCCTTGCCAGCGCCGAGGATAGCGCAAGCGCGCACTTTTCCTCCTCACCCGCGCCGCTTAATACCGCCCAAACCTGCACCAGCAGGTCGATTTTACCCATGCTGCAATTTTTAGAGCCCAAAGCCCGCCCGTCGTCGTCAAAGGCGCGTAAAAACCACTCGCCGTCCCATGCGCGGTTGATTGCTTTTTTTAAGCCCTCGCACACATCTAAAAACGCGCCGCGCCGGGCGGTGTCTTTTAGGTGCGGCAGGAATTTTTGAATCGACGCATATAACAGCATACTCGTAAACACGCTGGTTCCGATCCCGCGCTCCCCCACCTTGTCCATGCCGTCGTTCCAATCCCCCGTACCCATTTTGCACAGGCCGTTTTCGCCGAGCGAATCGCACGATAATTTTAAGGCGCGCAAGATGTGCTCGTGCAGGGTTGCCGTGTGCTCGGTGGCTTTAAAGGCGGCGTACACTTCCTTGCCCCCCTCGGGAACGCCTGGCCCCGTTAAATACGGGACGCGGGCGCGCAAAATGGCGGCGTCCCCGGTGAATTCGATATATTCGCACACAACGTAGACAAGCCACAATCTATCGTCCGATATACGGGTGCGCACGCCGACAGCCGGAGGATGCCACCAATGCAGCACGTCGCCTTTTTCGAACTGCCGCGCCGCGCACGTCAGGATATGCCCGCGCACGAGCGCCGTATCGACGTATAAAAGCGCGAGACAATCCTGTAGCTGATCCCTAAAGCCGATCGCGCCGCCCGCCTGATAATACCCCGCGCGCGCCATAAAGCGGGAGGAGTACACTTGGTAAGGCAGCCAGCGGGAAAGGATGGCCAAATCGAGCGCGGGATCCGAGGGACGGGATTCGGGATTCGGGATTCGGGATTCGGGGTTCGGTGGACGGGATACAAATCCATCTTCTTTTTGCTGGCAACTGACAACTGTCAACTGACAACTGTCTCCGGGATTCGGGATTCGGGATTCGGGATTCGGGATGGTTACGTTCATTCCCGTAGGGGTCGATGCCCACGCCGGCCCGCGGGCTGCACACCGTGCAGCCCCTACGCTTGAGCCGATTGCATCCGTAGGGGTCGCCGTCCCCGGCGACCCGCCTGCCGTTGTGCGGGCGGTCATTTCCGTGCCGGGGGGAGGTGTCAGGGGGACGGGGACGCTGATTCCGAAAGGCAGGCTTTCGGAACCTCCTACGGAGGCACTTCGCTGCGCTCGTGTCATCGTAAACCCATCCCCGGGCAGAGCCGTAACCGAAGATTCCCGATTCCCCGTAGGGGTCGCAGTCCTCTGCGACCCGCCGAAACCGATTTCTCGGGGCTCGGGGTTCGGGGATGGATTGGTTACGTTCATTCCCGCAGGGGTCGATGCCCACGCTGGCCCGCCGATACCGACATCATTCATATGGTGCGGGGCGATGAAGGCATCGCCCCCTACGGATTGTGTATCATTTTCATCCGCATTTGTAATTTGTACATTGTAATTTGTAATTTGCTGCGCCTCAAGCCTCTGCATTTGGATAGAAGACAGATTGCCGAAAAACTCCTTTGCCTGTTTATATGCCGCGTCGCACGTCAAAAAATCGACGTCGCGCTCCTCCCCCAGCGCAAAAATAATGCGTTTCACTCCCTTGCCGGGGATGACTATCTTCGTCTTAACCGCCGGAAAAAACTCCGAACCCTCCGCTACCGGGTTGAGCGGCGTCAGATTCCCTCTCTCGTCCGTAAACGCCTCGCGCCACGGGGAGAAGCCGGTGAGCGGCTGTGAGCAACAGATGTACGTATCAAGACCGTTTAGGCGGTTCTCGATCTTGATTCGGGATTCGGGATTCGGGATTCGGGATACAAATCCATCCTCTTTTAACTGATCACTGAAAACTTCCCACTGACCACTGTTCACTGACCACTGACCACTGCTCACGCCCAACGCGTGCACCGTATTGTGCGGAAAGTCCCCAAGCACCATGTCGGCGGCAAACATTACCTCAACCGCCCTCTCCTCATCTTTGCAATTCTCCACCTCTATGTCATAAAACTTGATCGCCGCCTTTGGCGCAAGATACATCCTTTGACTCGTAAAAAACCCGTTATATTCGCATCTAAATTCCGAATACCCCAAACCGTGCACCACTGCATGACTTGTCGGGGGGACGGACTCATCGACAAGTTGCATTGAGGGAACTTGTCGGGGGGGCGGACTCATCGACAAGTTGTTGACATTCATTTTGCCATAGAACTTGTCGATGAGTCCGTCCCCCCGACAAGTTTTCCCATTTTCCGAGAATACGACGAGCTCGCTTGCCGAGTCTAGCACCGCGTCGTTTTGCATGCGCGTAATTTTTTCGGAATAGGAGTTTTTGTAAAACGTAAAGCCACCGCCCGCGCTTGTGATTACGGTTCCGATGCGGCCGTTCGAAATGACGTTGCTAAGTGGGCGCGGCGGAGCGACGGACGATACATCGAGCGCAAACGCATAATCGGACGTTATGCCGCCGATGCCACAGGGGCGGATTATAGTTGGCGGTGGACGGTTGCTTACGTGTGAATTGTTTTTTGTATGTGGATTGTGGATTGTGAATTGTGAATTGTAGGGCGGGGGCTTGCCCCTGCCGACTTGATGCCCAATGCCGCTTGCGGCAGAGAGGCTAGGCCCCCGCCCTACACCACCATCCTTTTCACAATTCACAACCCTCAATCCACAATCCACACTATTCCCGTCTTTTTCGCAACCCGCAATCCACAATCCACAATTTACATTATCATCCGCCTCGTTGACAAGGTACACGCCGTTCCCGCAGCGTGCAAGCTCCTGTTTGATGCCCGATTCGTCTAAAAGCGCATTCAGTGCCTCGTTAAGAGACAAAAAATAACCATGCCGTTCGGCATACAGGACGTATGCATTAAAACGAATGTCAAACCGGCACAGGGTTTTTAGGTGTCCGAGCTCGTTTTTTAAACGTGGAAGGCTGTCTAAATCCTTCACCTTCAAACAAACCGGCGGGCGCGACATATCGAATAATTTCGCCGCACGGCGGGTTTTTATGTTGCCGGCGGACGCGTATAGCAGCTTTGCGGCGGTTTCCTTAACGTGCTGCGGGATTTGGTTGCGCTTAGCCTCCGCGTATCTGCGCCCCTCGCCGCATGCAAAAAACCCTTGCTCGTGCGTGCTTTTTACCTCTTTTTTCAGCGCGTCTATGGCTTCGCCGCACACCGTAAAAACCGTGAATTCCGCGCTCGTGCCCGGCAAAAGCGTAAACTCCGTGTGCGAGCTTACTACAGGCTCGGTGGGGCGCCGCTCAAAAGAAAGCCCCGCACCGCACCGCCCGTAGTAGGCGCGGCGGCTGTTGTTGTAGGCGGTTTGGGATTCGGGATTCGGGACTCGGGATTCGGGATTCGGGACTCGGGGCTCGGGATTCGGGACTCGAGGCTCTTTTTCAACGCACAACGCACCGCTACAGCCGCACAATGATTGATTTTCGGTCATTGTGACGTCCTTCATTGAGCGGCTGTAGCGGTGCGTTGTGCGTTCTTCCGACTTATGCCCCCTGACCCCTGACTCCTGACCCCTGACCCCTAACCCCTGACCCCTGACCCCTGACCCCTGACCCCTGACCCCTGACCCCTGACCCCTGGCCCCCGGTCCCTGACCCCTGGCCACCGGCCACTGACAACCGGTGTCGCCCGACACCACATAATACGCCAACCAAAGCGGCCGTTCCGCGCCTATTCGACGCACAAAGACCGCCGCCGGATCGTCGTCGCGAATAAACTCCAAAAACATGTCCGAATACGCCCGGTGCGCCGCATCCCCCGCTTTATCGCGCAAAACGGGCTCAATTTTAGACGAAAGCCTGCACGCGACGGGGTACGCGGAGCGGTTGTAAAGCCGCACCCGGCGCATTTCCCCGTTGCCGGACGGCAGCGGCATTACCGTCACCTCCGACCGTACGCACCCGCACTCCCGCCTAAAAGTGCCCGAGTCGAACGCACAGGTAAACGGGGCATCGTATAGGTTGAAAGCGTCCGGGGCTCGGGGCTCGGGGCTCCGGGCTCGGGGCTCGGGATTCGGGGCTCGGGGTTCGGTTACGCTCATTCCCGTAGGGGGCGCAAGTCCTCTCTGCACCCCGCAGTTGTTGTGCGAAGAAAAAGCCGTGCCGGGGGGAAATGTCAGGGGGACGGGGGATGGGGAATGGGATTCAAATCCATCTTCTTTCAACCGTCCACTGTCCACCGTCCACTGTCCACGGTCTACCTCCAGCCACAGCTCCGGGCCATCGCTTCTTTGCAATTGCCGCGTCACCATTACCCCGTCATACACCGAATACCCGATTCCTCCTTGACCCAAAACCAGCGCGTAACGGCCGGTAGACAGCAAATTGATTCCGGGGATCACTTGCCTTTTATCGTATACGACGGGCGGCGGGAGCTCCGCTGCGGCAGCCGGGCGGCAGCGTTTGCGCTTTTTTCGGGCGATGAGGCGCTCGCTGCGCATAAGCTGCAAAGAGGCCGCGCGAATGCCCGGATGCCGCCTCAATCGGGCGGTAAGCGCGTTGCCGCTCAGATAATTGCATAAAGCTGCCAGCGACATCCCGAGGTGGTGGGACATAAAAGAGGTCATGATTTGTTGGGATTCGTGGCTAGAGGAATGGGGAGTGAGGAGTGAGGAGTGAGGAACGGCGGAGGGAACGCATCGTGCCGAATCCATTTTTTGACGCTCTAAGCCTTGAATTCCGGACATCTGATTTATCCATCGTTCCTCATTCCTCACTCCTAATTCCTCATTCCTTCTTACTTCCTCCTTCCTGCTTCCTACTTCCCCGCGCACCCGTCCACAATCCACAAAATCTGCGGACTCATAGAATCCGTACTCCCCGCACATCCCAAGCTTTTTTAAAATGCCGAGATTCTTTTGCGCCTTTTTCGGGAAAAACGGCAACGCCAAAAACGACGCGTACGGCGCGACGACCGTCGGGCAAGGGATAGCGGCAAGCGCGATTCCGGGCACGCCGAACGCCTTGTACTGAAAGTTGCCGTCTGCGTCCGTTTTGGCGTACTGGCTTTCGGAAATCCCGAACGCCGGAAGCCTTTGCTTTTTTGCGTACGCGATATGCGCGCGGACGGCATTCAGGGCGGAGGCTCTAAAAACCGAGCCGCGCGGAAAATCAAAAAACAGCGTCGGCATTAAATGCTCGAACATGCCGCCCGTCCACGACGCGAGCACCCTTCGCCGCCCGCTTAAAAAGGCTTGCAGGGAAAGGTTTTGTAAGACTTTTCCGTCAATTTTTTGATGCGCGGCAGCGACTAAATACATTAAAAGCGCCTCGCTTGCCGCTAAATCGTAGTGGCCCGCGTCATACTCGCCCGTATCCTCGTTGAACCCAATCCAAAAAAGCCCGCGCCCGTAGTCAAACAGCCGTTCGATTTCGGTGGCGCGAATCAGCCGCTCCGCCCGGTTTTTCAGCTCCCCTCCCGCGTAAACCGACAACAGTGTCAGCGCCGCTAAAAAGTTCCCGCTGTCTACCGCCGAAACGTAGACAGGCCGAAGCGTCTCAAGCGTCTTAATGTCCGTCCAGTTGTATAAATTCCCGTGCCACTTAGGCATTTTTTCGACCGTCGCAAGGATATTAGAGCAAGCGCATTCCATCGCCTCAAACGAAATTTCTCCCAATTCATAGGCGCAGACGTGCGCAATCAGCGAAAACCCGATGTTGGTGGGCGATGTGCGCTCTGCGGGCCGGAGACCCGCAAAATGAGGAATTAGGAGTGAGGAGTGAGGAATTTCGGAGAGATTGGATGTTTTGCATCCCGTATTTGTAATTTGTAATTTGTAATTTGTAATTTCGCGCTCCCCTTCTCCTGAAAGCTGACCCCTATCCGTCCTTCGCTGATCACTCCTCACTCCTAACTCCTCACTACCCTGACCCCTGAAAGCTGACCCCTGAAAGCTGGCTCCCGGCCCCTGAACATTGTCGCACGGCAAATACCCGAACTGTGCTCCTGCAAAGTCGGAAAAATAGCGGTACGCGGCGCGGAATTCCCCTAAAAGCTCCGCGCGAAATTCCGGGTTACGGTATGTTTTTTCTTTTCTTTGGCGGGAAAAAACGAGGTTCAAACCAAAGCCCGACGCAAAAATACCCGCAATTGTGTAATACACTGCCCGAACCGCGAATCCCGAGCCACGAACCGTAAGAACAGAATCCCAAACCGTGAGCCACGAAAACGGAGCCGCGAACATCACGGCAAGAATAATCGCCGCCGCCGCCAATAGTGAAACCCAAAACGGAGCGGAACCCTTCGCGTGCAAAAAAGTCTGCCACTCTAACAACCTCTTTCGCCGGATAAGCCGCCAAAGCGTCAGCAATATCGCGATAATAGAATACAGCGCAATCACCGGCATCGCGGCGATTAAAAAGAATTGCCGGGCAAATTCCGAAAAAAATCCGGCACTGCGGTGCTGCACGGACGCGCGCGCGCTTTTGATTAAGTACGCGCCGCAAAGGGCAAACGCTGTGACGAGGGGGACGATCGGTGCGGCGCAAAACAGCGACAGCACGATGAGGGCAAACGAACACACCGGCGCGAGCGGGCAAATAAGGTTGGAGAGGATACGCCATTTGCCGATGGGGGAAATCGGGTTTTTATAGGCCTTGCCGTCGCGCCCCCGCACCCTCGGCAACAAAAACGGGAGATTCTGCCAATCGCCCCTAAGCCAGCGCATTTGCCTGGTTAAAAAACGTGAAGCGGTGGGGGGGAATTCGTCGAACGCGGCAACGTCCGAATCCGCGCACCCGGCATACGCGCCCTCGGGGTAATCATGGCTTAAGACGCGGTTGTCCGGGAATTTTCCGGAAACGCTTTTGTGGAACTCCTTGACGCGGTAAATCCCCTTGCCTGTAAAATTCCCGCTGCCAAACCAGTCAAATTCGACGGACGCGGTGTGCGGCGCATAGCTCGAAAGGCCGGACGCGCCGCGAAAGAGCCCGGCGAATAGTGAATGGGGGTTAGGGGTTGGAGGTTGG
>Ga0123356_10004707_pt1 | contig 14054 bp, 9 predicted proteins | sample TergutEmb28metaG_2_FD_92546 | JGI IMG/M metagenome (GOLD analysis project Ga0123356, IMG submission 92546) | Embiratermes neotenicus P3 segment gut microbial communities from Petit-Saut dam, French Guiana - Emb289 P3 | ecosystem: Host-associated > Arthropoda: Insects > Digestive system > Gut ...
AAAACGGAACCCTTTATTACTTTAGGATCGCAGCCTATGATCGTATAACAGGTGAAATAAATTACAATGTAGGAGAGTTTTCCGCCGAAGTTACAAGCCGTCCCCTTGCCGGTTTAACGCTCTCTGCGGTTTCTCCTTAATATTTTCGGGCATATTCATGATTGTGAATAACTTATGTGAAAAAATTAAAAACCATATCATGGAAATGCCAAGTCTTCCTGTATCTGTTGGAAAAGCGCTTCAAATTTGCAGTAATGCAAATGTTAACCCTTCGGATTTAAACCAGGTTATTTCGTTAGATCCTGTTTTAACAGGCAGACTTTTAAAACTTATTAATTCTGCTTACTATGGACTTGGAACGCATGTAACATCGCTTGTTAGAGCCATAACCATGCTGGGTCTTAATACTGTAAAAAATCTTGTTTTATCAACTGCGGTGTTAAGTACATTGCCTGCAAACAAAGAAATAGACGGATTAAACATGGAAGGCTTCTGGCATCATTGCCTGTGCGTGGGAGTTATATCTAAATTACTGGCGGCAAAACAGGGAATAGAACCAAAATATCTGGAAGAATATTTTGCCGCAGGTTTGTTACACGACATTGGAAAGATACCTCTTAATGCTACGCTTGCCGCCGAGTATATTTCCATGATAACAACAGCGGATCGCGAACGCAGATCTTTGTTTGTAGTTGAAGACGAAATTGCGGGTATTAATCATTGCGCAGCGGGTGAAATGATAGCAAATGCCTGGAAACTTGATGTGTCCATTACAGACGCAATCGCTTATCATCATAATTATACCAACTATTGCGGTGATAATGGAAATATCGTAAGTATTGTAACAATAGCAAACTATTTTTCGGCAATAAACGAAGTAGGCTTTGCGGGAGACAGAAGACCTGTTAAACCGGATAGAAAAGTATGGGAAACTGTTGGTTTTAACGAAGATGTCTACCCTGATATAATAGAAAAACTATACATGGAAATAGATAAGGCAAAGATTTTCTTGAATATTTAAATAAAGTCTGTCTAAAAATGCAGAGCATTTTAGACAGACTTCTATAAAATATGCATTTTTGCAGCCTTTTGGCGAGAAAATGCTAGTGTCGTCCGCAAAGCAACCCATCAACTTCGTAGATGAAGTTTGTGGACAGACACTAATTATTGAAAAAGACAAAAAATTGTATTAAAATATAACATATGCTTTCAGTACGTTTTTGGGGAGTGCGCGGTTCTCTTCCGAGTCCGGGGCGCGAGACTGTTATTTACGGCGGAAACACATCCTGTATAGAAATTAGGGCAGACGAACGCCTGATTATTATCGATCTGGGCTCCGGAATACGGCCTTTAGGTGACTGGCTTGCCGCTAATGATCTGGTTAAAAACGGTAAAATCAAAGCTGATATATTCCTAACGCATACGCATTGGGATCATGTTATGGGATTTCCTATGTTTAGGCCCATATACATTCCAGGAACAGAGTTAAATATAACAGGTCCTATGACAATGGATAACGATACTTTAAAATCCATTTTTGAGAATCAGCTTTCATATAACTATTGGCCCGTTAGAGCGCAGGAGCTTGCCGCCAAAATTGAGTACAATCAGATTAAAGAAACAACGCTTGAACTCGGCGATGGTCTTACCATTAGCAGTAAATACCTTAATCATCCTATTTTTTGCTTTGGATACCGTGTAAGTTATCAGGGAAAATCCATCGCAACCGTGTATGATCATGAACCTTTTAGTAATTTGTTTGCAGCCAATTCTGATAATGATATCGATAAAGAGGCAATGATGGAAGGCGAGATTGCCGCTGCCGAAGAAAATGAAAAAATCAGGCAGTTTATAAAAGGCGCGGATATTGTGATACATGACGCTCAGTATACACAGGATGAATATGTAAAACATGTTGGCTGGGGTCATTGCTCATACGAACACACTGTGCAGGCAGCGACAGGTTTAGGCATAAAAAAATTGGTTCTTTTTCATCATGAACCTTCACGTACAGACAGTCAGCTGGAAGAATTAGAGAAGGGTTTTGAAAACAATACAGAACCCCAAATATTAATGGCAAGAGAAGGCTTAACACTGGAAGCCTAGCGCTGTTAATTAATATTACATTCAGTATTTAATAATTTAGCGATGTTTTTCATTTCTTCGATAGTTTTTTCGTTTACAGGAATCTGACCATTAATGCGCTGTGCCATCAGCTCAGCCTCTCTTTCTCCATGAGTATAAATGCGGCTTTGACCTTCTGCTTTTCTGCTGCTGCGAATTTCCTGTAAGAATTTTGACATTGCGTTTTTTATGGCAGCTTTATCGCCAAAAATACCGTAATCCAAAGCCATGAAATAATGACAAATCCCTGTAGAGCCCGGTTTTCTGTTTACATGATTCGATGTAAGCCCGCTTGATACAACCGCAGAGAATAAATCTACAATTATACTAAGTCCAAAACCTTTATGCCCGCCATGAAGCATTCCAAGTCCGCCAAGCGGAGCAATTCCGCCGCCTGCTTTTGCAATAATATTATCTACAACAACAGCAGCGTCATTACAAGGATTGCCGTTTGCGTCAAGACACCAGTTATCAGGCAGCGGCTGTCCGTTTTTTCTAAACACTTCCAGTTTTCCTCTTGGAACAACTGTGGTGCTTGCATCATAAGAAAAGGTAAACGGATCTGCAGGCATTGCAAGAGCCAATGCGTTTGTTCCTGTCATCGCTTCTGCGCCAAAAGTTGGAACGCAGATTGCTTCTGTGTTTGTCATTGAAACGCCGATTAAATCTTCTTCTGATGCAAGTTCCGTGTAGTAACTTGCAATGCCATAATGATTGGAGTTGCGCACAGTTACCATTCCGCATCCTGAACTTTTTGCTTTTTGCACCGCAATTTTCATAGCTTCTACGCCAACGAGCTGACCCATCGCTTTATTTGCTTCGATGCATGCCGAGATTCCGGTTTCGTGAACAATCTCTATTTTTGCTTTTGCATCAACCTGACCGGATGTAATTTCATCATGATAACGGATAAGCCTGTGGATGCCATGCGATTCAATTCCGTAAAGATCGGCTCTTAGTAATACATCACTTATAATACTGCTTTCGCAGGCGGAAAAACCATAAGCTTGAAATAAATTCTCGCAGAAATTCCGCGCATCTTTAGTATTAATTTGCATATCCCCTCCATAATGCAATTATAATAATGCAATTATAATAACGCAATTATAATAACGCAATTAAATTGATGTAGTTATATTTTAGCCAATCGCTTTTTTTAGTTCCTCAATCTTGTCGGTTTTTTCCCATGGGAATTCTGCTCTTCCAAAATGACCATACGACGCTGTCTTTAAATAAATCGGGCGGCGCAGATCTAAAGCTTTGATTATCCCTGAAGGACTAAGATCAAAAACTTTTTCAACAGCTTTTCCAATTTTGCTTTCATTTACTTTTGCAGTGCCGAATGTATCTACCATAACAGAGACAGGGAAAGGTACGCCAATTGCGTATGCTAGCTGAATCTCGCAGCGATCTGCAAGTTTTGCGGCGACAATATTTTTTGCGACATAACGCGCTGCATAAGCTGCAGAGCGATCAACTTTGGTTGGATCTTTGCCGGAGAATGCGCCGCCGCCATGACGACCCATGCCGCCGTAAGTGTCTACGATAATTTTTCTGCCAGTTAGTCCTGTGTCGCCAAATGGTCCGCCAATTACGAAACGGCCTGTCGGGTTAACATAGTAATTTGTTTTTTTATCAAGTAATCCTGTCGGTTCAAGAACAGGTTTAATTATTTTTTCTATAATTGTTGTTTCTATTTCTTTATAGGAAACATCAGGATCATGCTGATGCGATACTACAACCGCGTCAATGCGGACAGGTTTAAAACCTTCGTATTCGATTGTTACCTGGCTTTTTGAATCAGGGCGCAGCCATTTAATTGTTTTATTTTTGCGTAATTTTGTTGCGTTAATAAGTATTTTATGAGCCAGCATAATTGGCATCGGCATAAGTTCTTTTGTTTCGTTACAGGCAAAACCAAACATCATTCCCTGATCCCCGGCTCCCTGCTGACCTTTGAATTTTTTTAAACCTGTGCCGGAAACTCCCTGCGAAATATCGGGAGACTGGCTATGAATCATATCAAGAACAGCCATCGAGTTAAAATCCAAACCGTAAGAAGGATCTGTGTAGCCGATATCTTTTGCAATATCCCGTACCAGACTATGAAAGTCAACAAAAGTTTTTGTTGTAATTTCACCGCCAACCAGCACAAGCGAAGTGGAAGCAAATGTCTCGCAGGCAACTCTGCTGGATGGATCTTCTTTTAAGCAGGCGTCAAGAATTGCATCTGAAATTTGATCGCAGAGTTTATCAGGATGACCTTCGCCAACTGACTCTGATGTAAAAAAGTAACGGTTTGATTTCATATATTTCCCCTTATAATTGAATTCTAACATCATTATCTGCCGGGTACAAGTCTATCCAAAGCCCGTCAAGTGCGTATTGCTGCTGGCTTAAAATAAAACGCCCCCAAAGGCTTAATTTTGATTTATCCAGCGCAGGTTTTAAAGCCGGGTTTTCATCGCCTGAATAATGAGCGGCAAAAGCGTCTCCAACAGCATCTGCGATAATATCTATGTCTTTGTCTGAAACATTGTATTTTTTTAACGTTCTTCCCGCTTCCAGCATAACTGTTTTTTTAACAAATGCGTGAGCGTTTTCTGCAAAATCAGTTCCTGGATATAATTTATCTATGATAAAATCAGTTTTAATATCCATTACATTGTTGTTAATTGTCACATAACGGATTGGACATGGAGCTGTTACAAGCGAACCTGTCTGCACATCATAAAAAAACTTGTTGTTAAAATCTGCGCGTGTAATATCCTGCGCGTGATAATGCCCTGTAAAACCGACTCTTACATTCCATGAAGAAAGAAATTCTCCAAAGTTTGCAAAGTCCTGAACAATGTATATAGAATGAAGTTTTGCCTGTCCTTTCCAATGCTCCATAAATCCGTGATGCATCATTGCCATAACAGCCTTGTTGTTTTTATCTGCCTCGTTTAACACCATTGCCATCCAGTCTATTGTTTCCTGATTTAATTTACCTGAAACAATTGGATATCCTCCTTCAACATTTTCACGATGTCGGGTGGAATCAATAGCTAAAAGCCATAAGCCTTCGACAGGTTCTGCTACATAGCTAAGTGAATTTGTATCTCTCATTAGAGCTGCGTTGTATCCAAAATCGCCGTAGATTTGTGCAAACTCTTCCTCGCTTACATTTGGAACATTTTCTGTAGTGTCTCCATCGTATTTTAATGCTTTAGGACAGTTAACATCGTGGTTCCCGGGAACTACGTAAACTGCAATATTATGATCGGTTAATTTTCTTAATTTTTCAGCCGCAATAGCATGGTTAATAAGTTCGCCGTCTTTTGTTAAATCGCCCGGTATTATTACAAAGTCTACCTGTGAAGCGATAATGTCATTAATTGCATAATCCAAAAGTTCTATACTGTTAAGCAGAAGCTTGCGATCAGATAACATAACTCTTTCAAAAGCTTCGCCCGAAGAGCCAAGTTCACTGCTGTAAACATGGATGTCGCTTATCACAGCGAATGAGGCATTTGGATAAGCCGGGATTCTTCCGCCCTCTGTATTAAGCTTATAAATAAGGGAGGGTTCTTTGGAACAGCCGCAAATGACCATTATATAGAAAATAACCGCAAGCAGTGCCGTCTTTGTTAATACTTTATTCATTGTTTTATTATATTTTTAAATACTAAAACAATCAATAAATAGATAACAAGGATTGTCTTGTGTTTACAAAAGTAAATAAAAACCTTATAATATGGTTTATTGTGGCTTTTTGTTCGTTTCTAAGCGGTTTTTTTGGTTAATTAAGGGAAAATACAGATTAAAAGCTATTTTTTTACTATTTTATTTTCACTCTGTCTTATTTTTAGTCCTTCTGCATATACACAAGATTTACCCCCACCCAACAAATGGTATGAAGGTTTTTTCATCGAAGGTTCTGCTTTGCAATACCTTGTACCGGATATTCTGACAGAATATTTAAAGCCGGATTTAAGTTTTAGAGGAGCTGTTGGGTACGAATTAAAACAATTTCGTTTTGCTGTTGAATCCGGATACAGTCATTTTTTAGGAACAAATCCTCTTGTTTTAGATATATCCTTTGTTCCGCTGGTTTTTAAATTCGGTTATACTTTGCCTCTTTTTTCCATTATTGGCATTCAGGCAGATTTGGGAATAGGATTTGCTTTTTCAGAAACCCATCGATATGAAACAGCTATTGATGTTGCAATGAAAAATTTAATAATAGATAACGAACGCAGTTTATTTACAGGAGCTAGATTTTATTTAACAGTTTCGCCGTTTCGTTTCCTAAAAATATACGCAGGAGGCGGCATTGATGCGATATTAGAAAATGACGGACCTATTCCTCTGCCGCTTCTTGAAGCAGGACTCTCTTTAAAGCCGCTTATGATTGTAAATGATATCAAAGAAGCAAGAGAAAATAAAAAAAATCAAAGATCAAGACTGATAATAATGCGGTAGAGGAAATTATATGAAATTAAAACAAGCGATTTTAATATTTTTATTTCCTCTTATTTTATCGGGATGTAATAATTATTTTCATGACCTTATTCCTCCTGATGAAAACAGGATAATTTCATTTTTTGTAAAAGGTCAAATTAAAAACTCAGTAATAAATAACAATACAGTTCTTGCGATAGTAGATACCGGAACACCTGTAGATTCATTAATCCCGGTTATAAGTATTTCTCATAAAGCGACAATATTACCGATAACTTTAAATTATCTGCAAGAAGCGTTTCCTCGAGTTGATATTCCCAAAGCGATGGTAGGGTTGTTAAACGCTCAAGACCAGGCAGATTACGTATTGGATTTAATCGAGAAGAATCCGGATTTTAATATACCTGTAATTAATAAACCGATAGATTTTACAGGTCCTGTTATTTTTATCGTTATCTCAGGGCAGGGAAGTATAAGGCAATACACGGTAAATGTTGTAATAGATACAGGTTTACCAAGGCTTATAGGTTTTGGTTTTTCTAAATACGATAACAGAGAGCTTATACAGGATGCGATTACCATAATAAATGAAAACGCTAAAGTTATACAGGCAGTTGTCTTATACCCTGCAGAAATGGATTATTTAAGTTACTCGCTTATACCTTCGTTTTTAATACTTGGAGATAGAGTCGAAATTGACGGTGATATTGTCCGCTCCGGTATTGACGCTATACAATTTGAACATGGAATAATGATGCAGCAAAAGACTGTTACAGTATGGCGAAATGAAGATTCGCTGGATTATACTTTAGTTGTAGTTTTTAACGAAGATTCCGATAGTATCAGAAGCATTACAGACTTCCGATTTGATAAGGCAGATAACAGCAGTATTGCCGCAACTGCGGTAGGTTCTATTATAAATAATGATTCACTTGGAACTATAAAAGTACAAGTTTTTTACTCAGGTGCAAAACCTACACTGCTAACCCCAAGTTTTTTAAGTCCCGGAACAGTATCGGTTAATAGCGTAAACCAGATTTCGGGAGTTAATTCACATAATTTCTCATCGCAGGTAGAATATACTGTAGTTTCTCGTAACAATCTTTATACCCGCACATATACAGTTACTGTCGATTTTATAGATATTTCAGCTTCATTGCCTGTTATAAGAACTTTTAATTTTACATCTGCGCTTAATCCAATACTTGTGCAGGATGTTCAAAGTCAAATAAGTCAAAGCACAGGTCAGATTATTGTGGCTGTTCGTTATAGAGGTTCAATCGTACCTGATATTCTTATTCCGGAATTTACAGCGACAGGTATTGTTACCGTTAATGGCTCTATACAGACATCAGGTTTTAGCGCTCAAAACTTTACACGGCAGATAAGATATACAGTAACCAGCATTGAGACACAAATGACTAAGGATTATTGGGTACAAGTAAATTTTAGCCGGGATATTTCTTCAGAAGCTTTTATTAACTCGTTTAGTTTTCATCCCGATGAAAACACCGGTTTATTGAATGAGCTTGTAGGGCGTATAGATCATAACGCAGGCAAAATTACCATATTTGCGCCTTTTGGTTCTGATGTGTCAGTAAAAACAATGTACCCAAGGTTTACTTCTATAGGACAGGTGCGGGTAAATAATATACCGCAGACAAACGGAACAAGCGGACAGAGGTTTGAATTACCTATTGAGTATGAAGTAATAGCAGCTAACAATGTGAACCGAAGAACATACACAGTAACAGTTCGCGAAACGCAAAGTACTATTTACGTTAACCCAAGCGCTGTAGGAGAAGGTGATGGTACTTCTTGGCAGGATGCTTTCCGCAGTTTAAAGGCAGCGACAGAAGCGGCTGCGCTTTTCCCGGAAGATGTACCAAAAGAGATATGGATAGCAAGAGGTACTTATTTACCAAGCGAAACTGGTAATAGGGAAGAATATTATCTTATTACTGCAAATACAAGTTATATAGGCGGATTTGCCGGCTGGGAAGAAAGCAAAAGTATGCGTAATGCGGATTTGAATCCTGTTATAATAAGCGGAGACTTGGGCAGCGGACAGTACTCCTGGCAATTATTTGCATCTGGTTTTACAGGTGTTACTGCAAGAAGAATAAACGGGGATGTTAGTTTTGAAGATATTTCATTTAAAAGCGCCCGCGCTTCAACAGCTTCAGGGGAACGCAGATACGGAAGCGCAATTTGCGTAGCTTTGAATTTAGAACAGGATAGTCTAACTGTTAAGAACTGTACTTTTAATGATCTTCAGGCATTCTGGGGAGGAGCGATATTCTCCAGAAACGGAATAGTAGATATTTCTGATACAGTAATAAATACGACAAGCGCAACCCTTGGAGGCGCTATTTATCTTACCGGTACAGGCAGTGCGCAGTTAAATTCTGTTACAATTAATAACAGCTCTGCATCAAGTTCCGGCGGCGGAATTTTTGCAGAAAAAACACTGACAGTTTCCGGGCTTTCCATGGATAATGTGTCTGCAACTTCAAATGGAGGCGGAATTTACAGCATACATAACTTTACAATGAGCGGACTGCCATCAGTTATAAAGAATGTTCAAGCTAATGATGGCAGCGCTATTTATCTTATAGGTGCAGGTTATTCTTCATCTATTTCTTCGCTTACAGTTGATACTGCAGTAAGTATTAATAGCTATATTTATAGTACTCATAATCTAAATCTTAGAAATTCTTCTTTTCAAAATATAACATCGAGTTTTTATGGTGTATATATATCTAGTCCATTTATTGAAATAACAGAAACAAAATTTAGTAATATTAATTTTGGTATAAATGGCAGTGTAATAAGATTATCATCCTTGGCAAGCGGCGCTGTTTTTTTAAATAATGTTATTATTGACGGTGTGTCAAATGGAAGAGGTATAGATATAATCTCTAGAAACTCTCTTTTAATATCAAATTCTCAAATAAAGAGCATTGAACAGGCAAGTTTTGGTTTTGGTAGCGGTATGCAGATTTATAATGAGGGGTATGCAGAAATATTAAATACAACTTTAGAAAATATTACTGGTTATGACTCAGGGGGGATTAGCTATAACGGAGTAAATAATGCTACTTATAATTCCAGTCTTTTAATAAAGAATTCTACGTTTAGGGATATAATAGCGTTGAATTGGTTTGGAGCAATTAATTTAAACGGAAGAAATGTTGTTATTGAAGACTCGTTATTTGAAAATTGCACAGCACGTTATGATTATAAGATACTTTCTCAAGGATCTGATGCAATTATTCGCAACAGTACATTCATACATGATAATAGGCTTAGGAATCCTGGCAATAATCCAAATATTATGCAATCTTCTAGATTTTTTTCAGGGGGTGGTACATTCATAGATTGTACTTTTACTAATTTAAGGAGTAATAAAAGCGGATCAAGTTTCCTTTTTGATACTTGGGGTGATTATCCTGTTTATGGTGTTGGCTCAATCCGTGGTTTTATTGGTAATTTAATATTAAGAAACTGTACCTTTAATTTTAATTCTGGGTCTGTTGGTTTGTTTGCTTCTTTTCAAGGTGTGCTAACTAATGGAGTTCATGTGTATGATCGATTCTTAATGGATGGCGTTAATATTAATTGGAACGGCGGGCAAGCGCCCATTATCTATATGAGCCGTCATTCTAACGCAGTAATAACTAATACATTCCAGATGAGGCTTAATAATAGGTTTAATGGCTTACCAATGTACGGCGATGTCTTTAATGCTTTAGTTTATAATAACATTATTTTATTGGAAGGTGGAGCGGTGCCAACAATAGTACCATAAATAGCTAAAATATCTTGTATTCAGGCAAAACTAGGTATATAATGACTTAATCATTCCTGATATGTAAGGAGGCAGATTATGGATAAACAGGCAACCAGTAAACGGCTACTTGGCGCGGCAGTTCCGGTGGGAGCGCTTCGAACCAAAAACGGTATTGGGGTGGGTGAGTTTTCTGATTTGGCTGATTTTGCCATTCTTTGCAGAAAAATGAAGCTTGGGCTTATCCAGATTTTACCTGTCAATGACACGGGTTTTGAAAGCTCTCCTTATTCAAGTTTAACCGCTTTTGGGCTTCATCCGCTTTATTTAAGTATCGAGGGTCTTGATGAGTTTAAAACAGCGGATAGTTCAATTAAAAACCGAATTAAAGCCGCAAAAGAAAAATTCGATTCACATAAACGTTTTAATCACTATGAAGTTTTAAAAGAAAAATTGGAAATTTGCCGGGCGATTTACGATGCAAATAAAGCAGCAGTTGCTAAAAATGTGCAGTCCTGGATCGAGAAAAATTCCTGGGTAAAACAGTATGCGGTATACAGACGGCTAAAAGAAGCAAACGAACAAAAGTCATGGAAAGACTGGAAAGAATACAGTTCTGTTACTGCATCCGATATCGACAAACTTTGGAAAGATAAATCTTTGGCAGAAGATCATCTTTTTTGGGTTTGGCTGCAGCAGGCGCTGGATGTTCAGTTTGCCAAAGCGTCAAATGCAATTACAGAAGCAGGTCTTATACTGGAAGGCGATCTTCCAATTCTAATGAACGAAGACAGCTGCGATGTTTGGGCTAATCCCGAGATATTTATACAGGAACTTTCTGCGGGAGCGCCGCCTGATATGTATAGCCCCGATGGTCAAAACTGGGGATTCCCCATTTATAACTGGGAAGCGCAGGAAAAAGACAATTTTACATGGTGGAAAAAAAGACTGGCTGTTGCCGAAAAATATTATCAGGCTTACAGAATAGATCATGTGCTTGGTTTTTTCCGTATATGGGCTAGTTCACACTACGATTATTCTTCTGCGCTAGGACGTTATGTGCCATTCACGCCTGTTACTTCCGGGGATCTAAAAAGACTTGGTTACGATAAAAGCAGAATTCGCTGGGTATCGCAGCCGCATATCCTAACAGGCGAAGTATGGGATGCGCTTAAAATTAATTGGGGCAGTCTTTTTACAGAACAGGAAATATCCGCTGCGGCAGAAAAAGTTTTTACAAAGGCGCTTGTTCGTGTAAACGATGAAGAGCTTTGGATATTTAAAAGAAAAATAAGAGGCGAAAAAGATATTGATGCGCTTAAACTTCATCCTGCAATCAGAAACTATTTATTAACAAAATGGAAAGACAGGCTTTTTCTTGAGTATCAAAAAGGAAAATTCTTTCCGGTATGGTATTACAGAGAATCAAAAGCTTATAAATGTTTCTCGCAGGAAGAAAGAAGCGAACTTGAAGCTTTAATCGAAAAACGAAATAAAAAATCAGAAAGAATATGGTCGCAGCTTGGAATGAAGCTTCTCTCTGTATTGGTAGAATCATCTCCGATGCTTCCATGCGCAGAAGATCTTGGAGCAGTTCCCGCATGCGTTCCTCGGGTACTTTCAAAATTAAAGATCCTAGGTTTGCGAGTAATACGTTGGTTTAGAGCCTGGGATAAAGACGGTCAGCCTTATGTTCCATTCGAAGAGTATCCGCAGTTAAGCGTATGTACTCCTGCGGTTCACGACAGCTCTACAGTGCGTGAATGGTGGGAGAAAGAAGCGGATCAGACGCAATTCTCAGGGTTTATAGGACATCCTTCTCTGCCAAAAATTTATAATCCGGGAACCGCAATGATTATTCTTTCTAAAGCAGCTTCTGCGCGTTCACGTTTTAGGGTATTCCAGATACAGGATCTTTTACATCTTTCAAATAATTGGTATTCAGAAAATCCTACAGACGAGAGAATTAATGTGCCTGGTACTGCAAACGACTTTAACTGGACATATCGTCTTCCGGCAGCAATAAGTGAAATTGCCAAAGACAAAGATTTAATTCAATCTGTCGCAGAGCTAAGGAAGATAAGACCTGTAAGAAAACAGTAAGCATTTGGGAGTGCGGCACAGTGGTATTTAGAAAATATTTTTTGACTCTGTTTGTTTTATTTATTTTTTTCTCTTGTGCAGGCACAACATCAGGCGTTAAAAAAGGCAACATGCCGCAGTGGGTTAACGATGTCTACTCGGTATACAGCAGAACGGAATATGTTGCAGCTACAGGTTTTGGAAATACACGTGCCGCAGCTGAAGGAAACGCTCTTGCGGCTTTAACTGCATACTTTGGACAAAATGTTCAAGTTGAACGCACAGCTGCTTCTTCACAGCAGCAAATTGTTATAAATGGAATATTGGACAGCTGGGCAGACAGCGCTTATATGGGTTCAATTATAAAAACAACATCTTCCATGGATAACTTGATAGGAGCGGAAATAATAGAAGTCTGGTATGATTCCAGAGGAACATATTATGCCGTTGCGGTAATGAATAAAGCAAATGGAATTCGTATTTATAATGAACTTTTGGATAATAATTTAGATATAATAGCTGTTCTTATAGCAGAATCATCTTCCGATCCTGTTTCGTTTAAATCCGTTTTGTGTTTATTGCTTTCTGCAGCCTTAGCGGACATAAATGACATATACAGAAATGTTGTTGTACTTTTGGACGGTAAAACCAACGAAGATTTTATTGTATCAGGAACATATTACCGTGTTTCTGCAAATGACAGGATAAGCAGGCTTAATATCGGTATTAGGGTAGCCAATGACAGAAACGGAAGAATATTCGGCGCTTTTACAAGATGTTTTGCCGACTGGGGTTTTGAGCCGGTTCTGGTTCAATCTGCATTTCCTGCCGCCATGCGTTATGTGCTAGATGTGAATCTTGGAATATCACCTGTTAATCTGCCCAATAATTCAAATGTATTTTCCAGAATAGAACTTTCGGCAAATCTTACAGATAGAAACAATAACGCTGTTTTAATACCGTATACTTTTAACAGCAGAGAAGGACATACATCCCAAATTGAAGCTGAAAATCGCTGTATAATTGCCGCCGAACGCAATATTAATGAAATATATAAATCGCTTTTATCTGAATATTTTTCTAAGCTTTTACCGGGTAAATAAAAGGAGGGTTAAAATTTCTATCAGTTTATGATAGACTTATAATGCATATTTAATTAAAGGGGAGGAAATATGCCAGATCAATATATAATAAGAAGTCATGAGTATATAAGAATACTGCCTGTTTGGGCGCAGGAATTAGCTACAAAGTATGGTTCAAAAACAGCGAACTTATACTTGCTGCATGGAAATATTCGTGATTTCCTTCCGCATGAAAGAAAGGAAGGAGAATTTTCTTTTACAAGAGTTCAGGATTACATATCAGAAATATTATTCGGTAACAGGGATATAATCGCTTATTACGATCTTTCTAATGGCGTAACTTTCTGCGATCCGCAGATGGAACAGGAATACCTTGGCGCAGTGCCTAAGTTTGCAATTAATCCCGATGTTGATAAAAGTGACTTTGTTTCCAATGATCCAAAGATAAGTTTTCCGTATTTGGAAAAATATTTTCTCTCCCGTATTCCAAAAGATAAAAAGAATAAATGCCGCATGGTGTTTATTATCGA
>Ga0123356_10004708_pt1 | contig 14053 bp, 11 predicted proteins | sample TergutEmb28metaG_2_FD_92546 | JGI IMG/M metagenome (GOLD analysis project Ga0123356, IMG submission 92546) | Embiratermes neotenicus P3 segment gut microbial communities from Petit-Saut dam, French Guiana - Emb289 P3 | ecosystem: Host-associated > Arthropoda: Insects > Digestive system > Gut ...
AATAAACTTCCTGTTGTATTGTCTTAACTCAGTCACCTGCTCGCTTAATATAAGTGCCTTACCGTTTTGCACTTCCAGCACTTGCCACGAGTACTCGCCGAGTTGCATTATATCGCCAACCACAGCAGACAGCCATTCTTCAGAACCCATTGTTATCACCGTTCTATATTTCTAGATTGAGGTGCTTGATTTCTCTTTTATTCTCAAAATATGTCAACAAATAATGCGTAAATATTATTATAACAAAAAAATATTCACTTGAACATTTATATTTTTGTTAATATCAAAAAAATGCAGTTCCTTTATAATCTCAGAACTGCATTTGATTGAATTCTTTGTTTTTGGTGGGTTCAACTTAAATCCAATGATCTTACTTTTTCTCTTAGTTTCAGTATTGTACTTGATGAGACTGAGAGTTCGTCTACGCCCATTCGTAGGAAGGCTTCTGTAAGGGTGAGGTCTCCTGCGAGTTCTCCGCATATGCCGCACCATATTCCTGCTTTATGTGCTGCTTCAACTGTCATTTTTATCATCTTGAGTACCGCCGGGTGATGTGTGTCGCAGAACCGCTCAAGTAGGCGGTTTTGCCTGTCTACTGCAAGTGTGTATTGCGTGAGGTCGTTAGTACCGATGCTGAAGAAATCCACGATTTTTGCGAGTTCGTCGCTGATGATAACTGATGCGGGGGTCTCTATCATGATGCCGAGTTCCACATCTTCTTTAAAAGCAATACCTTCCGACTTTAGTTCTGCTTTTACTTCTTCGACTATTTGTTTGATTTCTTCAACCTCGCCGGTTGAGATGATCATCGGGAACATGATGGCAATATTTCCAAAAGCCGATGCCCGGTATAGGGCACGCAATTGTGTCTTAAAAACCTCCGGTCTGGTAAGGCATATTCTTATAGCCCGCATGCCCATAGCCGGGTTTTCTTCCGGTGGTAGTTCAAAATACGGTACTTGTTTATCCGCACCTATATCAAGAGTACGGATTATCACTCTTTTTCCGCGCATTTGCTCGGCAGCCATCTTGTATACTACAAACTGCTCATATTCTGTGGGATATTTTTTCTCTTCAAGATACAGAAACTCGCTTCGGAATAGTCCTATGCCTCCGGCATCGTTGGCTATCGCGTCTTTTACGCCGGATAGATCCAGCACATTTGCATATATGTCTATCTCTTTTCCGTCGATTGTTTTGTTGGGTAAACCTTTGAGTGTTTTTAGTGCTTTTTGTTTTTTTTCGAGCTCTTCTTTTTTTTGGGTCATTGTTTTTACTGTATCTTCGTCCGGCTCGATGTAGAGCTTGCCGGTTGTTCCATCAAGTATTGCAGGTATGTTGTCGAACTTTTCATCAAGCTTTGACCCTGCGCCTATAATAGCCGGGATCCCCATTGATTTTGCTAAAATGGAAGTATGCGAGTTAAGAGAGCCTTCCATAGTCGCAAAGCCTAAAATCAAATGCCTGTCAATCTGTATAGTCTCGCTTGGTGCAAGATCGTCGGCAGCGATTATCGAAGGGTCTTCAATCGTAAAGGGTTGATGTTTTTCGGGAGCTAGAGCGATCTGCACACGTTTCGAGATGTCCAGTATGTCTACGGCTCTTTCTTTCATATAAGCGTCGTCTATCGATGAAAAAAGCTCTGAGAGCGATTTTGACACTTTATCGACAGCATATTCGGCACTAACCTTTTCATCTGTTATTTGACTTATGACTTGCTCATAGAAATCCGGGTCGTCAAGCATCATTTTATGCACTTCAAACAATGCGGCAATCTCTTCTCCGGCATCCTTTGATGCTTTTTCAAACAGATCACCTAACTGTGTCATTGCCACGACGCGTGCGCCTTCAAAGCGCAGCACCTCATCTTCGGGTGGGTTATCGGTAAACTTATCGATCTCAATAGCTGTTCTTTTAAAGAAACGCATGGTCCTATGGCTATACCGGAAAATACACTTGTTCCCTCAATAATCAACATGATGGTTCCTCTCAGATTCTAATGATGTCATAATAGGAAAGTAAGGGGGAATAAATCCCCCTTATTTCCGTAAGTGTTATTTGATTTTTCTTGTGTTATAGAAGTTTTTTGAACTCATCTGCAACGTGCTGGACCTGCGTGCCGATAACGACTTGTACACTGGTCTTGCTGGGACGGATGACACCACTTGCTCCTGAAGCTCTGATCTTTTTCTCGTCAACAAGCAAGTTGTCTTTGACTTCCATGCGTAGTCGTGTGATACAGTTATCGACTTCTGTTACGTTTTCTGCACCGCCGACTCCTTCGAGGATTGCTGCTGCAACTGCGGCAAAGTCGCCGGTTGCAAGTGTAAGTTTGCTTTCCTCATCTGCATAGTCTTCATCCTCACGGCCGGGGGTTTTGAGGTTGAGTTTTACTATGATGACACGGAACAGGAAGTAGTAGACCACGGAGAATCCTAAACCTATTGGTGCGATCAACCATGGGTTAAGTGCGAGCGGGGTTCTGGAGCTGAGCAGCAGGTCGATGAAACCGCCGCTGAACTGGAAGCCTGCGCGTATCGGCAGTACTGCCATGATGAACATGGAAACTGCTGTCAGGAGCGCATGGATTACGAAAAGGAACGGTGCAAGGAACAGGAATGCAAATTCCACCGGCTCTGTGACACCTGTCATGAAGGATGCAATAGCACCTGACATGAGGATACCTGCGGCGACTTTTCTTTGGGTGGATTTTGCTGTGTGGTACATAGCGAGTGCAGCACCGGGGAGACCAAACATCATGACCGGGAAGAATCCTGTCATGTATACACCTGTTTCACCGCGTACACCTTCACCTGCCCAGAAGTTGGCAAGGTCACTGATGCCGGCAATGTCGAACCAGAACACCTGGTTAAGCGCGTGGTGCAGTCCGATTGGGATAAGCAGACGATTGAAGAAGCCGTAGATTGCTGCGCCCCAAGGACCGAGGCTGACAATGGCTTCACCGAATGCTACGAGCCCTGCGAAAATGTAGGGCCAAACGAACATAAGGATGAATGCAATGACGATACTAAAACCACCTGTGACAATGGCAACACTGCGTTTGCCACTGAAGAACGCAAGTGCGTCAGGCAGTTTTGTGCCTTTGAACTTGTTGTAGCAGTATGCACCGACAAGTCCGCAGAGGATTCCGGTGAATGCGTTGTTGATTCTGGCAAATGCTACTGTGTGGACATCAGATAGTTCTCTGCGAAGTATCTGTTCTACTGAGCCGGGTGAGCATAGTGTCGTGATAAGCAGGAATGATACTAATCCTGCAAGTGCTGACGTACCATCACCCTCGTCTGCCATTCCGATTGCTACACCGATCGCAAACAGGATCGGTATACCGCCGAGAATTGCGTCGCCGCCTTGTACTAAAAATGCAGCGATTGGGTTATTGCCACCCCATCCGGCCGGGTCGATCCAGTATCCGATACCCAGCATCAAGGCAGCGATTGGTAGTGTTGCTACCGGCAACATAATAGATCTACCTAGTCTTTGCGCTTTTCTCATCATAAGATTTCAGCCTCCTCATAAAATGTGTGTATTTATGTAACAGGGTATCGTTCTTGCCCTATTGCATACATGTTGGGGGTTGGGGGTACGGTGTCTGGATTGCTTCGCAAGCTCGCAATGACGGGGGAGGGCTCGCAATGACGGGGGGCGAGGGGGGACGGGTCAAGCTCGCAATGACGGATTATAGGTTTTCTTTCAGGAATTCCTCAATCGCTGTAGCGGCTTCTGCTTCGTCCGGACCGTCAAATGTGAGGAGAAGTTCGTCTCCGCATTTCATTGCCAATGTCATTACGCCGATGACACGTTTTGCATCAACCATTTTGTCAGGTCTGCCCATGCGTATATCACTTTTGAATTCTCCGCATTTTTTTACAAGCAGTCCTGCCGGTCTGGCATGGATACCTAGCTCATCAGTGATTGTGTATTTTAGTTCTGTCATATTGTTTTTTACCCCTAAATCCGGTTCACGGTATTAGATTTTTATCGTTATCAGCGTTTCGCCTTCTTTTATCGGGCCTTCCGGAGCAAAGCTTATCGACTTGAAGGCGTCAGGGTTGCAAACGACGACCGGTGTAACAACTTCATAACCTTCCTTGATTATTGCTTGAGCGTCGAACTCTATCAGAAGGTCTCCGGCTTTGACTCTTTCATCAGTGTTTTTATGGATGGTATAGTGTGTACCTTTGAGTTTAACTGTGTCGATGCCAACATGAATCAACAGCTCGACTCCGGTGTCGGTTTCCAGGCTTACGGCATGTCCTGTATCAAACATCATTGTGATGAGTGCGTCCACGGGGGCTGTAATGCGTCCGTTTTCCGGTAAAACTGCAATACCTTTACCTAAGATATCATCGCTGAAGACGGGGTCGCTAAGTCCGGAGACAGGAATGACTTTTCCATCTAACGGGGATGGTATTTCAATTTTTTTTGACTTAAGTCCAAACACCCGGATTTGTCTCCCATAATAAAGTTTAGTGAATATGTAAAAAATCCAACAGAAAAAGCGCGTCTGTTAATAAATTGTACACAATTGAGTATTGAAAGTCAACTTATATTATTTAATAAAACTAGTAATTATATACACTAATGTTGCGGGAAATCGAAAGCAATAATTGTGCTAGCAAGTATAAGGAAATAAGCGTTAAAAAAGAAGAGCTCACGATGCATCAATAATGCATTAATCGTGAGCATAATTATTCATTTTTTTAAGGGAGTCGGGTGTCTGGATTGCTTCGCAAGCTCGCAATGACGGGGGAGGGCTCACAATGACGGAGGACGCGGGCTATGGATGGGGGGAGAAGTATTCCAGGACGGCATCAATCATCGCACCTGCTAAGATGCTTTGTTGTATGGGATCGATCAGCCATACGAAATCATCTATATTGATAATAAAACCTGTTTCCAGTAGTACTGCCGGCATCCAAGCCGGGCGGCATACGAAAAAGTTTGACTGATTGATGTTTTTGGTTCTGGTGGAATCGGGGATTATATCAAATAAAACATCCAGAAATGTCTCAGATATACTAATTGCGTTGGGGTTTCTGTGCCAAACTGTAAATCCGCGGATGTTTTCTGCATTTGTTGTTTCTGCGATACTGTTGATATGGAGTGAGATAAATAAGTCTGGTTTGTGCAACCATGCAAGGTCGACGCGCTCTTGCAATGTGACGGTCGCATCATTGTCACGGGTCAGGATCACAGTTGCGCCCAGTGCTTCCAGGCGCTCACGGAATCTAAGCGTTTGATTGAGTACTATTTCCTTTTCCGGTAATGCACTTCCCAGCGGGCCAATAGCTCCCGAGTGTTCTCCGCCATGACCCGGATCGAGCATTATGGTTATACCTGTGAGAGGTTGAGCTCCCGGACTAAGAATCTTGCGCTTTTTCAGAATTAGGCGCAACTCGTCGTTTTCATATTCAATGTAGTAACCTTCGAAGTTTATATCTTCTTTTATTGTAAACTCATAATAGGGCACGCTGTCTTCAGTTCCGCTGTCATAGCTTGAGAATATCGTTTGAGACAGGTTGGCCGGGAGATTGATGGTTGGTATTTCTGCCTGCATTCCAAAGTTTACTCTGAGAATAGTGCCGTCATATGTTGCGTGTACTGCTGTGAAAACTGATGCTTGCCACGTTATGGTATCTAAATCAACTCCGGAACGATAGACGCCGTTTCGCAGTTCTGTTGATGCTTGAATAGCATTGCTATCTAGTGTAACAGCGTCCCGGTTCACCCACATCCCGCACGATAGCTTAACAAAGCCATTGCTTGACTCGGCGATAACACGATCACGCTGCCCGCGACTGAGCATCCAGTCAGAACCACCGGTTGCTGTGTTCGACGGATAGAGCCAGGCTTCGTCGGAGCTGACTGTTGCATATCTCTGTGTTGTTATTTGAGTTATGGTCGGCGCAGTAGTTTCTCCACCCCCGCCACCACTGCCGGGTGCGTTTCTTGTGATTTTCCGTACCACATCATCCTGTCCTGCCTGACTGAATGTAAACTCATTGACTCCTGTTTCAAGAGGAACATAGACAAAGAAAAAGCCTTCGCGAGTGCGATTAGTGACCTCTTCGCCGTTTAAAAACAACGGGACATCGGGAACACTTGCTCCAACGACATTATGGCCGGGTGCATTTGTGGCGGATGCGGTAAGGGTTACATCCCTCTCGGGCATACCGACCGAAAGCTTATCAATGATCATCATCCGGTCTTGATCTGTTGTTTCATCTTCGATTGTGAAAAAATCACGTATATCGTCGCCAAGCTCGCCTTTTATTGAAGCGAATCTGTAGAAAGCGCTGCCCCGAACAACTCCGGAAGTGTTGACCATTTCTAATTGGCGGATCATTTCTCCGTTCCAGTTCGGCGGTTGGTCGTTTTGCTCTTCTCTATACGCAGCATGACCGATATATAAATCAACATCATTATCCTTACAAAGGTCTACCCACCAGTCGAAAATCGCTTTGAAATCAGCGGTTTCAAAGCCTATATACCAGTAAATCTGAGGGCATATATAATCAATCCATCCCTCCATAACCCAAAGTCTGGTGTCGGCGTATAGGAGATGGTAAGATTCGAACGTGCTTGGTACCGGCACTCCGAGAGGATCCTCCGAGTCGTTTTTCCAAATAGCAGACGGGGAAATACCCCATCTTATTTCTTTGCCATAGTCTTCATTTACATTGCGTATTGTGGATTGTATATCTTTTATAAGAGTGTTGACATTTTCACGGCGCCAGTCATCAAGCTCCATACCTTCGCCGTACAGTTCAAAAGTCCCGGCATCGTCAAAATCCACACCGGGATAGAAATAGTCGTCTATATGTATTCCGTCGACATCATAGTTGATTGCGATTTCTTCTATTCCTTCGATAATCAGACGTCTTACTTCCGGCAGTCCGGGGTCAAGGAATAATCCCCTGTTGCCGTTTGACATTGCCCATCCCACAGCAAGTTCAGGTTGCATACGAACGGGATTGTCGGGAGACAGGGTTTCCGGGTCAGAGCTGTTTGTAGATGTATGAATGATTCTGTACGGATTCAACCATGCGTGGAGTTCGAGGTTATTTTCGCGGCATTTTTCGATCCAATAAACAAGTGGATCAAAATCCGGGATTCCTTCTCCTTGAGTACCGGTAAGCCAGTGACTCCAAGGGAAGATGCTTGATTCGTAGAGCGCGTCACCCGTTGGTCGAACCTGGAATATTATTGCGTTAAGACCCATTTCTGCTGTACGAGTTACAATCGAATCGATCTCGTTTTTCATCTCATCTGCTGTAAACTCCCTGCTCGATGGGAAATCCAGGTTTAAAACTGTTGCAACCCAAACGGCACGAAATCTGTCGTCTACCATTGTTGTTACTTCGTAGATATCGCCATTATACTCCTCCGGTGGTTGTGTTGGGGGAGTTTCTACAACGGTCTCAACAGGTTCGGGAATCTCATCTTTGGGTTCTTCCGCGGTCTTGCATCCGACAAAAAGTAAGCCAATAAGTAACATGGCTGTACAGCATAGTAGTTTTTTTCTTTTACTGATTATATGTCTACTCGTCATTTTCGCTACTCCGGTATTTAGGGATGGCGGGTTTTTGCTGACCGTTGCGGTTAGTCGTCATTGAACATAGATACTATGTATAAATCGCTGTTGGTTTTAATGATTTTTCCACCCATGCTGACCATTGGGTATCCAATATCATCAGGGTGGTATTTAGTTATTATGCCAATCGTTCCGTCTGACATCATGACAGGTTTATTTAAAAGCTCTTGCGGCATATTTTTTATAAGTGTTTCAACGACATCCTGATCAAATCCTATCCTGCCAATATCACTCAACTGAGCCAACACGCTAAACGGGCTCTGTGGTCCCTTGTATGAGCGCTGGGAGACCATTGCGTCATATGAGTCGGAAACAGCCGTTATACGGGCTTCTAAAGAGATTTTTTCATCATTCAGATGATGTGTGTATCCTGCGCCGTTAAGTCGCTCGTGGTGGTCGCCTGCAGCGTTTCGAACGGGTTCCGGAAACTCGGACATTAAATCGAAAGTAAACGCTGAGTGTTTTTTTATCACTTCAAACTCTACTGTTGTGAGCCTGCGAGGGGCGTTGAGTATTTTTGTCGGGATAAGGATCTTTCCGCAATCATGTAGAAGGCCAATCAGGATGAGTTTATCAGCTTCATTTTTGGACATTCCCATCCAGCGCCCGATCAATCCGTTTAGTAAGCCGACATTTACACTGTGGCGTTGCAGATATTCATCTACGGGTGCCATTGCATTTAAGAGGAATATGATGACTTCAGGAGGTGTCGATTCCAGATGGTTTGCCAGATCGTCAGAAAAAATCTGCAACGAGTCCATATCTACTGTTTGCTTAGCAGCTATTTCTTCAAGACGTTTGAGCGCTTCATCCTTAAAAACGGTATATCCGGTAGCTTCTTCAACTTCGCTGCGACTCTTTATTTCTATGTCCGGTCTCTTTGACAACATTGCTTTATGAGTGCGCCCGGTTACATAAATACTCTCGTTGCCCGAGTTAAGTCTTTTGATTCGCTCTATTTGAATATCATTTATTAGTGTGCCGTTTCTAACCAGTAAACGATCGCCACCGAAATCAAAAATATCATCTTGTACAACCATGCCGTCGTACAAGAGATTTATAGAAGAGGACATAAGTAAATTTTCGTTGATCTCGCTCATGGTTTAAAAAAGCCCATTCCTTTCATAAAGAGGAGTCATTATGTAACAAAACGGCAACCATAATCAGAAGAAGTGGTGCCATTGTCTATGTTGTTCACCACTACTGCAGTCAGTTTTTTTGTGCTGTTGCTGACGGCAAAATGCATTTGGAAATGGTCGCCGATTTCGAATGAGTAATAAGGTGCACGGAACCGCACACCATTTGTGCTAACATTGATGAGCACGACTTTGACCAGGTTTTGAAGCGGATATGGCTTGCCGTCAACGATCAGTGCATCTATCAGTGCAGGAGTGCTGACCGCATATCTTGTGGAACCGCGACTCTCTTTTTCCTGACCGAAAAACATTGCAATGAACAAGCTGCCACCTGACTTCTTTACTTTACCACGATATTCACACGGGATAGGGGACGATAAAATCAGAAGCTTGCAATCATCATTTGCTTTTAGCTCTTCGGGCATAATAGCCACTTCTATTTGCTGACTGTTTCTGTCATGACTGGTTACTACTGTGTCGACCAGATGATTACCGTTCATGTCATAAATAAGAACTGTGAAGTCTGTAAAATCACTACCCAGAGAAGCCATCTATGTTTTCCCCTTCCAATGTTATTGATTTATCGACTATGTATCATTAATATAACACAAACGCTACGATTTAGTCAATTTTTGAGCATCTTTTTGATATCATTTCCGGATTTTCGGAGCATCATATTATTCGGTTTTCTGACATCTTTTTTTTGCGTATACATCATTGAATTATATTGGCTATGCTGATATACTATTGCAGTATGTGATGCACTTACACATTCAACATGGGAGGAACTAAGCGTGATACATCACGCTAGCCGGGGAATGTGCCAATTGTTCCCCTGATGGGAACCACAACTGATGCACGAAAAGTCCATTCCTCATTGTGGATGATTTGTGTTTTGAGTAAAGCGAAAGGAATGGACTTTATCATGTCACCAAGAAAAATCATAATCATCGGCGCTGCCGGACGCGATTTCCACAACTTTAACGTATTTTACAGGGATAATCCCGCATATAAGGTCGTGGCTTTCACAGCCGCTCAGATTCCCGATATTGCAGATCGTAAGTATCCGGCTTCGCTGGCAGGGGAGTTGTATCCTGACGGAATTCCAATATATGAGCAAGATGAGCTTGAGGTTCTTATTAAGAAGCTTGATGCCGATGCATGTGTGTTCTCATACAGTGATGTTCCGTACACTTATGTTATGAGTCTCGGAGCAAAAGTAAATGCAGCGGGAGCGGCTTTTTCTATGCTGGGGCATAAAAATACGATGATCAAAAGCTCAAAACCGGTGATTGCAGTATGTGCTGTTCGCACAGGATGCGGTAAGAGTCAAACTTCACGCCGAATTGCGGAGATCCTGATGGCAAATGGTCTGAAGGTCATTGCCGTACGTCATCCGATGCCTTATGGTGATCTTGAAGCGCAAAAGGTACAGCGATTTGCTACGATCGACGACCTTAAGAAACACAACTGTACCATAGAAGAAATGGAAGAGTATGAGCCGCATATCGAGCGGGGCAACGTGATATATGCAGGTGTGGATTACGAAGCGATTTTACGAGCTGCCGAAAATGATCCGGACGGCTGTGATATTATTTTGTGGGATGGCGGTAATAATGACTTCTCGTTTTATGATCCCGATTTGATGGTTGCGGTCACAGACCCGCACAGACCCGGGCATGAGCTGTCTTACTACCCGGGGGAGGTAACTTTAAGGCTTGCTGATGTTGTTGTGATCAACAAGATCGACAGTGCGGATTTTGCTAATATCCAGACTGTTCGGGAAAGTATCGAGAGAGTAAACCCGACAGCAGTCGTTGTTGATGCGGCGTCAACGATAAGTGTGGAAAAACCGGAACTTATCAAGGGTAAACGCGTTCTGGTTGTTGAGGACGGTCCTACACTGACGCATGGTGAAATGAAGATCGGTGCCGGCATCGTTGCGGCTAAGCGTTTTGGTGCGGCTGAGATAATCGACCCGAAACCGGTTGCAGTTGGCAGTCTTGCGGACACTTACCGCATGTACCCGCATATAGAAAACCTGCTACCTGCGATGGGGTATGGTGATGAGCAGATGAGCGATTTGGCGGCGACGATTGAGCGTGTCGACTGCGACAGCGTGGTCATTGCTACGCCGATCGATCTGTCTCGTGTAATAAAGATCAACAAGCCAAGTACAAGAGTTGAGTACAGTCTGCAGGAGATCGGGCATCCTGATATGGAAGATGTGCTGAAGGATATAATAACAAAGGTAAAGGGCTGAAAGGCGAGGTTAAGTTGTCAGAGATAAAAATCACTTTGCCCGGTTCGGAAACTGTTACGCTCACCGGTCAAACTATAGATAAGCTTATACGTGTAGGTGACGGTGATGCTGCGCTTTTGTATCTTTATATATTAAAGATGCATGGGCAGATAACGGAGTCGGAAGCTGCGATCGCACTCGATAAGAGTAAGGGGTGGGTCAACTCGGCGATGGCGATGCTTTCGCGCATTGGGCTTGTGAATCTGGATGAGTCCGATGCCGGTGGTGCGGGTGATTCGGGTGCTACGGGTGCTACGGGTGCTACGGGTGCTGCGGGTGCTACGGGTGCTACGGGTGCGAGAACATCTGATGTACCTATGCCTCCACCGATCAGAGAGCAACGCAAGTATACCGAAAGTGAAGTAAAGGACGAGCTGATGGCAGGCTCTGACTTTTCGATAGTTGTGGATGAAACACAACGCAGATTGGGGAAGATACTTTCGCCGGATGAACTTTTAAGGTTGCTCGGGATATACAACGATCTGCGCATGCCTCCGGAGGTCATACTTCTGCTCATCACACACTGCATAAAGGAAAGTCGGATAACCGGCGACGGACGTGCGCCAACGATACGCTACATAGAGAAAGCAGCTTTTACATGGGAGCGGGAAGGGATTTTTTCTCTTGAAAGAGCGGAGGAGTACCTTAAAAACCTGGAAGAGCGAAAAAGTATTCGCGGAGAGATGAAGTTTGCTTTGCAGATAAAAGGTCGAGAGTTATCTGCGACGGAAAAAAAGTATGTTGACGACTGGATAACTATGGGCTTTGAAACAGAAGCGATTGCGATCGCGTATGATAAAACTGTCTTAAAAACAGGTAAACTCACTTGGGCATACATGGATACAATAGTAAAAAACTGGCACAATAAGGGTCTGCACACCGCCGAGCAAGTAAGAGAAAAAGACGGTGGTCAAAAACGTGTTGCCACAAGTGCGGTGAGTGCAAATGCAAGACAGGGAGCACAAAAGCATGGCGATCCAAGCCGTGATGAAATGGAACGCATGCAGCGCATTTTGAATAAGGTTAAAGAGGATTAAGCAGAGAGCGGTGTCTTCATCGCTCCGTATAACGAGGAATGTTTATGGCATTAGACGGAAAAATCCTGACACGAGCAAAAGCCTCTCTTGAAGAGAGACGGCGAGAGCATGAAGAGACTTTTATGCGTCGATTGCAAAAGGTATACGCTGAAGCGCCGCGTGTCCAAAAGCTTGATGCGGAGCTTAGATCTACTATGGTGGAGCTCGTTGGTGTTGCTTTAGGGGCTGATTCAGCCTCAAAGGTGGAGGATATCCGTCAAAGGAACGCAAAGCTGCAGGAAGAACGGCTAAATGAGATAAAGCGTGCGGGTTTTCCGGATAATTACTTAAACGAAGATTTTATGTGTCCAACTTGCCATGATACAGGTTACATAAAGTCAAAAATGTGTGATTGTCTGAGGGAGCTATACAAGGAGGAGCAAAGAGAGTCTTTGAGCAATCTCTTTAAGCTTGGTAATGAGACATTCGACAACTTCGATCTTTCGTTTTATGACGATACTCCTTCAACGGAAACGCGTATTTCGCCTCGCCGCAGTATGGAAGTGGTTTATGAGACATGTATTGAGTATGCGCGTAAGTTTGGCAGCAGGTCAATAAATCTCTTTTTTAACGGTGCACCGGGTCTTGGGAAGACTTTTCTTTCGGCGTGTATAGCCAAGGTTGTAGCAGACAACGGGTATTCTGTCGTTTATGATATGGCGACTTCAATTTTTTCAAAATTCGAAGATGCTAAGTTCCAACGAACAGACGATCTTGAAGGTTTACGCAACGAGATCAGGCGATACTTGGAATGTGATCTGCTAATAATCGACGATCTGGGCACAGAGATGACTACAGCTTTTACTATTTCAACGCTTTATGAAATCATAAATACACGCCTTGTTACAGGGCGCAAAACGCTGGTAAATTCGAATCTTACGCTTGGTGAATTGCATCGCCGCTATTCCGAGCAAATCATGTCTCGGCTTGAAGGGGAGTATCAGGTGCTGACGTTCTACGGCGATGACATTCGAAAGAAAAGGAATATACTATAATTGAAAAACACTATCCCTCGCCGCGCTTCAAGGCGCACTGAAGAACAGAAAGGAATCCACCTTATGCTTATAAAAACACTTCCCGTTGGGATGCTTGAGACTAACTGTTATGTTGTCACAGATGAGGATACTAAAAAGTGTGTGATAATCGATCCGGGTGCGGATTCTGCTACTATTCTCGACTATGTTGAGTCGAATAATCTGACACCTGTTGCAGTCTTCCTGACGCACGGGCATTATGATCATCATCAAGCACTTGATGCAGTCATTGAGGAGACCGGTGTGCCTGCATATATACACGAGAGTGAGGTCAATCGTGGTGGGCAAAAAGGGCGGCATAAGCTTGATGATAATGGAAAGCTCACGTTTTACGCAGAGGGTGACGAGATTGATGCCGGTAACTTGAAGTTTTCTGTCATTGAAACGCCGGGGCATTCACTTGGCTCGGTGACATTGATATGTAACGATGCATTATTCACCGGGGATACACTTTTTCGCAGGGATTGCGGGCGGACTGACCTTGAGGGTGGTAGTGAGGATGTTATGATGCAGTCACTCAAGCGTCTGGCGGAGCTTGAAGGGGACTATGAGGTTTATCCGGGGCATGCTGAGTCCTCGATGCTCAGTTACGAGCGCAGTTTTAACGGCTATATGAAGTATGCAACCGGGGATTTAGAGCAGTAAATGGTGACTAGCCAAGCTGTAAACAGCGATGCTCACACTATGCCGTGGGGGACGCTTACAGGGATCCGCCCTTCAAAAGTTGCAGAAAAGCTGCTTTTATCAGGCAAGACGGCAGATTCTGTATTGGAAAAGCTTAAGCAAGTTTACTTTGTATCACCTGATCGAGCGGCTTTATGCGTTGAAATTGCACAGACTACAATCGATTTTAAGAAAACTCTTGGACCGCGCGATGTCGCTTTATATGT
>Ga0123356_10004709_pt1 | contig 14052 bp, 12 predicted proteins | sample TergutEmb28metaG_2_FD_92546 | JGI IMG/M metagenome (GOLD analysis project Ga0123356, IMG submission 92546) | Embiratermes neotenicus P3 segment gut microbial communities from Petit-Saut dam, French Guiana - Emb289 P3 | ecosystem: Host-associated > Arthropoda: Insects > Digestive system > Gut ...
CGCTGATGGAGCTGTCTGGCGGGCAGTACGAGCTCGACCGGGACGAGCGCAACGACCTCGTCGTCATTGACTACGCTGACGCGTGTGCCCGCCGCCCGGTGCACACCCTGTCTGGCGGCGAGACGTTCCAGGCCTCGCTGGCGCTGGCGCTTGCCCTGTCCCGCCAGGTCATCAGCCTGTCGGCGGGCAAGCGGGAGCTGAACTCGATGTTCCTCGACGAGGGTTTCGGCACCCTCGACAGCGACACGCTGGATACGGTTGCCAGCACGCTGGAGCGACTCGCGGCAGACTCTGATCGCATGGTGGGTGTCATCACGCACGTACCCGAGCTGGCCGAGCGCGTTCCCGTCAGGTTCGTCGTCAGTCGCACTGGCACCACGTCGGCGATCGTCCGGGAGCGGGCGTGACCTTCTCGGTCGACCCGTGGGACCCGAGTTACGGCGTGGCGTTCGGCGAGGAGATGACCGGCGATCCGCTGCACCAGTCGACCGCGGAGCTGAACCTGGACCTGGAAATGCCGACCGACCGCTGGCAGCCGATGGCCGCGGACGATGACGTGCCCGCTCCGTCCACGATCTTGTTTCTCGACGGCGTCCGCCGGATCGACGCGCGCGTGTGGCTGCACGCGGATGATGCGCAGCCTGCGCCGGGCATCGCCGCGTCCTACGCAGCCGGCCTGGTGTGCCTGAACGGGACCGCCCGGGTCAGCGACGTCGTCGTGGAGCGAGGGCTCTTCACAGCAGCGCCGGAAGCGGCCGACATCGACAGCCGGCATGGCCGGTACGTCGCCAGGAAGGCTGCCGGGCCGGGGATGGACCAGCTGTCGTTGTCGCTGCAGCAGCACCTGAGCGAGGCAGAGGTCCGGCTTGCGCTGCTGTTCCGGGCGGCGCACCCGGACGCCGGCGACCTGCTGTTCGTGGACGGGCCGCTGCGCGGCCGCTCCCACCTGGACCGGACGATCGGCTATATCAAGACCCATCACACGACGTACCTGCCGCCCGCGCAGGCCGCGGTCGTCACCGCGCTCCGGCCCGGTCAGCGGACACCGGCGTTCACCATGGGCACGTCATGGCGGCGCAGCTCCTGGTACCTGCGACTGCCAGCGGGGGGATCCACGGGCGTCGTCCCCCCGGGCCAGCACAGGCCGGTACAGGCGCCATGGGCCGGCGTGGTGCGGCTGGAGTGCTCGGCGGACCTGCCGCTCCCCGAGGTGCGCAGGCTGGCCACCCTCAGCGCGCTGGTACTGCCGCCGCTCGCGAGCTCACCGCACAAGCACCCGCGCGCGCCGCAGAATCTCGTCCCGATCGGCGGCCTGGAGCGCGAGCTGCGCAGGCGGCTAGGCGACCAGCAGCTGCTGTTCCGCTCGCTCGCCGCGGCCGCCCGCGCCACTTCCTGACCCCAGCTTCTTCGCCGCCCCTGCCGACCGCGCTTCCGGCCGCTGGCCGCCGGCGACGTCGAGCGCGCTCCACGCGCGGGGTGTCCCTATCGCAATCATGGGTGCCTAATCACTACCCCTCCGGGGGTAGCTACGGGACATCGATCAAGGTCCCGGCGCTGGCTTGCCCCGTGTGGACCGCGTAGCCGATGATCTTTCCGGGGGGATCATGTCTGAGCGAGTACTCGACGTGCCGGCGATGCTGGCGGAACGGCCCGCGCTGCTGCGGGACGCCTGTGACCGGGCGCTCGCCTACCTGGCGGGCGTCGCGGAGCGGCCGGTCGCGCCGGCCGAGGCAGCTGTGGCCCGGCTGAGTGACCTCGACTTCTCGTTGCCGGCCGCCGGACTGCCCGCTCCGGAGGTGCTGCGGCGGCTGGACGCCACCGGCTCGCCGGCCACGATCGTGAGCAACGGACCGCGGTACTTCGGCTTCGTCACCGGCGGCGTGCTGCCCATCGCGCAGGCAGCCGCGTGGCTCAGCGCCGCCTGGGATCAGAACGCCGCCCTGGCCGTGATGTCGCCGACGGCGGAGCGGCTTGGCCGGGTGGCGCTGCGGTGGGTCACCGAACTGTTCGGCCTGCCCGCAGATACCGCGGGCGGCTTCGTGACGGGCGCGACGATGGCAAATGCAACGTGCCTGGCCGCCGCCAGGGACGCCGCGCTGTCGCGGGCCGGCTGGGACGCGGCCGGCGACGGACTGGTCGGGGCGCCCCCCGTCACGGTCGTGGTAGGCGGTGAGGTGCACGCCGCCATCCGCAAGGCTCTCGGGCTGGTGGGTCTCGGCCGGGACCGGGTGACGATACTCCCGGCCGACGGGCAGGGCCGGATCGATCCGAGCAGCCTGCCAGCGCTCCAGCCACCGGCGATCGTGTGCCTGCAGGCGGGGAACGTGAACACCGGCGCGAGCGACCCGTTCGCGCCGCTGACTGACTGGGCCCGCGAGCAGGGCGCGTGGATCCATGTCGACGGTGCCTTCGGACTGTGGGCCGCGGCAGCGCCGTCGCTGGCCGGCCAGGTCGCCGGGGTCGGCGAGGCCGACTCGTGGGCCACGGACTGTCACAAGTGGCTGAACACGACGTACGACTGCGGTGTCGCCCTCGTCCGCGACCGGCATGCGCTGCGGGCTGCCATGGAGGCCTCGGCTGCGTATCTGCCCGGGGCGGAGTTTGAGGCGATGGCGCTGACGCCGATGTCGTCGCAGCGTGCCCGCGGTATCGAGGTCTGGGCCGCCCTGGCCGTCCTCGGCCGCGACGGGGTTGCCGGTCTCGTGGCTCGTAGCTGCGCCCTCGCGAGGAGGTTCGCCGCCGGGCTGCGCAGCGCTGGCTGCGAGGTGCTCAATGACGTGGTGCTGAACCAGGTGCTCGCGTCGTTCGGGACGCCCGACGTCACGGATGCGGTGATCGCAGCCGTGCAGAAGGACGGGACGTGCTGGTGCGGGCCGACCACCTGGCACGGCGTCCGGGCGATGCGGATCAGCGTGAGCGGCTGGAGCACAACTGAGAGCGATGTTGACCGCAGTATCGCGGCCGTGCAGCAAGCCATGCTGAAAGTTTCTGCGCCATCGCGGCCGGCGTGACAAAATCAGTTACGCGCCCTTTCAGTTGCGCGCCATTATTGACGGCGCATAAGCGCCGAAACCCTGCCAGATAATCCCTGGGGGTGATCGTGAAAGACAGGATCTCTTATCAGTGGCGACGGAGTACTAAATGCAGCACGAATTCATGCGTCGAGGTCAGAGGCCTGCCTGACGGAGGGAAAGCCGTACGGGACAGCAAGGCCGGCCAGCGCGGTCCGGTGCTTCGCTTCACCGCTGAAGAGTGGGCCGCATTCGCTCAGGGCGTGAAGGCCGGAGAATTCGACTGACTGTGTTCCGGTGCCCGAGATTGTCAGTTAACTTCGTGATTATGGGGACGATATTAATCGACCTCGCTGGCCAGACAGGGGTGCAGTAGTTGCCGGTGCCGGCCGTCCGGCGTGCGCTCGCCACTGAGCTCCGCAGGCTTCGCGAGCATGCGGGCATGTCCGGCGACATGGTGGCCGAGCGACTCGGCTGGTCGGCCTCGAAGGTCAGCAGGATCGAGACGCATCGGACCGGAATCAAGCGGCGCGACCTCGACCGGCTGCTCGAGCTGTACGGCATGGACGAGGCGACACGCGAGCAGCTCGCTGCGCTCGCGGGCGAGCAGGACGCCCGCGGCTGGTGGACTGCCTACACCACCACGTTCCCGGCCTCGTACCTCACCTATATCGGGCTCGAGAACAGCGCTGTCACGCTGCACTCGTGGTCGCCCGAGCTGATTCACGGACTGCTGCAGACCGAGGACTACGCCAGGGCAACCATGCAGAGCGCCTTCGGCTCGCCGCCGAGGGTTCCGCCCGGTGAGATCCAGCGCCGGGTTGAGGCACGGCTCAGACGCCAGGAGCTGCTCTCGCACGCCAACTCGCGGAAGTTCGTCTTCATCCTGGACGAGGCCGCGCTGCGGCACAGACTCGGGACCGCCGCGACCATGCGAGCGCAACTGGCGCAGCTCGGGCTGATTTCGGGCCTGCCGAATGTGACGGTCCGGGTGCTGCCCTTCTCCCACCCTTATCCCATCGGGCCGTGCGGCTTCGCCATACTCGGCTTCGCGCCGGCGCACGGCACGGTCCTCGGCGACGTCGTCTACGTGGAGCACCTGACCGGGCAGAGCTTCTTCGAGAACGAGGCAGAGACGTACGAGTACCGGCTGGCCTTCGAGCAGTTGCAGGCCGCGGCCCTCGACTCAGACGCCTCCATGCAGCTCGTCGCCGACGTAGCCAGGACTGTCTGGTCTGACGGCTAGCCGGGCTGCGGACTGTCCGGCTAGATCGCGAGCTGTTCTGTACTGGCCGCGTCGCCCTCCAGGATCTGGGCGGCGCCGCGGATCACACAGCGCAGCGGATCATCGACGACCACAGCGGCGATGTCGGCGGCCGTCTCAATCCGGAAGGCAAGACCGGGCAGCAGGGCGCCACCGCCAGACAGCCGTATCTTGCTGCGCACTATTTCCTCGGCGAGGTTGGGCGGGATGTCGGCCAGGACCTCCTGAACGATGCCCGTGATAGCCGCGACGGCCGGCTCGATCGCCGTCGACACGAGTCCGGCGGAGACACGTACGACACGGGGTATGCGCCTGGCCCCGTCGACGCCGACGGTCTCGGCGTCCGTGAGCGGCCCGGCGGCAAGACCGAGCGTCGCCTTCAGGTTGCGCGCCGCATTGCGGCCGATGAGCAAGCCGTGCTCCTCCCGCACCGCCTTCGTGATGGCATCGTCCATGGCATTGCCGCCCACCCGGAGCGACCGCGCCCGTACGACGTGGCTGCCGGCGAGCACCGCGACTTCGGTCGTGCCGCCCCCGATGTCCACGACGAACGAGCCCGCGCCGGCGGCGAGGTCGATGCCAGCGCCCGCCGCAGCGGCTACCGGCTCGTCGATCAGCTGGACTGCGCACCGCGGCTTGATCGCCTCAGCCGCCGCCACCACCGCCCGCCGCTCGACGGGAGACGACTCCACCGGCAGGCAGATGACCGCGGGCAGCCTGCCGATCCGGCGGGGCAGCTGTGCCAGGCGAAGGAAGGCCTGGAGCATCACGGCAGTGGCGTCCAGGTCGGCGATCACGCCGTCGCGCAGCGGGTGCACGACGTCGACGCCCTGCGGTTCCTTGCCAGCCAGTCCGTCGGCTTCGGCTCCGACGGATACCAGCTGGCCAGTCTCCCGGCTGACCGCTATCGCCGTAGGCTCCTCGATCACGATGCCGCGACCGGGAACGTAGACGATGGTGTTAACCGTGCCGAGGTCGATCGCCACTCCCGGCCTAGAACCCATTGCCCCGCCCTCCCCGGAAATGCGCCGGCGTAAACGATACCGGCGCAGACCCGGAACGGCCGGCGTCACCGCGAGGCTAGGACCGCCAGACGTCGCTGATGGGCGCGGCGCTCGCCGCCGCCCCGTCGCGAGGAAGTCCGTAAGCCGCCTCGATGGTGGCCAGCACGCTGTAGTGCGTGATCTTCTCCGCGTAGCGGCCCGGCCGTACCTGCTGCCCCACGAAGATGGTCGGGATCTGGTTGACGCTCGTGCCCTCGTCCTCGTCAAACGTGACGATCAGCAGGCTGTCGTGAGTCTTGGCCCAGGTCACGTAGCTGTCGAGATGCGTCCGGAGCCACGTGTCACCGGTGGCGACACTGCAGTCGTGCATGTCGTCGCAGAGGTTAGGGACCACCCACGACACCGTCGGCAGGCTGCTGAAGTTGGTCGGGAAGCTGGTGAATGGCTGGCTCAGCGACGTCGGCACGTTCGTGAAATCCATCCAGGGCACGTGCTTGCGCGCGTACTCCCCGTCGATGCAGATCGTCGGGTCGGGCGAGGGCAGCCCTTCCGCGTAGCCGGTGAACGTGTCCCCAGCGGCGACCAGCCCCGTGGCCAGGTTCGGCGAGCTGAAGGTTACGGGGCAGGTGTCGCTCTCCACGCCGTGCGTGCTTCCGGAGAACAGCGCCAGGTAATTGGGCTCGCTGGGATGGGAGATCGCGTGCGAGTTGGTGAAGAGCGCACCCTGGCGGGCCAGGCCGTTGATGTACGGCGCCTGTGAGCTGCCGATGACCTGCCCGTAGCCGCGGTTTTCCATCATGACGATCACGGTGTGCGCGGGCCGCGGCACGGCTGCCGCAGCTGCGGTGCCAGTCTTCGACGACGAAGTACCCGCGGGCGACTGAGTGCTTTTCGCTGGAGATGCCGACGAGCAGGCCGCCAGTCCGGCAGCCAGGGCCGCAACCGCCGCGCAGGCCAGCCACCGGGCCGCCGGGCGCCGGGCATGGCCAGCGCTGGCCCCGCACTTGAAGGACCGTCTCATGCCCTTATTCTCCCCTAATCAACTGTTACATCCTGTCACGCAAGAGTACCGGCCCGTGCCGATGCCGTTCGGCGCTGAAGATGTTCAGCAGGCAAACTTAGGGGGTCTAGCCAGCGAACTTATCGGGGTCCGGTCCGGTCCGCTGGTTGCGGTTGAGCGCGGAAATTGCCTCGACGTCCGCACCGGCGAGCTCGAAGTCGAAGACGTCGATATTTTCCCTGATCCGAGCGGGGGTCACGGACTTGGGGAAGATCACGTCGCCGCGCTCGATGTGCCAGCGCAGCACGACCTGAGCGGGTGTCTTGTCATACCGGCGGGCGATGTCGTCGATGGTCGGATCGGCGAGCACCCGGCCGCGGCCGAGCGGCGCCCACGCCTCGACGACGATCTCGTGATCCGCGCAGAACCGGCGCACCTCGTCCTGCGTCAGGTACGGGTTGACCTCGACCTGGTCGACCGCGGGCGTGATCTCGCCCTCGGTGTGGATGCGGCGCAGGTGATGAGGCTGGAAATTGGACACGCCGATCGAGCGAGCCCGGCCGTCCCGGTAGAACTCCTCCAGGGTGCGCCAGGTCGACACGAAGTCCCCGTCGTACCTGGCCGGCAGCGGCCAGTGAATCAGGAACAGGTCGACGTAGCCGAAGCCGAGTGCCTTCAGTGACGCGTCAAACGCCCGGCGCGCGTCGTCCGGCCGGTGCGCGTCGTTGTTCAGCTTTGTGGTCACGAAGACCTCATCGCGACTCAGGCCAAACTTGCTGATGGCCTGCCCCACCTGGGCCTCGTTGCGGTACATCTGGGCCGTGTCGATGTGCCGGTAGCCGGCCCGGAGGGCTTCCGCCACGGCAGCCTCGGTCTCCGGCGGCGGGACCAGGAAGACGCCGAATCCCAGCTGAGGGATCCGCTGGCCATTGTTCAGCATGATGTCCGGTATGACGGTCACGGTGGGCTCCCCTCACTCACGCTGGCTCGCCGCGTAACTTCCCCGAGTTAGTGGTCTCTCACCGTGCCTGGCGCTACCCTCGGGCGGCGTGCGATCGATACGGGTGGTGCTTGTGCTGGGCGCGTGTGCCACGCTCGCAGCCTGCGGGGCTGGTCATCCGGCCGGACTCAAGGACCGCGCCCTTTCATCCAGTCGGCCTGCCACCGGCTCGGCCGGGGTGAGGCCGGCTGCCTCGCTGCGCCCGTCCCCAGCCCCCACCCCCGTTCAGGCGCCGGCCTACGGGTACGGGAGCGCTCCTGTCCCTGCCGCCGCGGCGCTGGTCCCCGCTGCCCACCCGGATCACGTCATCGGGACCGGGACAGCTGCTAGCTGCACCTCAGCGGCGGTGGTGCAGGCGGTCGCCGAAGGCGGCGTCATCACGTTCAGCTGCGGGCCGGGCCCGGTGACCATCACGATGACGGCGACGGCCAAGGTCGTGAACACCCACGCGCTGACGGTGATCGACGGTGGCGGCAAGGTCACCCTGAGCGGCGCGGGCCGAATGCGGATCCTCTACATGAACACCTGCGACCCGGCGCAGGTCTACACAACGAGTGACTGCTGGCAGCAGCAGGACCCGAAGCTCGTTGTCCAGAATCTGACCTTCACGGATGCATACTCGGCTACGCAGCAGAGCAGCAGCGCGACGTACGGCGGTGGCGCCATCTTCGCCGAGGGCGGTCAGCTCACGGTCCTGAATTCCGGCTTCTTCGGCAACGCCTGCTACGCCGCCGGCCCCGATCTGGGCGGCGCGGCGATCCGGGCGCTGGGCATGTATCACGCCTCCCCCGTCTACCTTGCTCATGACACGTTCCGGAATGGCCGCTGCTCCAATGGCGGAGCTCTCAGCAGCATCGACGCGAGCTGGGACGTCATCGACTGCATGTTCGGCGCCAATCAGGCGATCGGATTCGGGGCCAATCCGGCACAACCGGGTACGGCTGGAGGCGGGAGCGGAGGCGCTATCTACACCGACGGCGACAACTACAACGTCACGATCGACGACAGCCTCATCCGCAACGGCAGCGCCAGGGCCGGTGGCGGGGCGATCTTCTTCGTTGTCGACGCCGGCTACGGCACGCTGACGATCGAGGACGGCTCGGTGCTGCGCAACAACCCGAGCGGACAGTTCCAGAACGCGCCAGGCATCTTCGACCACGTCGACGGGCAGGACGTCAACCCGGTCATCACTGCCGGCTCATTCGTCGGCTAGCGACTCGTGCTTTCCCGGTTTCATGGCCCGGAGCGGGAGCGCAGGCCGGCGCAGGGTCAGCCCCGGCGGGAACGATCACCCGAGGTCAGAGGATCAGCATGATCGGCCGCACGTACCTCGAGCGCGGACGGCCCGTCACCGTGCTCGCCCGGTGGGGGTCAGGCGGCGGGCCGAGGAACGTCCTCGTCCGCCGCGACGACGGCCGGCTCGTCGTCCGCCCGTTCCGCGGCCTGCGCAAGCCTGCTGACGACGTCAGCCCAGCTCGGCGTCCAGCGCGGCCGCGAAGACCTCGCTGATCTGATGCAGCTCGGCGGCGGTGATGACGAACGGCGGGGAGATCTGCAGCGCTACGCCGCGGAGCAACCGGGTGATCACTCCCCGCCGCCGGGCAGCAGCGACGATTCGTGCGCCGATGCCCGGGTCAGCCTCCCGCGCCGCCGCGGACAGCTCAACCGCAGCCAGCAGGCCCGCGCCGGTGCGGATCTGGCTGACCAGCTCGTGCTTGGCCAGCGGGGCGAGCGCGTGGGCGAGGGCGGGCTCGAGCTCCCTGACCCGCGACACGAGCTGCTCCCGCTCGATGATGTCCAGGTTGGCGAGGCCGACTGCGCAGGCGGCCGGGTGGCCCGTGTAGGTGTATCCGTGCCGGAAGACCTCGGTCGAGCCCTCCCGCCAGAACGGTTCGGTGACGCGCGGTCCCGCGATCACGGCGCCGAGCGGCATGTAGCCCGAGGTGATTCCCTTGGCGACCGTCATCATGTCCGGCTCGAGTCCGTAGCGGATGCTGCCGAACCAGGCGCCGGTCCGGCCGAAGCCGGTGATGACCTCGTCCGCCACGAAGAGCACGTCGTTGTCTCGGCAGATCTGCTGAACCTCGGCCAGGTATCCGTCCGGCGGGAAGTACACGCCGCCCGCCCCGACAACGGGCTCGCAGAAGAATGCGCCTACCCGGTCGGCGCCGAGCTGCTCGATGATCTTGGCGAGCGCCGACGCGTCGTCCCAGGGCACGTGCTCGACGAGGGTCACGAGAGGCCCGAACGGCTCGGTGAACGCCGGGATGCCGCCGATGGACGTGCCGTAGGCGTTCATGCCGTGGTAAGCGTGCGAGCGGCCGATGATGACCTGCTTGCCCGGCCGGCCAACCGCGCGCCAGTAGGCCCTGGCTAGCTTGGCCGCCGTGTCGACCGCGTCGGAGCCACCGCCCGGGGTGAAGAAGACCTTGGCGTCCCGGATCGGCACCAGCCCGGCGACGCGCTGGGCCAGTGCCTCGGCGGGCTCGTTGGAAAACCCTTCGTAAGCCTGGTAGCAGGCAAGCTCGCGCAGCTGGGCCGCCGCCGCGTCCGCGATCTCGGCGCGGCCGTGTCCGATGTTGACATACCAGAGGCTCGCGATGGCATCCAGATAGGACCGGCCGGACGCGTCATACACCGTCGATCCGTCGCCGCGCACGATGGTCACGAGGTGACCAGGGGCCGCGGCCATGGTGGCGAACGGGTTCCACATGGCGGGGCTGGCCGCCGATCCGGGTGCTGACATCGGGGATTCCCTTCGGCCGGTTCTCGCCGCTCAATCTATCGGGGCGGCGATAACCGGTCAGAACTGGGCTTTGAGCTCCTCGATCTCGGCTGCCTTGGCACGCAGCTGGGCATAGGCCGGCCGTTCCCTGATGCGAGCCAGCGCCCACCGCACCGCCTCTGCCCGGTTGCTGGCGATGCCCGCGGTGATGAGCGAGTCCAGTGTTTCCAGGTCCGCCGGCCCGAGCCTCGCCATGACCGGAGTCAGCTCCCCGCCGGCCAGCGCACGCTCTTCGAGTACGTGGCGCGGCGCTGCCATGATGAACCGGGGGCCGTGCTGGTCATTGCCGATCCGGATCTCGACCCGGTTAACCTCCGGGATCTTGTCCCCCAGGTCACGCCGGATCTCGTTCATCTGCTCACGGAACGTTCCTTCGAACTCCCTGGCGATGCGCCCGCGCTCTGCCTCGTCGCCGCTTGCGGCGGCAATCACCCTCACGACGAACTGGCCGGGTTCGACCACCGGATCGTCCCCGTACTGCAGGAGCATGACCTGCTCGATCGTGCCCTCAGGGAAGCGGCCCTTGATCTCCTCATCGAGAATCCGCTGAACGTGCTCGACGGCTGCCTTCTCCACAATCCGCTCCTTTGATTACGCCTGTAATCAGAGTAACGCGGGTAACCGCAGTAGGTCGAGTGTTCTTTTTCTCAGCGCGTCCGGGCCTGCTCCGGCGCAGCCGTGGTGAGCTGGCGATACAGGGCCGCGGTGTCGGGGTGCGGCTCGCCACCTGGCGCGATGTCCTCGATGGCATCCAGGCAGCGGCGCCAGGCCTCGGTCACGCCCGCCTGATTGCCGCCCGCGTGCTCCGCGCGCATCACGGCGCGCCACAGCTGTTCCGCGGACGGCTCGGCTGCCAGGCCAGCCCGGGCCGCCCTGGCAGCCGCGCGCGGCGCGCCCGCGACGAGCTCAAACTCAGCGAGCGTCTCGGCCGCGTCGACGATCTCGGCCCGGACGGTCTCGATCAGCGGGACGTCTATCCACCAGAAATAGCTCCCGGTGAACGGCTGACCGCGCACGAGTGCAAGCGCCGACCGGAGGTCATCGGCCCGGCCTGAGCGAGCCAGGTCCCGGAACCGGGACCAGTCCAGCGACGCCTCCGGGTGCAGCAGGTACTGCCCGCTCCCGGCGTGAATGATCTGCTCCTGTCCATCGCTCGCACGCCCCAGCCTTCGCCGCGTTCTCATGATGACCTGCCGGACGGCATCGCTCGGCTTCGGATGATCCGGATCCGCGCCGAGCATGGTGCACAGCGCAGAGTTGGACAGACCCGCAGGCGCCGCGAGCGCCAGCGCCAGGACGAGCTCGGCCTGCTTCGGCTGCAGCTGCCCAGCCGCGCCGGTGATGGCGAGGGGGCCGAGGATCTGCACGTCGAGGCGGTCCCCGGATGGCAAGGCTGCCTCGGCCTCTGGCAGCCGATGTCGGGGGACGAACGCCGCCAGCACCTCGTCGGACTGCTCACCTTCGTCCGGCTCTCCGGGCGATACCATCGTTGGCACGTCCGGCTGAAGCGCGACGGCCCGGGGGATCCACGGCGGCGCGTCGTACGCCGCGTACGGCGGGTCGTCCGGGCCGACGTCGTTCGTGTCCGCCGCAGCGCCCAACAGCAGGGCGATCGCGTCGTAGTCTGCGCCCGACATCGCCCGCGGCCGCACTGTGACCTGCAGCGGCGCGACGTTGGCCACGATCCCGTCCGGGACCTCGGGATCGGGTGCCAGCTGCAGCACGGCCGGTGCCATCCGGCCGTCGGCCGCCTCCGCGTCGCCGGCGACGAGCGCCGCGAGCCCGCCCCAGCTCTCCACTGCGAGGTCGAGCAGCCGAGTCAGCTCATCGGCCGATGGCTCAGCGCGGCTGATCAGGATGGTGAGACCCCAGTCCTCGTCGTCGGGCTCGGCGAGCCGCAGTTCGCGGACGTCCGCCGGGCCGTGCTCGGCAATTCGCGCCGCGACCTTCGCGCACCGTTCCTCCAGCTGCGACAGCGCGCAGTCAACGGTTGCGCAGTGCTCGGCCCGGCCGAGCGGCGCCAGCTCGTCGCAGCCCACCAGGATCAGGTCAGGCCAGCTGCTCCACTGGCCGGTCACCAGCTCGGTGGCGACGGTCGAGATGACCTGCCCGACGAGTTCCGGCGGGCCATCGCAGCCGGTCACCTGCGACGCCTCCAGATCGAGGAGGAGGTACCCGTCGTCGGTAGCACCGGCGGTGATGAGGCCGGGCATCAGGTGGCATTCGGTCTCGGGGCCGGCGGCAGCGGGCAGCACGAGCTGCCAGCACATGCCCTGGCGGCCGGGGCTGACGACATAGGGGGCAGGCGGCCCTTCCTCAGCGGGCGACGTCAGCAGCACTTCGAGCAGATCAGGCGTGACATGCAGGCCGACGATGCCGGGCAGCCGCTGGCCCGTAGCGAGCAGCCCTGTCTCCAGGCACGCCAGCGCGTGCCGCAGCGTCCCGACCGGCTCTCCGGGCGCTCCGGCATGCAAGCGCTGTTCTGCGGCGAGGACGTCCTCCCTGCCCGGCAGCGCGATCCGGCGACCGCGACGGCGTTCCTGCCGCTGCCGCAGTCGCATCCGCGTCAGGCTGGTCAGGATGGCGCCGGCCAGCGCGCCCGTCACGAATACGGTCGTCTCCGGTATCCGGGGTACGGCAGGCAGCCCGCCCGCCTGCTCAGCTAGGGGCCGTGACACCGCTCCCCCATCGGTGCGTGCTGGTCCGGGCACGACGGCCGCGCCGGACGAGGGGCTGCGGGTGCGTGCCGGCCCGTTCCCTTCGTGACGGTTTGCCGTCCGGTGCCGCTGCCGGTACTGCGGGTCACTGGTGGCGTGGCCGGAATGGCTTCCCGCGGTTTGCGTGGCCAGTGGCGCTGGTCCGCTGACGGCCCCGGCGGGCAGCAGCAGGCGCCAGCCCGGGCGGATCAGGGACGGATCGGTGAAGACCTCGCCGTCACCCATGGCGCGGCCGTAGTTGAGCGCGGCGATCTCGGGGTAGCGGTCGCCCGCGCCGAGGTAGCGCTGCGCGAGCGACCACAGGCAGTCGCCGGCCTGGACAGTGACGGCCGGGCCGATTGGCGCACTGTCCGGAGTGGCCATGCTGTCCAGTGCTATTGGCGACACCGCCGCCACTGGCGACGCGATCGCCGCTGGAGCGGTGAAGGCGAGCGCGGCGAGCGCGACCAGCTGCGCGGCCGCGCCCTGGAGACCACCGAGCCGCAGCCGCGGCGCCCGGCGGCCGCGGACGGCAGCCTGAGCCTCGGCGAGGACGCACGCGGTGAAGAGCAGCCACGCCAGCCACGCGCAGCCGCGGATGACGGCGAGCGCGGTGCCGCCCTCGTCTCGGCGCGCCAGCCGCGCCGCCAGGTCATGCCAGCCGGGTATGCGGCCCGGCAGCGGGGCGCCGCCGAATCGATACAGCACCAAGGGCAGGCCCACGACCAGCGCAGCCAGGACGGTGAGCGCGGCCAGCCCGGTCGCCGCCGCACGCGCGCGGCCGGTCACGACGGTCCCGTGACGCCGGTCACCAGCGAGGCGATCGCGGTGCCCGTGCAGGTAACGGAGTCGATGCCGATGAGCGAGAGGAACCTGGTGGGTTCCGTGATGCGCACCGTGACCCGGATCGCGTCGGCGCCGTCAGCAGCGACCGCGTACTGGTGGTAACCCGCGCCGCTGAGGTAGCCGGCAGCTGCCGTGACCGCCTCCTGCCGGTCGACGGCGAACGTACCGGCCGTGTACGCGCGAGACTGGTCGACGCTCGTCGCCCCGGCCCTGGCGGCCTCCTGCGCGACCGCAACGGCGTTCTCATCACCGGTCAGCTTGGCGCCGCCGTCGACCACGATGCCCGCCAGGGCCGCCAGGACCACGAATAAGACGACGACCATGAGCGACAGGCTGCCGCGGTCGTTGTCGCGCATTGGCTGCTCCCCTCACCGGGCGCGGAAAGTGTCGAGCGGGCTGGTGAAAGTGGCGGTCAGGCGCGCCGTGCCGGGAAGCCCGGGCAGCGC
>Ga0123356_10004710_pt1 | contig 14051 bp, 11 predicted proteins | sample TergutEmb28metaG_2_FD_92546 | JGI IMG/M metagenome (GOLD analysis project Ga0123356, IMG submission 92546) | Embiratermes neotenicus P3 segment gut microbial communities from Petit-Saut dam, French Guiana - Emb289 P3 | ecosystem: Host-associated > Arthropoda: Insects > Digestive system > Gut ...
ATCACCGACAATTTGCCGGAGCTTTGGAGACGTGACTTCAACGCCTGTCTCGCGATTTCGCCTTTCGCCAGACCAGTTCTTCGCGCCTCCTCATTCAGCGCATACGCCAGCTCCTCCCCAATCCTTATCGTCAGCGTTTCACCCATGTGTGGGAGTGTAACACAAATCAGGCGACGATGTCCTACGAGGCCCCAGTACCGGCTAGCATAGTGTCTGAGATTCGTCGTTCTTGGCAGTTGACGAGAAGACCGGAATCTAAAGTCAATTGGCGCTACCAGGCGTTTGCTCAAGTCCACCGATCGCGGGGTCATTTTACGCATCTATAGAGATTTCAACAATTGACCAACTCGCTTCGTGGTTTGCGGGTAGCCGACGCCCCACCCGGAACACAAAGCAACTGCCCAGATAAGCGCATTGGTCGATTATCAGCAGGCGAGATTGCCTTGTGGCTTCGACCGAGATTGCATTGAAGCGCCAAGAAGATCAAAGCGCAATGGGCCAAGATTGTAGATACTACTGTCGTTATGAATTCTCATCTTGGTCAAGGTCCCGACCTCTCCCCGCGCAATTGGCAGCCCGCCGAGCGTGCACTAGCAGAGCAATCTGAGATGACCGCTTGGCCAAAGCAGGCAAAGTTGGTCGAAGGAAAGCTCGGGCTTGTCGCAGCAACCCTCTCTCCGATCGCCGTGCTCGCGGGTGGGGAAGCTCTTCGTCAAGGCGGCAATGCCAGTGATGCCGCTGCTACGGTTGCCCTAACACAGATCGCCACAGCTCTTGGTTCGTATGTCTCATTCGCAGGAACGTTCAATCTTCTCTACTACGAAAAGAAATCGGCCCGAGTGCACTCGTTGACGGCGGGATGGAATACCTGGCTTGGCGAGAGCGATCCGATGACCATTCCCGTCTGCGATATGGGTCCCCTTCCTTACGCGAGGAAGCCTACCGATGGAGCGGAGGGACGCAAAACTCTTGTTCCAGGCTTTATGGCGGGCCTGGAAGCGATGCACCGACGTTTCGGCCAGCTGTCATTTGCAACACTCTTCCAGCCTGCCATTGCCTATGCCGAAGAAGGCTTGCGCCTATCCCCGATGCTTGCGAGCTATTTTCCGAGCCGGGGTAGGTACCTCAACCGAACTCCCGAAGGCCGTGCCTTTCTCAACCAGGCGAGCAGCTCCACGCCCAAAGCGGGAGACCTCTTCATTCAGACAGACTTAGCGAGGACACTGCGCGCCGTTGCTGAACGAGGCTCCAGCTACATGTATACGGGGGAGTGGGGACAGCAATTCGTGCGAGCGGTACAGCGCGAAGGAGGTAAGGCGACGCTCGAAGACATGCAACGCTACCAGCCTCTCTGGCAGGAACCAATAAAAATTAAGTTCCTCGGCACCATGGTCTATTCTTCCGGCAGGGGCAGCTTTGGAGGGTACAGGGTTCTCGAGGCCCTGAACGTTGCTGAGGTCTTGCAACTCGAGAAGCTGGGCCCGTATTTTCACGATCCGGTCGCGTTCAAGGCTTTATCCAGCATCCTGCGAGCGACGAACGGCGAATGGAGACGCCTCCCGCCTGACGGCCGCCTCACCAAGTCCCATGCCAAGGCAATTGCATCGGCTCTTGGCCAGTTTCCCGACCAGGAACCGCCGCCCATTGCCACAGATCATAGCGATTCCGTTGTCGTCGTTGACGGATTCGGGAATGTCGCCTGTGTAGTGCACACTATCAACACCTTGCCATGGGGCACAACTGGCATTGTGGTCGGTGGCATTCCGATCTCCGACGCCGCCGGTTTTCAGCAGACTCGACTTGCAACTCTGCCTCCAGGTAGCTGTGTGACCATGGGGACCGCTCCCTCGATCGCGATAAGAGAGGGAAAGCCGACTCTAGCAATTGCAGCAATCGGCTCATCCCTTGTGCCGGAAACAGTACGGCTCTTGGTAGGAACTCTGGCAAATCGTCTGGATGCCTTGACTCTTATGTCGGCACCTCCTCTGCTGGAGAATCTCGAGCCACAGATCAACGGGGCGGCTTTCAAGCAAAGGCCAATTTTGGTTCCAGAAGGCGCCTATGATGCAAATTTCCTCGATCATCTTCTGGCTTCCGGGGTAAATCTCAAACAGAAGCCGAAGCAGGAAACTTGGCGTGGAACGGCGGTAATGGCGACCACCGATCCTCACAATGGCAGGCCCCTAAGTGTCGAAACTCCCGGAGTATATGGTTTTGCTGGTTCCTACTGAGCTTTGGAATCTCGATTCTTATCAAAGCAAGATGAGGCGAAGTTGCGAAAGCGGGCTCTAACTAATTTTGTGTGCCAATGCCCTCATGACAACGTTCTGGGCGGATTACGGGATTACGCGCAAACTGGAAGTTGATGTCAACGGCCGCTAACAGGCGTTTACACTTGTAACCTCACGGTTACGCTTAAATGAGATTCAGGGAACCCGGCGTGAACACTACAAGCATGTCGTGGCCTTTCCGGTCGATTTCTGCTTGTAGTTTCAAGAGAAGAACTGGGAAGCATAAAGTGGCAGCCACTGCCATTTTATGGTTCAAGTCACAGATTGTTCCGGCTGATCTGCGATCATGACCTCGAGGGGGTCGTCGCGAAACGCAGGGCTCATCCATATTCATCCGACAAGAGCGGCTGGCTACAGCCAGTGGATTGGCCGTCACGAGTTGTTCGAGCGCGAACGTGAAACCGAACCCACATTCCGTTACTGGAACAATTGCGTACGGGCCCGTGAGAGCCTGGGCTAGATCCTCCGCCGGCGCGGGCTGGGTGGCTGTTCGTGATGATTGCGGTTGTTCACAGCGGGCTGATGTCTCAATCTCTCCATCTGAACCACTGTCCGGTTCTGGACGGTACCAGACGATTCCGGGTAATCCACTTAAACCGAAGAAAAACGTACCTTTTGGTTGAGCAAAAAGATTGGCCACAAGGTTGCGTTTCGTTCACTTTAGGGTTCGCATCAGATTGAGAGATGCTACCCTTCCTCACGAACCTGAATGACGCTTTGCGAGGTCTCCAGGTTTCCCCGGTTATGAAGGCGTGAATCCCGCGCCGGAATTTGGGCGATTGCAGGCCAAAATTGAGAAGCGCGGCTGAAAAACCATATCGCCGCCGCCTAATCTATGCTCACAACTGCGGTCCCAGCGGATGAATACCAACGACGAGTGAGAGCACGCGAAGGGCATGCCGCGCACTGCGAGAAAGTTCATGTCTGGCTGGGTAACACCCGGCTGGTTCTGGCGCTCACGACGGTTTTCCTCGCGTGGCAGGCAATCGGCCGGCATGCTCTGTCTTCGTGGTGGCTGTCGCCACCAATCGTGGCATACGCTTGCGTAGCCGTTTATCACTCGCGCGTGCTGCGTGCGCAGGAGTTGGCGAACCGGGCGATCTGTTTTTACCGGAGAGGTCTGGCCCGCATTGAAGACCACTGGGCTGGCACGGGGCAGACAGGAGCGAGATTCGAGGATCCGCATCATGAATATGCCGCCGATCTGGATCTGTTCGGAAAGGGATCCTTGTTCGAACTTCTCTCGACGGCTCGAACCCGGATGGGAGAACACACGCTGGCCGCTTGGCTGCTTGCGCCTGCTAGTCTCGACCAAATCCGAAAGCGCCATGCCGCCATCCGTGAACTGCGGGACGGCCTAGATTTTCGAGAGGATTTGGCAGTGCTGGGCGCAGATGCTGAAGCAGGCGTCCATCCCGATGCCCTGATGAACTGGGCGGAAGCGCCGAACCGAATGCAGCCCTACTGGGTCCGATGGCTGGCATTCATACTCGCGACTCTCACCGCTGCTGGTGGAGTTCTCTGGGTGTATCAGGGGATTTCAACGTCAAATTGGACGCGGCCGTTGCCCCTCGTTCTTGCCGTGGTTGTTGAAGCCGGCATCATGTATTACTACCGCCGATCTGTGGAGCGGGTGTTGGCAGGTTCAGAGCAAGTGTTCCATGATTTGAGCCTGTTAAGGGAAGTATTAGCGCGGATTGAGACCCAGGAATTCAACTCCCCGTACCTGCAGTTGCTCCAAAGCGAACTGAGGCCAGGAGCCGTGACGGCTTCTCATGCCATCGCCCGCCTCAGCAGCATCGTCAATTGGGGCGAATCGCGCAGGAACCTGATTATCCGCGCAGTGAACGTGCCGCTGATGTTTTCGATGCAATTAGCGTTTGTCGCCGAACAATGGCGAAAGACCCACGGGTCTCGTGTCAGGTCCTGGCTCGGAGTCGCGGGGGAAATGGAGGCGCTGGTCTCGCTCGCCGCCTACAGCTATGAACATCCCGCCGATCCGTTTCCCGATTTTACGATCGGTACGGCGGCCGTCGACAGCGTGGAAATGGGACACCCACTCATCCCGGCAGCGACCTGCGTGCGGAATGATGTGAGCCTGCCCGGAGGAGTGGGGGTGCTGTTGATCAGTGGCTCGAATATGTCCGGAAAGAGCACCTTGCTGCGGGCGGTGGGAGTCAACGTTGTGCTCGCGATGGCCGGTGCCCCGGTGCGGGCCACCCGTTTCCGACTCACTCCGTTGCAGGTCGGAGCCAGCATTCGGATCCATGACTCATTGCAGGATGGAAGCTCGCGGTTTTATGCCGAAATCACAAAGCTCCGCAAGCTCTTCGATTTGTCCGGCGGCGATCTGCCGCTGCTGTTTCTATTGGACGAGTTACTTCAAGGAACAAACTCGCGGGATCGGCTTATTGGCGCCGAAGGCATCATCAGCGCTTTCCTGAACCGCGGAGCCATAGGCTTGGTCAGCACCCATGATTTGGCGCTGACTGAGATGAATGGGCGGATCAGCGGCCGGCTCCGGAACTTACACTTCCAGGAAGAGTTCGAGGGCGGAAGGATGCATTTCGATTACAAGCTGCGGGAGGGCGTGGTGACCAAAAGTAACGGCCTGGAATTGATGAGATCCATTGGCTTAGACGTGTAGCGGATCAGATCCGCGTTTCTCATTGCCAGGATCTATCCCGCGGTGCTGCGTGTCTTGGCTCCTCCGGGCGCGACTTTCAGCTCGTCAACTTCCGCTATCCGTTTGCAGGTAAGTACGGTTTCCCAAGATATAGAGCAAAACCGCATGGGAAATCGCAGCCGGAAGAAGGTAGGCGGCAAAATTAAACCCAGACCGGTCTCAGCACTTGCTCAGCCCACAATCCATGGGGTGAAATGTGGCAGGGGGAAAAGGTCGAATGGGCATGCCGGCCCTGGGATGAGGCTAACCTACCTTGTTGTTCAATTGACGAAGTTCTGGGTGCTCGTCATCCTCCAAGAACTGAATCCCATGCAACAAGGGGGTCGCTGCGGCCGCGCTCACAGCTCCGACCTTCCCCAGGGGAACCCAATCGGAAGCATGCCAGGGAAGGCTAGACCAAACCGGACCTAGTATTATTGCTAGGATTAAGCACCTCCCGCTCATGCGACAGAATACAGAAGTCATCACTCAATGGACCGAATCCGCTCACTACTGGGAAAAGTACCGGGACACGATCCGCGACATGTTTGCGCCGGTAACACAGGCTCTAATCAAAGACGCAGCCATCACCGCACCTGCGGTTGTATTGGATGTAGCTATGGGTCCTGGCGAACCAACCTTGAGCATCGCCCAGCGGATTGGATCCCAAGGCAGGGTGGTGGGCACCGATCCAGTCCCGGAGATGGTGGAAGCTGCTCGACGAGAGGGTAACCGCCAGGGACTTCGCAATGCCAGTTTTGAAGTAGCTTTCGCTGAGAGCCTGCCCTTTCCACCCGATTCTTTCGATGCCGTGGTGAGCCGCTTCGGCGTGATGTTTTTCGCGTCTCCGGTGGACTCATTTCGTGAGTGGTTGAGGGTACTCAAGCCAAATGGGAGGATCGCGGTGGCCGTCTGGCATTTCGCCGAGAAAAACCCGTTCCACTACGTCGTCGCGCAAGTCGTCCAAAGATATGTCCACTCACCTCCGCCAGCTCCGGATTCGCCAGATGCGTTCCGTTTTGCAAGCCCAGGCAAGCTGCAGGCGGTTCTTTCAGCAGCTGGTGTCGCTGCGACATCCGAACGCCTGCTGCGGTTCTCGATACAAGCCTCGATGTCGGTGGAGAAGTTTTGGACATTACGATCCGAAATGTCAGAGAAGCTTCGCACAAAACTCGCCACGCTTTCGCAGGAGCAGGTTGCGGCACTCAAAGGTGAGGTCATCGACGCACTCACTGCTTACGCTTCCGACCGTGGGGTTAGTTTTCCCGCCGAGGTCCTCATAGTGACCGGGCGAAAGCCTTCCTAAAGACTGGATTTGAAATCGGAAGCGGTTGTCGATTTAGACGTTTACCCAGCTCCGGATCCCCCCTGGCGGTCGTAGGATGGCTGTGTATTCGCGACCGTGAACAACTCCTGACTGAAGTCAGGGGCAGCGTGTGCAACAAACTCCAAAATTGCTGGAAGTACTTGGCCGAACCGCGTTGCCGCGAATGCGGTGCCCAAGGCCGAAAGCACTGTATCAGATCCCTCCTCCCCGAATTGAAGTCGAGCGCTTGCAGCGCGAAAGAAGTCCCGTGGAGACGGCCGCCTTCGCCTGGGGCCCGCGCACGTTGCCTATGCGGACATCGACGGACTCCGCATTGCCGCGTATCGGCGCGAACGGCTCGAACGAATGATCAGCTTTTCTAGCTCTACCACGAGGAAGAATATTATCCCCCCGCCGAGTAGCATAGCCCAGACCCGGGCCGGGAGGGGTTCGGTCTGGAAAACCGTCTGAAGGGGTCGTGAGTAGGTAAACAATAGCTGCAAGACTGCCACGGCTCCTATGCTCAGCGGCAAGTACTTATTGCCACGGTGCGCCTTCAGAGAAATTGAGGAATCGACCATGTAGCGGCTGTTCAGCAAATAAAAGACCTGGCCAATAACCAGTGCGTTCACTGCGGCGGCCCGGGCAAGCTCGTCTGATGCGTCTTTCGACTTCATCCAGAAAAATGCCCACAATGTGAGCGTGAGCAGGGCCAGACCGACAAACATGATGCGCCAAATTGCGAAGCCATCGAGGATTGGACGATTGACCGCCCGCGGCGGCTGCTTCATGACATCGAGCTCGTGGGGCTCAAAGGATATGACCAGCCCGAGGGCGACGGACGTCACCATGTTGACCCAGAGGATCTGAGGAGCCGTGATCGGTGCTGTGAAGCCTACAAAAATCGCCACAATGATGACGAGCGCCTCCGCGACATTCGTCGGCAGCATGAAAAGGATGGCCTTCTCAACGTTGGTGTAGACCGTTCGTCCTTCTTTCACGGCTGCCGTGATCGAGGCGAAGTTATCGTCGGCAAGCACCATCTCTGCCGCCTCCTTCGTCACCTCGGTGCCTTTGATACCCATTGCGACGCCGATGTCGGACTTCTTGAGGGCGGGCGCGTCGTTGACGCCGTCGCCGGTCATCGCTACGATCTGTCCGTTGGCCTGGATCGCCTTCACCAGGCGCAGTTTGTGCTCGGGGCTCGCGCGCGCGAACACATCGACATCGCGGACCCGCTCCTGCAGTGTAGCGGTATCCATTTCCTCGATTTCTGCACCGGTGATGGCCGTTTGTCCGTCGCCGATGTTCAGCATTTCGGCGATGGCTGCGGCCGTGATCTTGTGATCGCCTGTAATCATGGTGACGCGGATGCCGCCAGCGTGGCATTCCTTGACCGCTTCGATGGCTTCCGGCCGCGGGGGATCAAGCAGCCCGATCAGGCCGAGTAGAATCAGGTTGCTCGGGAGGTCCGCCGGACCAAGATTCCCGGCCTGGATGCTCGGATTCTCGATCCATGCCAACGCCAGTACTCGCTCGCCCTGCGACGCGAGCCGGTTGGATTCATTCAGAAAGTGTTCACGGTCGAGTGGAGCACTTTGTCCCGCCTCGGTTTGTTGCCGATCGCAATATTCGAGGATGACCTCCGGCGCACCTTTTACGAACATCACCTTGCCGTCTAGGTTTTTGTGCAGCGTAGCCATGAACTTGTGCTCTGATTCGAAGGGGATGGCATCTTCTCGCGGGAATGCGGCCTCTTCACTGTCTTGTTGCATGCCGATCTTGAAGGCAAATGGATACAGCGCCCCTTCGGTCGGATCGCCCTCCACTTTCCATGATCCTTCGGTTTCGACCAGCCGCGCATCATTACAAAGCAGGGAGGCTCGCCCCATGAGTCTCAAAACCGGATCTTCCCCGGCGGGTTTTCCGGCCTCGAGGATTTGGCCTTCTGTGGAGTAACCGTGGCCCGTGACCTTGTACGCCGATTCGGCAGTGGCCGCAGAGGCCACCATCATTTCCATGAGCGTGAGCGTGCCGGTTTTATCTGAGCAGATTCTGGATACCGAACCCAGAGTCTCGACCGCCGGAAGGACGCGGATGATGGCATTCCGCTCGGCCATTCGTTTGACGCCAATTGCCAGGGTGACGGTGATCAGCGTGGGCAGACCTTCCGGGATGACCGAAACGGCGATGCTGACAACTGCCCGAAAGATCTCCACAAAAGGCATGTGCCGCACAAAGTGGCCAAACAGAAACACGATCACGCTTACCGCCGCGATAACCGAGGTGATTGCGTATCCGAATTTCTTGATTTGGCGAAGTAACGGCGTTTCGAGCGTGCCGACCGAGGCCATCATCTGGTTGATGCGTCCCAATTCCGTACCCGTTCCGGTCGCAACCACGACTCCAGTGCCCCGCCCGGAGGTGACAAGCGTTCCAGAGAAGGCCATGCCTTCGCGGTCTCCGACAGTTGCCTTCTCGGACACGGCGGCCGTCGTCTTGTCGATCGGAAGCGACTCACCGGTTAAGGCGGCCTCGTCGGTCCGCAGGTTCCTTACCTCGATCAGCCGAATGTCCGCGGGAACCTTATCACCGGATTCGAGAAGCACGATATCGCCTGGCACCAAATCTTCGGATGGGATGAGACGGACCTGGTCATCGCGCAAGGTTCTCGCCTTGCCGGACAGCATGTTGCGGATCGCATCGAGCGCCTTCTCGGCCTTGCCTTCCTGAATGAAGCCGAGCAGCGAATTGATCATCACAACACACAATATGATTCCCGCGTCGAGCCACACGCCCACCATGAGTTTGACGAACGCTGCGGCAAGCAAGACATAGACCAGGATATTGTTCAACTGCAACAGAAACCGCTTGAGCGGTCCCCTCTTGCTTCCTTCTGGTAGCCGGTTTAGGCCGAATTTCTCCAGCCGACCCGAGACGTCGCTGGAGGCAAGCCCCGACTGGGCGCTGCTATCCAGTCGCTTGAGCGCGTCGTCGGCAGCAATGGAGTGCCAGGGGGTAAGCTCGCTCCCATTCACGACGGTTCCGACGGAATTCATCAACACACTCCTTTAGCCCCCGGATTTTGGCGGGAAGGCTAAAGCAGGAAAAGCAGAGTGCAACCAGGTCGCCTTCGCATTTTGCATCTCATTTTTGGCGACATGGATTAAAGTCAGCACTGTATCGCGGGTCTGCGCTCAGCGCGCCTATAGTGGTATGATGTACCCGTTAAGCCGCGTTCCACCATAAATCCCTCGAGCTCGCGCAGACTGTCTAAGCAATAAGTGCTCTCCGCAGGCTACTCGTTTCCCCTGATTGGTCGTACGGACAACTCGGTGAAGTCGCACCACGACTTTGATGCCAGCAACGACCTGAAGGTATATTCCAGATGATGGGGGAGTATGGGGCGCGAATTCACGGCTTCAAACCGGCTCGCTCGATGCCCACTTACAGCAAACTGACTCCTGAGAATGTGCTGGGGAATCATCCATGAACATCCCTGTGCTCGGTGCCGCCCGTTTTTCGTCACCTTTAAAACGCTGGGTGGACGAATCGTGGCGTATTCCCGCCACAATCCTTCGTACCATTGAAGCGCCGCCGCAGGATCGTCTCCTCTTCGAATTGGCGGGCGCGCGCGAACATTTGTTCTTCAATCCGGTTGAAACTCGCGCCGGCATTGTCACCTGCGGAGGACTTTGCCCCGGACTCAACGATGTCATCCGGTCGTTGTTCTTCGAAATGCATCACGCCTACGGCGTAAAAGAGGTGCTCGGCTTCCGTTGGGGATATCGAGGGCTGGATCCGGAACAGGGCGCAGAACCGCTCGTTCTCACACACGAGACAGTGGATAGAATTCATCTGCAGGCCGGCACAATTCTTGGCACTTCGCGCGGTCCGGTGGACAAGGCGCGTGCTGTCGAGAACCTAATCCGCCGTCGGATCAATATCCTCTTCACCATCGGCGGCGATGGCACCCAGCGTGGCGGCTGGGAGTTCTTTGAGGCCGCCCAAAAGCGGGGCTACGCGCTCTCCGTGGTCGGGATCCCAAAGACCATCGACAACGACATCCCCTTTGTGGCGCGCTCATTCGGCTTCCTCACCGCAGTTGAGGAGGCAACCAAAGTGTTACAGCGTGCGCACACTGAGGCGCGCAGCGTGCAAAACGGGATCGCGTTGGTGAAGCTCATGGGACGGCACGCTGGATTTCTGACTGCCGAGGCTACCGTGGCAAGCCAGGAGGTGAACTTCACCCTGATCCCCGAAGTGCCGTTCCGATTGGACGGGCCGGGGGGATTTCTGACCGCATTGCAGCACCGGATGGTAGCCCGCGGGCACGCAGTCATTGCGGTTGCCGAAGGAGCAGGACAGGAATTCCTGGTAAACACTGGAAGTGAGCGCGACCCGTCCGGAAACCTTAAGCTGCGTGATATCGGTAGGTTTTTACGCGAGAAGATCGAAGAGTGGTTTCACGCGAGGAAGATTCCGATTGTTATGCGCTACTTTGACCCGAGCTACATCGTCCGCAGTAGCCCAAGCAATGCCGAGGACGCTGTCCTTTGCGATGCCTTCGCGAGGCATGCCGCCCATGCAGCCATGGCCGGCAAAACAGGCGTGGTGATCGGTTTCTTGCACGACCGCTTCATTCATGTCCCGATCGAACTCATGGCAACCCAGCAGAAACGAGTCGATCCTGACAGCCCGGCCTGGAGCGCCGTGCTCTCTGCTACCGGACAGCCGCATCGCTTTGGGTGACCCGCGAAACCCTTCGTCGAGAGCCATACTCCGTTCAGAATTCCGCGTTGCTGCGCGGCACATTACCTCGCCGCAGGGGACGTGGCGAACCTACCCTGAAAGGCACCTAATTTCAACCCAGCTTTAGCCGCTGAAGGACTCCTTGACTGCAGAGGTCGCTCCGGCAGACGAGGAAGGCATGAACTCCCCAAATTTGAGGAATTCGAGGCGATCATTGTCCTCCGGATTCTGGCCGGAGGGCCCCGCCACGAGCAGCGCGACCTGGCAGCGAATGTGGTCCTCCTGTAGCCGGGCCCGGACAAAATCGCGCCAGTTTTTCGGACCTTCGAGGATCTGAACAGGCTCCACACCGTAGGAAAAGGCCAGCCCTTGGCATACAACCGGGTCGCGGCTTAGCGCGACAATCCATTGCGATGGAGTCAAGCGGGAGATCATGCGGGCGGTCGTGCCGGTTCGTGTGGGAACGAACACCTCCGCGCAGGGGAAGATTTCCAAAGCGGTTTCCACGACGGAGGCGATTGCGTCGGTGACGGTGTTCGGCGGGTCGTGCTGCAGGCGCGAGCGCAGGTCCGCCAGTCGCACTGGGGGGCGTTGCGACTCCGTGTAGGCAGCAATCTTTGCCAGCATCGCTACGGCCTCCTCTGGAAATTTACCGATCGCCGACTCACCGGAAAGCATCACCGCATCAGTCCCGTCGAGGATAGCGTTGGCAACGTCGGTCGCTTCGGCCCGTGTCGGCAGCCGGCTGGTGGTCATCGATTCGAGCATCTGGGTTGCCGTGATTACCGGCTTGCCGACGATATGCGCTCTGGCGATGAGCTGTTTCTGCAGCATCGCCATCTCCTCAATCGGAACTTCGACCCCTAGGTCGCCGCGCGCAATCATGATGCCGTCACTCGCGTTCAGGATTTCATCGAAGTGCGTGATGGCGTCCCAACGTTCTATTTTGGCAATGATAAAGGGCCGCTTGCCGACCGCGTCGGCTGCCGACCGCACCGCTTCTATGTCCCCGCCAGTCTCGACGAACGACTGGCTGACAGCGTCTACTCCATGCTGCAGCGCAAATTCCAGACAAGCACGGTCGTGGTCTGTGAAGGCACTGATACCGAGAGCGATTCCGGGCAGATTCAGGCCCTTTTTGGAGCGTAATTCGCCGCCCACCGACACCTTGCACTGAACTTCGTGGCCTGCGACTCCCTCGACGGTCAATTGCAGCAGACCGTCGTTCAGGAAAAGTTTGTCACCGGACTTTACGACCTTCGGCAGTTCCTTGAAGCTCACGGACACGCGTTGTGGATTGCCAACGGTCTCCTCCACCGTCAGTATGAAGTTGTCGCCGGCATGCAATTGAATCGGCTCTGGTTCGATCTCGCCGATCCGGATCTTCGGCCCTGGGAGGTCGGCCATGATCGCCACCCGGCGGCCAACGGCCTGAGAGGCCGAGCGAATGCGCTTGATGCGCTCCGCATGACCGGCGAGGTCGCCGTGCGAGAAGTTAAGTCGTGCGACGTTTAAGCCCGCGCGCGTAAGACGTTCCAGCATCTCAGATGAATCCGATGCTGGTCCGATCGTGGCGACGATTTTGGTTTTGTTCCCGGGAAGCGCCATCTGAGCTAGCTCCTTAGCAAAATTTCGTCTGTTTGCACGTAATCAACCCGCCGAGTCAATCCTTAGACCACCCCGACTCACTCGAACGACGCGGGTTATGAAAACACATGAGGGATCCTGCTCGGTCGCGCTCCGCAATTCTGTTCCCACGCATAAGCCGGCCTGTCAATGCTGCTCGCGTCCTGCATTAGGAGAACCGCAGACCGACCCGCGACGTCCCAGGTTTGGGTTGCCACCGTCCAAACCACCTGGTTTTGCATCCCGTTTGCGGAACGGAAGGCGACGCCGCTGGATTTCCAAATTTGATTTGCGCGTATGGTAATAGGCGGATAATGTTCGACGTCTAGAAAATCAGCGCTGCCGGGATCCGCGTCCCGATTCGGCTCGCCGCACGACAGCGTGCGGGCGTCGATTTCGATTTCAACCGGGGGAGCTTTCCGGGTTTGCGGGATCGAAGGTAAGCTGGCCGTGGATATTTTTGAAGTGCCCGCAGACGCAGGTGGCCATCCTATGGCGTGCCATTCCGCAGTCGTATGCAAGGTTCGAAGAACCATCGCGCCAATGGAGTCCGTTCTCCTGTTCAGCGATTCTACCGCATGGCAGCGCTTGAACTCAGTTCGGTCAACCAGGCCGCCCAGGACTCGCACTCGCGGGCCGCAACTCACTAGGGGTGCAACCTGGCGGCCCACTGTTGAAGGTCCCGATAAGACCCAGCGGATTCGGCGCGGCAGAAACATGTTCGACCGATCAAAAAAGCGGGGCAAAACCGGTTCGAGGATGTTTACACGAGGGTGCTGAGGGAAACTTGCGTTCTAGCGTCTGATTCGCGTCCGCTATCGCGAAAACTCCTCCTCCTGCTTCTCGGGCTGCTCTGGTTGCAGCCTATACCCGACCAGGTGTGGACCGTTCCCGGCAGGCGGTAGTCTCCGCAACGGCCAAAGTTCGTGCTCGGACCGGACTTCGCTCTCGGCCGTTCCAAAGAGCACGCGCTCCTCATCTACATTGCGTTCTGAGTTTATTAGTCCCGCGACCGGAGTTGATCCCCGGGCTTGCTTGACGGCACTAGCGGGACACAGGCGCATTTTCGAACGATATGCGCCGAGCTCTTTACCGATTTGTCTGCGCCAAGCCAGCCTCCGACTAAAGTCGGGGGCTTTATTCTGATGCAAAACGCACCGAATATTCCGGACGCTTACCGGACGTCGCCGTAAAAAGGCGGTGGCTTGTGGCCTTGTGGCCAGCGCTTTCAAGTCTTGCTTTTCTTCGCCTCGCTCGAGGAACAAGTTAATATTGCCATCTGCCGATATTCAGTTTCGTGGCGGGGATAAGCGCGATGGAAGCAATGTACATTTATCTCCCCCGCAAGTGAAATCGCGGGTTTCCTTGGAGGTAATCCTGATGAAAACAATCGAGATCGGTGACGGCAAGC
>Ga0123356_10004711_pt1 | contig 14051 bp, 13 predicted proteins | sample TergutEmb28metaG_2_FD_92546 | JGI IMG/M metagenome (GOLD analysis project Ga0123356, IMG submission 92546) | Embiratermes neotenicus P3 segment gut microbial communities from Petit-Saut dam, French Guiana - Emb289 P3 | ecosystem: Host-associated > Arthropoda: Insects > Digestive system > Gut ...
TGCAGTTGTTGCTGGAAGCGATGGCGGACATTTCCGTCCATACGCTCGCGCAGAACCCCCGCAAAACTCAGATAACGCGACTTAAAGCCCGGCGTATCAACGTGGGCTATATTATTGGCAATCACCCGAGAGTTCTGCACAGTGAAGTTCAACCCCTGCTCCATAACTCGGAATGACGTGGTATTAAACAATCCCATAAGTATCGTTCCTTTCATTCGTATCAGCCATCTTGTCCGAAAAGCTGAACTTAGACTTTTTAATTATATCACATAACTTTCAAAATTTCAACATTTTTTTAAGAATTTTTTCAAAAAATTTCGTACTTCCCTTAAAATCCGCATAAAATCTGCTTAAAAAGCTGCTTAAAATCCGCGGCGTTTCAGTTCTTTTTGAAGTTCCCGACGTTTTTTGACAAATTCTGCCTCTTTGAAAACATAAGGCTCAGGCGGCGATATTTTTTCAAAGAGGGCTTTCGCGGCATAAACAGCGGTAACAATCGCCTCTAAGTCTTTGATTTTTCCGAAACAGCGCGGTGCGATGAAGGTGTCATTCGAAGTGAACCCGCGTTCTTGATAGAAGAACTCCTTAAACTCAAACGTCCCTTCGCGGAAGAGATAGCCGAGGCGTTCGCTGTTTCCGATATAGCGGCGAACTGCCTGCGCTTCTGTGCGAAAGCGAAGTGTGCGATAAGTTCCGAACCCGACAACTTCGGCAGATTTGAACGTAGAAAGCGGCATTACGACTAACTCACGCAGAACGACGCGCTGCCCGTTTTGCATGAAGCTTCCTGCATAGGTGCTGACAATCACGTCTTTAAGCCCGATTTCGATGTATGTATACTTCGAATGAACCCGTACAGCGTGTTCAGACACTTCGAGCAAAATTCGCGTTATAAGCGCGAAAGCGAAAACGACAGAGGCAATAATAATCAGCGCGGAAATGAGCAGACCGCTGCCGAGAAGGTTGCCGAGGCTCAAAATAAGGCACAGCGTCAAAAAAATCGCGATAAAAACTGCCGGGGCGGCGGTGTATTCAAAGAATGTCCGCACCCTGTTTCTATACATATTCGCATCACAGTGAAAATAGGACTTGATTTGAACCACCACCTCCGCATTATCGTTAAATACAGTATATCATATTTTTTTTGTTTTGTACAGTCCGTAATTATTTCCTTTTGCAAAAAAATTTTGTCGGCAAACTACTTGATTTATGTTCGCGAATGTAGTATACTTAGATATAGGTGTGTTTAGGTCAATGACATGAGCAGTAAGTTTCGCGAACTTATGGTGTGCCATTGTTATCGAAACGGCGTAGATATAACAAGAATTTTTTCGGCGCGAAGGGCGACAAACAATGAGATAAAGCTTTATGAAAGGAGTGTAAAATGATAAGAGAATTAACAGAAAAAGATTTCGATAAAGAATTACGTGAAGACGACTAATCTGAGGCGTAAGCCGAAGGTGAGCGAAGTTTTAAGGAGGGCAATAATGGGAAGCAAATCAAGCCAATACAGGAGCGTTCAGTTATATCAGAACAACGAAAAAATCCTTGAGTTAAGCAAATATTTTTACTTTCCGGGGGACAAAGGTGCAGAAAAATCAGCGAGAGATGTCCTTACGATTCTCGGGCGGAAACTGCCGGAGTTTTCGGCAGGGGATTTGATTGACGCGATTGCACTCACGAAAGGCGGCGAGAGGGTTAAGTACGCTTGTTATGTCCACTATTCGGAAAGGCGGCGTCTTGAACTCAAGTTCAATTCGGGGCACTCGTTGCAGGACAATCGAAGATTTTACAAAATCAAGACAGAAATCAACTGCCGTGTAATCAGTGCGACACGCGGTGAGAATACAGCAGAATTTTCGACGAGCTTGTACGGGCGAATCAAAGATATAAACTTAGGCGGGGTTTTCATAACGGTAGACAACAGCGTCTGTTTTGAGTTGGACGATTACGTTGTCTTTTCGACAGTACTCGGCGAAAACAAGCTCAAAACCGAGGCGCGGGTTTTGCGTGTTCAGCGCGACAAGGTGGGGGAAATAGTTGGGTACGGCTGTGCATTCACCGATATTAAACCCAACCAAGAGGAAATGATTTCATCTTACATCACCCGCATTCAAATCGAAGAACGCCGCCTTGAGAAAAAGAAAGAGGCATTAGAGAACGAATGAATGCAGGTATAAAAAAAATCAGAAGCCTTAAAGGCATTTTGCGAACGGCAATGCTTGTTTTAATGCTCGTGCCTTTTATAGCGGCGAGTGTGGTGAGCGGGGTAGTCGTTTCACGGCAAACTTCGGGGTTCGCGGCGGATTCTAACGCGGCGTTGGCGTTTTCGCAAAGCAGGGCGGTTTCCGCGCTGGTTGGCGAGTACGTCGCTTTTCTTGACAGCGTTTCCGCGCTTGAGATAATGCGCCACACAAGCTCTGACACATCTGCGCGTGAAATTGCGCGTAATGTTATTTACTCAAACGCGGAACACTTGCCGGGGATTCGCGACATACTTTTGACAAACCCTGACGGTACTATATGGGCGAGCCACTTTGCCCCTTTGAGTATAGGCAAATTTTTTCACGACACGACGGCTTTGGAAGCCATTTCTCATACGCCCACCCCCGTGTCAGAATTTTATCACGTTGAGAATAATCAGCGATTTTTCGTGTCGCGTCCTCTCACTTGCGAGAACGGCACTACGCTGTACGGATATGTGGTAATGGAAATCGGCGCGTCGGTGTTGTACGATTACTTGGAACGCTCTGTTGCCGGCGGCGACGCGGCACATGGGAACACGGGGAAAATTCTTGCAATTTTCGACACAGAGCGCGGGAGCATCATCAGCTCATCGGGAGAAGCAGGCGACATTTTGCGGGATTGTGTTGAGAGTTATCGTGCAGGAACGCTGTATGCAGTAACACCTACTCCTGCAAACAATCCCGACAGGCGTTTCGAACGCAACGGGCATTTCGGAACGGTGAGAAGCGTCCCCGGGACTCGGTGGCGTTGGATTAGCCTTGAGCCGACAGCGAACGCGAACAACTCTGCGCGGAGCGTGTTATTGACAGCATTCGCGCTTGCCGGGGTACTGAGCCTTGTGAATTTAGCGGTCATGCTCCGCGTTTCCGCGAGAGTGTTCGCAAAGGGTGAGTTTGCACGATTAGAAAACGAAATCAACGAGATAATTGAGCTGTCTGCCATTGAAAACGAGAGTGCGTTTTCGAATGAGGGCAGCGGCAATACTTTTGAGCCTGTGGTAGATTACCTCACAGAGCTGTACGACAGAGGGACGTTCATGAAATTATTGAACGAACTGCTCATTCACGGCAAAAATCCCGAAGATGTTACCGTGCTTATGCTCGAAATCGCGGACTTCAAGGCACTGTGCGGAAAGTTAGGGCACTCGGCAGGCGATGAAGTGTTAGTGTTCACGGCGGCACGGCTGAAGGGCCTTGTGCTTATGGCTTCGAGCGAAAGTGCGTCTAACGAAAGTTTCGCGGGGGAGAACTTTGCGGGGCGGTTGAGCGGCTCGGAATTCGGGCTGTGCATATCGCGTCGCCCCAACACGATAGAAGACACAGACGGAATTGAACAGCTCTGCAACGCAATAACGGACGAATTAGCACGCGGGTTTGCAGCACAGTTACAAGGGGCAACTCGTGAAATGCAAGTGAGTATAGCGGCGACAATCGGCGTTTCGGGAACGCTGCGGGCGGGAATGACGGCAAAGCAGTTAATCGCACAAGCTGACTCGGCGTTGTACCACGCGAAAAAGGCGGGGAAAAACTACTCTATTTTTAAGGAAGACTAAAGCCCTATGTTTCTGTTCAAATGGCTATGGAAAAATATGCAAGGGGAGCGTCGCAAATGTATTGCGGGGCTGATTCTTGCGTGCTTTGCACAGGTGATTTTGCTGTGTAATCCTTTCGTTATGCGAATTGTAATAAACACCTTCATAGCAGGGGAAAACGCCGCAGAAAACATCGCGACCCAGCAGAATCTGTTATTTTTTCTAATCGGGCTGACAATCGCGATTAACCTGACGCGAACAGGTTTGGTCTATGGAGTTCAAATGCTGTTTGAGGCATTTTCTCAAGGCGCGATTTACCGTATACGCAAGCACTTGTTCGAAAATATGCAGTGCCAAGACGCGGATTTTTACGACCTCTACCGCACAGGGGATATTATGACACGCCTTTCGGGGGACGTGGAGATGATTCGGCACACTATGGCGTGGTCAATCAGAACTATGTTTGAGAATATTGTCTGCTTCACGGCAGTCGGGATTTTCTACTTTACGATTCACCCGCTGATGGCGGTGTGTATGCTTGCACTTACTCCGCTGATTTTTCTTTTTTCGATGTTGCTTCGCAAAAAAGTCGGGCCTTTATTCGGCTTGCAGCGGGAGCGGTTATCAGAACTCAACACGGCGGCAGAGGAGAATATATCGGGGAATCGTGTAGTGAAAGCATTCGCAGCAGAGCAGTATGAAATCGAGCGTTTTGGTGAAGCCAACGAAAAGTATGCGAGCCAGAGCAAAGGTACAGCCGTAACTTGGCTGAAGTATTTCCTGCCCATGGAAGCGACTTCTCAGGCGATTTTCGCAGTGCATTTACTTGCAGGAGGGCTTTTCGCGATTTACGACCCTAACTTCACGATGGGGGATTACATGGCGTTCTCTATGTTGGCGTGGGCGGTGTCCATGCCGCTGAGTACTCTCGGAGTGGTAATCGGTGATTTGAAGAGGTTCACTGCCTCGGCGAATAAAATCATCGAAGTGTATTACAGCCGCCCGAAAATCGTGGAACGCGCCGACGCTGTCGGGGTAGGGGAACTGTTGAAGTGCGGCAAGGAAGCCGGGCTTTGCCCGGCGACGCGCAGCGAACCGAAGGCTTCAGCCGAAGGTGAGCGAAGTGTAATCGCATTCAAGAATGTCAGCTTCGGTTACGACGCGAAGAAACTCGTGCTCAAAGACATCAGCTTTGAAGTTAAAGCCGGTGAAACACTTGTTATCATGGGGGAAACAGGCTCTGGAAAGTCTACTTTAGCGCATTTGATTCCGCGAATGTATGACGTAAACGAAGGTGAGGTCTTGGTATACGGGAGCAATGTCCGCCGCCTCAAATTGAAGCAACTGCGGAAGTCTATAGGCATAGCGACGCAGGAAGTCTTGCTGTTTTCGGATACAATCGAGGGCAACATAGCTTTTTCGAACCCGGAAATGCCGCCCGAAAAAATCCGCGAGTTCGCGCAAATGTCGGCGGCACATGAGTTCATCACGAATACTTCAGACGGTTATGACACAGTCGTGGGTGAGCGTGGTGTGGGGCTTTCCGGTGGGCAGAAACAGCGGATTGCTCTTGCACGCGCGTTAGCGACTTCGCCGCGTATACTGATTCTCGATGATACAACATCGGCGGTGGACTCGGAAACAGAGGCGTTTATTCAAGAGAGCCTTCGCGGGCTTGATTGCACAAAGGTCATTATCGCGGCACGTGTGTCGTCGGCGAAATACGCCGACAAAATCATTGTTCTGCAAGACGGGCGGATTGCGGAGAGCGGCACTCATGAAGAGTTGGTACAGGCGGACGGCTATTACCGCGAAGTATATGAGTTGCAGAAATGAAAGCTAAAGAAGAGATAATCCCAAAGGGCGGGCTTTGCCCGTCCGTTGGGCGAATCTTGACAACAACTAAAGAGCAATATTATAAAGAGGACTAACCATGGCAAAACAAAAACAAATCGCGGAACTTAACCAAAAGCTCGCGAAAGAACTCGAGGAGCTAAAATCCCACGCGCAAGAAATACCCACGGTTGCGCGGAACAAGTTCGACATAGATGAGGAGTTAGAAACGCCTTTCGATGTCAGGCACTTGAAGCGCGCCTTGAGTTATGCGGGGCGGTATAAAAAGCGAATTGCGCTGGGGATTTTCCTCAGTTTGCTTTCGATTGCGGCGGGGCTTGCCGGGCCGGTGATTGCCATGTTCGCGATTGACACGTCAATCCCGAACGGTGATGTGCCGCTGCTGCTGAAACTCGCCGCTGCGATGTTCGCTGCTGTGTTCGCGGGGGTGTTCTTTGCGCAACGCCGCTCGATTGTTATGACACGAGTCGGGCAGGACATAATCCACGACATTCGCGAGGACTTGTTTGCACACTTGCAGAAACTGTCCTTTGAGTATTACGATTCCCGCCCTCACGGCAAGATTTTGGTGCGGTTAGTGAACTATATCAACAGTGTCTCGGAACTCATGACAAACGGGATTATCAACTTCGTCATGGAAATGCTGAACTTGCTTTTTATCGCGATTGCTATGTTCTTTGTATCGTGGCAGTTGGCGTTGGTGGTATTAGGTGGGGTTCCGTTCTTGGTCGGATTCTTGTGGTTTCTCAAGAGCCGTCAGCGCAAGGCGTGGCAAGATGTTTCGAACAAAACTTCTAACATGAACGCATACTTGCATGAGTGCATAGTCGGCGTTAAGATTACACAGGCATTCACTCGGGAAGACGAAAACGCAGAGACTTTTAATCAGCTTTCACGCGCTTACCGCAAAGACTGGATGAGGGCGGTGAAATACTCGCTGTTAGTCTGGCCTATGATTGACAATATCGCGAATATAGTCCGGGGGGCGATTTTTGTTGTGGGCTTGGTGTTTATGGTAGGGGCGGGAATCGGCGGCGGAGCGACACTCGGAACAGTGTCGGCAATGTCGCAATATTCGTGGAGGTTCTGGCAACCGCTGATTAACCTCTCGAACCTCATGAACACGTTTATCACGGCAGTGGCGTATCTTGAGCGAATTTTCGAAGCCTTAGACGAACCGGTCGCAGTAACAGACTCGGAGAATGCAACAAAACTCGCGCCTATTCGCGGCGATGTCGCCTTTGAGGGTGTTACCTTCTCTTACGAAAGCAACAAGGAAGCTAAAATCTTGGAAGACTTGTCTTTCACAGTCAAAGCCGGTGAGAGCGTCGCCCTTGTCGGGCCGACGGGAGCGGGTAAGACTACGATTGTGAGCCTGATTTCGCGCTTCTATAACTTAGACAGCGGCAAAATCACCATTGACGGGAACGATATTTCACAGGTAAAATTAGAGAGTTTGCGCAGCCAAATGGGGATTATGTTGCAAGACAGTGTAATATTCTCGGGGACTGTCATGTTCAACCTCAAGTACGGTAAGCGCGACGCGACTGATGAGCAGGTTCGCGAGGCGTGCAGAATCGTCGGTATAGATGATTTTATCAGCAACAATCTTGAGGACGGTTACAACACTGTCATTAAGGAACGCGGTTCGGGATTGTCGGCGGGGCAGAAACAGCTCATAGCATTCGCGAGGACAATTTTAGCAAATCCGCGAATTTTAGTTCTTGACGAAGCTACAAGCTCAATCGACGCACGAACAGAACGGAATATGCAAAAGAGCCTTGATTTTCTGCTAAAAAATGAATGCCGCACTTCATTCGTGATTGCACACAGATTGTCTACCATTCGCGAGTGCGACAAAATCATGTATGTGGCTGAACGCGGAATCACAGAAGCGGGAACGCACGGCGAACTCATGAGCAAGCGCGGGGATTATTACGCGCTGTACACCGCTCAACAAGCATTTCAGGAGTAAAAACCTATGATTAAAGACGCGATTATAACCTTAGCGCAAAAGCAAGACTTGTCTTACGATACCGCACGAGCAGTCATGGACGAGATTATGAGCGGGGAGGCCACTTCCGTTCAGATGAGCGCGTATCTGACTGCACTTGCACTCAAAGGCGAAACCATTGACGAAATCACGGGGTGTGCGGCGGGAATGAGGGCGCATTGTGTGCGGCTTCTGCACGATATGGACGTACTCGAAATAGTCGGAACGGGTGGCTCATCCGCGAAAAAGCAGGGGACGTTTAATATATCCACAGCGGCGAGTTTAATTGCGGCGGCGGCGGGGATTCCTGTAGCGAAGCACGGAAATCGCAGTGCGTCGAGTAAATGCGGTTCGGCGGATGTGTTGGAAGCTCTCGGTGTAAAAATCGACATTGCCCCGGCTAAAAGCGCGGAGTTGCTTCGCGAAATCGGGATTTGTTTCATGTTCGCGCAGAATTATCATATCGCGATGAAATACGTCGCGCCTGTGAGGCGGGAACTCGGTATTCGGACTGTGTTTAACATACTCGGGCCCCTGACTAATCCCGCAGGAGCTAAAATGCAGCTTATGGGCGTGTATGATGAAGCATTAGTCGAACCCCTTGCGGCAGTGTTAGCAAAACTCGGAGTGAGCAAAGCTCTTGTAGTCCACGGAAGCGAGGGCATTGACGAAGTGTCTCTCACAGCCCCGACTGTAACGTCGCAAGGTATAATCACCCCGGAGCAGTTCGGGTTCGAACGCTGTCGCGAGGAAGACTTACTTGGAGGAGAACCCGCCGAAAACGCGGCGATTCTGCGGGGGATTTTCGAACTCAAAGAACGCGGTGCAAAACGAGATGCGGCAGTTCTTAATGCGGGAGTAGCAATGCACGTAACAGGCAGATATGAGAGCATGGAACAGGCAGTCAAAGCCGCAGAAGAAGCGGTGGACTCGGGGGCGGCGTTAGCGAAGTTAGAATCGTTCATAGAAAGGTCGAACACATGAATATATTGGAACAAATCTGCGACTATACCCGGGAGAGAGTCGCGGCGAAAAAAGCGCATACTCGGCGGTTCGAGAATGCACTGCGGGGAAAAGACACTGCCCGCTCTGCCCCCTCTTCTATGACTTTTATCTGCGAAGTCAAAAAAGCGTCGCCGTCAAAGGGCGTGATTTGCCCTGCAGAAAGCTTCGACCCTCTTGCAATCGCGCGGGGGTATGTTCAGGCAGGAGCGGCGGCAATTTCCGTACTGACAGAGCCGAAGTGGTTCATGGGGGCGGACGAGTATCTGCAAAACATCAGCCGCGAATGCGACATTCCGACACTCCGCAAAGATTTCGTGGTAGATGAGTTTATGATTTACGAGGCGAAGTTCTTAGGGGCGAGTGCCGTTTTATTGATTTGCGCGGCTCTGTCGCAAAGCGACCTTGAGCGGTATCTGAAAATCGCGGAAAACATTGGGCTGTGCGTTCTTGTGGAAACTCACGATGAGCGTGAAATAGACATGGCTCTGGCTGCGGGGGCAAGAATTATCGGCGTGAACAATCGCAATCTCAAAACTTTTGAGGTGGATTTGTCCCTCAGCGAACGTCTGCGCAAGTTAGTCCCGCCCGAAGTGGTGTTTGTGGCAGAGAGCGGGATTCAAACCCGCGACGATGTAGCGCGGTTGGAGGCGGCGGGAGTACAGGCAGTCCTGATTGGCGAAACACTGATGAGAGGCGGTAGCTTAGATTGCTTGAGAGGACAATGACAGAGGGTGTAAAAGTCAAAATCTGCGGATTGTGGCGGCGCGAAGACATAGAAACAATAAACGCTCTGACAACAAAACCCGACTATGTCGGGTTCGTTTTCGCGAAAAGCAAGCGACAGGTAACGCCGGAGCAAGCCGCGATTCTGCGTGAAGCATTAGCAGAACAATCGCCGAAAGTGATTGCAGTCGGGGTGTTTGTAAACGAGCCGATTGCGAACATAACCGCTCTCGTAAAAGCCGGGGCGATTGACATGATTCAACTTCACGGAAGCGAAAGCGTCGAGAACGAGGAGTATATTCGCGAGTTGAAATTACACACCGACAAACCGATTATACGCGCCGCTTTGTCGGAAGCTGCCGATTACCTGCTCTTTGACGCGCCGATTCCCGGGGCGGGCAAAGTTTTTGACTGGAGTACAATTCCTGCTACAAAGAAGCCGTTTTTCTTGGCGGGAGGGCTCAACCCCGATAATGTTGCGGAGGCTATTACCACAGTAAAGCCCTATGCGGTCGATGTCAGTTCGGGGGTAGAACGCGGAGGAGTCAAAGACGCGGCTTTAATCGAAGCGTTTATTTGCGCGCCGATGAATAAAATCGACATACAGAAGTAGAGCCACAACATAGTCGCGGCTGCGGCGGCGAAACTTCCGTAAACTTCACTGAAATTCGCGTACCGCTCTACATAGAGCGAATAGCCGTAGGAGAAGCCGCTCCAGCCCACAGCCGCGAACGCCGCCCCGATGGCGACGCTGCGCCATTTCGGGCGTTTTTCACCTCGAGAGCTGCGAGCGGGGAGCATTCTGTACAACAGCGCGAAAAGCACGAACAAAACAACAATCCCGAAGAGGGAGAGCGATATAGTCAGCATGAATTGCAGTGCAAGAGTGTACAAGACGCTCAGAAGCCTTTGCTTGGCGTGGTTGCGAGAGTTTCGAACCTCTGCGATTTTGTTCAGCCCCCTGATGACAGTGAACATACAGTGAGAAGCTGCCCACAGTGCGGATATTCCTGCGGCGGAGAATAAAGCAACGGGGGCGGTTTTCAGTTGAGCGAGAATCAGCGCGAAGGGCGACAGGGAGATTATCGCGAAGAACGCGGCGGCGGCAGAGTATGCGCGAACAGAGTTAGCTTCAAGGGTGCGGGTAAATTCGCGGACTATGCGATAATAAAATTTTATAGTTCTCATACTGCCAGTATGTGCAGATTTCGTGAAAAAATAACTGTCCATTGTCAATTATCGACTGTCAACTGTCAATTATTTTTTCCCAAATCTCTTGACAAAGGCAGTTTTATATGGTATAATGTAGCGGTATTTATGTCAAACAAAAACAATCGACGGAGTTTATAATAATAATGAATCTTGAGTATTTCAACAATTTAGCCGACCACTTAGCGGAGATGGTTAATATATCGGGGAACAGAGGCTTGGTGCTGATAATTGCCGCCGCTGTTGTGCTTTTCGCGATTATTTTGCTAATCGTGAACGCTGTTGTGTCCGCAAAAAAGCGCAAACTCGCTCTCAAAGCACAAGAGCTTGACGGGATTTTAGAGGCTCTCTACAAAGTTTCGCCGGATATGCTCGTCTGCAAAGACAATATGGGGCTGTTTCAGCGTTGTAATGAGGCTTTTACAGAGTTTGCGGGAATGGGCGAGTCGCAGTTAATCGGCAAAAGCCTATCCGAACTCGAGAGTTTGTCTGAGCGGTTCAACGGCGAAATAGTCGCGGCGGACAGAAAAGCAGTCGCCGAGGGAATAACAGTGAGGTTCCGCCAAGAGCTTGAATATCCTGACGGAAGCAGCAAATTTTTCGAAAGTGTGAGAACGCCTGTTCTTCGCCAAAAAGGCACATCTAAAGGGATACTCTGCATTTTCCGCGATTTGACGGAAGTCAACGACGCACATCGTAAAAGTGAAGAACTCAGCTCAAAACTCACAGAGTTCGAGAAGTTCGCACAGAAAGACATAGATTTCGAGAACCAAATCAATGAACAAGCCAAGCGAATCGCGGTTCTTGAGGCGGATTTGCTCGCATCACGCAAGGGGGCTTTTTGCTTGAAAGCACTCAAGTATATAGCGGCGATGGGGGGCGCATTAAGCGACGATAATCTGCCGATGTATGCCGACCACGTCATTTCAATCAAAGAAGATGCGGCAAAAATCGGGGCGGAAGAATTAGCGAAACGCGCCGCAGACCTCGAGAACGCTGTTGATTATCAAGACCGCGATTTCATCAAAGCCAATCACCCGGACTTTATTGGGGAACTCAGCAAAACCCTCGGCGAGTTAGACGCAGAAATGCAGGCGCGTAATAAACCCTTATGACTTGCATAATCGTTGGTGCAAGCCCCGAATGTGCCGCAATCGCTGAACACGAGAACGCACAAGCTTTTGTAATCGCCGTTGACGGCGGGTATGACCGCCTCACAGAATGCGGCATTGTTCCCGACTTAGTCATCGGCGATTTTGACTCCCTCACGGGAAAGTTGCCCGTTACTGTCGAAACACTGCGATTTCCGCAGGAGAAAGACGAGTCAGACACGGAACTTGCCGTGCAGGAAGCAATTCGGCGGGGTTGTAAAGCTTTTCGCATATACGGCGCACTCGGCGGGCGGCTTGACCACACCCTCGCGAATATCGCGCTGATGATTTCGCTCAGCGAACGCGGGTATGATTGCCGCTTAATCGGCGAACGCGAATGGCTCACGGCTGTTGTTTCGAACAGCAGATTTAAGCTTGACTGCGCCACCGGGCAGACTGTGTCTGTATTCACGGCTGATGAGTCGGCACACGGCGTTACGTTGACAGGCTTCAAGTACCCTCTCGCGAATGCGGTCTTACAGCGCGGAACTCGCGGACTGAGCAATGAGGTTACGGAATAAAGAGCGGTGGTGGAAGTCAAGTCGGGGGCTTTGGTTATTGTTGTGAATACGGAACATAAAGAAGAGGAGTAAGTCATGAAAAATCGAGTTTGGGCAATGTTACTTGCAGTTGTAATTCCACTGCAATTTCAGTCCGCTTTCGCATTCAGCGAGGGTTTTGCGCGGGTTCGCCAAAACGACGTGTGGAGATTTATCGACAAGTCCGGCAATTTTGTCTTCATGGAATCTGCTCCTGACGGCTTCGCAAACGCTCGGTGTTTCAAGGAAGGCTTTGCAGGAGTGTATAGAAGTACAACATGGCAATTTATTGACGCGACATCAGAAATGTGAATACACTCCGCTTCGGAGTGGTTGAGGTGCAAGAACGCGGAACGCCGCGCCGCGAAAAACTCCGCTGTCGGAACGCTCCTCGAATGGACACGAACAAAATTTTTCTTAAAAACCCCTTGACAAATCAAAATTAGTATGATATAATGATAAAGTTGTTGATTCAACAGCGGACAAGTCGGGCTTTGCCCGGCGACACGCAGGTGTACCGAAGTGGTCATAACGGGGCGGTCTTGAAAACCGTTTGGGTGCAAGCCCACAGGGGTTCGAATCCCTTCACCTGCGAACCTAAAATCAAAAAAGCGTTGAGTTTAACTCAACGCTTTTTTGATTAGACCTCCACGGAAACCCTGAGCGAGTGGATTTACGAAGCGAATTTTTCGTCAGGCAAGGCGAATTTTCGCAGCAATGCTTTGTGCATTGCAAGAAAATTTAACGAAGTATGGCGAAAAATTCGCCGTAAAGCCGCCGCGAACGGGTTTTCGTGGAGGTCTATTTTGTAATCTACATCTTACTCGCTGCGAAGTGCTTCGACTGCGTCTTTCTTAGACGCCATCTTTGCGGGGAGGCTTCCGCCGAGAACAGTCAGTGTCGTGCTGAGGATTAAAAGCCCTGCAACGTGGAGGATATTGAGCTGTGCCACGTCGGGAAGGTTGGTGAGTTCTTCTATGACGATGTTGGCAGGAAAAGTCAGCCCCCATGCAATCACAATGCCGATTATGCCTGAGCAAACGCCGATGATGAACGTCTCAGCGTTAAACACGCGGGTTACGTCTTTCTTTCGCGCCCCGAGTGCGCGGAGTATGCCTATTTCTTTAGTTCGCTCAAGGACAGAGATATAAGTGATAATCGAAATCATAATCAGTGAGACTATGAGGGAGATACTCGCGAATGCAATCAATACAATGGCGATTGCGTTGGTTATTTCAGACATGAAGCTCAGCAGCCCGCCCGCCATATCGGTGTAGAAAACTTTGTCTTCTTGCTCCCGCGTTTCGAATGAATGTGTGTCTAAATTCCAGACAGAAGAGTCGTTCCAAGCGTCCAAGTATTCGAGAAGCGCGTCTTTTTGTTCAAAACTGCGCGGGTAGATTGTAACGCCTACAGGAGTGGACGAACCTCCGAAAGCTTGCAGAAGCATATCTGATTGAGTTTCCGCATCGGGGCTGATGAAATCCATCATCATGAAGCGGCGGTCGGTGAATGACACCTGCACATTTTCGTCTTTGATTGCTGTTACTACTTCCGAGGCGTGGGAGTTTTCGATTACAAAGTTCAACAGCGCGTCAGAGTAGAGTACGCCGTCGTTAGTAACGCTCATCATGCGCTCTTCGTTGCCGCGGAATATACCGACGATTCGCAGAGGAACATTGCCGTCTGCGTCCCACATTTGCTCATAGTTGGTGTTCTGCGTAACGATGTATTTGGTGATTCCGTCATCATCTTCCGGTTCAGGGAGTGCGTCATGCTCTTCCAAGAACGCAAGCAAA
>Ga0123356_10004712_pt1 | contig 14050 bp, 11 predicted proteins | sample TergutEmb28metaG_2_FD_92546 | JGI IMG/M metagenome (GOLD analysis project Ga0123356, IMG submission 92546) | Embiratermes neotenicus P3 segment gut microbial communities from Petit-Saut dam, French Guiana - Emb289 P3 | ecosystem: Host-associated > Arthropoda: Insects > Digestive system > Gut ...
CATCGACATCCATTCCAATAAAATTTCCTTCTTCATCTTTAAAAGAAAAAGGCGGAGAATCGGTCAGAAGCGCAATTGTCAATACTCCTGCGCTACGGTCGATATCATCCGGTGACCTGTACGAGAAATTACCTCGTGAAAAATATCTGTTGGTTAAACCCCTGAGAGTGCCATTTCTACCAAGCGTGTCAAGTGCAGCGTTTACCGCGTTTAGCAATCCTCTATTCTCCATAGGAACTGCAAAACGCAACTCATACTCAAGCAACGAGTCGCTCAATATCCTGACGCCCGATGTATCAGAAACAAGCTCTAGTGCCGTCGTTCTTTCCATTATCGCACAATCAATCAATCCTGCACGCAACTCGCTCATCATTTCCTCTCCGGAGTAAAATGCTTTTGCTGTACCTAACTCATCTGCCAAACGGAGAGATGGTGTACCGGCGAGACCGCCAATTATCGTACCCTCGACATCTTCCGGCGAGTTTACAATGTTTGGATGCGCCCTGCAACTTATGAGCAGTGAAATCATCGATGCAATTATAACTAAAAAGATTAGCTTTCTCATTCTTTTTTATCGCCAAAGAAGCTGCTTAGATCCGGTATTTCCGGAAAATCACTGTCAAGTGGCGGTGTTTCAATTTTAACTTCCCGCACTTTCTTTTCAGGCATTACTCCGCCGTTTTCGCAAAATGCCTTAAACTCCTCGCCGTCCATAGACTCATGCACAAGCAAGTATTCTGCTGTTGCAATAAGAAGCTCACGATTTTCGTTAATTATCTCTTCGGCGATATCATTTGCGGAATCAAAAATCGCCTTCACTTCATCGTCGATTGCCGCTGCGGTTTTCTCTGAGTAACTCTTTGTCTGTGAAAAATCGCGACCAATAAACACCGACCGGCTGCTGTCGTCAAATGATATTGGACCTATTGCATCGCTCATACCGTACTTCATGACCATCGCACGTGCAAGTGCGCTTGAATGTTGAATATCGCTTGCCGCTCCTGTGGATATGTCATCGAGGAATATCTTCTCCGCAACGCGTCCTCCAAGTGCCGATACGATACGTTCAAACATTTCGCTTCTGGATGTATAGTCTTTATCCTCTTGAGGACGGTAAACAGTCATGCCGCCCGCTTGTCCGCGTGGGATGATGGTGACAAGATGCACCGGGTCTACATGCTCGAGATTGTAAGAAACTATTGCATGTCCCGCTTCATGGTATGCAGTGATCTTACGGCTCTTTTCAGTAGTCACACGGCTTTTCTTCTCCGGACCTGCCATCACCTTCAGAGTAGCTTCTTCAATATCTTCCATAGTTATAAACCGCTTATTTGCACGGGCTGCAAGCAGTGCTGCTTCGTTAAGCAGGTTTTCCAGATCCGCTCCGGTAAAACCGATAGTCCCTTTTGCAATCTCCCCGAGGTTTATATCTTCACCGAGTATCTTGCCTCGTGCGTGAACCTTAAGTATCTCCTCGCGTCCTTTGATATCCGGCAGACCTATATAGACCTGACGATCGAATCGGCCCGGACGCAAAAGCGCATTATCGAGAATATCCGAACGGTTTGTCGCCGCGATGATGATAACACCTTCATTTGTGGTGAACCCATCCATCTCTACCAGCAATTGGTTTAACGTCTGCTCGCGCTCGTCGTGTCCTCCGCCAAGCCCTGCTCCGCGCTGACGACCAACAGCATCTATCTCATCTATGAATATAATCGACGGGGCTGCTTTTTTTGCCTGATCGAACAGATCGCGAACACGGGACGCACCTACGCCGACGTATAGTTCGACAAAATCTGAACCTGATATCGACAGGAACTGGACTCCCGCTTCTCCGGCTACTGCTTTTGCTATAAGTGTCTTACCGGTTCCTGGAGGTCCTACAAGTAAAACACCTTTTGGAATACGTGCGCCAATAGTAATATATTTCTGTGGCCCTTTAAGGAAATCGACGATCTCTGCTAGTTCTTCTTTCTCCTCTTCCGCTCCCGCCACATCTGCAAATGTTACTTTCTTCTTGTCATCACTTGCAACACGAGTTCTTGCTTTTCCAAAACGCATCGCGCCTTTATCTCCACCGATTCCGGAGCGATTCATCATGGAGTTCCATATAAAGAAGAATACAGCTATGAGAATAATGTAAGGTAACAAGGATACCCACCACGGTATTCTCATACCCGGCTCGTAGTTATATGTAAAGTCTTCATCAAGACGCATGGTTCGGTCAATATACTCGCTAAAATCTGCATGGAAAAGACCGATATCAAGTAAATCATGCGTAACGATCGGCGAGCTGCTGTCCGGATAGTTAGTAACGAGTTCCGCCGTTACTTTGTTATTATTGCTTATTTTAAATGATACGACTTGATTCGTCATGAATAAACGCCGCAACTCCGAGTACTCTACCTCGGTAGATGATTGATCACCCGGAGAGTACATCAAATAAAAGGCAGATAGTATTATTATCAGTATAAATACGTATAGACCTATTTCGCGCGGGCTTCTGTTCTTAGATTTCAAATTATATCTTCTCCTACCATGGTATTAGTTAGTCTTTTTCACAAATGTTTGACCGTATCGGTCAGGCCGACTCTCTTGATCATCTGATCCGACACAAGTTCCTCTATGAGTATACCTCAGGCTTTAATGATGCCACGTACGGCAAGTTGCGGTAACGCTCACCATAATCGAGTCCGTACCCTACAACAAACTCATTAGGGCACACGAAACCTGTATAGTCAGCTGTTATCGGCAACTGGCGTCGTTCAGGCTTATCCAGTAAAGTACATATTTTAAGCGAAGATGGCTTATGCTTCGCTACAAAAGCACGTAATGCCGTAAGTGTGATCCCGCTATCAAGGATGTCCTCGATAATTATCACATCTTTATCCTTAACATCAAAATCAATGTTACTGTCTATATTTACTTTGCCCGATGAAACTGACGAAAACCCGTAAGAAGATGCTGTCAAAAACCTGATCTCGCATTCAAGGTCAATTTGTCGCGCTAAATCGGCAAGGAACATAAAACATCCCTTCAGCACCCCAATGATCAATAATGATTTTCCTGCATAATCCTTTGAAAGCTCGGCTCCAAGTTCCTTGATTCGCTTTTGAATAACTTCTTCAGAATAAATAATGTCTTTTATATCGTCTTTCAAAATGACCATTCCTTTCGTACTTCTTTAGGCACAAAACAGCTTCAAACTATCCCACCTCGTCAAAAACAATCATTATCGCAGAGTCACCCGGTTCGGGGACCGCTCTGTCTCCAACTCCCAAGCCGTAGATACCCAGCACACCCGTATCGTCGCTAATGACCGGAATCAGATTTCTTTTCCGGACAGGTATGCGCTTTTCTATAAAGAGCTTTTTAAGCGTTTTTGTGCCGCTTTGACCTTTTAATTTGATAGAATCGCCCTCGCGGCGTGACCTGACGGATATTTTACCACAAATGTCAATACTTTTGAACAGAAAAGTAGTAAAAGTCGTATTATTGACCGGCTTGCACATATTATCATCATATATGACTGACTTGCAAGTTATTTTGAGACCCAGTCCAAGTATAATAAAACTGTTTCCTGCTGTTGGATAAACAGGTGCAAACTCGTCATCTTCTTCTTTTTGTGTAGCATCGAAAACAATGCGACCATACTCTCTATACACAGACATTCCCGGTAAAGATATACTTGCTGACGGATTATCCCCCGCACATAAAGCGAGAACATCCTTGACATGATTAAAAGATAGGTTGCCGCCATAGAGTTTTCTGATGACCCGAGATGAGACGGAAAATGGTAAAACTGCAAGTGCCTCCGCTTCAGTTGTTAGTCCTATACAACACTCCAGGATAAATAAATCGGCGATATCCGCAATAAACTCTTCGTCGGCACGAAACAGTTCCGCTGCGGTACTTGCAGCCTCATTAAACCTTGGATTGATTTCCCTGAGTAACGGGATGAGCGAATGACGAACCCTGTTGCGTGTGTAAATTTCTAAACTATTTGTCGAGTCCTCGACATATAATATCTCACGCTCGGATATAAATGCCATAACTTCATCTCTTGATACGTGTAGCAACGGGCGTATTACTTTGTCTCTGACCGGAGGAATGCCCGACATACCATTTGCACCGGCACCCCTTGCAAGATTAATAAGCATAGTCTCTGCATTGTCGTCCATTGTATGAGCAGTTGCGATTCGTTCTGCACCCGCTACTGCCGCAGTATCAAAAAAGAACTCATACCGCATATTCCGTGCAGCTTCTTCTATACCAAGACTGCGTTTTTGTGCATAGTTTGCCACATCACCTCTGCCGGAATAAAATGGGATACCATGCTCCTCACAAACTTCCATTACAAACGTTTCATCACGGTCAGATTCCTCACCACGCAGTTCATGATTGTAATGCGCTACTGCGATTTCAAATCCCATCTCATACGATATGTGTCTCATAACCTCAAGCAGGCACATAGAATCAGCACCACCTGAAACACAAACCAGCACAAGACCTGATTTCGGGAGCATATCATATTCATCTGAGTATTCTAAAACTTTACTTATAAGTCTTGACATTGGCGGTCAGTCTCCGTGATGTGTTTCAAGTGATGAGAAGTTTGTATACTCAGGGTCCCATCGCAGCCTCACTGTCCCTGTTTCACCACGACGGTTTTTTAGTATGATGCATTCAGCAATATTCGGAAACTCAGATTCATCATTGTAATAATCATCTCTGTACAAACCCATCACTATGTCAGCGTCCTGCTCAATCGAACCGGACTCACGAAGGTCACTTAAAAGCGGACGTCTGTCATCCTTCCCGCGTTTTTCTCCTTCACGGTTTAACTGAGAAAGACAAATCACCGGAACATTAAGCTCTTTTGCCATGACCTTCATCGTACGGCTTATCTCCGTAACGATCTGCACTCTGTTTTCGCCTCTATATCCTCTTTCATTGGTTGCCGCCGACATTAGCTGCATATAGTCGATAACTACAAGCCCGAGGTTTGACAATCGCCGGCACTGTGCATTCATCTCGGTAACAGTGAGTGAAGCATCATCGTTTATCAAAAGATTTGCTTCACTAATAACCTTTGCCGATTCTGCAAGCCGACGCCATTCATCATCTTTTAGCCTGCCGGTATGGAGCCTCTTACCGTCAATAAAAGCTGATGCGGATAAAAGACGCATAGCAAGCTGCTCACGCGACATTTCGAGAGAAAACACAGCAACCGACTTTTCGGATTTTCTTGCAACATGTAATGCGATATTTAAAGCAATACTGGTTTTGCCCATACCGGGTCTTGATGCTATTAGAATCAAATCAGAATTATTCAAACCCATGATAATCCTGTCAAGGTCATGAAAACCCGTTGCAAGACCCGGGATGCCTATATCGGCTTTAGCTGCTTCACTAATCTGCTTATACACATCGATCATTATTGTGGAAATTTCTTCAAGCGTCTCTCTGCTTCTGCCCTGACGCAGTGAATAAACCTTTTTTTCTGCAGCTTCAAGGATGTTCAACGCTCCTGCTTCTCCCGATATCGCCATCTCGGTGATATCACTACCGGCATCGGCAACCCCTCGCAGGAGTGCTTTATCTTTGACGATCCAAGCGTATTCTTCTGCATTAGCGGCTGTTGGCGTTAACATCATTAAGTCCCGGAGATAAGCAGGTATATCATCTGTCCAAATCCCATCCTCGCGCATACGCTCCTGAACAGTTACCGGGTCTATGGGCTTGGCAAAACTGAACATTGAAAAAATCGTTTCGAAAATATTCCTGTTGACTGTAGAATAAAAGTCCTCAGCCCGAAGCACACCGATAACATCACCGGCACATCGCGAATCAATAAGAACCGAGCCTAAAACAGCTTGTTCCGCCTCAGTACTATGTGGTATCTGTCTGTGCAAAAGATCATCCATTTGTTACTTTCCCTCTATAACTAAAACATTAATAATACCCGTAATTTCATAGCCTAGCTTACACTTTATTTCATAAGAACCGAAGGATTTTATCGGCTCCTCTTGAACGATCTTGTTTTTCTCTATCTCGATACCATGTTGCTTTTGCAGCTCTTCAGCAATCTCTTTTGACGTTATTGAACCAAAAAGCTTCCCGCCATCGCCACCACTGCGAGCAGTGATTTTCACCAGCACATCTCCAAGCTTAGCCGATATCTCATTAGCTTTGGCTTTGTCGGCTTCGATTTTTTTCTGACGGGCTTTCTCCTGTTGCTTCATCACTGTCATGTTTTCCGGCGACGCCAGGACAGCCAGCTTTTTTGGAAGAAGATAGTTGCGCGCATATCCGTCCGAAACATTAACAAGCTCACCCTTTTTCCCTTTACCCTTAACATCCTGCTGCAATATTACTTTCATATTCTCACCTTTTCAAATACTTGTCTATTGACTTTTTAAGCTCTGCTACGACCTGATCTATGCTCTTATCCTGAACCTGCAATCCTGCTGTCGCCTGACTTCCGCCACCCCCGAGTTTCTCCAGGATGACCTGAACGTTGACATCACCAATGCTACGTCCGGAAACATATATGGTATCTCCATCTCTTGCTACAACAAACGAAGTATTTACACCTTTAATGCCAAGCATCTCGTCTGCGGCTTGAGCTATACTGATCCTGTTATGTTCACTTTCGCTGAAAGCCAAAGCTATACCATTTTTATACATCTTCGATAGATGCAGGAGCTCATATCGTGCAGTGGCTATATCCATGTCAGATTGCAATAGCTGCTTGACTACCGCAGCATCCGCACCGGCTCTCTTTAAATATGCTGCCGAATCAAATGTTCCGCTCCCTGTATTAATAGTAAAGCCTTTTGTATCGAGAACTATGCCGGCAAGCAACGCCTCGGCTTCGACGCGTAAGATATCAGTTCTTTCAACACGATACTGCATCATTTCCGCTACCAGCTCGGATGTGGAAGACGCATATGGCTCATGGAAGTTCATAACGGCGTTTTCTATGAAATTCGTCGCCCTGCGATGATGGTCGATGACCGCAATGCTTGTGCATGACAGTAAAAGCGACTCAGACTCGACTTTATCCGGACGGCTTGTATCGACTACGACAAGCAATGTCTTGCTGTCCGCTGCTAAAATTGCTTCCTGCACCGATATGAAAATATCCTTGTATTCCGGAAACTGTCTGACCTTGTCGATTATGTTTGTGGCTATGCATGTATCTATATCAATGACTATACGCGCCTTCGTCTGCTTAGCCCGCGCCATGCAGCACACCCCGATAGCAGAACCTACCGAGTCAAAATCCGCCATTTTATGACTCATGACAAACACCTGGGAGGCATCGCTAAGCAACTCTCCAAACACGCTTGCCATTACTCTGGCTTTAACCTTCGCGCGTCTTTCGAGCCGCTGAGGACGACCACCGAAAAATTCAAAGCCGTATCTGTTCCTGATTACCGCTTGATTGCCGCCGCGACTCAGAGCCATCTCAATACCCAGACTCGCAAAACGATAATTCTCCTGTGGCGAAACCCCGTCTTTGCCGATGCCTATACTCAATGTTGCCTGTACTCCGCTTGAACCGATACATGTGCTTACATGCTCAAGGATCGAAAAGTTATCATTTACAACCGACTCAAAGAACCTCTCCTCAAACAAGAAAAAGAACCTGTCTCTATCAAACTTACACAAATAGCCGTCCTTGTCTCCTGCCCAGGTGACGATTTTATCATCAATTTCTGAGAGCAGTGCGGACTTTTCCTTTGCACCTAATCCTTTTAGCAACTCATCATAGTTATCGAGCGTCAGCAGAGCAAAAACCAAACGCGAGTCCAGAAATGCAGTGCACATGTTTGTGTATTCAGTCACATCGATCCAGTATGTCATTGCAACATACTCACGTTCCGAGAGCACTATGCTTCCATAAACCCAGTATAACTTATCTGCTAACTGGACAGGTTCTTCGCATTCATTTCTCCCGTCGAGCAACCAGTCCCACGTATAGCCGGGTACGATATCTGAAATATCTCGTTCGAAAAAAGGTTCTTCCTCACCCACTAACGAGGTAAATTTATCATTTGACCATATAACCTCGCCGGTTTCAGAATTATATATAACAACAGGCAGAGGTGTATCGCGCACTGTTAAGTCCATGCTTTCGGATATGGATTCAAGATAGTTTAAGAGTTTATTTGTGCGCCTTCGCGTTGCATAATGTAAGTAAATTGCTGCAAGAATGAGTATAATAACTTGTACTCCCGCAAGATATCTACCATATCCGCCAATAAAAAATGTCGAAACCGCAAAAATAATAAACAACATGAAGTAAAATCGCACGTTGGGTTGCATGAATCTCGGCAGCTTTTTACCCATAGATTACACATTTCCTTTCGACTATTTTCACGGACGTTCATTATAACAAGATTTCCATGAGAATGGAATCGTTTTTTTGATGATTCTTATGAAATGATGTTACAACTTAGCATAGAGAAACTATATCAAAGCAATGTCGCCAATACAACTAAAAACAAAAAAACCGTTTTGTGTACAAAAAAGCTTGCAATTACAAGAAAAGCATGGTAATATACCCGAGATGACATCGCAACGCACTACAGATTCCGACGAGTGGGAACTCCCACTCTTTTTTCTGCAAATATACTACCACCATTTTTCATTCAAGATTTAACAGATAAAATACGGTATACAGCAAAGGAGTTTTACTATATGAACGCCGAATTTTTCTCTGCCATAGCGGATATAGAAAAGGAAAAAGGAATACCTCAATCATATATGCTTGAGAAAATAGAGCAGGCACTTTTAGCCGCTTTAAAAAAGGATTATCCCGCACAAGCCGAATGCGCACGCGTGACATTAGACCCTGTTGAAAAGACAGTAGATATGTATATGCAAAGAGAAGTCGTTGAGGAGATAGAGAACTCAAATACTCAATATACCGTAGAACAGGCACGGAAGGTAAAAAAGGGTGCTAAAGTCGGCGATTTTGTGAACGAGTCGGTCGACACCAGCAAATTTGGACGCATTGCCGCACAAGCCGCAAAACAGGTCATCATACAAGGAATCCGTGAGGCGGAGAGAAACATTGTTTATGACGAGTTCACCTCAAAAGAGCATGAGATACTAACAGGTGTCGTAACACGGATAGACCCGCGAACCGGAGGTGTCTCCATACAAATCGGCTCCAGCTCAGAACATACGGAAGCCATGCTCTCATCCGGCGAGCGTATACCCAACGAACCGCTGCGTGACGGAGACAGAATTAAGGTCTATGTTATCGAAGTCAAGAAATCTACCCGCGGTCCGCAGATATTAATTTCACGCACGCATCCCGGGCTTGTAAAGCGCTTATTTGAGCTTGAAGTACCGGAGATCCATGAAGGCATAGTAGAAATAAAGAGTATCGCAAGAGAAGCAGGCAACCGCACCAAGATAGCAGTCGAATCAAACGACCCCGATGTCGAACCCATCGGTGCATGCGTCGGTTCGAAAGGTGCCCGGGTCAATACGATAGTAAATGAGTTGGGCGGGGAGAAAATCGATATAGTAAGATACAGCGAAGACCCGACACAGTATATAGCGTCTGCACTTGCTCCTTCCGAGGTTGTAGAAGTGATGATGCATGAGGATGGAAAGTCCTGCCGTGTAATAGTTCCGGACAGCCAGTTATCGCTCGCTATCGGTAAAGAAGGACAAAACGTCCGACTAGCTGCGCGTTTGACAGGGTATAAGATCGATATAAAGCCGGAAAGCCAGGCGTAGAAACGATATCACTCAAATGTACGCAACTTCAGCGTAAAGGAATGTCTGCTATGCCTAAAAAAACACCGATGCGGCTATGTCTCGGATGCCGGGAAATGAAGCCAAAACAAGAGCTTATACGTGTTGTAAAATCGCCTGAAGACGAGATATCATTGGATCCCAAAGGTAAAAAACCGGGGCGCGGTGCATACATATGCAATGATGGGAACTGTCTGAAAAAAGCTGTTAAAACTAAGGCTCTATCAAGAGCATTCAGCACTCAAATACCGGATAACATAATCGAAGAAATGGGTAAACAATTGGAGGATCCAAATGGATCGTAGTTTGGCACTACTTGGAATGGCAAAAAAAGCCGGACAACTAGCAGTCGGCAGCGAAGCTACAGCTACAGCTGTACGACGCGGGAAAGCGAAATTGATAATTACCGCCAGCGACGCATCCGAAGGTTCGGTAAGAAGAGCAAAGATAAACGCCGAAGCAAACGAAGTAAAACACATACCGGTACCATTTACGATGTTTGAGTTGGGACAAACTGCCGGAAGGGGTTCACCCGGAACAATAGCGTTTTTGGACAAAGGGCTGGCAGACGGATTTGTTAATAGATTGTTGGAAGCAGAGAAAACAAAGGAGAGTGATGCATAATGAGTTTAATGTTTAAGTACAGAGTTCACGAGGTCGCAAAGGATTTTAAAGTACCCACAAAAAAGATAAGTGAAATCCTGACGAAGTATGCGGCTACGCCAAAAAATCATATGCATATCCTCTCTATCCAAGAGCTGGACATAATCTTTGAATATCTTACTGCCAACAATCAAATTGAGAGCATCGAAGAAGTATTTGCCGATACTGCACAAGCAGCAGCTACCGTAAAGGCTGATGCAGAAAAGCCAACCGATAAACCGGCGACAACAGAAGTTTCGCAGGGGGAGACCGCTGCAGCCACAGACACCACAGTTGCACGTAAACCTCAGAAGAAAATAGATAAGCCGTTTATGCCGCACAAAGCACCACAAAAACGTGTTGTTGACACATCCGGCGCAACGATCAATATGTCCAAGTACGACGAACGGCTTGACAACCTTGTCCCGGAAAAAGCTGAGAGAATGAGTCGCGGTAAAGAAAAAATCGTCAGAAAAGGAAGAACCCCGCAACAAACTATTGCTCACGGTGCTAAGAGGCGTCAGGAAGAGCGCGACAGGATGCATAAGCTTCAGCTTGAAGTGGCGAAAAAAGCCACGCTCAAAGTCATGATCCCGGATGAGATCAGTGTCGGTGAGCTAGCATCACGTATGAAGAAGACGGGTGCAGAAGTCGTACGCCAACTGGTAAAAATGGGTGTTATGGCATCTGTCTCAGATATCATCGACCATGATACAGCAGCACTTGTAGCAATCGAGCTTGGATGTAAGGTCGAAATGGAAGTCGTAGTGACAATAGAAGAACGCCTCATCGATGACAGTGTCGATACCGATGAGGAGCTCGTAGCAAGAGCACCTGTAGTTGTTGTTATGGGACATGTCGATCATGGTAAAACATCATTACTCGACCGAATAAGAAAAGAAAGCGTTGCAACAGGTGAAGCAGGTGGGATCACACAACATATAGGCGCATATCAGACTCAAATACACGGCAATCCGATAACATTCCTTGACACACCGGGGCACGAAGCATTCACCGCAATGCGTGCACGCGGCGCAAGTGTCACGGACATCGCAATACTTATAGTTGCTGCTGATGACGGAATAATGCCACAAACGATCGAATCAATAAACCATGCCAGAGCAGCTTCAATACCAATAATCGTCGCTATAAACAAAATCGATGTCACCGGAGCAAACCCGGAAAAGATAAAGCAGCAACTGACCGAATACGAACTCGTTCCTGAAGAATGGGGCGGTGAAACAATAGTGTGTGAGATATCGGCTAAATCAGGTGAAGGTATCGACCACTTACTGGAAATGATAATCCTTACAGCGGAGATATCGGAGCTACGTGCAAACCCGACACGTCTGGCTCGCGGTACAGTCATTGAAGCAAGACTTGATAAAGGTCGCGGACCTCTGATGACAGTCCTTGTACAAAATGGAACACTGAATCAAGGTGATACCATAATTGCCGGCACTGCTGTTGGTAATGTGCGAGTCATGATGACTGATGCAGGCGAACGCCTGACTTCTGCGGGACCGTCAGTGCCGGTAGAAATCTCCGGTATGTCTGAAGTTCCCGATGCGGGAGATATGTTCAACGTTGTAACCGACGAGCGTATGGCAAAAGAACTTGCCGAGCAACGAAAAACCGAGAAGAGAAACATGGGGACTTCTACGATCAAGGTATCCTTGGAAGACTTATTCTCGAAGATCCAGCAAGGTGAACTCAAAGACCTTAATATCATAGTCAAAGCAGACGTTCAAGGTAGCGCTGAAGCAATAAAGGCTTCGCTCGAAAAGATAACAAACGAGGAAGTCCGGGTCCGTGTGATACACTCAGGAGTCGGAGCGATCAGTGAGTCTGATATTATGCTTGCGTCTACGAGTGGAGCGATAATCGTAGGATTTAATGTAAGACCCGATAACGCAGCACGCGAAAGCGCACTGCGAAGTAACGTCGACATGCGTATGTACCGCGTTATCTACGACTGCATCAACGAGATCGAGTTGGCAATGAAAGGTATGCTTGCACCTAAGTTCCATGAAGTTGTTTACGGGCACGCAGAAGTTAGAGAACTATATAAATCATCTGCAGTCGGAACTATTTGCGGTTGTTATGTACAAAGCGGAAAGATTCTCAGAAATAGCTCAGCACGTGTAGTCAGAGACGGTATCGTCATCCATGAGGGTGAGCTTGCGTCACTGCGTCGCTTTAAAGACGATGTCAAAGAAGTCGCTACGAACTATGAATGCGGTATAGCACTCGAAAAGTTTGATGACATCAAACTAAATGATGTTATTGAATGCTTCGCAATGGAGGAGATCCCCCATGTCTAAGTCCATACTTCGTATCAATGAAGACATCCAGCGCGAGTTGTCGGCTCTGCTGCGTGAAATAAAAGACCCTCGAGTTAATCAAGGGATGATAAGCATCACAGCAGTAGATACATCCGGGGATCTAAGTCAGGCCAAGGTCTATCTCAGTGTATATGATTTAAAATCCAAAAAGGACTTTTTGAAGGGATTAAAATCAGCTTCAGGACATCTGCGTTATGAACTCGGTCGGGCACTTAGCCTGCGCCATACACCGCAACTCCAATTTGAACTTGACGAATCAATCGAACGCGGAGCAAATATAGCTTCCATCTTGAATGAACTTGACATTCCTCCCGACGAAGATACGGATGAGGTTACCTCTGAGGAGGGCACAAATGAGTAATCTTATTTCTCCATTCGAGACAGCATATAGGCTAAAAGAAAACGATAATTTTCTTCTCATTACGCATAGAAGACCGGACGGAGATACTATCGGCTCAGCCGGTGCTCTTGCCCAAGGACTGCGTGAGCAGGGCAAAACTGCGTATGTACTCAAAAATCCGGAAGCAACACCACGTTACGAAGGATTTATAAGTGATTATCTTGCTCCTGATGACTATAAAGCTGATTATATTATAGCGATTGACACTGCAACATACGACTTATTCCCTAAAAATGCCGAGGAATACATAGGTTCTATAAACCTCTGCATCGACCATCATAAATCTAATACCTTGTACGCAGACCACGTCTGTCTTGAACCCGGACGTGCATCATGTGGCGAGGTTATTTTTGATATTCTCATGGCAATTTCAGGCAGTATCAGCAGCATAACCGCAGAGCGTTTATATGTCGCACTTTCTACGGATACCGGTTGTTTCTCTTTTGGCAACACAACCGGCAACACCCTGTATGTGGCGTCCTTATTAATAGAAGCCGGCGCACCCAATAAGGATTTGAATAAGAAACTATTCAGAACAAAAACACGCGGTCGCATAAAAATAGAAGGAATGCTGACCTCAGGACTTCAGTTTCATTTTGACGACAAAGTCGCTATTGCTTCTATTACTAATGAAATGATGGAAATTGCAAAAGCAAACGAAGACGATATCGATGATATTGCTGCACTCCCGGGCTCGATCGAAGGTGTATGCATCGGGATTACGATACGAGAAATGACAACTTCGACTGATTGTAAAATATCCGTTAGAACAAGACCTCCATATGATGCGCAAGCAATTTGCGAAAAATTTGGCGGTGGCGGGCACAAGCTTGCAGCCGGATGTACAATAGAAAAGACTATTGATGAGATAAAAGAGATG
>Ga0123356_10004713_pt1 | contig 14049 bp, 13 predicted proteins | sample TergutEmb28metaG_2_FD_92546 | JGI IMG/M metagenome (GOLD analysis project Ga0123356, IMG submission 92546) | Embiratermes neotenicus P3 segment gut microbial communities from Petit-Saut dam, French Guiana - Emb289 P3 | ecosystem: Host-associated > Arthropoda: Insects > Digestive system > Gut ...
AACTAAGCGTACAGAAAATGCGGCACGGCACACTAAGCATGAGGACAATCTGCAATATGAATTACCGTATGATTAGTTGCAAGACAGAATGCCGTGCTGCGGCTACGCAGTCGGTCTCCCCCATCTGTTTTTGGCACCCCGCCGCCCAACCATCCGGGGGATCGCAGTAAAATCATCGTCTTCATTATCCCAAAAACTCAAGGTACTATTGGAAAGGGAAAGCAAATCTTCAAAATAAAAAGAGTAAACTCTGCAAGAGGTTATCTGCTTAGCCTGTAAAGGGCATATTGGTTAAGAGACACCCCTTCCTGTTCTGCTTCCAAAGACAGGCGGGCGTGAAGGCTCTTGGGTACTCGTAACACAAATTTGCCGCTGTACTGGCTGTCGTCTATCGGATCGGGAACTGAAAAACCGTTTTCAAGTTTTGTTTCAATCCACCCTTTCATTGCTTCCCGTATGTTGTCAAAGGCTTCGGCGTGGGTATCACCATGACTCATACAGCCGTCAAATTCCTTCACCGTGGCAAAATAGTACGATCCTGATTCATCGGTAATGTGCTGAATAATAATATGATACGGACGTTCAAGGTATTTTTTTATGTTCATTTGTTCCTTGATGCCCGCCATAATTATATGATACTATATATGGTACTATACGTCAAGTGTTTTCGGAAAATAATTTACTTTTTTTCTCTGTTCTTTATTCTTTGTACTGGAACAGACTGGTGAAGGTTTATCAGGTTCCCACCACCAACAAACTCTTCCAGCGCCATAATAGCGGGCCGGTCTGCATTCTGCGGCGCAGGGCTTCTTCGGTCTGGGTGAACTCTTCTGGTGAAAGGGTTTTTGCCATAAATGCGCCCCAGCGGGATTTTTCGCGATCAAACCAAACGTCAAGGTCTTTGGAACTGATGAGCCGTTCTTCTTTTTGCGCAATGGTTTCGATATTGAGTTTGTATCCCTGCGATTCAAATGCGTCTGACAGGCCGTCGCCGTCCCAGTTCCATCCGTCTGCCTGATCGGAGGGCTGGGAAAAAAAGGCATCTTCCGCCCGGCGTATTGCTTCGGCCAGATTGTGGCTGCCGCCGCATTCGTCCTGTATAATGCGGGATATTTTTTCGCCTAACGATGGCGGTGAGCAGAGTACTATCAGGCAGCCGCCGGGAGCAAGCAATGGTTTTGCGGCGGATGCAAGATCGGCAAATGCGGCCTGAGGGGTCTGCCCTCCGAAACTTTTTCTCCAGGGTTCCCGCAGCAATATACGGTCAAAGACAGGCGATGAAAACCATTGGGCGGCTTGTTCCGGCGAGGGCAGCAACGCTGACTCCAGTACGGCAATTTCCGGCTGTTCGGTTTGATCCAGTACGGCGGCATAACGGAACAATGCTTCACGGGCTGCTTCATTGTCTACTATGGCTGCTGTTAACCCTTCGGGGCAGCGGCGCAGGCTTTCCCACAGCAAAAGGCCGTCATGCGCAAGGGGAATAAGCACACGGCTATGGCGGGCGGGGAGGGCGGCGGCGGCATTGCCGTTGGCATTGAATAGCGCATCACGGTCGGAAAGCAGGCGGGCGCTTCTGCCGGATTCAAGCCGTTTGAACCAGCCCTCCCGGCCCTTTGCTGCCGCCGACCAGGTGAGTATCTCGTCGCCATCACCGTTATCGCCTAACACCACAGCTGCCTGCAGTTCCCGTTTTTGCAGCACTGCTTCCCGGATTTTTCCCTCATGGCCCACTATCGACGGAATATAAAAAGTTCTGCCGCGCAGCGCCGTGGGAAGGTATTGTTGGGCTGCCCAATGATCCCGGTAGGCATGAGGGTAAATATAACCTTCGCCGTGGCCAAAACTTTCCGCATCGCGGCTTGCATCGCGCAAATGCCGGGGAACTTCGGCGTCTTCACGATCAACTTCTTTGAGCGCGTCAAAAAAGGCCATGGTGGTATTGGACTTGGGGGCGGTGGCAAGGTACAGACAGGCATGAGCCAGAGGGAAATTGCCTTCGGGGAATCCGATGCGATCAAATGCCTCGGCGCAGGAGATAACCACGGAAATGGCATGGGGGTCAGCCAGACCGACATCTTCGCTGGCAAGAATGATCATACGCCTGAACAAAAAACTGGGATCTTCGCCGGCACGAACCATTTTTGCCAGCCAGTACAGGGCGGCATCGGGATCGCTGCCCCGCACGCTTTTGATGAAGGCGCTGATCGTGTCAAAATGGTAATCGCCGTCACGGTCGTACAGTACGGCCCGGCGCTGAATGCTTTCTTCGGCGGCCTCCATGGAGATAAAAATAGTTTCATCATCGGCAGGCGGCCATGAGGCGGGGCTCGTTTCAATGGCCAGTTCCAGCGCGTTTAACAGACTGCGGGCATCGCCGCCGGAAACTTCTACCAAATGCTCCAGCGCCCCTTCCGCAAAATGAACCTGCCATTTTCCATAACCGCGCTCGCGATCGGCAATGGCTTTTCGGGCGGTTTCCATTAAGCCTTCCGCATTTAATGATTTGAGCTGAAAAATACGGCTGCGGCTGACCAGGGCGCGGTTTACCTCAAAAAAAGGATTTTCCGTGGTTGCCCCCACCAGAATGACCGTGCCGTTTTCTACCCAGGGTAACAGGGCATCCTGCTGGGCTTTATTCCAGCGGTGTACTTCATCAACAAATAAAATAGTGCGCTTGCTGTATAATCTGAACCGCTCATCGGCGCGGTCAATGGCGGCGCGTATGTCTTTTACGCCGGACAGCACCGCGTTGAGGCTTTCGAATGTTGCTCTGGTGGTGTTGGCGATAACGCGCGCCAGACTCGTTTTGCCCGTCCCCGGCGGTCCATAAAAAATTATTGATGAAAGACGGTCTGCCTGAATTGCCCTGCGCAGCAAGCGCCCCGGTCCGACAATATGATCCTGTCCGACAATGTCTTCAAGTATACGGGGCCGCATTCTATCGGCAAGGGGACTTTGCCCTTGGCTTTGTTTTTCAGAAAAAAGATCATCCATTGCCGGTAACGCTAGTTTTCCGCGTTCCATTGCAACCCGCTGCCAGGCCTCTCTTTATACGACCACAGACCGGCGCTTTGGGTAGAAGCGAAGAACAGTATATTACTGTCGACACCTTCGGGCGCTTGAAATAAATGATTGAGCGGATGTTTGCCGATAGTTGCCGTATAGCGATCCGTATTGTTGTGTACGGTTATGTTGGGTTTGATACTGCGGTGAATGGGATCTAAATGAAACGCCCCATTACTCTCATGCAATACAAATTCGACATATCCATGAGTATGAGATGATGAAATGGTCGTGAACAAACTGCCCTGTACGCCGGCAATGAGCATCTTTCTGCCGACGGTTGGAGCCGGAAACTCCTGCCAAAGGGCAAGAGCGCCGGTGGCATAATTACCGGTTGCTATCTGAGTGCCGTCGGCGTATCGCATCTTCTCGAATGTTTTATTGTTTTTTATCTCGTACAGATATCCATCCTTTCGTTCAACCGCGATAATCATGTCATCTTCCAGTTTGATCATGCTCATGAACATTCGGTTATTATCAAGAGCGGCGCCCTCGATGGTGGTAGTCTCTGTAAGTTGTTCGATTTGGGCAAGATTGTTTTCAAGATCGGCTATTGCTACCTGAAAAACCCCTTTGCCTTGTGTGGACAGGTAATAAATATTGTCCCGGTAGACTGCGCCGGAGAGCATTTCTGTATTTCCTGTATCAGCTATTAATTCCAGGGTATCAGTATTATTATTCAAGTACAAAATGACATAACTGCTTCCGCTGCGGGCGCTGGCAAACAGCCATGGCTGTTCAGGATCCGCATGGATAGACTGAAGCGAACCACTGCCAACGGAAGTCCAATGGTTGGTATTGCGCTCTATATATCTTAGCGTTGCGTTTACGTTATTGCCTTCCAGACTAAGCGCATACAGGCGGTTGTTAGTAACGGCAAGAGCAATAATTTTTCCTCCGGGCTGCGGAATATGGTATTCGCCTAAATTCCATCTGGAATTACCGGTACCTCGATTCGCTTTTGCATACCAGTAGAGGTTGTTGCCGGACGCAGCGTAGAGAATGGGAACACGGATGACGATTGTCTTTTCAAATGTGTCAATTGCGTTTTTCAGCGCGGTAACTTCGTTTGTTATCACTATCTGTCCCGCATCCGGATCTTCAAATATTGCGATCGCTTCGTCAATGGCATTTCGGAATGTAACCAGAATGGTTTCTGGCGCCCAATTGGCTCCGATTGCCACATCGGTGCCATCTTCGGATTCTATCACCGAATCGTATAGCTTTTCGGCTTTGTCAATTGCGGCTTCAAGTATATCTTTTGCATCGGTAACTGTACCGCCGGGTACGGTATTGATTTCCGCGATGAACGCGGTTCTTGCATTGTTTAATGCGGCAGTTGCAGCATCAAATTCCGCCCTGGTCGCAGCAATATTGCCGTGTACCAGTTCGGCATCGTTAATGGCGGTTTGGAAATCATCAAGCGCGCTTGCCTGCGCCCATTCAGTTCCGTCTGGCAGCTCACTGCCGTCGGCGGATAGAATAATTACATTGTGCAGGGATTGGGCATTGGTAATGGCCGCTTTCAATGCGGATTTACTAACGGCGGCAGGATCGGGTGTGTGATACTCCCGGTGAAATACGACCATGTTGGTGGGGCCGCCCTTGATCAGTGGTTCCTGAGGAGGCGGCTCTTTTGATATGGTATAGAAAATAGGATCCTGATTGCATGAGACCGCAGCAAGAATCCCCAGCGAAAGTATAATGGTATATAGTGTATGTATTTTCATGTCTGTTCCTGCCTAAAAATGATAACGTGCGGAAATGGTAAGGCCGATTATATTGCCATACATATCTTTTGATGGCACCCTTTTTCCTTCGTCCTTGGGCCACTGAGGATACCAATTCCAGTCACAGTTTAATCCAAATGACCAGTCCGGATTAAAACGATAGAACGCGGAAGCGCCGCCCTTCACAAATAACCCCGCATAGCCAAGGTTTAGATATCGCTGAGGCGCTATGCCAACGGTCAAATTTAACGGAAATTCAAAACGGCGGTATAGAAACTGCCATCCGGTGCGCAGTCCAATGGGTATAAGGAAAATGGTATTTTGGCCCATGGTATAATTAAATTTAATGCCAATTTCGCCGCCAAGGTAAAAATGAGGACCCAAAAAATAACTGTATCCCAGCGAACCCGATCCGCCCACCGGCGGATCAAAATTATGATCTATGACCGATCCGTTATTAAAAAAAACGGTGGGAAATATAACCCCAAAGGAGATAATGAAAACCTGATCGCCTTTGGAATACAATTCCGGTACATACCCTTCCCAGTCTGTTTCCAGCGGAAAGCCTTCATAGTAATCAGAATCTTCCGCGTCCTGATTGATCCACCGGCCGTCTCTGTATACATAAGTGCCTGCCTGACTGCCGCTGTTCAGATAGAATCCGGTAAAGTCACTGTCAACCGCCGACCGCGCAAATTCTACGTTTCTGCCAAGCGTAATGGCTGTCAGAGGATTTCCCGCAAAAGCGTTATCTGCAACGCCTATAACGGAATCGGGTAAGACTATTTCATGCAGCCCGTTTCCCCGGAATGCGCTTTCGCCAATAAAATAAACGCCTTCTTCAATAGTAAGCCTGGTGATCCGGTTATTGCTGAAAGCCCCGGCGCTGACTGTTCTGATACTGCCGGGTATAGTGACATCGGTTAAGCGATTATCCGCAAAAGAGTATTCCCCCATGAGCGGCGGGAACCCTGTTATGCTCGTCAGGTTTTTTCTGCGGAAAGCGCCGTTTTCGATTCGCAATACAGGAATACTGCCCAATGTGTCCGGAATGGAAATACTGGTTGATGTACCCCGGTAATTTGTTATAACGATGGTTCTTCCGGCGCCGTCTCCTTCGGTTTTAAATTCATAATCGGTGTCGGCTGAAAAATTACTGGCTGCTTGACCATATACCATTCCTGATACAGTCAATAATAACGCCAGAGCTCTATATTTCTTTGTCATTTTTTTCCTTTACTTATCCTTGCCATTTTCAATCAGCAGGTAGTCAAGCAGAACCGGAAATTTGGTCAGTAACTGGCCGTATCGTTCCAGTTCGTCAAAGCGTTGGTACAATGCGATGCGCTCTTTTACTTTTTCCTGCATACTTATGGATACCTGTTCTTTTTGAAAGGCAATATATACTTCATATAATGCTCTTGTCTGTCTGTATAGGGCAAAATCGGGAACGGTTGCGGAACTTACCCTGAGCGACAATTGGGTAATCAGGGGGAATTCCTTTGCAATCTGCTGTTCAAGTTCCGGGCTTTCCCCGTTTTTGAGCAGCGCTTCGGTGTATTCAGCGAACTCCGCCCCTGAATTCATGCCGCGCAGGATAAAGGCTGCAATCTGCTCCGCAATGTCCTGTTCGTAAAAGGCCAATGCTTCCTGAGAGTCGATGGTATGGGCAGCAACCAGGGGAATAAGGGCTTCGGGCTGCAGGGCAAAGGATATATGTGCGTTGATTTCCCAGGAAAAGCTCTGTTGCGGTATTCCGGCAAAAACGGCATAGATAGTGCCTGATGGAAGCGTGTTTTTTGCCGAAAATGTATAGTGTACGGGATTAAGGCGGAAAACGGCCGTTTTGACATTGGTGGGGATAAGTTTGTACCAAACCCACCTGAATTCGCCGGATTTTATCAATTTTTGGTCCATTCCGTGGGTTTTGGACCGCATAACCCCGAATGAGTCGGGCGGAACCCCCATTTGAGCCCATCCGAAAAACAGGCCCAATCCCGTGAGTATAATGAGGATCAATATCGTAGTCAGGAACTTCTTCATACTGAAAATGTATGATATCATAAAAAGACAGTCAAGACAACCAGGATAAAGGGAATTATGGGAAAATTAAGGCAGAAAAGGCCGTTCCGCAGATGGATTTTTTCGAAATATGCCAGGAGAGGGTCATACGTTGCCCTTGCGCTTTCGCTGATCATATTCACGATTTATCTGATCGGCAGCATAACGGATCCCGGTTTTTCAGATAACACGCTGTTCATTCTCCTGCATATGTTACGGTATGCGTCATTACTGCTGTGCGCCTTTTCGCTTTTTGCCATGGGATTCACTGTTTTGCGTTTGGTGAATCGTCCCTGCGCGCGTTATATTCTTGCCCTTTGTTTTTTCTTTGCAGCCGGCGTTTTTGGCGCTGGTCTGGCAATACTGAATTCATTGATTATCGCTACGGTGGGAGGTTATGGATGAGCGAGAAACGGCTGTACGCCCTGCGCGGAGCAACTCAATGCCTGAACACGGCGGAGGATATACGCGAACAAACCGCCCGGCTCTACGATTGTCTTCTTGAACAAAACCATCTTGCGGAACCAGATATTGTGTCCATTATTTTTTCCCAAACCGATGATGTGGATGCCGTGAATCCCGCTGCCGCTCTGCGTCAAACCGGCAGAGCAGGGGAGCTTGCTCTTTTTGCCGTACAGGAAGCCAGAACCGCAGATACAATCTTACCCCGCACTATTCGCATCCTTATGCATTGTTATCTGCCGGAGAGGACAAAGCCCGGTCATGTATATCGCAATGGCGCAGAGGTTTTACGGCCAGACTTGCGCGCATAAGTTTTGCGGCAAAGTAAAGTAAAGTAAAGTAAAGTTAAAGAACAAAGAACAATGAAAAAAGAACAAAGGGAGTGGTTTGTCAAAAAAAGTTGACGTAATTACGAAAAGGTGGTATATTATGCTCAAGTATCTTTATTTTTAGGAGGCATATATATGCACAAAAAACAATTTTGGGGATTAATGACCCTTTTGGCGGTGTTTTTGGTACTATCCTGTAACACCGAGGCTGACCCCGTTAGTAGCGGGCTCGCATTCACGTACCCCGAACGGTACCAGGTTGTTCCCGCGTGGACAAATTTTGATGAGGAAACCACCATCGCCGTTATGGTCGATGATCCCTTAGACCAGTCCCTTACGGGGGGGGACACGGTCAAATATCTTGATGTTATCTATTATGAACGGGAAGGAGGCATCGACAACTATGTTATTTATTTGGGCCATATTAATAATGTGCCGATAGCTTCCGGTGCCGTTGTAGATTATGACGGAAGAACGCCAATGTCAGTCGGTCGCGCACAGAGTGAAAGTGTTGCAGAGACGGTAAGCGAGTCAATAAAACAAACAATCACGGAAAGCACCACCTCGACCAATACACAAAGTAGAAGAGATGTCAGTGCAAAACTGAACCTTTCTTTTTTTAGCGCAGGTGCCAGTTCGAAGGTATCAAACACCACCACAACTCATTCAACGACAACGGCGCGATCTTTCACCGATACATTCCAAACAGCGCAAACAAAGACAAATAGTACCACAGACACCGTATCTGTTACGGTCGGTAATAATGGTGAACCGGCGGGACGCTACCGCATTACATTGTTCGCAACTACCGATGTGTATTTTACCGTACGGCTGGATAGGCATAGGGAAGTGGTGGGTACACCGGAAATATCGATATGCGCGAGAGTACCATCGTATACCTACAGACTTGATTATGACCCAATCACTCTCGGCAACTTCGGCAGAACCGATGAGGGTGAAATGCTGCCTATTCCTTATGATTTTAGTTCGCTTTATGCACTAGCTCAACCGGATCCAGTGCCATTTGTGGCAATCGGCCTCAATGGCAGAATGGCAAATTCAGAAGATGGCATCAATTGGACACAAATTGCTGTAGGCACAACCGCTTGGAATGGCATTGCTTTTGGTAACAATGAGTTTATGGCAGTTCGTCATAGGACTGGCGCAAACACCGACAGCAACCCTTTCTATAACATTGCATTTTCAGCAAGCGGTACTGCCAACTGGACAGAAACTTTTGTAGGTAATACTGTAATAGTTAATAATAATAATTCAACTTCTATAGAAGGCAACTTTAATATTTCCAATTGGGATGGTATTACTTATGCTAATGGCACATGGCTAGCAGTCGGCAGGAGCGACTACTCTTGGGGTAGCACTAATACATCCTCTGGCAGAATAGCATATTCAACCAACGGCGTTGAGTGGACAGTACTCTCCGTAGGTACTGCTATTAATGGTAATAGTAAATATTGGAGTGATGTTATTTATGCGAACGATCGATGGGTAGCAGTTGGTACTTCCGGTAGAATGACCAATTCAGTGAATGCTACTTCTTGGGTGACACCATATTTTGAAGGTTCTGCAAACTGGAATAAAATTACCTATGGTAATAATCGGTTTGTAGTAGTCGGCGATGAGGGCCGTATGGCATATTCGCCCGATGGTCTTTTCTGGACCCACATGACCGTAGGTGCTTACACCTGGAATAGCGTCAAGTATGGTAATAGCGTATTTGTCGCAACCGGCTCAACTGTTGGCGGCTTTGGCAGAATGGCATATTCAATGGACGGTATCGACTGGACCGAAATTATCGTAGGTACATCAAACTGGATTGATGTTACCTACGGCAACGGCCTATGGATAGCAGTCGGCGGGATACCCGGCAATGTGGGCAGAATGGCATATTCAACAGACGGCATCAACTGGACTGAAATTACCGTAGGTACTGCGGGTCTTGATTATTGGCATGGCATTACTTTTGGAATGTAAGGAGAAACTCATGAATATAAACCGTACAATTGGAGTCTTTTGCGCCATTACCATTGTACTCCTTGCTGCTTGCCCTAACGGTACGACCAATGATGCTCCGCCTCCTGCCTTCACCGTAACCTTTGACCCCAATTTTGGTAATTGGAGTGGCGATTCCGACAATATGACGATTCAGGTTAATAGCGGTACCGCCGTTGCTGCTCCCATTCCTGCGCCGAGTAGAAGTTTCTCTTCTTTTGAAGGCTGGTATACCGAACCGATAGGAGGTGAGCGGTATAATTTCGCCACGCCGGTGACCGGTCGAATAACTCTGTTTGCCCGCTGGTCTATTACATTTTTCTTTACCAGTATTGATGAAGTAACAACTTACCTTGGATGGCAGCCGACCAATGCCGAAAATAGTCCGTTGTTTCTTCCCATAATAATTAATCTGGAAACCATGACGCAGGCAAATAGCGGTTGGCAGAACCTGTTAGACGTAATAGAAACAGCAGGCAGGTTTGTTGCCCTTGACCTTTCCGCTTGTACCATGGACGGTACGGTGTTTAATCCCGTTTCCTCTATCGCAACCGGGAAGGACAAAATCGTGTTCATAGCCTTGCCCGATACGGCAAAAAGCATACCGGATGGAACTTCATCCGCTACTGCATCCTTTAGGAACTTTACCAATCTCAGATCCTTCAGAGGAAAGGGACTGAGTTCCATCGGCAATTTTGCCTTCTATATGCTAACGAGTTTTAATCAGATTACTTTCCTTGATGGACTTACATCCATCGGCAACTACGCTTTCTATGGGTGTACGAGTCTAGGCCAGATTACCCTACCCGAGTGGGGACTAATCTCCATCGGTAACCTCGCCTTTGCTGAGTGCAAAAGTCTTCTCCGGGTTTTTTGCCGTGCACCGATACCGTCTGTGACGCTAGGGACAACTATATTTGCTGGTAACAGCTTAGGTTGGCAAATAAAGGTTCCAGTGGGGAGCGCTGCTGCATACAGGGGAACCGCTGGCTGGAACAGTTTTAACCAAAGGATCCATTCCATTGAGTGTAATGGCTCATGCGGAGGAACCTGTCAGTAAAGCAAGAGCAAAAGAACAAAAAAAAGAGAACAAAGAACAAAGGGAAGAAGAAACCGCCTGTATCCACAGTGGTTTTTTCTTCCCTCTTTTTTCTCCCCTTGGCGCTCTTGGTGTCCTTTGCGCCTTAGCGAGAGCCTTCGCGAGGGGTGTGTAAATTTACTGAATCTACAGTTCAAAAGCCTGGTTGAGGTTCAAGATGAAACTGGATGGCCTGTTTTTTGGGTTTGAAATATTCAGGATGCCTGGGACGAAGTTTCTTCAGTTCTTCTTCTGTCATAACAGGACAATCAGAAAAATTGGTATTTTTAAAAGCTTTTATTTCTGCAATTCTTTCAGGTGATAAAGTTTTTACGCCATTCATAATAAGCCCTCTCCTCAATAGGCTCAGCGGGTCGTGCCGATATTATTCTTGTACGACCAGTCGCCTTTTCAGTATAAGATAAATACAGAACTATGAAATCCTGTAATTCCGCTAACCCCTTAAATCGTGTCTCTTCAAGGGTTGAATGGGCTTCATCATATAACTCAAGGAGGTAGGGATCTTCAAAAGCTGGCAGGACTTCAGAAAAATAGAGCCCATGCTCTGCCTTATTAAGCCTATCTTTTTCTTCATCCCACTCAAAGCGTCCATCATCGCTAACAATCGTTTTACCCAATTAACACCCTATTATATTATATACATACATTTTTCTTATTTGTCAAGTAGGTCTTAAGTAGGTTTTTCCCGAAAGAAACGACCAGTACAAAAGAGCAGTGAAAGAAACCGCCTGTATCCACGGAGGTTTTTTCTTCCCTTTTTTTCTCCCCTTAGCGCTCTTGGTGTCCTTTGCGCCTTAGCGAGAATCTTCGCGAGGGGTGTGTAAATTGAGATGACAATAAATTCACACAAAGGCACGGGGGCACCAAGGCACGGAGGGAAGAGGGAAAAAAGAGAGGGTATCTTCCTCCGTGTCTTCGCGCCTTTGTGTGAAAAAAAATCGAATAAATTTTTGTGGCTTAAATCCCTGCGAAATGACTTGGAAATTCGTAACGCTGATGGTATACTCAAAGAGACAAAACAGTGGCAAGAAAAGATGCCGCTGGACGCGTATTTCAACATATTATTGCGGGCAAATCGTAACGCATTTCTGGAGGTACTTGATATGAAAACAGCGCCAACACTCGAATCAATTTTGACCGAAGCCGGCCTCCTTCCCGAATGGATTGCACGGGGAGAAGCAAAAGGTATTGCAAAAGGTAAAGCCGAAGTAGCACGGAATTTGTTTGCGATGCAAATGCCTGTAGAGATGATAGCCCAAGCGGTACAAATGCCTGTTGAAGAAGTCCACGCCCTCGCTTCGGGCTGAATCCAGAAAACTGTTCGTAATCGACGCTTGTTGTCAACATGATACGATTACAAATTCGCGAGGAAAAAAAAGGTGTCAATCGCCCATTGGTTTTACGGCCAGACTTGCGCGCATAAGTTTTGCGGCGAAGTATCCGCCGAAAATGACAATGAACCGATCGACCAGATTGACCGGAATACGGGAAAGAATGTTCATTGCCAATACGGGAATGCCGTTTCGTAAAAGGCCTATTTTGAACGTATCTTCTGCGCTGAAGTATTGTTTGGAATTTGCCAATACGGTGTAAAAGAGAAAATCAATTAAGCCGCCCAGAATGCTTATCGTTATACAGCACACGATGTACAACAACATAAGCCTTGCGAAAACGCTGACAAATGAGGTCAGCGCTGATGCCGGATGGGTGTTTGCCGGCTGTTCTTCGATAGTGGCCGGTTTCAGACGCCACACCAGCAGGACTTCGGCAATGGCGCACAGTATGAAAGGGTCAAAGCCGCCGTTTCTGATTCCAAGCGCGGTATATGACAGCAGTGCGGTACCAATGCCGGGGATAAGGCCGGCGGCAAAACAAACTGCGGCATTAAAAACGGTATCCAAAAACAGGGGAATCTTTATTAAATACACACTGAGGGTATTGAGAAAAAAGTTTGCCCCTGCAGCCAGAATACAGAGCAGACACAGTTGCAATAATCGGGTGATGCGCTTTTCAGGCATGGGATAAGTGTATCATTAAATGAGCGGTTGAAATAGTGTGATTGACACCCTATACTGTTCCTGTGGTGTCAAAAAACATTGTGCTTGGAGCGTTTTTCTTTTTTATGATGAATGCCTTGTCCTGTGCCGCCAGAGATAACAGTCAAAGCGCTGGTATTTTAGGCATCGTTGCGCAGTGGGCGATTGTTGAACGCCGCCTTGCTGCGGGAGAAATGGAAAACCATACGCTTGAAGCTATTGACACATTCCGTCAGTCGATACAGTCGTATCTTACTTCTGAAATGTACCGCATATACCGGCTTGCTCCCATTTCACCGAATACAACATTTGGTCCTTCCGAACCCAATGAAATGCCGGGAATACAGGATGCCGCCGGGTTGGCGCTTTCTCTTCGTGAAGCGGTATTGAACGGCGATCGGGAAAAAGCCATGCTCATTTCTGCGGATATTTCCGGTAATCTTATGCAGGCCATGATGCAGGATGCGCAAGCGGAACAATTTGCCGGCGGCGCATATGTTCGTCTGCTTGTGGTGTTCATCGTTTTTTTAGCCCTTACCGCTTTTGTAATATGGCTTTTGTACAAGGCGCTGACCCGCTCGCTGCGGCGGGAAGCGGAAGGTTCCGATTTTACCCGCGCGACGCTTTTGGCACAGGAAAAGGAACGCTCCCGGCTGAGCCGGGAACTGCATGATACCATTGCGCAGGACTTACGGTATTTGTCACTGGAAATGAATAAAATCGGCAAGACCGAAGATAAACCCGAGCGGGAAAAGCGCTGCGCCGAAGCGGCTTTGCGTCAAACGGATCTTATCCGCAAAGTGCGGGATATATGCGATTACCTTATCCCGCCGGATTTTCGTTTTCAGGGACTGCCCGATGCCCTGCGGCGGCTTTGCCTTGATTTCGGCAAACGCATCGGGATTAATTGCCGCATTGATATAATGGAAAACATACAAATTGATTTTCTGGACGAAGAAAAACAGCTGCAAATTTTTCGTATAGTGCAGGAAGCCCTGACCAATGTGGAAAAACATGCCCAGGCCGCCGAGGCGATTGTCATACTGCGCTGCGATCCTGACGGTAATATTTCCATCGGTATTTCCGATGACGGCAGGGGATTTGACAGAGCGTATTCGGATTTGTCGTTGGGCATCCGCGGCATGAACGAAAGAGCCGCGCTTTTGGGCGGTAGTCTTGAAATTACCAGCGAGCGGGGAGAGGGAACATTGGTTCGCCTGCAAGTACCCGCACAGAAAGGAATACAGGATGAAAGT
>Ga0123356_10004714_pt1 | contig 14049 bp, 6 predicted proteins | sample TergutEmb28metaG_2_FD_92546 | JGI IMG/M metagenome (GOLD analysis project Ga0123356, IMG submission 92546) | Embiratermes neotenicus P3 segment gut microbial communities from Petit-Saut dam, French Guiana - Emb289 P3 | ecosystem: Host-associated > Arthropoda: Insects > Digestive system > Gut ...
GTTACTATTTTCTATAGTTTTGGGAAATGAAGCGGCGGTATAATTAAATATCAAAGAACCAATTATTTATGATATATTATGCGCCACTACAACACTTTAGCTTCTTGCCAAAATACTTCCATTTCATCCAAAGTCATTTCTTTCAATGATTTGCCGGTTTCTTTTGCTCTTTGTTCAATATGGTTGAAGCGTTGGATAAATTTCTGATTAGTACGTTCTAATGCATTGTCCGGGTCAATTTTATATAATCGAGCTGCATTTATCAAACTGAAAAACAAGTCGCCAAATTCATCTTCTATTCTGTCTTTATCCATAGCATGAATTTCGCGTTTCAATTCATTGAGTTCTTCCTCTACTTTTGGCCAAACATCTTCTTTTTTATCCCAATCGAAACCGGAATGCCGAGCTTTATCCTGAATACGATGTGCTTTAGCTATACTTGGTAATGAAGCGGGAACTCCTTCCAAAACAGTTTTATTGCCGTCTTTTTCTTTTAATTTAATTTGTTCCCAATTTTGTTCTACCTGACCGGCTGAATTAACCTTAACTTCTCCAAAAACATGAGGATGCCGGAAAATCAATTTGTCGCATAATGTGTTGCAAACATCGGCAATGTTGAATTGCCTTTTTTCATCAGCAATTTTAGCATAGAAAACAATATGTAATAAAAGATCTCCTAATTCTTTCTTGATTTCTAATGCATCATTCTTAATAATTGCTTCACATAATTCGTAAGTCTCTTCTATTGTGTTGGTACGCAAACTTTCGTTTGTCTGTTTGTTATCCCATGGGCATTTTTCTCGTAGCTCGTCCATTATATCAAGCAACCTGCCAAAAGCTTGTAATTTTTCTTCTTTTGAATTCATCCACAATATATATGTTTACTCTGTGAACTTCTGTGTCTCCTCTGTGATTCTCTGTATAATTATTACACGGAGTAACACAGAGGAGACACAGAGAATCACAGAGGTTAATATCCGTTTTTTCTTCTAATCTTTATTCTTATTGCATTTTGAACCGGTTCTTCACTGAATAAAGCTAAGTAACCACCACCGCCCGCACCGGCTAATTTAAATGCAGGTATATTTTCGATGTAGGGTTTTACTGCTTTTTTCACTTCCGGAGGATACATCGCGGGAAACATCCTAATTTGTGCTTCAAATGACATTTTCGCTCCCTTTGCGAATTGACTAAAATCTTGTTTTACTATACCTTCCCAACTTATTTCGGCAGCTTCTGCTAACACTTGCACATTTTCTTTTGTAATATATGTTTCTTTTAGCAGATTAGTTCCTGCCGGACGGGGCCAAAGTAAAATTAAATAAATCCTGTTTTCCAACCATGATAAAATTGCTTCATCTGAGATAGTTTCGATAACAGAAGGCCAATATGTATTGTCGTAATAATGACGAGTTAACCCCGGCATACACATACCAATAGAATCTTGCGCTCCTGATATTTCTGATCTTCCGGGTTCATTTTCGTAATGAAAAAGTAATTGGGCTAATTGTTCCGGATGCATTGCCGGTAATTCGTAGGGCCATAATTTTGCGGCAGCGTTCCGCGTTGAAGTGGCCATTCCGCACCGTTCGTAAAAATCTATTGTTGGTTCCAAAGATATAGTAATTGCCCAACCTGGATTGTATTTAGAAACATACGGCTGATCGATCCATGTTCCCGCTAAATCTAAACGATATGGCAATCTTGATGTAATATTTGTACGGATATAAGTTGATGAACGAGCAGGCAAACCTGCATCAGGAATTCTGCTTAGAACAATATATTCTATTCCTAAATTTTTACATATTATTTCTTTATTCGGTGTATGACCGTCTTCATTTACGATAAAGACATCAGGATGGAAACGAGTTAATTCTTCTTCAAAATCCATAATTCCCAATCCTGAGTTAATCCAGGCGTCTTTTACAAAACGAACCGCTTTAACCATATATAGCCGCTCTTGTTCACTATTAACGGATTTTCGTCCTTTCAGATCTTCAATTGTTGCATCGGATCCAATACCAACATACAAATCTCCATATTGAGATGCTTCTTTGAAAAATGCTATATGCCCACTATGCATTAAATCATAGCATCCTGATACAAAAACTTTTTTTCTCATGGTTATTATATCTTCATTATTTATGATTATAATTTTCTAATCCTTTCTGTAAAAAACGAATGAATTTATCTGTCTGCTTATCATACGAATACGCAGACATTAACGGCATTCCTTCGTTATCCAATAAAACATAGAATGGTTGAGCATTAGCTCCGAATTTATACCTTTGCAAATAGCTCCATTTATCGCCTATAGTCTTTAATTTTCGAACTTTATCAAATTCCGTTATTTCAATGGTTTCTTTTAATTTGGTTTTATCGTCAACATAAAGCGAAATTAGGACATATTCATTGTCGATAATTCCCTTCACACGTGGATCAGACCAAACAGCTGCTTCCATTTCGCGGCAATTTACACAGCCATAACCGGTGAAATCAATCATGACAGGCTTGCCGTTAATGCGAGCATACTCCATTCCTTCTTCATAACTAAAATATTTCGGATGCACCTCCCCTTGATATAAATTGAAATCCTGTGTATAAAGCGGAGGGGAGAAAGCGCTGATAGCTTTTAAAGGAGCGCCCCACAATCCGGGAACCATATAAACTGCAAAGGAAAAAGAAATAATTGCTAAAAATAAACGGGTAACAGATACATGTTTTAAATCGCTGTCGTGGGCGAATTTAATTTTACCTAAAAGATAAAAACCAAGTAAAACAAAAAGAACAATCCATATTTCCAAAAATACTTCACGGTCTAATATTCGCCACCCATAAGCTAAATCAGCTACTGACAGGAATTTTAATGCTAATGCAAATTCAAGGAATCCCAGCACAACTTTCACAGAATTGAGCCATCCTCCCGATTTTGGAAGATTTTGCAACCAAGATGGAAAAAGTGCAAACAAAGCAAATGGAATAGCTAAGGCCAATGAAAAACCGAGCATGCCGATTGCAGGTCCGGTCATACCTCCCAGACCGGCAGCTTCAACTAATAATGTTCCGATTATTGGACCTGTACAGGAGAATGAAACTAAAACCAAAGTAAACGCCATAAAGAAAATGCTAATAATTCCGGTTGTTGATTCGGCTTTCTGATCCATTTTATTTGTCCATGATGCAGGTAAAGTTAATTCAAAAGCTCCTAAAAATGAGATACCAAACAAAATCAACAAAGCAAAAAACAATAGATTGAATATTGCATTAGTTGACAGATCGTTCAATGCACTTGCTCCGAAAAGCGCTGTAATTAATAAACCTAAAATCAAATATATTACTATTATCGCAAATCCGTATGTCATTGCATCTGCAATTGCTTTCTTGCGATCTTTTTTCGAGCGTTTAAGGAAAAAGCTGACAGTCATCGGGATTATCGGCCATACACAGGGAGTTAGTAAAGCCAAAAATCCGCCTCCGAAACTGATTATAAATATTAATATCCAAGATTTGTTACCCGAAGAAATATTGTCGCCAAAACTTTGCAATTCAGTAATAACCGGTTTCCAATAATCCGTTCCATCTGTTTCATCTGTGACGGGTGACGGGTGACGGGTGACGGGTGAGGAGTTATTATCTGTTTTTTTTGCTGTTATTGTATTTGCCGGAAGTGATGTGGCAGTAAGCTTAAAATCTTCAAAACCCGGAACACAGGATTGATCGTTGCACGACATATAACTTATTGATCCACTGATAAAAAAAATATTCCTGTCATTAATTTTTAATTTTTGAATAAATGTTGGATTCTCAGAAAACCACCGAACAGTCATGCCGAACATTTCGTCATATTTACTTGTTATTTTGGAATTTGAAAAGATTTCGCCGTCTAATTCGGCGCCTTTGATTTCATCAAACTCAAACACGGTTGGAAGAGGACCTCCTTCCGGTAAATTCATATCATACAGGTGCCAACCTCGATCAACGCTTGCGTAAAAAACAATCTCGCCCGACTCATTAATACTGTAATTCCATTTAACAGGTTCATGAATTTGAGCTTTTAATGTGCCGCAAAAAACAATAAAAAACGAAAAAAATATAAGATGTTTGGACATAAATTTATAATTTTGCGCAAAGTTAAGAAAGAATTATGAATTATGAATATTTCATAATTTATAATTCATAATTCATAATTGTTTTTTATGAGAATCGACATAATCACAGTTTTGCCGGAAATATTGGAAAGTCCTTTCAATTGTTCCATAATAAAAAGAGCTAAAGATAAAGGCTTAGTGGAAATTCACATTCATAACCTTCGGGACTATTCGTCGGATAAGCACAAACGTGTAGATGATTATGCTTTCGGAGGACAAGCAGGAATGGTTCTTCAATGTGAACCCATTGATCGGGCAATTTCCGCCTTAAAACAACAAAGGTCTTACGATGAGGTGATTTATACCTCGCCCGACGGTGAGCGGTTTCATCAATCTTTAGCAAACCGGCTTTCTCTTTGTAAGAATCTGATAATTTTATGCGGTCATTACAAAGGGATTGATTATCGCATACGCGAACAATTGATTACTCTTGAAGTTTCGATTGGCGATTATGTTTTGACAGGAGGCGAATTAGCTGCTGCTGTTATGGCTGATGCTATTGTAAGATTAATTCCGGGAGTTATCAGTGATGAGCAATCTGCCTTATTCGATTCTTTCCAAGACAATCTTTTAGCCTCTCCAATATACACTCGTCCCTCCGATTACAAAGGATGGAAAGTCCCCGATGTGCTTCTATCCGGGCATGAAGCAAATATTAGGGAGTGGGAACTTCAACAGGCAATAGAACGAACTCAATTGTTAAGACCTGATTTAGTATGAACTTTAATTCAATAAATACTATTTTTTTGCCAAAACTCAAAAATAACTAATCAAAAAATGATATAATGGTAATATTATAAATCATAATCTATTTAAATGTTTTATTCTTTAACTTATTACGATTTTAACTTAGCCTTAATAATTTTTTCAGAATTTATTAATCACACTCTTTGAAATAAAGCAGCAATATTAGTCATACTTAACTTCATTTTGTCTTGTGAACATATCGTCCATATAGTACTTTTGCATTGAATTACTTACATATTGTCAGTAAAAAGTGAAAATAACAAAAAAAATAATAACAAAGTAAAAAAACAGACAAATGAAAGCACAAAGAAAACTAATGAATTACCTAAAATGCGAAAGAATTATTAATATTACTTTTTTTGCATTCTTTTTGATGATCTTTGTTTCCGTTTCAAATACGGCTATTGGACAATCAAGCGGTACACTTTTGTATAAGCAAGATTTCGGAGGAAATGATGTCAAAGATCCATGGGCTCATCCGACAGGATTACCCCCAGGTTCCTCTGAATTAACTTACAGCACAACAGGAAAATCCGGTGGCAATTACTATTCTTTAGTAAAGAATCCCTACAGGTTATGGACGGATGAGTTCCATAATGTAGGCGACCATACATTTTTAGGCGATACAATACGCGGCTACATGATGTTTGTAGATCCGGGCGCTAATGATGATGGCAGTGTTCTGTACCAAACAGAAATCGACGGCCTTTGCAACGGGATGATATTATCATTCTCTGCCTGGTTTATGGATATTAATAATCATAAATATCCATCTGCTGTATCTCCAAAATTTGAGATGCAAATGATAGGTAAAGGTTATCAAAATGATTATGTTACTACAACAGGTATTAAAAAATTGGATCCGGGAGCAGTATGGAGACAAGAAAGTTTCGATTTCACATTACCTTCAGATGTATCGAAAGTTATATTCAAAATTATAAACAGAGAAAATAGTCGTTTCGGAAACGATTGGGCAATTGATGATATTGAAATACGTTTACACACACCGCCGGTAATAACAAATCCATTACCCGGTTTATTTGAAATATGTGAAGGGGAACAACTCATATTAAGTGGATCATATACTGATACGGGAATATTTGGCAATGATCTCAGCTACCATTGGGAATATAGTAAGGACGGATTTATAGATAATTCCTGGAACTGGGAAGAAGTGATTGGCAGTTACGGCTCTGTTGAAAATGGAGAGGTATTATCAACTTTTATTATACCATCTCTTACACAAAACCATGCAGGTTTTTACCGTTTAATAACCGGTATAGAATCATCTTATAGTACAACATATTGCCACGCAGCTTCTGATGTAATAGAGCTAAAAGTAAACACCGCCAATATAGATTCTATTAAAGGCGCAAGTGAAGTATATGTCAACAGCACAATTACATTGACTAATTCAACCCAAGGAGGTTTTTGGTCAAGCAGTGATCCAGGTATAGCATCAGTTAATGCATCCGGTGTAGTAACAGGAGAAAGTGTTGGTGTGGCAATAATAACATACACAGCATCTGATGGCACCTGTACAGGCAGTGTTAGCAAAGCGATTACTGTCAGAATATTATCTGATTGTTCAACAGGTGGTACCTTATTATATAAGCAGGATTTTGGCGGAAACGATGTTAATGACCCTCCTTTTTCAAATTTAAAATTTGAAAGCGGAAGAACCGATATTGATTTTAGTCCTGTTGGTCCGAAAGGAGAAGCATATTACAGTTTAGTCAAGAATGCTAAGAGGGTATATCCTCCTGAATTTTATGGAGTGGGCGATCATACTCATCTCCCAACCGATTCAACACGTGGATATATGATGATTATTCATCCAACATCTGACGAGAGCTCAAAGAAAAAAGAGATAAATCAAGTAATATATGAAACTGATATCAATGGTCTTTGTGACGCTGTGACACTATCCTTCTCAGGATGGTTCATGGATGCAAATAATCATAGCTCGGATGGTTGGTTAGGAGCCGGCTCTGTAAAGTCTCCCATAATAGAAATGCAAATGATAGACACAAGAAATGGTAATATACTTCACTCAACAGGTGATATTCCTATACTAAATAGAGGAATATGGGTATCACAGGGTTTTAATTTTGATCTACCTTTTGGAGTAACAGATGTTACATTCAAGATTCTCAACAGGCAAGTCAGTAATGTTGGAAATGACTTGGGAATTGATGATATAGAGATACGTTTATGTACACCGCCGGTATTTACAACTCCATCTTCCGGTCTTTTAGAAGTATGTGATGGTAAACAACTTATATTAAGCGGAACATATACGGATAACGGACTATTCGGTAAAAATCTTAGTTTTCGTTGGGAATACAGTGAGGATGGAAATGTAAATAATTCTTCTAATTGGAAGGTTCTACCCAACAGTGAAGGTGTCTCAGATAATGGGATAGTGTCCTCATCATTTAATATACCTTCTTTTACATTAGAAGATGAAGGTTATTACCGATTAGTAGTTGGTCGCTTTTTATCAACCTATATTACTACATATTGCTATGCTGCTTCGGATGTAATTGAATTAAGAGTTAGTGGATTTGTCATCTGGACGCCCGAAGCAAATAATACTGTTTTTGATTATGAAAAACATGATTGGAACATAAAAGCAAACTGGACGCCGGCAATCGTACCTTCAGCATGTAATAATGTTCTTATCCCCGGTAACAGTACGCATTATCCAATGCTGGAAAGTCAAGTAGAGTGCAACAACATTTATTTTGTCTATGGAAGCGAATTAGGTCGTCCGGACTTATTGACTTATGAAAAAGCATTTATACAATACAATTTAGGCCTTTCGCAGACGATACAAAATACAAGTAATGATAATATGAATCTTGTTTTCAATAGAAAATCAACAACTGAACGATTATTGTATTCTGCTACTGTTTCTGCAACTCCTATTAAACGGGAACGCTGGTATTTACTTTCATCTCCCTTAAAAAGCACAGTAACCGGAGATTTTAGTTTTGGTGGTTTCCCACTTACATTCCTGAAAAAATTCGGATTTGCTGTACAAGATAATCCTAACTATCAGGTAGGAAAATGGACAACACCATATAATAATCTTAATGAACCTGTATCTGTGAATACTACGGACGGATTTGCTCTTTTTATGTATGGATTTGACCCTAAAGGTAATAGCGAACGAAATATTGGCTGTGAAGAATCCGGTTCTTTTAATACATTAAATGATTTAAATTATTTACCGGTAATTAGAAGCGGTAAAGATTATGGAATACAGAAAACAAACGGTATTCTCGAATTACCTTCCTTTTCAGATACAACAAGCTTGTATGCCCAGCGCACACAAGTGTATAATAATATATCAAACGAAAGTACATTCTATTATGTATATGACGGAATATATAATATGGAAAGTTTCAATAAACTTTCAGGAAACAACATAACTCATTTACGCGAACCTAACAATGGCAATTACCGGTTCACACCGGAGATCTTTAATGGTAGTACATGGAATTTTGAAAAAGTAATTACACATCCGGTTTCTGATTTGAATGATGGTGATTATTTCTTGGTTGGAAATCCTTTTATGTCTTCAATTGACATAGTTGCATTTTGTAGAGACAATATTTCTTCAATTTATCCGACAATATATATTTGGAACGGATCCGACTTTAATACTTATAAGGTTAATACTTCATCGGGAGAAGTCACTATGAATGATGATCCGGTTATTTCGCCTTTAATATCCCCATTACAAGGATTTATATTACAGTACACAGGAGTAGGAGATGTTGTATTTAATGTGGAAAATATTTCGACTGTTCGTTCTGCTCATTCTTCTTTCAATATGAGAAGCGGCAAAGAAATGGTAGAAGAAAATGTTTTACGTATAAAGGCTGAAAACAATAATGCTGTATCTTATGCAGTGATTGGATATAAAGAAGGATCAAGCGTAGATTATTATAATAATGAAGATGCACGAAAAATATTTTCACCATATAATCATGTTCCTGAAGTATATTCATTAGCCGGTGAAATACCGACAGCTATTAATTTCATAAATAATAATAAAGATATTATTGTTCCTTTAGGAATAAAAACCGAACAAACTGGAGAAATCCGGTTGACTTTCACAGGTATGGATAATTATTTCCATGCTTCAAAAATAGAACTTATCGACGCAATGGAAAATAAGACAATAGATTTGACCGGAAGAACGAGCTATACATATTCTTTTAATAATATGGAAAAAGGTATTCAAAACGGAAGGTTTTCTCTTAGAATCGGAAGTTCGATAACATCCTTGCCTAATATCAACGGTTCTGATGATTTGAATGTTTATAGTGACTCGAAAGGAATTTATGTTGTTTCTTCTACTCCTGTACAAAAATTGGAAATCTATGATTTGCATGGAAGAAAACTTTATGAAAACAATTCCGGTGCAAAATACTATCCTCTGCAGGATATTATGAGTAACTCTCCACTTATTGTCAAAGTTATGACAAATAGCCAGATGAAAACAATAAAAATTAAAAATAAGAATTAAGAATTAAAAAATAAGTAATTCATGAAACAGATAAAAAACAAATTAAAGAAGTACATATTCTTATGTACTTTTTTCTCTTTTATATGCCCTGTATATTTATTTGCACAACCCACAACAAATGGCACCGAATTTTGGGCGTCTTTCGGAATGAATGGCAACCATCCCATGGGTTCAGATGTTACTTTGAAAATAAGAATAGTAGCCTCCAATGCTGCTAATGTTACACTCACATTCACTGAAGATAATTCAACCGTTCCTATTCAAGTACCTGCAGGCGGAGTTTATGATTATCCAATGACAACAAGTACTGCAGTAAGCAAAGTTTACACTACCCGTTTTATGCCGAACCCGAAATGTAAGAAGTCGGTACATATATCTTCCGATGTTCCTGTAGCAGTTTATGCAATTACTCAAACCAATTTTAGTACTGATGCTACAAACTTATTTCCGGTTTCCAATATGGGTAAGGAATACTATCATTTTTCGTATATGCCGAATGCAGGAAATTATGATGGTTTTATAATGATTGCAACAAAAAACAATACTGTAGTTAATACCTATGATGATTTTGGAAATCCCGTGACAGTGAACTTAAATAGAGGAGAGGTTTATGCAGATTATTTTTCTAACGTGGATATGACAGGAAAGATTCATAAAGCAAGCGAACCGGTAGCATTTTTTGTTGCCAATAGCGCCGCGTATATTCCCAGTAACGCAGGTTTTGAAGACAATTTATTTGCACAACTTCCTCCAATTAACGAATGGGGATTAGAATATTTTGTGCCGGTATCCAAAATAGGCGTAGAAAGAGTGAGAGTTATAGCTTCGCAGAATGGAACAAATATTTCCCGTTCACATGGGACAATAATAACAGGGACAGGAGGCGTTAGTTCATTATCAAATTTAAATGCCGGACAATGGGTGGAATTGGAAATCAATATGGCAAATAAGGGAAGTATCATTACAGCAAATAAACCAATAGGCGTATGTTCCTATTTTGTAGGAAATAACTATTCATCACCCTACAGATTGTATTCTAAAGGCGACCCCTCAATTTGCTGGATTCCTCCTATTTCTCAAACTATTAAAAATGGAACAATTGCGCCTATTCCTTCAATCAGCACTCCTCCTACTTTGACAGAACATCACGCCATTATTGTAACTAAATCTTCTGAAAAAGATAATACTATTATGGCTGTAGGTATGGCAAATCCCACTCCATTAAGCGGTGGAACCTGGTATATCAATGGAGATTATTCTTTCTATAACCTTGAATTAAACGATGTATACAATTCCTACCACTTCGCAAATGATAGCGGTTTGTTTATATTAGGTTATGGTTTAGGAAATTACGAATCATATTATTATACATCCGGCTCCGGCGTGCGTAATCTCAATCCCTCGTTCTATATAAATGATATTCATTATGAAGATATTAATGGCAGGACATTCTGTGGAGTTACAAATTTTGAATTTAAGTTAGTAGCTAACTTAACACCTGCTTTGGGAACATATCTCAGATGGTTTATCGACGAAACAGAACAAACAAATTCGCCTAATGCACAAAATGAACATTTATGGAGCAGAGATTTATCGCCGGGACCCCATACCGTTTCACTTGAATATACTGATATCAATAACAAAAAGTATATTCTTTCAACAATGTTTACAGTAAAAACTAATACTGCTACTGCAAACGATATTGATATAATAAGCCCTACAATATGTCAAGGTATTTCAAGCATTGATTTGAACAGTTTGGTTTCTGCAAATGGAATTGACAATCCGGTTTTTAGATGGTATTATACAGAATCAGGTGTTATTCATCTGCCTTCAACAATAGTGACGCCTGTTAATGGTACAACTTATTATGTTTCTGTCGAAGGCGATGATCACTGCGAAGGTAATGCAAATTCCTCAGGTCGAAAACCTGTAACAATAAATATCAGACCTCAGGCAAGTTCGAACGAAATCACAGGGCCTGCCAATACTTCAGTTTGCAGTGGCTTATCAGTTTCTTTAATAGCTACAAACAGTGGTGTTACTAATCCGATTTATAAATGGTACAGTACATCGGCAGCAACCACTCCTTTTTATACGGGCGAAACCTATATTACTTCAGCGTTAATTTCCGACACTACTTTTTACGTAAGTGTATCGGGAACTAACTTTTGTGAAGGAAATTACCGCAGGACAGTAAATGTTAAGGTACAATCAGGTTCTGTCCTCTGGACAGCCGGAGCTAATTCGAACGACTGGCACAATCCCAATAATTGGACACCTAATGTAGTTCCCTTAATTTGTAACACAGTTTATATTCCCGGAAATCTTGATAATTACCCCGAATTAACAAGTAGTGCAGAATGTGGAGATATTTATTTTATTTATGGCGCTGAACTTGGTCGTCCTGACTTACTGACATATAATAGAGCATTTGTTCAATACAATTTCGGACTTAAAAAATCCATATTTACACCTGATAATGCACCAAGTCTTGTTCTTAATAGTAGTAATACTGATAAAAGATTGCTGTTTTCTGCTAATGTTTCAGCTCCCAACATGGAAAGAGAAAAATGGTATATGCTTTCGGCTCCATTAAAGGGTGTTGTTACAGGAGACCTTGGTTTTGGAGGTTTCCCATTAACTTTTCTTATGAAGTTTGGCCCAGTCAACAAAGAGAATATACTATATCAGGTCGGAAATTGGACGACACCTTATAATAGTATGATTGAACCCGTTTCACCGGATATTGCAAACAACAATATAAATGGTTTTGCTTTTTATATGTATGGATATCTGTCGGGAGGTAGTGCCGAGCGTAATTTAGGTTGTGATGAATCAGGAATTTATGGCCAATTCCCTGTATTGGATGAAGGAAGCTACTTTAATAACAGAAACGGACAAAGCTATGGAATTGAAAATACAAATGGTGTTCTCGAATTACCTTTCTTTGCCGATTCTACAAACTTGTATGCGCATCGCACACAAGTGTATAATGATGTTTTTAAAACAAGTACCTTCTTCAATATCTATGATGGTAAAAATGACATTACGAATTTTAATAAAATAACGGGGAATACAGAATTTATTACTCGCGAAGATAATAACGGAAATTACCGCTTTGCTCCGGAGACTTATAATTCCACATCAAATAAATGGGAGTTTAATAATTCATTAACTCATTATACAGCAGGCTTAGGAGACACAGATGAATTCTTAGTGGGAAATCCTTATATGTCATCAATTGATATAGTTGAATTTTTTAAATATTATCCAAATAATACTACTCTATACAATTCTTTCCGAATTTGGAACGCAATTAACAATGATTATTTTACATACTCGGTCAATACGGCAACAGGAACTGTTACACAAACAAACCCTTCAAATCCTCAAATTGATATGCGTTATATAGCTCTATTTCAAGGTTTTTTATTGAAAAATAAAACTACGGGAACAGCTCAATTTGACGTTGATAAAATATCAACCGTTCGTCCAACAGGAACTGCATTTAACTTGAGAAGCAATAAGGAAGCGAAAGAAGAAAACCTCTTGCGTATTAAAGCTGAAAATGATTTTTCCACTTCATATACCGTAATTGGATACAGGGAAGAAGCAAGCAATGGTTATAATCCGGATGAAGATGTTAATAAATTATTTTCACCTTACAATAATGTTCCATCAATATATTCTTTAGCAGACGAAAACCCTGTTGATATTAATTATATCAACAATAACAGCGATATTATCGTTCCTTTGGGAATTAAAACTGATCGAACTGGAGAAATCCGGTTGACTTTTACAGGAATGGATAATTATTTCAAAGCATCAAAAGTAGAATTATTTGACTCATTTGAAAATATAATAATTGATTTAACAGAATTATCAAGCTACACATATTCTTTTAATAATACGGAAAAAGGTATTCAAAATGGAAGGTTCTCAATCAAATTTACAAGCTCTGTTACCTCTTTGCCTGATATCGATAACAATGATGATTTAAAGGTTTATGGCAGTTCGAAAGGAATTTATGTAATTTCACAGGAACCTGTGCAAAAAATGGAAGTCTATGATTTACAGGGAAGAAAACTTTATGAGAACAACTCGGATTTAAGGTATTTTCACTTACAAAATAATCCTGAAAATTCTCCGCTTATAATTAAAGTTATCACAAGAAACAAAATTAAAGTAGTTAAAGTTAATTAGAAATTATTATTTAAACTCAGAGTTTTAGATCATATATTGTGATGGAATTTATTCTCAAAAAATGACAAATATTGTTTTTTTTATAAATTAAATAATTATTTCTGTCACAATATATTTTTCTCTTCCACTCTTGCCTCTCAAAAAAATACTATCAACCTTTTTCCGCATTATAATTTTTTTTAATAGTAGAAAAACTCTAAAAAAAATAGAACCCAAAACTTAAATCATTATCTGGATTGTATGAGTGCTTCTAATACGAATTTTTGTTTGTTAGTTTAAAATAAAATATCATGTGTCAAATATTTTATTTTTTTCTTCATTTTTAAGACAATATTAGAATTTAAAATCTATCTTTTGTCTTGTCATATAGTGGATTCCATTATACTTTTGTACATGAAAGCTACCAGA